>OFHA01000131.1_pt1 | contig 66409 bp, 57 predicted proteins | sample 1521891 | NCBI WGS metagenome assembly OFHA01 (sample SAMEA3504089, study PRJEB24116) | mouse gut metagenome | biome: mouse gut; feature: mouse-associated habitat; material: faeces | place: Denmark | collected 2011
GACAAAAAGACGTAAAACGCTTAAAATTTTTTCAAAAATAAGCTTTACGTTGATTTTTTATAGATATGTATTTAAAAGATGTATTTAGATAAATGCTGTGTGAAGAGTATTATCTAAATACATTTCTTTTTTTGCATTTAAATACATAATCGTTATTTCATGTTTATCTTTAAGGTATCTACGATACCTTTCTTTTCTTTGAGCGAAAATACCTGCTATGTCGTTTTGGAACGTTTTTGTTTGATTTCTATTCCATATAACAGTTGAATTAATAATAAAATGATTTTCCTCTTTTTTTATAAATCCTTTTTCTATTAGTATATTAATTATTTTTTCTACATAATTTATGGATTTTTTTATTTTTTTAGCCAATCCTTTAACAGTAACAAAGTATCTATTTTTGGTATTCATAAAAAGTGCCATGATAAAAAATGTACCAAAAGCATACCTGTTCTCTTTGACCAGGTTATTTAATACTTTATTCATAGAAATATGTTTATCAAGTGTACAAAACTTTTTAAAATTACCTTCATATCTAAAGTCTTTTGGAATAATATCCATAATATATTTTTTATGAATTTGAGAACCACTCCATACAAATCGCATACTTATAAAGTAAACTTGATTTAGTTCTTTTCTATCAAATTCCAAATCCTTTAAGTCTTTTTTGTTTAAAATACAAACAATCTTTTTGTTGTAGAGATACTTCATAGCCTTTTCTACTTCACTAAGGGGAGCATTAACTTCTTTAGCTATTTCTCTTTGAGATATTTCGCAAAAGTTTTCTATGCATTTATTGTTTAGTAGTACATCAAAAATAGCAAGTGCTAAGGGGCATTCTATATACATATTTAAGTAAATATCTTTGATATTACCTTCTACATTAAGCATATGAAATGTTTTAGACTTGTTTTTTTCATTCATTTGATATTGATTATTTTTTATGTCTTTACGCTTAAATTCAAATTCTATATACTTATTTACAGGTTCTAAAGTAAAAACTTCTTCAAAAGGTGCTTCTTTAAATTCATTATTATTAGAAGAATCCATTGTAGACATTTCTTTACTTTCTTCTTTTTTCATAGATTTAGCGATTCTTCGTAGATTACTATCTATTGTTTGCTGTTTATCATATCTATAGTTCATAAGAACTCCTTTCTTAATATTTTTTATTTTACAAGTTATAGCTATAAATTAATATTTTTAGAATTTTTATATAATAAGCCATGCCAATGAGTTAGAATATATAAATTTAAATAATGTATTAATTTATAATAGTATTTAGTAGTGTTGATTAATTTTTTTATTATTAGGGTCTTACTAGGTAAAGATTAAAATCATTATTTTTTAAATAACTTTAACGATACGTTTCGGAATAGTGTAAAAACTTATAAACTTAAACAAATTATTAATTAATGTTTTATATTGAAACATTATATGCTTTAGTCTTTAATTAGAAGGTTATAACCATATAGCCTAATAGTTAAAAAATTAAGAGGCATTTGTTTTTAAGTTTCAGTTATGGTATTAATTAATATTTTTAAAATTTTATATAATAAGCCATGCCAATGAGTTAGAATATAAAATTTAAATAATATATTAATTTATAACATTCTTACTAAGTATAAATTTAAAATAAAGTAACAAAATATATTTGTTTTTCAAACAAAAAAGCCATAAATGAGTTTGATGTTTAAAAAATAAGGGATATTTGTTATTAAGTTTAAAAATATACAACGTAGTAGTGAAGCGCATTGCGCTAGACAGCGTACAGCGCAGCTGTAGCACTACGTGATGTAGTATGTAATACATCGCTCTACACAGCATACGCTGTGTTAAGCTATGCTTTTTAACCAAAGAAAAAAGACTAATCACGATAAATCGCAATTAGTCTTTGCACGTTCTTGGCTTTACAGTATTAGTAAGCCTTCTATTTCACCTTTAGTGTTTTTCTTTAGATAGTTTTTACAATATTATTTATTAAATATAGTAATTATACTTACAATATGCATTAATCGTATATAATGTATACTTATAGTATAGTTTTTCTATTTATTTTGTTATAGATTTTATACCAGATATTTATTAAAATATCTTGATTTTTTTAAAAATACGTGTTATACTATCTAAAGAAAAAGGTGATAACTGCAACTCTCTTTGCGGTTTATCATTGGAGTCAAATGTGCGCTAACGCATTTGGCTCTTTTTCTTTTCTTTAAGATATTTAAATTATACTTTAAATTACTCAATTAGTCAATATTAGAGGGATTATTTTTCCATTTTTAATATAAAAGCAAGTATTGCTTTACATAAGCCACTAAATATGGTAGAATGTAATAAACAATACATATAAGAAGAGAAAAGGAGGAATTATTTTATGAGTAAAAAAATTTTTTTAGTAACTTTATTAATCTTTATATTAACAGGAAGTTGTTTATCAGTCTATGCAAATACAGATAATGAGTGGGTTTTAGATGAACCAAATGTTCTAACAAACGAAACTAAAAACAGAATAAAAACATTGAATAAAGAAGTTTTTCCAGCCTATAAAGAAAAACCACAACTTGGAATTATGATTATTAATAACTTACCAAGTGGAATTAGTATGGATGAGTATAAACTAGATATGTTTAATGAATATGGTGTAGGAACAAAAGAAGAAAATAGAGGAATGCTTTTTGTGTTTGCAATTAATGATAAAAAGTATGGCTTTGAAATAGGTGATGGTTTTGAGAAAGGCTCATTATTAAGAAAAGACCTCGAAATAGACTTTATTAATGAAGACATGAAATCTCTTTTAAAAGAAGAAAACTATGATACTGTAATTAATCAAGTTGTAACTTATCTTGAAACATTAATGAAAGACGAAGAAAATGGAGTTTACTTTATTAAAGAACAAGAACTTGCAAAACAAAAGGAAATAGAAAAAGAAAAAGTTAAACAAGGATTAAAAACATTAGGATTAATTAGTGTTATTGCTATCTCTATTTCTTTTATTGTTAAAGTTACTTTGTTATATTTAAGAAAAAGAAAAATATCAAAAATCTTAAATAACTATAATAAGTATTTGTCTTTAATAAAAATGGATAAACAAGATATTATTCAAAAGATATATGAAGATAGTGAAGATTTTAAAAATATAGAAAATATTGTTACCAATAGTCTTTATAATATTTATATGTCTGAACAAAAAGAATTGATTAATACGCAAAAGTTATCAACAAGTAGTTCCAGATATATTAACTATATGGAAAGCCAAAATACTTTACAAAACTTTATTTCTTTTCAATTAAAGAATATAGAAACTATTTGTTATGAAGTTGATAAACAAATAGAAACTGAATGTAAAATTAAAAACGAAAATATAGAAAAGGTTAAAGATTTTTTAGAGTTAAATAAAGATAGAATTGAAAATAAAAATATAAACATACAAGTTCTTAAAGAAAACATTCTTTCTTGTTGTCCTATTAAAAATGTCATTTCAGACAATGAACTTGAAGATACTTTTAATAAAGAATTAAAAGCTCTCAATTTTAAATATGAATATGATGAATTTGTTAAGGAATATAAAGATAGTATTAATTCTTCTTATTTTGATTCTTCTAGTTTTTATAACGAATTACAACACAGTAAAGAATATTCTGACTTTTGTTATAGAAGAAACTATGATAGAACATGGATGAAAATTATGTTATTTTCACATATGCAAAAAAATGAGAAGAAAGCAAAAGAAAGAGCAGAACGTGAAGAAAGAGAAAGAAAAGAACGAGCAAGAAGAGAAGCCGAAGAACGTGCTAGTTCAAGCTCCTTTGGAAGTAGTTTTGGAGGAGGAAGTTCATCTGGCGGAGGTTTTTCTGGCGGATGGTAAGGAGTGATATTTATGATTAACAAAATTTCTTCTATAAACCAAACAACTTATAGAGGAATTAATAAAAATGATAGACAAATACCATGGGAAAATAAGTGGTGTTTATCTTGCAAGTATGCAGTTATTGATAAAGATGGCAAAATTACAAAAAAGACATGTAGTAATTGTAAAAGATATGATTATGGTATGCCTACAAAATATCAAAAAAAATAAATTAAAGGTAGCATTTGCTACCTTTTTTGTTTGAAATTATATATTAATTTTTATATAATAACTTTATAAGTATATTAAAAATAGCCAATATAGCTATACAAAGAGAAAAGGAGGATTTTATGTTAAAGATAACATTAGTACAAGCAGAAGAAAAAATAGTGGAGATTAAGAATTCATTTGAAAGTTTTACCCAGAAGCTTTCTACCTATAAAGATGAATTTTTGGATTTAAAGCAGGAAGATTTACCAGTAATATCATACAACTATTATAAAGATGGTGCAGATATGAGACACTGTTATTGTTTAGCTTGTGGTCATGAATATGATGAAGAAAATACAAACAATTATTACAGTTATGGTTACAACTCTAAAAGATGCCCTAACTGCAAAAATCACAAAATCCATCAATTGCGTTATGGTAATACTTCTATAAACACAACAAGAAAATATACTTTTGTCTGCGATGTAAATGAGGATGAAGGCTATATTCTACTTGTAACTTTTGATGTTCCTTATGTTTATAACATGAATAATATGGATATTAATGACTGCCTAGAAAAAGGTAATTATGATTTTTTGAAAGGACAATTTGAAAAGATGGTTCCAAAAGAACAATATTCATATCATTTTTCATTTTTTACTTTTGATAAGGGACTTCGTTTTGAAGATCAAACCGTTTCATCTTATTTTTTAAGCCCATCAGCAAGAATGGCAGAAAAAAGACTTGCTGAGTTTGCATTAAGTAAGGTTGTGGGTGATACAAGTAAGGCTCAAAAATTCCTTGAAGATAATAGCATCGTTGTTGATGACAGTCTTACTAAAGTACTAAGAGACAGACATGAGGCAATTCTTTATAAGAAAAAACAAATATCTGCTAAGAAAGTCAAAAAGCCAAATGCTATAGTTGAAAAGTACAGAAGTTATCAGGCTAAGGATATAGATGACAATAAGCTTTTGGGCAATATTAAGCAACCATTTAAGCTTTTGAAATCACAAATAGGTTCACATAACACATACCTATTTTATTGTCCCGAATGTAAAGAGTTTAGCGAAATTACAGAACCAAATAATCGCTATGACTCCCAGACTATTTGTCCATGTTGTAATACTGAATATAACGATTATAATATGGTAAGTAGAGGAGTATCCCAGGATCGTTACCAGACAGTTAAATACTTAGAGCTCATGGATGAAACTAATGATTTGTTAATAAGGGTTTTTAATATTCATCAAACAATTTCAATAGATAAAGAATATTCTTATCAAATAGAAGAAATTAAAAGATTTTTCTTCTCACCATCTAATTTTTATGTTTTTAAGAAAGAAGACGGTGATTTTGTTAAGGGTACTGCTCATGATTTGACTGTTGATACTTGGCGTTCAAGCCTTTATGTTGTTCAAGATAACTCTGAAATAAAAGAACTGATTGAAAAAAGCAGTTTAAAATATATTGGCCTTGATTTGGCATGGGGATTAAATGACAACCCAGGAATTTGCGAAGTTTTAAGATGTGGACAGGGTTCATATCTTTATCAGTGGTATAAGAGACCTTGTATAGAACAGGTTTTAAAAACAAATCTAGTCACAGCAGCAAGAGAAATTATGTGTATGGAGAAAGATAGATTTTCCAGGGCTGTTAATGAGAAAGAAACAACTGTTTATTCTATTTTAGGAATAAATAAGCCTGTTTTTAAAATAGCAAGAGCAAATAATCTTTCTCTTAAGATGATTATGCATTGTAAGAATTTTTGGGAACTTGATCATACTCTTACAAATGAAACCTTTAATGAAATTGTACAACTTGGCTCAACTGATACTATTTACGAGATTTCTTCAAGATACAACATTCCATTTGCTAAAATCATAGAATATGTTAATTCTTGTTATAATTATCAGTGTATTGAAAAACCAGAAGCTCTTCGTATTTGGAGAGATTATCTTAGGATGGCAAAGGATATGACCTATCGCCTTGACAACAAAAATACAAAATTTCCATCATCCTTAAAAAAGGAACATGATAAAGCAATATTTGCATATCGAGTTTTAGAGGATGAAAAAAACAGGAAACGATTTATTGAACAAGCAAAAGAAAATGAAAAGTATGAGTATTCTTATGGTAAATTCTTTGTAAAGGTCCCCAAAACACCAGAAGAGATTATTGAGGAGGGTACTAATCAAAAGCATTGTGTTGCTTCTTATGTAAATCGTGTAAGAGAAGGAGACACAGTAGTAGCATTTATTAGATATAAAGAACATCCAAATGATTCCTATTTCACAATAGAAATTAATGATGATGTTATTGTGCAAGTTAAAGGATATACAAACTGTGCACCTACAGATAAAACTTTGTTAGAGTTTTTAACAAAATTTGCAGTAGCAAAGAAACTTACACTTCACTATTAATCTGTATTTAAAGAACTGTTACCTTTGTAGCAGTTCTTTTTTATTTTTTATAGACAAAAGTTAAATATTAGTGTATAATCTAAATAATAAAAAAAGAAAAGGAGGAAAAATTCTTGAATAAAAAAGAAGTTTCTGAAATTAAAAAACAATTTAAAATGGAAAATAATAAATTTACAATTAACAAAATTGCAAATGCATATGTTACTGTAAATGGTGGAATGAAAGATATTAAATATTTTAATATTCAAAGCTTTTCATTAATGCCTGAAAATGAATGTGATTTTTACATGGAAAACTGTAAAAAAACCTTAGGAGGACAACTTGGAAAAGGATTAGTAGAATATAACTTTCCTGATACTGCTTATGAAGAAGATGGCGGACAAAATAGATTATACAATTTATTTAAGTGCGAACTTTCAGATGAAGAAGAAGTAAAAGATTATATTCATTTTCTAGAAGAACACCTTAATTATCCTAGCAATTTTTATATAACAATTGCTCTTTGTTCTTACAGTATTCCTCAAAAAACGAAAGATGATGAGGAGCTCGAAGAAGATTATGATGGTGAAATGTATAATTTTTTACTAATAAGTGTAAATATGGCTTCTCTTACAGATATTGGACTTTATTTTAATGAGGAAGAACAAGTTGTTGAAAAGAAATTTAATACTGATATGCAAATTGTGAAAGGCCCTTGTGATGGAATTTTATTTCCTGTTTATAATGAAAGAACAACAGACATAAATAGTGCATTAGTATTTACAAAAAAGCCCAAAAAACCAAATGAAGAACTTATTTCTAATGTTTTAGGGTGTGATTTTAATCTATCTGCAGATGATGAAAAAGATAAATTTGCACAAGTTCTAACAAGAACTTTAGGAGATGATTTAAATTATGAAATTATCTCTAACATAAATGAAAACATAAGAGAGGTTATAATTTCTACAGAAGAAAATACAGAAATGCCTTCTTTAAATAAAGATGAAATTCGTCATATATTAGAAATTAGTGGAGTAGAAGATAAAAACTTAGAAGAGTTTGATGATATTTATAAAGAAGAACTAAAAGATTTATCATTAAAACCAGTTAATATGATTGATAGCACTAAAATTGCAATAAAAGCACCTGATGTAACTATTAATGTAAAACCACAAAGTTCTGATAAAGTTAGAACAGAAATTGTTAATGGAAGGAAATGTCTTATAATTGAAGTAGATGATTCTATTGAAGTTAATGGAATAGATGTTCTTACTTAAATAATCTTATAAATAACAATTAACTATAAGAGATTGTTAATGTTTGCAAACAATCTTTTATAGTTTTTTGTTGCTTGAATTTACATTATGTGATATAATTATTCTAACATAAGAAAGGAGAATAAAAATGTTTGAAGGAAAAGAAAATGCAATTGCTGCAAATCATTTAAAAAGTGGAGAAACCTGTATACTTACAGGCTATGGACAATCAATGACTCCTAAAATCAAATCAGGACAAAAAGTTAAAGTTATTCCTGTTAATATAGATACTGAGTTAAATAAAAATGATATTGTTTTTTGTAAAGTAAATGGAAATTATTATTTACACAAAATATCAGCTATTAAAAATAAAAAAACTTATCAAATTTCTAATAATCATGGTCATATAAACGGCTGGATTAGTAAAAATAATATTTTTGGAAAGGTGGTAGAAATACTTTGAAAATAATAGATACACATGCTCATTATAATTCTAAACAATTTAATACAGATAGGGATAATCTTTTAACTAAATTACAAGAATCCTGTGAGATAATTGTTAATGTAGGTACAAATACTAGTTCTTTTAAAAACATATTAAAGCTTGCAAAAAAATATGATTTCTTATATAGTGTTATAGGATATTTTCCTTGTGATGTTTTAGAATTAGAAGAAAATAAAGAATTTTTTCTAAACTGTTTAAAAGACGAAAAAACAGTTGCTATAGGAGAAATTGGACTAGATTATTACTGGGATAAACCAGATAGAGATATTCAAAAAAAATATTTTAAATATCAATTAAATCTTGCAAAATCGCTTAAAATGCCTGTATCTATTCATAGTAGAGATGCTAAAGAAGACACATTAAAAATCTTAAAAGAAGAATATAATAAAGATTTAAAAGGTGTAATTCATTGTTTTTCATACGATTTAAATACTGCAAAAACTTTACTTGATATGGATTTTTTCTTTGGAATAGGAGGAACATCTACTTATAAGGGTAATGATGAACTTAGAGAAATTATTAAATTTTTACCAATAGAAAAATTAGTTCTTGAAACAGATTGTCCTTATCTTTCACCTGTTCCTAATAGAGGAAAAAGAAATGATTCAAGTAATTTAATATATGTTGCAGAAAATATTGCAAATTTAAAAAACATGGAAACAAGAGAAGTTATTGATATTACAAATATAAATGCAAAAAAATTATATAATATAAAATAAAGAAGGTGAAAAAATAATTGGAAAAAAATCATTTTTTAGATAGACACCCAATCGTTAACGAACATGGAACTGTTTTTGCTGGAGATGAAGTCTTTATATGTTTAAAAAATATGCAACCTTATGCAAAAGAATTACAAGATTTAACAAAAATAACAGTTTCCAATTATTTAACTTCACAAGGATATCACCCTAGAGGACAGAAAGTAAAAGGAATTGAAACAATATGGGATGAAGAAAAGAAGCAGTATATAAACGAAGAAAGAGTAGGAAGAATCACATATAAAATAATTAATGGAAATATTGTTCCTACAAAAGAGGGGTTTAAATATATACAAAAATATGGGAAAAATAAATTAAGATTAGCAAAATTTGAAGAAATAAAAGATAAATATGTATTAATATTAGTTTTTCGATTTGATAATTTTACTTTAAAGACAGTATTTGATAATTGGCTATATTTTAATACTATAGAAGAAATCAAACAATTTATTGAAAACCAAAATATATTAAATCCAACACTTTATTCAGATAGAATAACTATTCTTAATAAGCAAAAACCCTTAGAATTTAAAAATATTAAAATTTACTACAAAAATCGATATTTAGATAAACCCTTAACTGAACTTTTTGAATATTTGATTAGAAATTATGATTCTTCTAATAATTCAAATTTTAATTTCAATAAGTATTTTAATTTAGATATTGATTCTTTTGAAGTAGAAAAACCTAAAGAATATAAAGAATAATTTATAGAAAGGAATACTTCATATAATAAATATTAATGAAGAAGATGTAATAATGGAACAATTTTTAATAAAAGGAAAAAATAAATTAAATGGAACAGTAAAAATTGATGGAGCTAAAAATGCGGCACTCCCTATAATAGCAGCATCAATTCTTCCTAAAAGACCAGTGACTCTTACAAACGTTCCTCATGTAAGTGATGTTTATAATATGTTAAATGCACTTAAAGAAATAGGAGCAAATGTATCAGAACTTAATAACGGAAAAGTCGTAATAGATGGCTCTACTATAAATAGTACCACAATTTCTTATGAGAATATAAAAAAGATAAGAGCGTCTTATTATTTAATAGGAGCTCTTCTTGCAAGTTTTAATAAAGCACAAGTCCCTATGCCAGGAGGATGTGATTTAGGAAATAGACCAATAGATCAACACTTAAAAGGCTTTAGAAAATTAGGAGCAAATGTTTCATGTAGACATGGAGTGATTGAAGCAAAATCAAATAAAGAAGGACTTATTGGCAGAACTATTTTTATGGATATAGTTTCTGTAGGAGCTACTATAAACATAATGCTTGCAGCTTCTACAGCTAAAGGAACTACAACAATTATAAATGCAGCCAAAGAACCACATGTTATTGATGTAGCAATATTTTTAAATAAAATAGGAGTAAATGTAAGAGGCGCTGGAAGTGATAGAATTCGAATTACAGGAAATACGGAACTTCTAGCAACAAGCCATGAAATTATTCCAGACCAAATAGAAGCAGCTACTTTTATGCTTGCTGCTGCTGGAACAGGTAGTACTATTACTCTTGAAAATGTAATTTCTTCACATTTAATACCTATTAGTTCTAAATTAATAGAGGCTGGATGTATTATTACAAATTCTGATAATACTATTACTATTTCTGGACCTGAAAAATTAACTCCTATATCTGTTATTACTAATCCCTATCCAGGTTTTCCAACAGATGCCCAACCACAAATAACAGCAGCACTAACAAATGTAGAAATTGGGAAAACAAGTATTATTAAAGAAAATATCTTCTCAGGAAGATTTAATTATGTTGCTGAACTTGTAAAAATGGGGGCAGAAGTTGCTACATATGATAAACTTGCAACAATTACTGGTAAGGGCTCTTTACAAGGTGCAATTGTAGAATCTCCAGACTTACGTGCAGGAGCAGCTTTAATTATTGCAGGACTTATGGCAGAAGGTGAAACTTATATTAGAAATATTCATTTTATAAAAAGAGGCTATGCAAATATCGATAAAAAGCTAAGAAATTTAGGAGCAGATATTCAAATTTGCAACTATTAGCTTAACATCAATTATTTTTATTTGTAAAAACGTTCAATTATCCTTTACATTATAGCATATGTGTGCTATAATATAGTTAACATATATAAAGGAGGAATTATTATGGTATTTTTTATTGAAGTTAATAAAGACAAAGAAAAAGCAGTTAATTTGTATAGAAATTTATTAACTTTCTTACATGATAATAAACAATTTATTACAAAGGATGTCTCAAAAACAGACTTTATCTTATCTCTTGGTGGAGATGGTACATTTATTAGAACAGCAAATAAATATAGAAAATATGGAAAACCAATTCTTGGTATAAATTGTGGAACTTTGGGATACCTAACAGAACTTAATCCTGATAATTATAAGGAAAAATTATTAAAACTTTTTAATAATAACTATTCTATACATAATAGAATTGGTATTGAAGGAAGTGTTTATGAAATTACAAAAGAAGCTTGCAATGATGTTTATATAAGAAATAATAGTATGAGTGTTATTGATTTTTGTATTTTAGTAGACAATAATTATCTAGCAACTTTTAAAGCAGATGGTGTTATTATCTCTACTCCTATGGGAAGTACAGGTTATGCACTATCTTGTGGTGGCTCTTTTGTAGATCCTGATTCAGATGTTATTTTACTTAATCTAATAGCACCACATACCTTAATGAATAGAAGTATTATTCTTAATTCAAATTCAGAAATCAAGATTATCATAAAAGAAGTTAGGGGCAACTGTGAAATCGCAATAGATGGTGATATTGTAAGAAAACTTAATAATAAAGATGAAATAATTATTAGAAAATCAAATATTCCAACAAAAATTGCTGAGATTGATCAAAGAAATTTTATCAACCTAATTTCAAGTAAGCTAATAAATAATTAAAGGGCCAAAAGGCCCTTATTTTTATCTAATCCCACTTTCCCCAAAGCTACTATTTCTATTAACTCCAATTTTTGATATATCTTTAGTTTTTTCAAGATTTGCTTTTAAAACTTCACAAAATACAATCTGAGCAATTCTATCTCCTTTTTTAATATCATAATATCCATCAGGATTTCCTTTAACATCAAGAAGATAATGGTTTTTTGGAATATCTTTTATTTTTTCAATAGAAGTATCTGATATCCATATGTAATCACGACTTGTATTTTGAATAATTATTCCAATCTCATCCCTATAACCAGAATCAATTGTTCCTGGACTATTGCAAACCCTTATTAAAGTTTTTGCAGATAAACCAGAACGAGGACGAACTTGAATTTCAATTCCTGGTTCAACAGCCATTTTTAATCCAGTTTTTATAATTTTAGTTTCTCCTGGTGCAATAGAAATATCTTCATTAGAGCAAATATCCATACCAGCATCACCATATTTTGCATAAAAAGGTGGATTAATTTTTTCATTAATTTTTTCTAAATAAACAGTAATTTCTTTCATATTTTAAATTCCTTTCTTATTTATTAATATCTATTATAATGGAAAATAAGAAAAATCTCAATAATTTTTATGTTCCTTGATATAAATTTTTATTTATTATAAAATATATATAGAAGTTTTTTGTTTTTAAGTTTTCTAGATTAAAAACAATGAGGTATTTTGCCTTTTTACATAGATGAAACCATTAACGCCATTAACGAACGCTTCTGCCAAGCAGAAGTAGCCGTGTCAAAAAAACAGGAGGAAGATATTATGGCATGGTATTATATAACTAATGTAACTAATTGCAGTATCCAGCTGGGCTCGTTTCTTGAAGAACTCGAAAAGGCTGGCTTTGGCAAACTGCGGCTTAAATTCTATATGCAAGAGCCACAGGTATTCGCTTGCAAAATGAAAAAAAATGCAAACGGGTACATAATAGTAGAGGGAAAAAGCTGGGGTTTCACCCTAAAGCCTTATTTGCATTCCGTGACGGATGCAGATGTTCAAGGTTATTTAGGGGGAGAGTCTGGAAGATACTTTATTCAGACAAAACTTGACCCCTCACAACTTCCGTATGAGGGATGGAAACTGCATATCACAGCAGCTTCTTATCCTGATTACGAGGAGCTTTTAGGAAAGCTTGTCCCTTTCCTTAAACAAAAAGGACTGTTTTTTAAAGTGGTGCGACCTTCCCAATTCGCCCACTTTGCCGACCTTGCGAATATGCAGGCTGGTAAATTCGTGACTATTTATCTTAACAATAGCCACGAATTCATGGGACTCTCTGAGGAGTTGCAGGGACTTCTTGGAGGGAGCTTCGGCATCCCTGTTGCTGGAGAATTGCACCTTGGTGGAAGAATTTACGCCAGATACGGTGCTTTTAAGGGGAAAACTATTTATAACCCCTATACAGGCCAGCAGGTTGTGGATGAAAGAGGAAAGGTTTGCCCTTCTTGGATAATGCCAATTACTCTTAATTCACTATTTTAAAAAAACGTTAGTCGGGAAGCGTTTTCAGAGCCAGATTTTTTGGCTCTGTTTTTTTTGCAATAAAAAAGACGCTTATGCGTCTTTAAATTATGTATGGTTTTATTTCTTCTAAAATTTGTTCTTTTTCATTATTAACATCATGAATAATAAGTTTAAATTTTTTAGAAAAGTCAACAGAACATACTCCTAAAATAGATTTTGCATCAATAGCAACCCTTCCATCCATTAAATCAATATCTGAGTTATATTTTGTAAATATATTTACTAAATTTTTTGCATTTTCCATATTTTTAAGTTTTATATTTACTTCACACATGAAAAAATCCTCCTTTTAAACAGTAAAGTTTTTAATTTGTTCTTAATAGTATAACTTATGTTTTGGAAAAATTCAATATAATTTTTGTTTTTTAACAAATCAAAATAAAATTCTAATAAAATTAATTTTTGTAAGCGAGAAGTCCCCTACTTCTATAAGTAGTGGATGAATCGATTGTCTTTTATTGATATGGAAAAAATGATTCATATACTACTAATAGAGTAGTAAACTCTAAAGGAAATGCGAATGCTTTATAGCTATGCTATATAATTACGGTGGGGTTGGAATACCCCTAACCTAAAGCTTGTGGAGAAGACGTAAGACTTTTTAGCTTCCATGTTAAAAAGCTGTTTTCTATGAAGCAAGAAGCTCCCACTTCTTTAAGTGGGAGTAGTTCACTTAATATTATAAACTTTAATAATTTTAGATTTTGTATTGGCAAAAATCGTATTATGTTATATAATTATTTTAATAAAAAGAAAGGAAATCGTAATTTATGGAAGATAAAAATTGTTTTAATTGTGTATATTGTAAATTTTTAGGTTTAGATAGTGATGATATAGAAGTATATCAATGTCAAAATGAAGAATCTAAAAAATTTGGTATGATTTTAGATAGATTTACAGTTGATTTAAGAACATGTGAAAAACAAAAATTTGACCCAGAAGAAACTTAATGAGGAGGAAGCTACATACAAGGTTATTTGTAGCAACACTATTTTATGGAATATATAATGAATAATAATAAAAAAATTGATATAAATGTTAACAATAAAAACTATAAAAGATGTGCAATAAAAACACACTTTGTAACTCAAGGTGAATCATACATAGATATTATGAATAAATATGTCTTACCTAAATATAATGAAGGAGATTTTATCTCTATTAGTGAAAAAATAATAGCACTTTGTCAAAATAGAGTGGTAAAAAGAGAAGATTTAAAGATAGGTTTTCTTGCAAAACTTTTATCTAAATTTGCATCACATCCTACCACAGGGGTTGGAGTTGGGGAAACCATAAAGATGCAATATGCTATTAATAAAGTAGGAGCTTTTAAAGTTTTATATGCATCAGTTGCCAGTGCTGTTACCAAATTATTTGGTAAAAAAGGTGTATTTTATGAAATTGTAGGACAAGAAGTTTCAGGACTTGATGGATTTTATGATCATATCTGGAGTGAGTATAGAGATATAGGAATTGAAATGCCAGAAAATCCATTTGGTGTATGTAATGAAATAAAAGAAAAGTGTGGGATATCTTGCATGCTTGTTGATGCAAATGACTTAGGACAAGAAATACTTGGATTTTCTGATGATTTAAAAGAAAAGGAAAGTTTTTTAAAAGAATTTATAAAAGATAATCCAGCAGGACAAGGAAAAGAAACAACCCCAATAATACTTATGCATCCAATAGATTAAAGAAAGGAATTAATATGTTTAAAATTATAGCGGATAGTTGTTGTGATTACAAAAATGAAAAGGGATTATTCTATGATGTTAAAAGAATTCCACTTCATATCACAATAGGAAATAGAATTTATATAGATAATAAAGATTTGGATATTAATAATCTACTTTTAGATATTGATAATTCAAAAACTACACCTAAATCAAGATGTCCTTCACCTGATGATTATTTAGAGGCAATAAAGGGTGAAGCTGATGAAATATTTATTGTTACTCTTTCAAATAAATTAAGTGGTTCTTATAATAGCGCATTACTTGCAGCAAATTTATATTTAGAAGAACATGATGATAAAAAAATTCATGTTTTTGACACATTATCAGGTACAGCAGGAGAATTAGTTGTTGTCAATCAAATACAAGAACTAATAAATAAAAACAAATCTTTTACTAGTATTATAGAAAAAGTAGAATATTTAATTAAAAATGAAAATAAACTTTATACAGTTTTGGAAAATTTAGATACTTTAATAAAAAATGGAAGACTTACAAAACTTCAAGCAACACTTACGAGTATTGCAAAAATCAAACTAATATTATCTACTACAGATGGAGAAATTGGATTACATAGTAAGGCCTTATCATCAGCTCAAGCAAGAAGCAAGGTTCTTAAAGAAATAATAAATTCTGGAAAAGATTTTTCTGAGAAAACCATGTTTATTACTCATTGTGATGCATTAGATATTGCTAATGATTTTAAAAGAAAAGTCCTTTTAAAGACTAATTTTAAAAATGTTGAAATATTTGAAGCAAGTGGTCTTAGCTGTGTTTATGCAAATAGAGGTGGGATTATTATTGCTTATTAATGATAAGGACTGGAATATTCCAGTCTTTATTTTATTAAAAAATATTGTATTTATAGCACATGTGTGGTATAATTATAATAATTAAACTAATACAGTTATACTCACTGCAAGTGTACACAGTGTAATTGTAGCACTACGTGCTATGATTTGCTCTACGTTGCTGTGTAACACAACAGCTTCGCAAAGCTATGTTGTATTAATATAAGGAGGGTTTATTGTGGAAACACTTATTTTAAATAAACATTGTTTTATAAAAAAAGACAATTCACTTTATTGTAGTAAATGTGGCAAAAAACAATTACAAGATACATATAATATGAAAAGACATATGACAGAGTGTAAGTTTAAAAGTTATGATTTTCTTCAAATTTTTGAAGATGATAATAATTATTCGTATGCGTTTTTAGAAGAAAAAGACAGACTTTGTTTTTATGTATTTTCCAATCAATTACAGTTAAGACCAGGATTTAAAGATAGATATATAGGTGGAAAATGGATAAAAAAATATAGAGCTTATATTTATAAAAATGAAAAAAAGATAATCGAAAAAGGTCTTTATAATATAGATATATGGTTTAAGAAATTTTTAGATATAGATAAAATTCCTTGTTTAAATAATAAAAATCCAATTGAAATTATTCATAATGTATTTCCTAATATACTTGATATTTATTCTTATGGTATGTTTCTTGATATTTATAGACAAAAAGGTTTTATTCAAAAAGAATATAATATATATGAAGAGAGCGAATGTGATAGAAAAAATATTTATAAAGAAGACATGGAAAAATCTAAATTTAAAAAAGAAACAAAAGCATTTATAACAAGTTTTAAAAAATTTAATGAAATATTTTTAGAAATCAATATTATAATAAATGGTAAAAAAGAAAAAGTCATTGTAAGTGAAAATTATTGTTATAGTAAAAGTCCAATAGAATTAAAAAATTTAATGAGTAGTTGTAAAATATTTTATAATTATGATGAAATTAAAGAATTTGATGAAAAATATCCTTCTTTTATGATTAGAAATTATATTGCTAATAATGGTTTTAATTTAATTATTCCATTATTAGGTCCTAACTATAATAAATGTTTAGAACTTTTGTCAAAATCTGGACTTAGTATTTTAGCTGAACGATTAGAAATTATTATGAAAGAAGATAAATGTATTAATATTCATGCAAATAATTTAAAAGATATATTTGGACTTCCAATAAAAATATTAAGAAAATTACAAGAATTCCATGTTCCTGAAAAATGGATAGAACTTTTTTCAAAACTTTATAAGTATAATCCTTCTTATTTAAATGTAGAAAGATTTTCAGCAGCATATTTAGATTTTATTAAATATAATAATATTACTCATAATAAAGAATTTAAACCTAATTATAATAAAATAAGTAATGTGTCAAAGTGGTCTGATAAAGATATATTTAATACTTTAAAATATTTATCAAAACAAACCAAGAGAATTGGTGATGATGATATTTATACTTATTATAAAGATTATATAAATATTTGTTATAAATTAGGCGAATTTGTAAGTGGGAAAACCCCTAAAAATTTAATAGAAGCACATGATAAAGCAAATGCTATTTATATTGTTAAAGCTGACGAAATAACTGCTAAAAATTTTAAAAAAGCAATAGAGTCTGAAAAATATAAGAATCTTTCTTCAAATTATTTCGAGGAAGAAAATGATTTAAAAGATGAGGATTACGAAATAATTTTACCAGAAACACCATATGACTTAATAAAAGAATCAATAGAATTAAGACATTGTGTTAAAACATATATAGATAAAGTTGCTAATAAGAATACTTTTATATTATTTTTAAGAAAAAAAGAAAGTATACAAAAACCTTTTGCTACTATAGAAGTTTTACCAAATTTAACCCTTATACAATTAAAAGCTTATTGCAACACAAAAGCTCCAGATGATGCTCAAAAATTTGTTAAAAAATGGGCAAAAATAAAAAAGCTAAAAATAAATTCATATGATATTATCTAAGAAGCCTACAATAGGCTTCTTTTGTTTTGTAAAAGTTTACATAATATGATTTTTTTGTAAATTTTTAGAGAATGTTGTTTTAAGGGAGAAAATATTATAGAATATAGTTACAATAACAATAAAAGGGGGCATCTATATGGAAAAAATAAATAAATTATATAAAGAAGTTTTTGATCCTAATGGCGAGGTAAAATGTTGCGGTAGATATAAATGTATGGATTTAATTGAAGCTTGTTTATTATATTATAAAAATAACTATAACGAAATTATTGACTTTGGTAATTTAAAAACAGGATTTATGAATATCCAAAATATACAAAAATTTGTATTTTCTGATGGTGCAAAAATAGAATAATAAGCAGGGTATCCTGCTTATTTGCTTTTATAAAATAATAATTGACGGATTTTATGTTATGAGTTATAATTATAATATTAACACACAATAAGTTTATTGTTTATAAAAAGAGAGGAGAAAATGTAAATATTATGGAAAATTTAGAAAAAATTAGAAATAAAATAAAAGATAGTCCAGATTTATTAGAAACTTTGAAAAATTTAGAAAATTTACCAAGACAGAGAAATGAAATTTATATATATTGTTTTCAAAGAGAAACACAAAATTCACAAATTCATTATATCCCACTAATCACATATTGGGAAAATGAGAGAAAAATCATGGCATGTAATAATTTACTTCAACTTCAAAATGACTATGAAAGAGAAGTTATATTATACAAATTATATGGATATCCTATTGTTATTATAGAAGTTCCATTTGATAAATATTTAGAATTAAGTATGGATTTAGAAAAATATCTCAATGAAAATATAGGTAAAAATTCTTTTTTAGAAAATGTAAAAAGATTAAAAACAGAATCCTTATTTTCAAATATTGAATTAGATAAAGAGTCTATACCTAATAATATGTTAAAAGCATTACAATTAAATAATAATTACTGTAAATGTTTTAATGAAAAGTTAGAAATTGTAAATTGCACCAATTATAAACCAATTATTCCATTATCTCATTTAAATGGAAATATTATATAAAATTAATAAGGAGGAAAATTAAATTTATGAAACTAAAGAATGTATTACTAATATCATTACCTTTACTTATTTTGTTATTTATTTATCTTGGAGGAGCTATGTATTATAGTGATGTTTTTCTTCCAAATACTTATTTAAATAACACTAATGTAGGTGGTAAGAAGGTAATAGAAGTTAAAAATAAAATTCAAGAAGATGCTACCAAAGAAAGCATTGTGATTACAAAAAATGATAATTCTACAGAAGAAATAAAGCTTTCAGATATTGATTATACTTGCGAGTATGAAACAGATATTGAAGATATAAAAAAATCACAATCTTCTTTTAAATGGATATTTTCTTTATTTGGAGAAGAAAATTACTCTATAAAATTAAAAACATCTTATAATGAAGAAAAACTTAATAAAGCAGTTGAATCTTTGAAATGTGTTACAAATGAAGCAATTCAAGACCCAGTAGACGCACATGTAGAAAAGACTGATACAGGCTTTATTGTAGTTGATGCTATTGATGGAAATAGGCTTGATGAAGAAAAATTAAAATCAGTTATTAAGGAAAACTTTGATAAAGGTAATTATAATATTAATTTATCAGAAGAAGGTTGTTATTTAATGGCAAAAGTTAGAGCAGATGACCCTTCAATTATAGAACTTATGGATCTTGTGGATAAGTTTAATGAAGTTAGTATTACAATAGACCTAACAGATGCAACAGAAACTGTGGATTTTTCTGTATTTAAAGACTGGTTAATAGTGGAAGATGGGGAAGTAAGTCTTGATGATGAAGCATTAAAACAATATGTAACAAATCTTTCAGTAAAATATAATACATATGGGACAACAAGAAAGTTTAATGCAACAGGTATAGGTGAAATTGAAGTAGGAGTTGCAAAAAATGATACATATGGATTTCAGTTAGATATATCAAAAACACAAGAATTATTAAAAGAAGCTATTATTACAGCTGAAACAAAAACTATAAAGCCTGAATGGAAAATACCTGCAAAATGTAGAGGAGAGCTTAACGATATAGGAGATACTTATATTGAAGCAGACCTTACAAGACAACATTTATGGTATTATGTAAAAGGTGAATTAGTTCTTGAATCTGATTTTGTATCAGGACTTGATACCGAAAAAAGAAAAACACCAACAGGAGTATTTAGGGTTTGGCATAAAGAAAAAGACAGATATCTTACAGGACCAGGATACAGATCACATGTCGATTATTGGATGCCTTTTGACTGGACTGGTTGTGGATTGCATGATGCTGGCTGGAGGGGAAGTTTTGGAGGAAATATTTATAAAACTAATGGAAGTCATGGTTGTTTAAATTTACCTCCATCAACGGCATCTCGTCTTTATGAACTTGTTGAATATGATACACCTGTTATAGTTTATAACTCATAATGGAAAAAGGAGGAGAATCCTCTTTTTTTCATGTCTTTAGGTATATTGATTTTTAAGTATATAATTTAGTATAATTATTATAAGTTTACAAAAATAAGTACAGTTTTAGAATTTGATTTGTTCTGAAATTGTATTTTTATTAAATTTATAATAAATAAGAAAGGAGAAAGTGGATTTAAAAATCTACTGAAAATAAAAAAATGATTAAAAATACTAAAAAGATTTCCAGTTTCTTACTTGCGTTTTGTTTATTATTAACAGCCTTTATAACAAGTCCTATCCTCGCTGTTGATTCTAATATAACAGAAATCGAAGAAATATATAATGTTGATACTTTTCACTTTTATCCATTTACGAAAAGTGATGGAACTATTGATGATTTGTTTTATAATGGCCCTTATGGAAGTACTAAGGGATATACCCCATATTGGAGATGGTCTAAAGAATATATTGAAGCTAATAGGGATGGAGTAAATTCCCTATTAGAACCAGATTGTTTTAGAGCAAATGGCGATGTTGTTACTTATTGTTTAGATTTAGGTAAAGCAGGTCCTGATGGAATTGATATGAAATATCAATCAGAAGACTTAGATAATAGATTAAACAGAGTTATAAAAATGGGCTATCCTAATAAGACTGGTGCTGATTATGGAACAAGTGATGTAGAACTTGAATGGGCAACTGCAGTGGCTCTTAAAATAGTAGAAGGCCATGAGTGGAGGCTTTCTAGTGATAAGGGTTTTTATCAAAAAGAAAGCGATCTTACTTTAGAAGCCTTTACTAATGGAGTATTAGATGAAACATTTAGTAGAAAATACTATAATGATAAACAACTTACTGATGAGCAAATAGCTACATATCATGAAAAAGCATTAAATGCTAAAGCTTTAGTTGAAACCTTAGTAGCTTTTGCAGATGATGCAAGTGTAAAACTTGATTCTGTATCAATTAATACTGTTTCAAATTTAGACTTACCTGCAGGAGAGACTCAATATATGGCAGGTCCTTTTAGAGCTGATTTAATTTCTAATTCTAGTTCTAAGCTTGATATTAAAGTTAGTGGAGCTTCTAGTGACTATGAAATAGTTGATATTAATGGGAATGTTTTAAATAATGTTTCTTTTGGTCAAGATTTTTATATTAAAGGTACAACAACTATTAATCTTAATATAAAAGTACAAGTATTTGCATCAGACCTTTCTACAACACCTATAAGAGTTTGTTATGCATCAGATAAAACAAATTCTAAAGGAATTCCTTATCAAAGGATGTATGTTGCAAAATCAGTAACTCCACAGACTGAAACAAATATGAATGTTACTGTTAAAAATCCTAAAATAAGAATTGAAGTTTATAAACAGTTTGATAATCCTGATATAGATTTTTCACACTCAAAAATAGATAAAAATACACCACAATTTGAGGTGGTAGTTAAACACAATAATACTAATAAAGTTAAAAAGGGAACCATAAGCAATAAACAAGCAATCGCTTATACCTTTGAAATTCCAATTACTGATGTAGTAAATGAACAGGTATTTACAATAAAAGAAACAATTCCAGATACTTTTCCTGAAAATAGATTTTCACTTACTGATATCACAACAACTAGCACAGATGGAAATATTACTTTAGAAAAAGTAAATGGAGAATATAAACTTACATTAAAAAATGGAGTTACAAGTGATGTAACATTAAGAGTAGATGTAACAAATCATTTGGATTCTTATGGTGCAAGAATTGAAGTGGAAAAGATAACAACAGGTACAGATAGAGCATGGAAATTATCTGGATTAAATAAAGCTGATAAACATGAGTTTTCTTTAGGAATTAATAACAATAAATACATTATTAATGATAAAGGAATTAAGGCTTTTAATATTTATCCAGGAACCTATATCTTTGAAGAAAAAGATCTTCCAGAAATTTGGACTTTTATAGAAATGAGAGCTTTAAATTCTGTTGAAGGAATTACTTTCGAAAAATATACTGATACTAGTTATCGATTAATAATTGAAAATACTATTGCAAAAGATTCTGTCTTAAAACTTCAAGTTGAAAATAAACTAGAAGAAATAGAGGACCCTAAGCTTTGTCTAAAAATTAACAAAAAAATAACAGGCACAGACGATGCATTTAAAAGATTTAAGCTTGATAAAAATGCAAAATATGATTTTAAAGTTTCTCTTAAAAATCAAGCTACAGGAGAAGTCATTAAAGCTGTTATTGATAATAAAAATACTTTAACTATTAAAGATATTCCTTTTGGAACATACCTAATAACAGAAGAAGATGATATGTATTTTGACTTTGTATCTATGATTGCTGATACTGTAGATGGTGTAACATTTACAGAATCAAATGATGGTTACTTATTAACTATTGGTGAAAGTGTTAAAGATGATATTATTGTTAGCATAACTGTTAATAATAAAATAGAACCCGATAGACCTTATGAAGATAAGGAAGAAAAAGAGAATTTATTTAAAAAATAATAAAAATAGCCTATTATATAGGCTATTTTTTATTTTATAATTTATCTCGCAAGTATTACTTTACAAAATAAGTAATATGTGATATAATTTTTATAATAAGATAAGGAGGAAATATTATTTTATGATTAAAGCATATGAGACAAAAAGAAAAGGTTTGAAAAAGATAGTTTTAGAAGTAGATGAAAATAGAATAATTCTAGAAAAACCTCAAATTCAACCATATAATGAATATAAGTATACTGGAGCAGAAGATATACTTTACTTTTATTATGATATAACTATTATGGAAAATACTAATTATGCTATAACTCACCTTTCAAAAGAAGAACAAAATAGATATCTTGATGAAGATGATAATAGAAAACCTGTATGGGTAAAAAAAGCTTTTACTAGTGTTTATGAGTTTGGAATTATTGCAGATGTAGAAGATTTTATTGATGAAATTATTACATTTAATATAAAAGAAGAGGGAACAAGAACTTATTTTTGGGAAAGAGACCCTAATACTAATAAAAAAGTTCGCTCAAAAACAGATTATGGGTGTTCTCATACATTTGAACTTTCTGGAATGTGTGAAGAAGACAATATTTATATTACCAAATATTGTAGACATTTTGATGATTCTTATAATCCTAAGACTGATAGAAATGAAGAAAAATATGTAGAGTTTTATAAAGTTTTTATTGGTTGTGGTAACAATCAGTCAAAGTCAAATGTAACAGGTATATTATTTGATGCATATGAATCTGATTTATTAGAGATAAAAAAATGGGCAAAAATGTTTATGGAATATGCAGGAGAAGAAACTATAAAAAACATAAACAACATGTATAATCAAGAAGAGGATGATTATTATTATCCATATTTTCTAAAAAAACATTTACAAGAAAAATATCCAGAAGATGCTTCAAAATTAAGAGATATATATCCTCTTCTATATGAAATAATGGATGTTCTAAAAGAATATTATAAATATATTAAGGGTGAAAAAATAGAAAATCCAATAACTCTAAAAAGATCTGATAATATATATACTGCAAAATATTTTCTTGATAAAGGAATGAAAGATTACGAAGCATATATAGAACTTTCTAAAAAATACTATCCTTAAAGATAGTATTTTTATTGTATTTTGTTATAATATATAGTAATATATAACTATATATTAAAGAAAGGAGGCAGTTTGTAACTGCTAAGTGATATTTATGGCATATGCAAAATCATTTCAAGCATATATAACAATTTTTCCAGACTTTGAAAAAGATCCTTATTGTCAGTATCTTAAAGAAAAGTTAAGTGAATGGATTACAGATTGTTTTAATGCTTATACCGATTTTTTTAGAATAGTTGTATCTCAAAGTAAAGGGACAGCCATTCTTTATACATTTGATGCTGAATCAGGAGATGTTGATTTAAAAATGAAAAAAATTTGGCAGAGAACTCCTGCCAGTTATGCGATTGAAATAAATGGAAGTGGGATTGTTAATTATGGGATAAAAGATAATCTAGAACCACCTCAAAATATTATGGAGGATATTTTAGATAAAATATATTTGAAATACCAAGAAACATCAGATATATATCCTCCTAAAATAATCACATATGGGAAACATCCCCAAACAAGAATAACAGAAGTTCCAATTCAGTATACTTTTGATGGTTATGATAATGAACAATGGGAAAAAGGAACTAAATATTATGATGTTTATTCGGAAAAATGGAAATTATCAGTAACTACAAGTTCAGAACATTTTATTGATGTTTTAGATATAATTGATGAACTTAAAGAACTAAATAAAAACTCATTATCTAAAATATATATGGATGATTTTGAAAATCATATAGAATTAGAAGGACAGTTTATTTTAAAAAATGAAGATAAAACAAAATATTTAAATCTTTTAAATAAAATATCAAGCTATTTAATTGAAGATGATTTTTTTGAAATAAATGATGTAGAAATGAATTTTATAGCAGATTCCAATAAAACATTTTATTTCGAAAAATATTTTATTGATGATTCAAATGGGAAATTTGAAGTAAGAAATATAGAAATTTAAAAGAGAGCTTTTTCGAGTTCTCTTTTTTATTTAATAATTCTGTGAAAAATGATATAATTAGATAAAAAATATAAGAAAGAGGTGTTTTTATGAATAATGATTTACTTCAAGAAGATTTAAGAGATAAGGAAATTGACAAGGAATTAGAAAGAGAAAATTTAAGAGAAATTGAAAAAATAGATAGTAATATACACACATGTGAAAGAATAATAGATGAAGAAAAAACAAGACAATTACAAGTAGAGGTAGAAAAAGAAAGAGAAACACATTCTATTCCTATTGAAAAAGTAGAATATCAAGGTCTCGTACTTACTGAAAAAGGACTTGAAACAATGAGAGAATCACTCTCTGAAAAGGGAATTGAACTTATTGGTAGAGAACAAAACAATATGCATATGACTTGTGAATTTTTTGGATTTAAACCAGATGCTGATAGAGGAGATTTATTTAATGAAAAGGATTTAGGAAAAACAGTAGAAATTACAGTTATTGGATTTGGAGAATATAGAGGTGAAGATGGAAAGGTTCAAAATCAAGGTTTTTTAGTTGATGAAGAAAGCCTAAAAGGAATCAAGCTTTCAGATAATAGAAATCTTAATGATACAAGCAAAAACGAAGTCCCTCATATTACTGTTTCTATTAGTGCTGAGAAAGACGAAAACGGAAGAAATATTGCAAAAGCGGTAAATACTTGGAAATGTGATTTTAAAGAACATGAACCTATAAAAATAGAGTGCAGACTGGCAGCTTTTTCAAGAGGTGATGTTGCTTATAGATTAGAGAAAAACGATGAAGATAAAAAAGAAGAAAAAAGTGATTTAAAATTAGAACCACCAAAAGAAGAAAGAACACTTGATAGAGATTTAGAAAGAATAGAAATTTCAAAAGGTGCAATGACTGTTATTGATGTTTTACATAATGAAGGATACAATGCAGATTTAGTTGGCGGATGTGTTAGAGATGCTATGCTTGGAATGAAACCAAAAGATGAAGATATTACAACAAATCTTGAACCAGATAAAGTTACAAGCCTTTTTGAAAGAGAAGGATATCAAGTTATACCAACAGGAATAGAGCATGGAACAGTTACAGTTATGGTTCCTAATGATGAAGGTAAGTTAGAAGGATATGAAATTACCACATATAGAATTGATGGTGAATATAAAGATGGACGTCATCCTGATGGAGTTAGCTTCACAGATGATATTAAAGAAGATTTATCTAGAAGAGATTTTACTATAAATGCTATTGCTTACGATCCAAGAGGAGAGGGAGAAAATAGAATAAAAGATCCTTTTAATGGTAGAGATGATATAAAAAATGGTGTTATTAGAGCCGTTGGAGATCCTAGAGAAAGAATTAAAGAAGATGCTCTTAGAATGATGAGAGCAGTTAGATTCTCAGCACAAAAAGATATGGAAATTGATAAAGATTTAAAAAGTGCTATAAAAGAAAGAGCAGAAGATATTAGAAATGTCTCAAAAGAAAGAATAAATGCAGAACTTTCAAAAATTCTTGTTAGTGATAATGCAAGAGAAGGGATTTCTAATCTTAGAGAAACAGGACTTTTAAAAGAAATTATTCCAAGTCTTGACAGAGAATATGATACTTCTCAAAATAATCCTTGGCATCTCTATGATGTAGGAAGACATACTGAAAAGGTAATCGAAAATACTCCTAATGATAAAATAACAAGACTTGCTGCAGCTTTTCACGATCTTGGAAAAACAGAAACAAAAACACAAGATGATAGAAAAGAACATAATGGAAAACCAGTAGATCATTTTTATGGACATCCTGAAAGATCAGAAGAAATGACAAGAGAAGTTATGAAAGATTTGCGTTTTACAACTGATGAAATAAAAAATACTTGTCTACTTGTAAAACTTCATGATGAAAGATTAGAACCTGATAGGGAAAAGATATGTAGGTTTATTGAAAAACATCCAGAAGTATCTGCCCAAAATTTTGATAGACTAGTAGATTTACAACGAGCAGATATGAAAGGACAAAATCCAGAAAAAACAGGAAATGTAGATGAAAGGATGGATAAGGTAAAAGAAATATATAGTGAAATTATAAAAGGGCCTTACAGAATACAAGACCTAGCTTTAGATGGAAAAGATATTGGAAGAATTCAACAAACCACAAGAGGAGATACAGTTATTCTTTCTGGACAAGATTTAAAAGTTGCTAAAGAAAAAATGCTTAGTTATGTTTTAAGAGAACCTGAAAAAAATAATGCAACTGATTTACAAAATTTTTTAAGAAACAACTTAAAAACCATAAAAAACGACTCAATTAATAGACAAGATGATAAAAGAAAAGAAGCTGAAAAACAAGCATATAAAACAAGAAGCGAACTAGATAAAACAAAAAGAGAATTACAAAAAATAGATATTGAAAGATTAAAAGAAGACAGAGAACTTTTTACCAGAACAGGTGATAAATCTAGTTATATAGAAAAAGTAGATAGACTTGTTTCTAAATATAATGATTTATATAATGATTTGAAAAAAGATGATAAAAAAGCAAATCCTAGACTTTCAGATGAAGAAAAAAGAAAAGATGAAAAACAAGAAAGATATGAAAAAGAAAAAGATAAATATAATGAAATAAAAGAAAAATATTGTAAAGAATTTGGTTATTCAAATCTTGATTATAATACTCATGAATTTTATGCTGATAGAGGAGAAAGAGAACATTTACCACCAGAACAATATAATCCAGACAGGATAGGAAAACAAAAATAAGGCTAATATTAGCCTTATTTTTATTGTTTTTATTCTAAATATATGGTATAATTAGTATATAATAATATGGACACATAACGTGGTGTGTCATATACTATTATATACTATGTTGTATAGGAGAACATTTATGGAAATAGAAAAATATTTAGAATATATATTAAAATCAAAAAAATACATATATGGTATCTCAGAAGATGTAAATTATTATAAAGAAAAAGTTAAATGTTCATGGAAAAAAGAAGGATATTATGAATATCCAGTTATTGAACTTAATAATAGACAAACAATTTGTACTTGTGAAGGCAAAATTACAATATCTAATGGAGATACTTGTAAAATATGTAAGAAAAAATCAACCTCTTTAAAAGAAAATTTTATTATTAAAAAATCAGATTTTAAAAATATAAATAGCTTTATAGTTAAAGAAAACCTTCCTAAACAAGATGATGCAACAGATAATTTTTCTTTAGATACTTTTTTCTTTATAATTCCTTATAAAGAATTTGGTATAAAAATTTTTAAAATAAATGCAAAAGTTAAAAAATCTGAAAATTTATTAGAAAATAATATTAATTTTATTATTGATAGAGAAATAACTATTATTCCAGGAGAAGAAGTTAGTGCTAAAAAAGTTAATAAAGAAAAGAAAGAAAAGAAAGAAGATATAGAAATTATTGAAGCAATGCAAATATCAACAAATATTTTCGAATCAGATATGAGTGTTTTGTTTTTTAATGCAGATTCTATGATTGATTTTCTATTAAAAAATAAAGAATTTGCAAAAAGAACAGGTTTATTAGATTATATTAAATTAATAAACATTCCACTAACACAAAATTCATTTTTTATGTTTTATTTGTTTTTATATTCACAATATCCTGTAGTTGAATTTTTAATTAAAATGGGTCATACTTCATTAATTACTAATCTTATATTAGATGTTATTAATAAAAAAAATAAAAATGAATTAAAATTAGAAGTAGAAAAACTTAATAAACTATTTAATAATACTACAAAAGGTTCTTTAGCCCTTACTATTCCAAGTTATATTGCAGACTTTTTAAAGATGAAAAATGCTAATTATAAAGAATATTTAATGTGGAGCGATATTAGTGAGCTTGAAGATTTAAGTAAAGAAAATTTTGAAAGTTTTATTAATAGTAGAGAATATTTAGAATTAAGTTTTAATAATCAATTATATTTGTCAATTAATTTATTAAAATATGGATATACTATAGAAAAAGTTTCAAAATATGTTTTGAAACAATCAATACAGGAAAATACTAAGCTAGAAGATTGTTTTATATTATTAAAAGATTATCTTACTATGTGTGATGTAATGCAAATAAATATGGATTTATTTCCAAGTAATTTAAAATCAACACACGACAATATCGTTAAAATTTATGAAGAAAAACAAAATGAAGAAAAAGATAAAATAATGAAAAAAATCAAAGAAAAATATAGTATATATATACCTAGGCAATATCAAAATAAAAAAGATACACATATTATAATTATTCCTGAAAATCTAAAAGAATTAGCAGATGAAGGTGAACAACAACATAATTGTGTTGGAAGTTATTATAATGATATATGTAAGGGAAAAAGTATTATATTTTTTATTAGGGATAAAAACCATCCAAAAGAATCTCTTGCAACTTGCGAATATAAAGATGAAAAATTGTTTCAAATAAAAGCAAAAAACAATACAGAAGTTACAGACCAGAAAATACTAGATTTTGCAAAAAAGTTTTGCAGTCAAATAAAAAATAAAGAGAGGAATTAGGTATGAGAAATACATTTTTGGTTTCTATTAATAATAATACTTATTGTGGTAAATGTGGTAAGTTTATTTTTAATGATTACAGAGATATTAAAAAACATGAAAAAGAATGTAGTATAAAGATAAACCATGAAGCTAAAGAACTTGAAGATATAAAAGCTTATTATTTAGAAGCCAAAAATGAATCTTTAGTGTTATATATTGTTCAAGCTACTGGTAATAAAGAAAATTTTAAAGGTATTATATGGAAAAATATTTATAGTTGCGAATTTTTTAAATATAAAAAAGTATATAAAGAATCAGGCAAAGAAAATTTGAATTATTGGATTGAAATGTTTGAGCTTAATATGCTTTTTGATGAACTTTATGATTTAGAAATGCTTAATATTGGAAAAGAAAAATCTTTTATTACTATAAATAAAGTTTTCCCAGGAATAGGCTATATTGATAGAATTGACAATTTTATTAAAAGATTTTTAACTAAGGGTTTTGTAATTAAGCATTTTAATATGTCTGATATAAGAAAACTTCCAACATTGAAAATAGATTTAAATATAGGTAAAAAATATAGAAATAATCTACCTATATATTTTTGTCAATTAAAAGAAGTTGAAATTAATGATGATATTATGTTTTTATGTGCTTGCATAAAAGGAAGAATGAATGAAGGTAAAATAATAGTAGAAGAAAAAAATATTTTATATATTTCTCATAATTATGTTTATAATCCTAATAATTTTGATATATTGGATTTTATTAATAAAGATGTTATTTATGGGCGTTTTAGATACGATAAATACTCTAAAAAATATCCAGAAACTATGTTGCGAGAATATATTGAATCTGGAGGGGAAAGATATCTGCATTTTATTATTTCTGAGAATAATGATTTTTTAATGGAGCTTATTGGAAAAGCTTCTTTAGGATATGTCTCTAATAAAATTAATGAATATAGAAATATAAATCCAGAAGCAACTAATATTAAACAAATTTTTGGACTGCCAATAAAAGCACTTAGAAATATCAATACAAAAGAAGTTTCAGAAAATTTAAATAAATATGAACTAGAAATATTTAAAAAAGCCTATAAAATACAACCAAGTATTTTTAATGAACCTATTACTGAAACGGAAATTTTGTTTCTTAATTCAGTTATAGGTAAAAAGGGAAATTTGATTACTGCCTGTAAAAATAATCCTAAAGATATACTTGATTATAGTAGATATTGTAGAACTCTTAATCAAACAGAATATAATTTATTTGTTGATTATTCTAATATGTGTAATACCCATAAACTTTGGCCCTATAAAAAATTTCCTGAAAAACAAAATTTAAAATTAGCACATGATGTTATTATGCAATATTCATATGAAAAGAAAAAAGCAGAAGAATCTCATAATTTTGATGAAGCTATTTCAAATGAAATTTATAGGGAATTTATAGAACTTCCCTTTGAACAATTTTATTTAAATTCAAGATTTACCTTATTAATGCCTAGATCAGCAGATGATCTTGTTGAAGAAAGCTATCAAATGAGAAATTGTGTGAGATCTTATATTCCATCAGTATCTGCTGGAAGAACCTATATTTTATTTTTAAGAAAAAAAACAAGTAAATCAAGTTCTTTTGTAACAATTGAGGTAAATAGGAATAGAGCACTTGTACAAGTTAAAGGTAAAGGAAATAGCCATCCTGACGATCAAACAAAAGAATATGTAATTCATTGGTGTAAAGATAAATGTATTGATTATGAAGATTGTTGGGATTTAAAAGAACATAAATATAGATATTATTAAAATTAATTTTTCATCATGTATATATACTCATTAATAATATTTGTATTTAATTCTAACGAAATATACTTATATAAAATGTATAATGTATTCTATAAATACATTCGAAAAACATTCTATATATGTATATTTTAGTAAGCAAAAATAAAAAACATGTTATCTCCTATTAAAAAATGATTGTAAAAAATCAAAATTTGTGTTAAGCTTAAACACATAAAATTATGATAGGAGATAATGATATGTGTGAACAAAATAATGCTTTTATAAACAAAGGCCGAGGAGATATCCAAATAGGTGATATAGTTAAACATTTTAAAAGAACTTATTTAACACAAGAAGATTTAAAAAATCCAGTAACTAAAAATAAATATTTATATAAAATTTTACATATAGCACAACATACAGAAACTAAGGAAATGTTTGTGATTTATCAAGCACTATATGATACATATGGAATATATGCAAGACCTTTAAATATGTTTTTATCAGAGGTAGATAGAGAAAAGTATCCTAATTGTATTCAAAAATATAGGTTTGAGTTAGAACGAAGATTCTAATTTTAAAAGGAGGAAAAATTTATGGAGATAAAACAAGTAATTGTTGTTAGAAAAGATTTAAAAATGAATAGAGGTAAAATAGCTGCACAAGCAGCACATGCTTCAATGAAAATATTTTTTGATAGGGTAATAAATACCAAAGAAAAAAAAGATGATTCTTTTGATATTACAATTAATTTTTCTAAAGAAATGGAATTTTGGAGAGAAAGTGCTTTTACGAAAGCATGTCTTAGAGTAGATAGTGAAGAAGAATTATTAGAAATTTATGATAAGGCAAAAAAAGAAGGTTTACCAACAGCCTTAATAACAGATTCAGGCCAAACTGTTTTTCATAATATTCCTACAAATACCTGTGTAGCAATAGGTCCAGACAAAAGCGAAAAAATAGATAAAATCACAGGACATTTGAGGTTATTATCATGATAGATAACTATATTTATAAATTTATAAATTATGAAGACGAAATTATTTATATTGGAAAAACAGGCAATATAAAAAAAAGAATGAAACAACATTTTGGGCCAAAACCTCACTTACCAAAAGAATGTTATGAACAGGTTTATAAAATATACTATGCAAGTGTTAATTCAAAATATAATGCTGAATTTTTAGAAACATTTTTTATTAATAAATATCATCCAATATATAACACTGATAAAAAATACAAGAAAGATGAGAATGATTTGAAAGTAGATATTGATGAGCCTTATTGGAATGAACTTTTATTCTTAAGAACAAAAACTAAAAATTATTTGCCAAGTATAGAATTTTTGGATATTTATCCTCCATATTTTAAAAAAGGACTTATGTTAAATGAATCTATAGAAATAGCATTTAATTATAATTTTTCTAAAATCAACTATTACTCTTTTGAATTTAATCATCTTTGTCCTAGTTTTTTAAAGTTATTAAATGATAATACAAAACAAATAAAAGAGCTTTATAAATATGCAAAATTACATATAAATAGAGAGGAATGCAATATAGACGAATCCTTAACTACACCACAAGAAGAACAAATGAATGAACATTATTTAGCATTTAATTTAGATAAAATAAAGGAACTTTCAAAAATAGCTCCAGATTTTAATTTAATGTTAAAGTATAAATTTATAGAATGTTTAACAAAAGATATCTTTATTGTAAAAATGATTACTCCTTTTTTGCTAAAAAGTGTAGAAGAGAATATAAAAAGAACCCAATGTCCTTAGACATTGAGTTCTTTTTTATATTAAATCTAATGGTGTTATATTTTCATAATACCATTTCTTTATATTATATTCACATTCATCATATTGTTTTTTTTCATTTTTATTATAATAAAAAACTTCTACAATTTCATCTAAAAGATTAAAAGAACCATTAAAATATAATGGTAGTTGTATATTTGAAATATAATCTAAGAAACATTCTTTTATTCCTAAATAAATTCCTATTAATTTAGAAATTTCTATAAAACTATTTTTAAAGAGTTCTATTGAACGCTTTTTATTAGTATTTTCAAGCATTAACGAATATTGTTTTTCAAAGTCATAACTTCTAAAATATTCTAATTTTTTTACATATATATATTCTACATATTTATAAACATCTATTTCATCAAATAATTCTATATTAAGCATATAGTTAGATAATAAATATATAGTATTTTTATATTTCAAAATTTCCTTGCAGCATTTACTATAAAAATTATTCTTAAATTCCTTTATAGTAATTTTATTTAAAAACATTAAAATATCAAATATTAAATCATTTTTATCACTTAAAAGTCCAAAAAATAAAGTATATTTATCAAAATCTGTTCTTAAATATAAAAATTCATCATGTGTAAATGGATTTAACTTACTTAGCTCATCTACATATAATGAATAATTAGGATTTTTATATATTTCAATTATAGGGCTAATACAATTAACAATTTCAAAACTTGACTTTTTTAATTTATTATTCATTTTGTAAAAGTAATCAATAACCTGATTAATTAATATATTTCGTCTTTTGAAGATTAATTGTATTTCATCATCATTATGGTTAAATAACTCTTTTATTTTACTTTCATATTTCTCAATATTCCTATCAGTATATTTCGTTGTAATAATTTGATTATATTCTAAACATATATTAATAAAATCTAAAGCAGTTTTACAATCAGTAACATTTAGCATATCTAATAATAAATATCCAGCAGCCTTTGCATCACTTAAGGCATGATGTGGATTAACAGGTATTTCTAAATAATCACAAAGAGCTTTTAATTTATGAGACTCAGCTTCTGGATATGTATATATAGAAGCAATATTTGTACATACACATTCATTTTGACCTGGAGGCTTAAATTCTATCCCATAATGCTCTAAAGCTAATTGAATAGCTTGTAAATCTCCATTTATACCATGGCCTACAAGTACCCCCTTCTTAAAGTATTTAGATATTTTAGGCCAAACCTCAGCAATTGTTGGTGCATTTTCATATACATTAAGTGGAACACCATGATAAGTATCATTTATTATAGCTCCACTGTAAAATTCAAATGGATACGGTTTTATAATATACTCTTTAGTATCTTTTATTTTTCCGTGTTTAAAACAAGCAATACCAATAGAACAAAGAGAAGCAGATTGGTTGCTAGCCTTCTCGCAATCTATAGCGATAAAATCATATTTCTTGTTAAACATTGAATCTAATTCCTTTCTTCTATGTTGCCTCTTCAGTTATATGATATAACATTTATATTTAAAAGTAAACAGATGTAAAATAGTAGTTTTTGGTATATTTTTTCTAAATTATGGCTATAATTTTAATAAAATATAAAAGAAAGGAGTAAATTGTGATTTAGTAGTATTTAGACATATTAAATAAAGTATCATAATTATGTAATTTATGAAAAAAAATGATGGAAATATAATTGTATCAGACTTATCTATTAAAGATGCTCTTTCAGCCTTAGGATTAAATACAATGTTTACAGATAATGCTAGTTTTAAAAATATGACAAATAATGATCTATTAGTTTCTCAAATTATGCATAAAACATATATTTCTGTTGATGAAATAGGAACAGAAGCAGCTGCAGTTATCGCTATTAGTATGGAGACATGTGGAATAGATCCAGAGAAAAAACGAAAAGAAGTTAATCTTAATAGACCTTTTGCTTTTATCATTATTGATATAGAAAATAATCAACCAATATTTACAGGGAAAATTTCTAATATTAAATAAAAATAGGCCCATAATGAGCCTATTAAAATGCAAAACAATAAATAACTTGTCAATTATTTATTTGTTTAATTATAACAGGTTTTATGAAATGTTTCAAGATAAAATAGTTAATTTGATAAATTCACCTTTTCTTTTTTCATATCTTGTAGAAAAAATACCAGGAATCATAATAATTTCACCATTCAACTCAATGACATCAATATCTTTTCTTAACGCTAAAGGTATTTTTTTGTCTGATAAAAATTTTGTGAGTTTTTTATGAATATTTTCATTTACACGAACAATATCACCTTCTTTTCTTTTTCTAAAGACAATATTATTATAATATTCTTTTGGGATATAGCATGTTGTTTCATTATTAATGATTTCTGAATTCATAATACACTCTTCTGTTTTAATTTTATAACTATTTTTATTATCTTTTTTCTTATTGTAAATAACAAGAAAACCATTTTCAATAATACAATAAATCTCTCCAAGTTCAAAAGATTTACCATTACTTTTATCTAATAAATTCAAAATAGTTTCAATATTTTTAGAACTAGCAATATCTTTAAAATCATTTTTAATATAAGTTAAAGCCTTAATGATAATTCTTTTTTGAATAGCAATATGATTGTCTTTTAACTTGGAAATATTAATGTAAACTTTATCATTATTAATATTACTAATTTCAGAAAATACATTTTCACTAATTTCTGAAAGGCAATCTGCATCTTCTCTAAAGCTTTCAATATTGTCTCCAATTGTATTGATTACATTTTTATTAATATTATCTTCAATATAAGGCAAAATATTTAATCTAACTTTATTTCTAGTATAAACAGGAATAAAATTAGTTTTATCTGTTACATGTGTGAGATTACAAAATTTAATAAAAGATTCAATATCACATCTTGAAATATTTAATAATGGTCTAATAATATTATGATTTACAAAAGGAATCCCAGATAAGCCATTAATACCTGTACCTCTAATTAATCTCATAAAAATAGTTTCCACATTATCATTCTTGTTATGAGCTGTAGCAATCTTTCCATCTTTACATAAACTATTAAAAAAATCATATCTAATTGTTCTTCCCATTTCTTCTTCGCCAATATGATTTTTCTCAGAAAGTTCTTTAATATTTACTTCTTTTAAATAAAAATCAACATTATATGTTTCACAAAGATTTTTACAGAATAATACATCTTTATATGCTTCTTCTCTAATTCCATGATTAATATGTGCTGCAATTAACTTAAAATCAAATTCAGATTGTAATAAGTACAAACAAAAAAACAAACATACAGAATCAGCACCTCCAGATAACCCTACACAAACAATGTCTTTTTCTTTAATCATATTATATTTTTTAATATTTTGTTTTACTTTGTTTAAAACCTTTTCTTTAATATCCATAATTATTCTCCTCTCTATCTTATTTATTATAGCACATATATGTGATTTTGTAAAGAATTACTTGCTATATTTTATCTTTACATAGATTTTATTAAGTTATATAATATAAATAAATTAAAATAAGAAAGGAAATTAATTTATGATAAAACAATATATGCAAAATTTATTTAAAGTTTTACTACCAATTATTATCACAAGCATATGTCTTTTTTTATGTTTTAAATTATCTGGTCTTTTTTGGCCTTTTCTTGTTGCATATATAATTGCCATGTCAGTTAGTCCATTAATTGATTGGTTTGATAATACATGTAAAATAAAACCTAAATATATGTCATTAATATTTATTGCTATTATATTAGGTTCTATTGTTTTATTTATTGGTTATGCTGTAACAGTAATAGGAAACTGGATACCAGATTTGGTTGGTATGATTTACAATACATTAAATCACTTAAAAACATTAGATTTACCATTTGGCATAGATTTTAGTGCTATGTTAGATAGTGCAACAGCTAATATGGATAAAATTGTTGAATATGTTACAAGTATTACTGGTAATCCTACATCAATAATAAAAACTATTCCAGATTTAATATTTAAATTAGTAATTACCATACTAGCATCATATTTTTTAATTGCAGATAGAAAAAGAATTGGTCGTTTTGTTTATAGTATTTTAAGTGAAGATAATAGGAATAGGTTAGATACAGTTTTAAACGAAACAAAAAATATTATTAATGCCTTTATTGTTTCACAAGTGAAACTAATGGCAGGTGTAGTAGTTATATTAACAATAGGTTTTGTGTTATTAAAATTTGATATTGGATTTATTATTCCTATGGTTGTTGTGCTTGGATTTTTAGATTTTTTGCCAATTATAGGTTCAGGAACAGTTCTTACTCCATGGGGTATTATTTGTATTCTTATAGGTGATGTAAGTCTTGGTATAAAATTATTACTTATATATGCAGCAGTATTTGCTTTTCGTCAATTTGCAAGCCCTAAAATAGTTGGAAATGAAATGGGATTTTCACCATTTATGTCTTTAGTTATAATGTATATTGGCTATCTTGCTTGTGGCTTACTTGGTGTTTTTATTTCTATGCCAATAGGAATGCTTATAATAAATCTATATAAAAAGCATTTTTTTGATTCGTTTTTATATGATATTAAATCTCTTATAAATTTAACAAAAACAATTATGCAAAATTAAGGTAGGCCAAAGCCTACCTTTTATCTTAGAATATTGTAATTTTTAGAAGTTAAGTTCTTTTCTTTTTTCCACTTATTAATAAATGCTTCTTCTTTACTTTTCTTTTCAATATTACAATTCATAAGTCCATGAATTTGTGCAATATTATCATTATTTTCAAGTTCAATTGTAAAAAATGGAGTAGATAACTCTGATTTTTTTCTAAGGAATAAAATATTTGTTTCTTCATTTATTACTTTACCAATATATGATTTTACACAATGATGTAATTCATTTGCCTCATAAACTATATCTTGTGGTGATAAAGGATATATAATAGAATATTCCTCATCAGAAAACTCATATTTCTTCCACTTTTTTGAAAAATCTTTAAAAGCTTTTTCATCAAAATCTGCTTTTAATAAATTATATAAACATATTACATTATCATGATTATTTTCTAATTCTTGCTTATTATCAAAAATTAATTTATATCCACAATCTCTTAAAACTGGATGTCTTACCATTTCTAAATAATCTTTATAGGTTCTAAATATAAAAAAGGAATAATTCCACGACTTGTCTATAAAATTATTTATTCTATCTATATTATTTGAAACAAATCTAAAATCTTTTATATCAACAATAATACTGATAACATCTAAAATCAAACAAGAAATACCAGCCATGTCAGCTTTTTTTATTATTTTAATTGCATTATCAAAAGTGTTATTATCAATATCTGAAAGAGTTTCTCCAAACCACTTTCTTAAATATGAACAAGAATCACAAAAATCCATTCTCCATTCTTTTTTATAATCTTTAAATAATTCATCTAATATTTCCTGCTGATATTTATTCATTTTTGTAAAACTTGATATAGATGCTTTAGGATTATTTTCTAAATCTTCAAGACCTAATAAATAAACAAGTTCATTAAAAGGGCTTCCCCAATAAACATTAAATGAAGCAAGACAAAGATTTTTATATCCAGCTTTATATAATTTTTCAAAAATATCCCATTTCAAAAAACTCCATAAAGCAATATTCCTTTTATTTATTGGTATTTCCTTTATAATGCTTGCTAAATATTCTAATTTTGTATCTTTTACATCGTTTTTTCTAAATCTACATAACCTAAAATTCCAATGACTTTTATCTAAGCCTTGTGATATTATGATATATTCACCAAAATTATTTCTTTTACAAAAATAACATTTTTCTTTATCAACATATATTCTAGCCCCTTCTATCATTTCATTAGTAAATGTATTAATGGAAAATGTTCTAAGAACACATAATCCTTTTTTTACTTTTTCTACAATAGCAAAATTAGAATCAATTTCTATATTAAAGTCTTTAATACTGATATTGCTTAAAGGAATCTCTAATAATTCATTAACTTTCATTTGAGATTTTGTATTTTTCTTTATAGGTTCTTTATACATTAAAAATGTTATAAAATCATCAAAAGAAGACAAACTTAAAAAAGTATTTCCAGACAATAAAACAATACTACCAAATAATTTATGTATTGATTCAAAACATGGCGAAACAACACTTTGATTTATATTAAATGGAAAATCTGACTTTTTTCTTACCAATCCTTTACATTTATAATTATTTAAAGACTTATCAAGTTTTATCCATAATTGTTTTTTATTATCAATATAAAATCTGTTTACTTCTTGCCACTTAGAAATAAATGGTTTATTATTTATTGGTTTGCTATATCGTAACTCAAGAAATAAAACTGCAAGCATATTTATTTTTTCATCAAATCCAACATAAATTCCATTTTTTACTTGCTCTTCATATGAAGATACATGTTCACAATAATAAAATCCAGTTACTAAATTAGAAGCATCATAAGAAATACTACCTGTTTGAGGATCTAAGAAAAATCTTAAATTAAAGTTATTCCTATCTTTTCCTATCCAAGTTAATAAAGTTTTTATATCAATAGAAAATTCTACATTATTTTCATTTATAACCACAACAAAACCTCCATTATTTTTATTTTTAGCTTTTCAATATAATACATTAATTGTATCATATATATAAAAAAATCTCAATTATTTCTTTACTATTTCTATATTTTGCTTTATAATAAAGATAATAAAATAAAAAGGAGGAACAAAAATGTTTCTAGAAAATTGGCATGAATCATGGAATGATTTTATGAATGAAAATACTATTTCAATATTAAATACTATTGAAGAAAAAATTAAAGATGTAGATTATTATCCCAGAAAAGAGAAGGTTTTACGCTTTTTAAATACTGATCTTAATAATATTAAATACATAATTGTTGGTATGGAACCATATCCATCTTTTGATAATGTTAATAATTGTCCACAAGCAACAGGAAGAAGTTTTGAAGTTTCTGAAATATTAGGAAAAGACTGGAACTATAAAATTAAGCAATCTTCTTTAAGAAATATTTTAAAGGCAATATATTTCAATGAGACTGGTAAAAAAGAAAGTATGGCAAATATTAGAAAAGCCATTACTAATGAAGAATTTTTAATAGCAAATCCTGGAGACTGGTTTAACATTATGGAGAAACAAGGTGTTTTATTTTTAAATTCAACTCTTACAGTAGAAGCTTCTAATGTAGGTTCTCATAAACAAATTTGGGATGATTTTAGAGAATTGTTAATAAAATTCCTAAAAGATAAAGATATTAAATGGATGCTTTGGGGAAATAATGCAAAGGATGAAGTTGGAAGATATTTAGATAAAGAAAAAATATTAAGTGCACCTCATCCTAGACTTGATACTTTTATTACAGAAAATACATTTAAATATGCTACAAATATTAATTGGAAAGGAATATAAAAAATGGCAATAAAAATAGTTATGGGACCATCATGTGCTGGTAAATCAACATTTATAAAAGAAACTTTTCCACAAGCTACTGTAATTGATCTATTTAATTTTCAAAAAGATTTTATGTCAATTAATGAGATTATGCAAAGCTATATAGATTGTAAAGATGCTCTTATAAGTACTATAAAAGAAGGAAAAGATGTCGTATTAGAACATACTCTATTAAAAGCCAAAAGACGTCCCATGTATATTGATGCTATAAGAGAAATAACTGATGAACCAATTAATATCTATGTGGTTATGCCAGATAGTGATACTTACTTAGAATTTTCCCAAAAAAGAAAATGTGAAATGTCTAAAGAAATGATCGATATAATGTATGACACTTTAGAGATACCAACCTTAGATGAAGGTTTTTCAAATATATATATTATAAAACCACAAATTAAAAAGCAGTAGTATAGGCTACTGCTTTTTAAATCCAATCATCTTCTGCTAGAAGCATAGGGAAAAATGTGTCATAATCATTATTTGCCAATCTTTCTTCTTCTTCCAAACTTGCAAGATAATAGAAATCTAAAATTTCTTGTTCTTTTCTTTGCCTTTCTTCTTCTAGTTGTCTTTGTAAAGCTTCATCTCTTCTTTGTTGGATACTATCTTCTTCTTGTTGTGTAAAACCATAATAATCTTCATCAACCAAATATTCATCATCTTCAAATTCATGTAAAGCTTCATCTTCCATATATTGTTCTGGTTCTTTTACTGGTTTTTGAGAAACAAATTTCATAGAAATAGTAGAAAATACTTGTCCTGTTTTTTTACTTTCATATACGAGTTTTTCCTTATTCCAAATCATTTTATTTCCGTTTCTATCTATAGGAGCAATAGTTAAAGGACTTGCATATAATGCCATATTTACTACATATTCTCCAATTTTTTCATCCCAAATCTTTTTATTGCCGTTTTCATCTCTCGGGGCTATAAAAAGAGGGCCATTTTTTCTATTTTTCATAAAGTATTACTTTACAGCAATGCTGTAAATTCCTCCTTTCTTCCCGAAAATCTATATATAAGTATATTAATTTTCTGTTTATTTTATCTATCTATTATAATTATACACACGAAAAATAAAATATACAACAAAACAGTGCAAAAATTACAAATTTTTTTAAGAAAATTACTATTTTTTCTACTTGAAATTTCAAAATACACAATATATAGTATCTAATATCTTTATTAGCACTAAAATTTAAGATAACAATTGTATATTTATACATTATAAAAAAGTTGACGTTTTATATGAGATGTGATATAATCATAATAATAAAGATAGGAGGTTTGTCTTATGGGAATGTATGATGTGATTAATGGTGAACAAGTTAAATGTTTTTATATACCATTATATTATTATTCAGAAATAGAAGAAAAATTAACAAAAACAGGTATTAATCATTCATGTGGAATGTTGAGAAATTATAAAAACAGAAACAAATTACCAATAAAAACAGCTTGGTATAAATATCCTAAGAATTTTATCATTGCAGACAATAGAGTAGATCCTGATATGTATCTTTGTCCTAATTGTGGTGAGATTTATTATGAAAAAATAGATACCTGTGAAAAATGCAAAGAAAAGTTAACAGAAAATTGTAGAGTACTAGGAATTACTCATATAGTAAAAGATGGAAGAGTTAGTGCAACCTGTTATAATGTTGATAAAATATCTAGCAATGTTTTTAAAGATAATGAGTTAGTTGTCGATTATTATGGAAACGCTATTGAAAACATTAATTCTTCTTTAGATTTAAAAGATTTTTTCTTAAATTATAAGAAATACCTTACAAAGCTTATTGAAATTCAAAAAAAATATAGTCATTATTTTAATGATTATATTAATGAGTTAAAAGGTCAAGATAAAGGTGATTTATCTAAAAATAGTAAAAAGGTAGAAGAATTACACGAGATTTATGAAAAAAGCCTAGTAGATAAAGAAAAAGAAATAAATTATTTAAGAAAACAAACTCTTTCTAAATATAATAGTGAATATGATTATAAATATTTAGATGTTATGCGTTTTGGTGAATATATTACATGTTTTTTAGATATGAAAAAAAGAATCAATAAATATAACAGAGAAGATGATTTAAATCAATTTTTACATCTAAAAAAAGAATTTAATAATTTTCTCAAAGAAAATGAAAAAATAACAGATAAATATTTTTTATGGAACGAAACTACTGATGAAGAAAAAGAAAAAATAGAAGATATTTTAAAAGAAATTTAAAGATTTTCGGAAGAGTTATTTTTAACTTTTCCGATTTTTATTGCCTTAAAATATGTTTTGTGATATACTTATTTTAAGTTTATTTAAGGAGGAAATTTCAAAATGCTTTTTAATGATCCATTAAAAAAGATAAAGAAAATAGCAAATAAAGTTGATGCTTTAGATGAAAAAATTTCTAAACTGTCAAATGAAGAATTAAAAGAAAAAACAATTGAGTTTAAAGAACGATTAAATAAAGAAACATTAGATGATATTTTACCAGAAGCTTATGCTGTGATTCGAGAAGCTGCAAATAGAGTTTTAGGGAAAAAACCATATTTTGTACAAATAATGGGGGGGATTGCTTTACATAATGGTGAAATTGCACAATTACGTACAGGTGAAGGAAAAGAGATTGCAACATATTGCACAATTCCAACACCAAAAGGCTGGATGAAAGCTGGAAAAATTCATATAGGCGATATTGTTTTTGATAAATATGGCACCCCAACAACAATTACAGGCGTCTTTCCTCAAGGAATAAAAACAATATACATATTAAAACTAAGAGATGGAAGAGAAATTCATTGTGGTGAAAATCATCTATGGTTTGTATATGATGGCTATTTAGATAAAAAAGGGAAAGCTATTACTACAAAGCAAATGATAGATGGGGGAGTTTTATTAAAAAGAGGGTATCATTATCACTTACCAACATCAAAATGTGTGCAATATCCAGAAAAGAACTTAAAAATAGACCCTTATGTAATGGGTATGTTTTTAGGAGATGGGTGTAAAAATCAAAATCATAATTTTGAATTATCTACTGCTGATGTTGAATGTGTAGAATTAATTTCACATTTATTAAAAGCAAATAATTATAAAAAAAATTCAGAATATAATCATTCATGGACATTTCACACTGGAAATAAACTTGCAAATGGAAAAAATGAAACAATAAAAATAAAAGATTTCGCTCCAGAATATGAAGATTTGCTTTCTAATATTTATTGTCATGAAAAATATATTCCTATGGAATACAAAATAGCATCAGAAGAACAACGCTGGGCATTAATCCAAGGATTAATGGATAGTGATGGTAATATTTACAAAGATAAAGAAGGAAAGCGCTATAATCTTCAATTTTCAACAACTTCTCCTCAATTACGAGATGATTTTATGGAGGTTGTTTATTCTCTTGGTTGGTCCTGTTCTTGGAAATATGGGAAAAGAGCAGAAAATAAAGCAGCAAAACATGATCAATATGTAGTTAGAATAAATGTTCCACATAATATAAAACCAAACTTTTTTAGATTACATAGAAAAAAAGACATTGCAATAGAAGCCTCAAAACTTCCTGATAGAAGAAAAAATTATGATAGAATTGCTATTGTAGATATTCAAAAATTAGAAGAGAAGACAGAACAGGTTTGTTTTACAGTTGATAATCCTGAACATCTTTTTTTGGTTGGAAACTATGTTGTAACACACAATACTTTAACAGAAACCATGCCAGCATATCTTAATGCTCTTACAGGAAAAGGCGTACATATTGTTACAGTGAATGACTATCTCGCTAAAAGAGATATGGAAGAAATGGGTAAAGTATTTAAATTCTTAGGACTTAGTGTAAGCTTTATCTATCCTAAAATGGATCCTGAACTTAAACAAAAAGCATATAAATGTGATATTGTTTATGGAACCAATAAAGAATTTGGCTTTGATTATTTAAGAGATAATATGGCAAAAAATATAAAAGAGACCTATCAAAGAGAACTTAATTTTGCTATCATTGATGAAGCCGATTCTATTCTTATAGATGAAGCAAGAACACCTCTCATTATTTCTGGCCAAGGGCAAGAATCAACAGATATTTATAAAAAGGCAGATGCTTGTGTTAAAAGCCTAATCAGAGGTGAAGATGCTAAAGATCTTACGAAAATAGAATCTATTATGGATAATATGGAAAATAGAGAATTAACACAAGAAGAATTAGATAAAAAAGGTGATTATACTGTTAATGAAAAAGATGGAACTGTTATTCTTACTGATAGAGGAATTAAAAAAGTCGAAGCCTATTTCGAAATAGATAATCTTGGAGATATCGAACATATAACACTTTCTCACCATATAAACCAAGCATTAAAAGCAAATAACTTAATGCTTAGAGATAAAAACTATATTGTAAAAAATGGGAAAGTAGAACTTGTTGATGATTTTACAGGCCGTGTTTTAGATGGTAGAAGATATTCTGATGGACTTCATCAGGCAATTGAAGCAAAAGAAGGAGTAGAAATACAAGCGGAAAACACAACTTATGCCACAATTTCTTTACAAAATTATTTTAGACTTTATGAAAAAATTGCAGGAATGACAGGTACAGCAGCTACAGAAAAAACTGAGTTTAAAGATATTTATCACATGAATGTTGTAGAAATTCCTACAAATTTACCTGTTATTAGAGATGATTTAAAAGATAAAATTTATCTTAATAGTAATGCTAAATTTAATGCTATTATTGAAGATATTAAACAAAAACAACAAAAAGGACAACCAGTATTAATAGGAACACCAACCATAGAACAATCCGAAAAACTTAGTAAGGCATTAAAAGCGAAAGGAATAAAACACAATATTCTTAATGCTAAAAACAATGAAAAAGAAGCGGAAATTATATCAGAGGCTGGTAAGCTTGGTGTTATTACTATTTCTACAAATATGGCTGGTCGTGGTACTGATATATTATTAGGTGGTAATCCTGAATTTAATGCAAAAAAACGTTTAGCTAAAGAATTAGATAGCGAATTATTTGAAATAGCAACAAGCATGCTTCCTGCAACAAATGAAAAAGAAAAAGAAGTAAAAGAAAGATATCTTGCTTTATTAAATGAAGAAAAAGAAATTTGTGAAGAAGAAGCTAAAAAAGTAAAAGAAGTTGGAGGACTTCATGTAATAGGTACTGCAAAACATGAAGCAAGAAGAATAGATAACCAGCTTAGAGGACGTGCTGGCAGGCAAGGAGATGTCGGTTCTTCTCAATTTTTTATTTCTTTAGAAGATGATATTGTTAGACTTTTTGGTGGAGAAAGAATTAAGTTAATGATTGAAAAATTAGGAATACCAGAAGACACAGAAATAGAAAATGCTCAGATATCTAAAACAGTAGAAACAGCTCAGAAAAGATATGAATTAAAGAACTTTGACATTAGGAAAAATACTTTAGAGTATGATGATGTTAATAATGGACAAAGACAAACTATCTATTCTTTAAGAAGAGATGTTCTTGAAGGAAAAGATATGAATGATGTTATAAATGATATGTTTAAAACAGTTTCAAAAGATATTGTTTATAGATTTATTACATCTAAAAAAGTTAAAGATAATGATATTGTTCAACTTAATGAGTATTTAAAACAATTTTTAAGAATAGAAGAAAATTGTATAACTAAAAACTCAAATAGGTTAGATATTTTAAATCAAGTTGAAGAAATATTTAATCAAAGATATTTAAGCAAAGTTGCTGCAATTAATGAACGAAATGAAGATATAAGGAACCTCCAAAGATTTGTTCTTTTAAAAATTATTGATAAGGAATGGATTTCTTATATTACTGCATTGCAAAATCTAAGAGATTCAGTAAGTCTTGTAGCATATGGTACAGAAAAACCCATTGATGCATATAAAAAAGAAGCTGCTATTATGTTTTCAGAATTAATTAATGCAATTAGACATGATACTATAAAAGCATTATTAAATATAAGTATAAAAAGACCTGAACCTGTAAAAATAGTATTAAAACCTGTGGTTATTAATCTTGATAATATCCCAGAAAAACCCGATGTTGAAAAAGCAGGAAGTGGTCTTGTTCTAAAAACAAAAGATACCATAAGCCTTAAAAATTAACTTGATTAATATTTATTTAAGTTGTATAATACATGAGAAATAAATCTTTAATTAAAAATAGTTTTTCTTTATATAATAAAAATTAATTATTTATTTCCATAAGCATTACTTTTTAGTTATGCTAATACCAAATCGGGGGATTGGTTAGGATGTCTAAATCGGGGGATTAGATAGTTATTATATATTCCGTGCGTGGAGATTTTTCCGTAATATCTCAATCTTTTTTGTAAGGCTAGGCGTAGGGGGTAAGACCTAAAGTTACAAAAGCTATATAATAACAATGAATATTAATAATAAAAATAAATAAAAATTATTATGATTAAAGGCTGATATAGTACCCCGAATGCTATATCTTCTATCTTAAGCATCTGCGTTACGGAGCCGCAGGTGCTTTTTCTATTGATAACAAGTAATTTTCAGTTATCGGGTGTAGATATTTTTCTTTGGTAAACTAATAAACTAAATAACACATTATATAGATAAAGAAAACCTATATGATGTGTTTCTTAGTCTATTAGGATATTTTTTACAAAAAACAAAAGTTTTTATTAAAAAAAATTGTTATATTTTTTGCCTAAAATTTAAGGTATTTTACTATTTTTTTATAAAAAATTCATTCCCACCAAAGTTTTTTATCTACACCCTCAGTTATCGAATTTACTTGTTATTTTTTTTAACCTATGTTATAATATTAATAAGGTTAAGTGATTCTAATAAGAGAAAAGGAGTAAAAATCTTCTTAATTGGTATTACAATTAACCAAATAAAAAAAATAAAGGAGGATTTAATATGACAGAGAGACAAAAAAGTATTATCATGAAGTTGGCAGGTGACCCTGAACTCCTCAAGGAGTATCTTGGAATGGTTGAAGCTATGGAGAAGAGGCCTGTAAAAAAGGAATCAACAGTATCTCTTTATGCTATGCGCCGCCATACTGAGGATGGTACAGAATATTATCATCCTGTAGTTGTTCCAAAGATGGGAACCATAGGGGAAGAGCCTGGTAACTATATGATGGTTGCCGATAAGTCTATCGTAACGCTTCAGAACACATATGAGAGAAATATTGCAATGATGCGTTCTATGACAGGAGAAGAACCTATCATCCTCACTATTCCAGAGACAACTTACGAAGAGCTTAAGGAAAAACTTCTGGCACTTGTTACTGCAATCTATACAAAGATTGATGAGGCTGGTGAGATTCTTTCCAGCATTTCTGAACTTACAAGAATGCCAATCCCTGCTGGAATGCAAAAGGGTTATCTTATGAGCTCCATCATGTCAAAAATGACTGTTTCTGGATCTTGTCTTAATGAAAATTATGGCATTGAAGATGCTCATGATTATGTAGATGAAACTCCAGAAGATGAGTATGAAGAAGACTATGATGAAGAAGAAGAGGATTATGAAGATGACTGCGACTGTGACTGCGAAGATTGTTGCGGATGTCGTGATTAATCTCTAAGCTTTTTTGCAATTTAAAAGAACCCAGTTAATGGGTTCTTTTTATTATGTTAATTTAAAATTTTTTCTAAAACTTCTGATATTATTTCATAATTATAACCTCTTCCAGATAAAAACATGTATAGTTTTTGTTTTAATTTATATTTATCCATTTCTTTATTTTTTAATATTTCATATTTTTTTATTGCACATTTATAAGCATTATTAAAAATTTCATCATAAGAATAAAACTCTTCTATTTTTGTTTTTATCAATTCTTTAGAGATACCTTTAGTTAAAAGATTTGAAATTATCTTTTGTTCACCCCAACCAGAAAGATTTTTGTGTTGTTCTATGAAATTTTCACAGTATTCTTCATCATTAACATATCTATATTCTTTTGCTTTGTTTAGTGCAAAATCTTGTGAATCTTGAGAATACTTTTGAGTATTCATTTTTCTTATAAGTTCTTTTTCAGTTTTAGCACCAAATCCTAATTGGTATAAAATATAAGAAAATGCCCTTTCTTTTTCATCTTCCTGTTCAATATTTATTATCTCATCTTTACTTAATTCTTTTCCAATATAAAGATTATTTAAAATAAAATTATCTTTAGTTACTGAAAACATATATTGTCCATCTATAAATACAGATATACGTTTGTCATTTTTTTGAGTTTTATAATCAGTTATTTTCATTAAATTCACCTAAATTAAAAGATATTTCCAAGGTCTTTTTTTCTAATTGATTTTGAATAAATGCTTTTTTATTAACATCATCATAAAGAAACATATAGGAATATAAATAATTATTATCATTAATAGTTAAAAGAAAGATATTATATGCAGACATATCAGTTATATAATCTATTTCTTTTGTTTCTTTAAAAGTATTTATAGAAAGTTCTGTAAAAGAAGAATAATTTTCGTTTATAATATCTGTATAAAGATATATTTTTTTATTATGTTTAAATGTTAAAAAATCTTCATAATTTTTTTTGTATTTTTCTAAATCTTTTGTAAAAATTAAAAAACCAAGTTCGTTATCACAATCAACAGCAATATCATCAGTATTATTTTTGATAGAATAAAACTCCATGCCTTCTAAATATTCATAAACAGCTCCATTAATTGCTTTATAAGTTTCATCTTTATTTGTATTAAAAGAAGAATTTGTAACTCCTAATTTTGCATTTAAAAAAGACTTATCAAGTAAAACATTATCAAATAAAAAATATGCTTCATTATTCCAAATTAAACATCCTTCATATTTTGATAAATCTTTAATTTCTATGGTTGTTATTTCTTCATTAATTTCAGAAGTTTCTTCTGTGCTGTTTTTATTAACTGGTATTTTAGATTTTATTCCCCAAAACAGAAGAATAAAAGTTATAATAACAACTCCTAAAAAAATATATTTAAAATACCAAGGAGCTGGGGTGTTATTTTTTGTATCTTTATTTTCCATGAAAACCTCCTTATAATTATGGATTTAAAGATTCTTTAATTTCTGGAACCTTTGGAATAATCATATTTAAATCTATTCCTCGCTCTCTTACTAATTCAACAGGAACATTAAAAATATTAGATAATACTCGTAAGTTTACCTTATGAGTAATAGAAATATTTTCACAAAAATAAGGTTCATATAAATATCTTGGCATTAAGATTTCTTTTGCGAAATAAAGACCATTTAATAATTTTTCATTAGTTAATTCAATTGGTTCTTCTAAAAATTCATCCCAATCTTTACCTTTATTCATAAAGGGTGTGTATAGACAAAATACACCAATTAGTTGTGCAATTGCTATTTTCTTTTGAATTTCTGATAATTCGCTACTTAAAACAATCCAAAATGATTCTTTATATTTTTTAATAGTTCCAACAGTATTTTTAGGTAAATTAAAATCCTCCCTTACATGCCCAGTCATTTGATATGCAAGTTCATAACCATCATCTATTGGAACTAATATATTAAACTTTTTTCTGGCTTTATCACAAATTTGTTCGATTTCTTTAATAGTCATTATTAGCCCCTTTCGTAAATTAATATTTTTCTAATATTATTATACCATACAAAATTTATTTGGTCAATAAATTTTATAATCATATTCTTGTCAAAAATTTAAAAATGATGTATAACTTATTGCTAGGTTTTTAAAACTTTGTTATAATTAGATATATAAAAAAGACATTATAAAGATAAAACTTAATAAAAGTTTTATTTTTTTGAATATAGATTATATATCTATAAACTTTTATTAAAAACAAAAAGGAGGAAAACACATGTCTTATACTATAGGAATTGATTTAGGAACAACAAATTCATGTGTAGCAGTAGTTCAAAATAACAATCCAGTGGTTATCCCAAACTCGGAAGGACACAGAACAACACCATCTATTGTTGCTTTTACACCTGAACACGAAAAATTAATTGGAGAAAATGCAAAACATCAAGCAATAACAAATTCTAAAGCGACAATTGCTTCAATAAAAAGAAAAATGGGAACTAATTATACTACATATTTGGATGATAAAGAACTTAGTCCACAAGAAGTATCAGCAATGATTCTTAAGAAATTAAAAGATGATGCTGAGGCTTTTTTAGGAGAAGACGTTAAAGATGCTGTAATAACAGTTCCAGCTTATTTTAATGATGCTCAAAGACAAGCAACAAAAGATGCAGGTCGTATAGCAGGTCTTAATGTTAAAAGGATTATAAATGAGCCAACAGCAGCAGCAATTGCATATGGACTTGATAATGCAGAAGATCAAAAAGTTTTAGTTTATGATTTAGGCGGAGGAACTTTTGATGTGTCAGTAATTTCTATTGGTGATGGGGTTATTGAAGTACTTGCAACATCTGGAAACAATAAACTTGGTGGTGATGATTTTGATAAAATTGTTATGGAATGGATTGCAGGAGAATTTTATAAAAGAGAAAAAATAAATTTAAAAAACGATGCTACAGCGATGCAAAGAGTAAAAGAAGCCGCAGAAGACGCAAAACGAACTTTAACTCATGCTAGTTCTGCTCAGATAAATTTGCCTTTTTTAGCTGTGAAAGATAATGAACCAAAACATTTAAATCTTACATTATCAAAAAATAAATTTAATGAATTAACAAAAAAACTAGTAGACAAAACAGAAATTCCTGTTAATAATGCACTAGAAGATGCTGGTGTAAAACCTTCTGATATTTCAAAAATCCTACTTGTAGGTGGTTCAACAAGAATTCCTGCTATTCAAGAAAAAGTAAAGCAAATGATAGGGAAAACCCCATCAAAAACTTTAAATCCAGATGAATGCGTTGCTATTGGTGCAGCTATTCAAGGTGCTAATATTAATGGACATGAATCATTTGATTTAGTTTTGCTTGACGTGACCCCACTCACATTATCTATTGAAACAAGTGATGGTATTGCAAATCATCTAATAGACAGAAACACAACAATACCAACAACAGCTACAAAAATTTACACAACAGCAGAAGATAATCAAGATAATATCGGAATCAAAGTTGTACAAGGCGAAAGACTTTTTGCAAAGGATAATGTATTAATTGGAGAGTTTATTTTAGATGGAATATTACCAGCAAAAAAAGGAATTCCAAAAATAGAAATCACATTTAGTATTGATGTTGATGGTATATTAGAAGTTAAAGCAAAAGATTTAAGAACTAAACGAGAAAATACTATAAAGATAACAAATAGCATAAAATTATCTGAAGATGAAATCAAAAAAGCAATTATGAATGCTTCAAAATATGAAGAAGAAGACAGATTATTTAAAACAATTTCAGACGAAAAAAATAATACATATGATTTAATTGATAGAATTAATATGGCACTCGAAAATCCCAATATAGAAATCGACAAAAAAAATAGAGAATTATTATCTACAACAGTTGATGAATATTTAGAATTTTTAATGCAAAAAAATACTTCTAAAGAATATTATGAAGATTTACTTCAAAAAAATAAATCATTAGAAAATTTATTTATAGAAATCTTTGGAGATAAAGAAGCACAAGATATTGAAACAACAAATGAAAATAATAAAAAATTTTACTCACAATTTTAAAAAAGAGAACCTTTATAGGTTCTCTTAATTTTTTAAATTGAATTTTTACTATAATCAGGAATATCTCCATTTATAAGTCCTCTTTTAATCTTATTACAAATTACTTTACAATAATCTATGATATCATTATCATCAACTCTGATATTGTTCTTATACATAATTTGTCCTATGGATCCATTGCGATATTCTGCTGTTATATAACTTTCATTTAAAGATTCCCTTTTCCTTATAAAAAATATTATACAATAACCATTCAGTACAGAACGACAATAAGAACCAACACAATTATGTTGTTGCTGTCCTTCATCAACAAAATCCCTACTATTTTTAGGAACAATAACTGCATATTTTGATTCCATCTTTGTATATTCGGATTCATCTACATCTCTTGTTATACACTTAGTTACCGCTTTACTTAAAGCATCAAATTTAGAATCATAAATTTCATTTTCTTTTGCTTTATAAGCATCAGCCATATCATCATGAGCCTTTTTCAAATTCATTGGTGTTTTGTCTGGTTTTATATCCATCAAATCACACATTTCTAAATAATCCTTTAATAGATCTATAGCATTTTGATATTTGTAATATTTACTAGAATAATATCTTTCATCTGTATCTTGCTTAGAAGCTTTATGAAGATATTTTAAAAGCTTTTCCAATTTATAGTCATATTTCATTATATTTGGAAGATTTTTAAGTTGCCCACTCATCAAACATTTCAAATAATATGAAGTATTTATAAGATTTTCAAAATTTTCTTTACTAATATTTTCTAAATCATAAATATCACACCATGCAATATACTCATTTAAAGAAGCGGATTTCTCTTTTAAATATGTTCCGATATACTGAGGAATCTTTAATGCTAATGTTCCTTTTGTTGTATTGTTTAATAGCTTATTTAACTCTTTAACAGAATCTAAAATGGAATAACGACTTCCTGCCAAAATCATTTTATCAACAATATCAAAATAAAGTTTTAAATACTTCATTTTTATTAAAAGCTCTAATACAGGATACTCTGTTATTAAAGCCAAGTGTAAAATAAAAAAAGCATCTTGATCGTAATTCTTAGTTAAACCCTTTAAAGCTTCAATAAAACCAATTCTACTAGCAAATACCTGGTTTTGTTCGATAAAATCAAAAATATCATCAGCATTTTCATAAACACAATTTCTTGAGTTAATATTTTTACTGTTAATATTAAACATCTCAAACAAGTCAATTAGTTTATTTGATTTTTTTAAAATTTTGTAAGCATTAGCTCCTTTACCAGGAATTATTTCCGCATAATTAGTAATATTAAGATTTGTTTCTAAAGTATAACCACCTAGATTATTTATAGTTGGTATAACTTTAACATTTCCAATAAAAATCTCAATACTATTTTCTTCTACAAGGTGTTTCCTAATATAAACAACTTCATCCGTTTTAACTGCAGCTAACGGTTTTTTATTAGAACCATAAGTATTTTTATTATATTCATCAAGTGCTTCCTTAGTAAATATATCCCAACTATATCCATATTTATTTCCACAAAATTTACATACAGTTTCTCTATTCTTCTCTGGTATTATTTGAATTTTATCTTTACCCTCACTACAACTACAAACAAATTCTTTTGGATAAAATTCCTTATAATTAAAATACGTACTACATTTTTTACTAATAGTTTCTCCTTTTACTAATAATGACACCTTAGTACTATTTTTAATAAAATCTTCTTTTAGTTTTTCTGAAATAGAAAACATTTTCATCCTCCTTTTCTCTTTTTACAAAATAAAAATAATATTTTTATTTATTTACTTACTCTTTTATTATACCATACAAAAATAATAAGGACTAATAATATGACAATTATTAGTCCTTATTTATTATAAACTTTGTTTATTTAGTAACTTATTTGATAAATCATCAATTAAATCAAAACATTCAATATCTTCTTTTTTAAAAGGTAATTTAGAAATTCCATAAAAAGCACCTAAAATATTACCAGTAATAGCACCTGTTGAATCAGAATCTCCATCATGAAAAACAGATTCAAGTAATGATTTTTTAAAATGTTCCTTATCATTAATATTTCTCAAAGTGCAATATATAGAAATGGCAAGTGCTTCATGACCTGTCCAACCTTTACCAAGCTCTTCAAATGCTAATAATGGAATAATGTCCTCATCCACTAAAGAAATGGCAAGTTTTAGTATGTTTCTTAACTTTCTGGAAGAAGAAAGCTTAACAGCTTTTCTTATAGATACTTCTAAATCTTCACCTTTCATAATATAACTAATAATAGAAGCTAAAACACCAGCAGGTTCATATCCTAATGGATTTTTATGGGTAAGTCTTGCAGCTTCGCATCCTAAAATATAAGACTCTTTAGGCCCATAAATAAGACCAATAGGCGCAACCCTCATGACTCCACCACAACCGCAACTATTATTTATGACATTTTCTGAATTTGTCCTTAAACTTGAAAGACAAGTATTTCCAGGAGCTCTTAGAGAATGAAGTCTCTTATCTTTATAAAGTTTACTTTCATATGAATAGTTGTGAGTTGGTAAATCGTATTGTGTTCCATACCAATATTTATAAGCTGATAAGATATTATTTATTGTATCTTTATTATCAACACAAAGTCCTTCTGCTGTAAAAAGAGTCATTTGGGTATCGTCTGAAAATCTAGAAATATTGAAAGGCTCATTTAATAAGCCTTTCTTTTTAATTTCATGAATATGTTTAAATTCTATTGGATATCCTAAAGAATCTCCAAAAGCTCCACCATATAAACAACCTTTTATTTTTTCTATCATTTTATGATTAATCCTTTCCCTTTTTTATAATAAATTTTCTTGATATTAAAAGCACAAATAGAAAGCACCCAAATTAACAAATCTATAATAAAACCAAAAATCAGTGTAAATAAAAAATAAAAATTAACCTTAAAGCACCACATAATAAAACTTTCCATAGGAATCCCACTAAATGAAAGTATATACCCAATTAAAGGTATTAATATAATGAAAAATATAATACCAATATAAGCATTTTTGAAGTCTGCCTTACTTAATGAAACATGTAAAAAAATGTTTATTAAAACAAATAACATAATCCAAAAAATAGGTAATATTAAATTCCCTACACTGAAAATACCAATAATTCCCACAAACATATTTTTTAAAGAATTTATTATTAGTGTTATACTTAGAGAATTTCCAACTGGAATAAATTTAGAAATTCCTCCTAAAAAATATTTCATAATTAAGGAGCAAACACCAACTCCACCTATTACAGGCGCAACACCAATGATAAAGTTTCCAGCAAGTTGATATATTTTTTTTGGATTATAACTATGTTCAACACATCCCATAGTTCCACTAGCTTTCCAACTTTTAGGGCTAAAAAGAACTACTTTTGTTACTTTATGAAAAAATACTTTACATGCAATATAATGACTAAGTTCATGTACTGGAGTTCCAATAAAACTAAACAAAAGAAATCCATTTGCACCAATTGTCTTTTGTATATTTATACAACTTCTTTCTCTTATTATTGAATAAATTCCTCCAAAACCTAAAGTCATTATAATGAAAAATATAGATAATCCCACTAATTCAAAAATTATAATCACCCTCCTTCTTATGAAATTTTAATTACGTTTTGATAAATTGCAGTATGCAAGTCATCAATATTTTTATCAATATGATAATGTCCAAAGTACCAGTGGGTAAATTTTAGTTCTTTATCTACTGTAAATAAAAAGTTAGTTGCTAAATCGTGTCCATAAAAAGGATTCACCCTATAAAGAATATTGTCTGGAGCGCTATGAGTAATAACATAATCTACTTCCCAATTATGATTGTCAAGAATTTTCATAGCATCTTCACATTCTTCATATGTTGGCATTTCCCCTGGCCACCAACTTAAACCTTCTTTTCTATAAATTTTGTCATGAGAAGCAGCCCCACCAAAAGTGAAAAATTTCTTTCCTTCAATAGTAAAAACTTGCCCCCTCATAAGATGAAATATATGCTCTTTTATTTTATGAACTTTTCCTCCATTCCATGTTTCTACTGGATAGTTATTAAGCGCATCAAAGTTTTCATGATTTCCATCTACAAAAAGTATAGAACATGGTAAATCTTCAAGCCATTTTAACCACCATTCATCTTTTTTATTACCATACCAAATAAAACCAAAATCACCACAAATAATTATATAATCATCTTTAGTAAGATTAGAATAATCAAAATTTTGGCGATTTAATTTGTGAATATCAATATTTCCATGAGTATCTCCTGTTACAAATATCATAAATGCTTCCTCCTCTCTTTTATTTTATACTTTGAAATATATTATACATTTTAAAAATATTTTTTACAATTTTATTTTACTTTCATAATTATACCATAAATTGATATTACAAACAATAAAAAATATGATATTTTTTATAATTTTCGTTTACAATAAAGTGTTTGTCTGATATAATAAAACAAATGGAAAGAAAGGAGAGGGTCGAAAGACCTTAATTTTTATGAATAAACAAAGAATAAAAAGTCTTATAACAAATATTTTATTTGTATTTATTTTATTATCAATGATGTCTCTTTTTAGTAATGGTCAAGTTTTTACAAAAAATACAGATATTACATATGATGAATTTTTAAAAATGGTAGATGAAGAGAAAGTAGATGAGGTTGAAATAACTAATTCTGGATTAAATATTACAGCTATTAACGATAAAACAGTATATCATACAGGTTATATGGAATATGATAATTTAGTAGAAAAATTATATGAGGCAAATGTTAAATTTAAAAAGACACAATCTTCTGATTTTGGACAAGTTTTATTATCCATTATATTAACATTTGGTCCAATTTTACTTATAATTTGGGTTTTTTCAAGAATGTTTTCTAAAGAAGGAGGAGGTCCTGGAGGTGTTTTTTCTATGGGAAAATCAAAAGCATCTCTTGATATTAATAAAAACACAGGAATAACATTTAAAGATGTAGCAGGACAAGAAGAAGCGAAAGAACAACTTACAGAAATTATTGATTATCTACATAATCCAAGAAAATATCAAGAAATTGGAGCTAAAATACCTAAAGGTGCTCTTTTAGTAGGCCCTCCTGGTACAGGAAAAACTTTACTTGCAAAAGCCGTGGCTGGAGAAGCAAATGTTCCATTTTTTTCAGTAACAGGTTCTGATTTTATAGAAATGTTTGTTGGTGTAGGAGCTTCAAGAGTACGAGACCTTTTTGAACAAGCGAAACAAAATGCACCTTGCATTATTTTTATTGATGAGGTTGATGCTATTGCTAAAAGCAGAGATGGAATCGCAAGAAGTGGTAGTAATGATGAAAGAGATCAAACACTTAACCAATTACTTTCAGAAATGGATGGATTTGATTCTTCTAAAGGTATAATTATTTTAGCAGCAACTAATAGACCTGAAATTTTAGATAAAGCATTTCTTAGAGCAGGTCGCTTTGATAGAAAAGTAATAGTAGAAAGACCAGACTTTAAAGGAAGAGTAGAAACATTAAAAGTTCATTCAAAAAATGTAAAACTTGATTCAACTGTTGACTTTAAAGCTATTGCATATGCTACAACAGGGAGTGTAGGAGCCGATCTTGAAAATATTGTAAATGAAGCAGCTCTAAGAGCAGTTAAATTTGGTAGAAAAGCAGTTATCCATGAAGATTTTATGGAAGCAGTAGAAACTGTTTTTGCAGGAAAAGAAAAGAAAGACAGAATAATGTCTGATAAGGAAAAACGACTTGTGGCATATCATGAAGTCGGACATGCTGTAGTTTCTGCTTGCCAAAAGAATACTTCTCCTGTGCAAAAAATAACGATAGTTCCTAGAACAAAAGGTTCTTTAGGATATACATTACAAGTTCCAGAAGAAGAGAAATTTTTATCTAGTAAAGATGAAATGCTTGAAGATATCACTACATTTTTAGGTGGAAGATGTGCCGAGGAAATAATCTTCAATACTATTACAACAGGTGCTTCTAATGATATTGAAAAAGCTACAGAAATAGCAAGACAAATGATTACAATTTATGGAATGTCTGATAAATTTGATATGGTAGCTCTTGAATCAATTCAAAATAGGTATTTAGATGGAACACCTATTAAAAATTGTTCAGAAACAACAGCAACCAAGATTGATGATGAAGTTTTATCAATAATTAAGTCTTGTCACAATAAAGCAAAAAAAATTATTGAAAATAATAGAGATTTAATGGATGAAGTCGCTAATTACTTAATTGAAAAAGAATCAATTACTGGAGATGAATTTATGGAAATATTTAATATGTATCATCCAGAAATTGAACTAAAAACAACAACTATTGAAGATTTAGATAAAAAACCTCCTAAAGAAAAAATAATTAACATAGAAAAACCAAAAACTGAAAAAATTGTTAAAGAAACACCTAAAGAAGATATTAAAAAACAAGAGGAAATACCAGAGAAAAAACAAGAAGAAAAAATAGTAGAAACAAAAAAGGAAATTCCACTTGTTATTAAAACTGATGAGGCTGATGAAGTTAAAAAAGATATAGAAGATACTCAACAAGTTGAAGAAAAACCAAAAGTAATTCGTATTGAAGAACCAAAAGAACCTCAAAAAGAAGAGAAAACAAAAGTTGAAAGACCTTCTGCATCTGTATTAGGACCAAAAAAGAAAAAGAAAAAAGGAAAAGCTACAGCTTCTGATATGAAATCTTTAATAGATTCTGTTCAAAATAACCAAAAGAAACAAGAACCTAAAAAAGAAGAACCAAAGAAAAAACTTTATGAAGAGGCAAAAGAAGAAAAGCCAGTACAAAAAGAAGCAAATAAAGATATAGATAATATAAAAGCAGAAAGTGCAAAACCTGCAACAAATCCTAAAGTTGATGATTATGCAAATAATAAAAATAATATAGATGATATTACAGAAGATATGTTCTAATATAAAAAGAGCTTGCGATGCAAGCTCTTTAATTTTTATTCTTTAATTTTATAAAATAAATCTACAGCTTCATGAAGATGTTTTGTTTCATCATTTAAATCCCAATCAATCAATTCATATTTATCAATCTTTCTATTAAAAAGAAATAATTTATGAGTATTAGAACGAGTATTTGGATAGACAACATTAAGCGGTCTAGAGCTTATTACAACATAAGGATAGGCACCTGCCTCGTTTAAATCTCCAATATTATTTATAGCATAATCTATAGCCGTTTCTTCATCAAGAAAATATCCTTGTTCTTCAATTCCAAATGAATATTTATCTTGTTTCCAATCTTTTTTAAATCTCAAAAATTGTTCAAAAGTTCTTCCTGGAAATTTTTTTTCATAAGAAGCAAACTCAATCTTTAAATCTTTTTCAGTAATTTTATGAGTACAAACATCATAAAGTATATATATACATGAAGAATAAGCCATTTTCTTTACATCTTCTTCGACATCTTTCCCATATTTTTTATTAATATTATCCATAATACTAATAACTTCTTTCATCCTTTTTCTCCTTTCAATGTTTAGTTTTACTTTATATAGTTATTATATCAGATTAATTACATTTACCACAATTTGTACAACCAGAACAGATTGTTTTGCTTCCACAAATGTTACATTTGGTTTTATAAGTTGATTTAAAAAGCTCATCTTTAGGAATTTCAAATCCCCATGAATCTTTAAAGATAAAATTTATTGGTGAACTTTCATAATTAAGATTTAACATTAAAGCTTTCTTAGATTGCTCTTCTTTATTTTCAATAATTTGTTTTTTACCATCCTTTATAAAAACAGTCCCAGTTTCAAAACATATAAAGTTAGTATTATATTTTTTACATTGTTTGCTAAGAGATTCTATCCAATCATAATTACACTCTCTTGCACCACCATAATTTTCTCCACCACAAAGAGTTTGCTCTATTATGTTTTCTTTTAAATATTTTTCTATATTAATTTCTTCAAGTAATGGTTCACAAATAATCCCCTTATGTTTAAATGGTAATTTAAAAAGAATTGGAATTCTTTCATCTGTTCTTTTTTGATTTTCACAAGTAACAAGAATCATAATATTATCTGGAACATTCCACCATTTAGGAAGCATTTTTATTACATTTTGTGGTCGTTTTGTTGTTAATATAAAAGCTACATCTTGACGCTCCTTCATTATATCAAAACACTCTTCTCTCCATTCAGAAGGAATATCTTCTAAGAAAAAATCAGAAGTAAGGCATACATGAACGGTTTCACCAGATTTAATTTTATAATATCCATTTTTGTCTTTTCTTATAGGATTATTGGCAGGATTTTTTACTTTATATATGTTATTTCCATTATTCCCCCTCATTGAGTCTAAATAGTACATATAGCAATTTTTACAACCTTCACTACATTTTATACAACCATGCCATGGATTCCAGATTTTCATTCCCAATAACCTACTGCTTTCTTTTTCTTTTCAATTACCATATCAATTAACACATCCTCAAATAAAATGCGAACTTTATTTAAACATGATTTTATATCATCAATATCATTATTTTTATAATAGCTACAAGCTACATTTTTTAAAAATAAATCAAAAGTTTTATCATCATCTATTAAAACTTTTGTAAATCTTAAAAAATTCGCAATATGTTTTTTCTTGAAATAATATTTATCATCTTTTTTAACTTTTTCAAATAAAGAAGGTAAATATACAGCATGCATAATATCATTTATTAAGAATGATACTGCTTTTGAGTTGTTTTCTTTTTTATCTAACACAAAATAAGCTCCCATTAATTTTCCTCCATTTCTTTTATATATTTTTCTAACTTTGATTTTAAATTGTCATAATGTTTATCATATCCATATCTTTCAGCACATATCTCAGGCCATGACTTTTTGCTTAATATAATAATAGAATTAGTTGGATTTTTATTATCATGAAACCCAGAAATTTCTATATAAGGATAATAAGGAACTAAATCCTTTAAACAAGTGTATATTAAAGGATGTGTTTTATCTCCTATAAAAAGTTTTGTTCCTTTAAATTTTTCAAATCCACCTGCAATATCTATGATATCTTCTAAATCACATTTTCCAGAAAATCTCCCCATTTAATTCTCTCCTTTACTTTATTAAAAATATTATACCACATATTATAATAAAAATAAATAAAAATTAGCATAAAATCCAAAAATTTCTAACAAAAATATTAAAAAAAATTTTAAATTTAGGCTTTATATTATTGACTATTAAGTTTAACTTAAATATAATAATATTATGAAACATAAATAATATTTTTGAAAGGAGAACTTTTATGGGAAGTATTTATCAAGTAGAAAAGGATATGACACTTATCCAAAACTTAACATTTGATTATGCTCTCTATATCATGTTCACTAGCTACTTTCGAAAAGGTACTTGTAATTCCAACCAGGCAATAACTCGTTTGAAACTAAATTATGCTGATGTTGGATATAATAAACAGTATGAAGCAGAAGACGTAGTTATTGATAAATTAGAAAACGAAATTCTATTACAACCAGAATTTAGTGATATAGAGAATTATGATGTTGATGTAAAGTTGGATTTTATCCAAGAAGAAAAAAGATATTTACACACGATGACTTATAATGGAAAAACAATAAAAGTAAAAGTTGTTCCATATTATGATAAAGCTGAAAAGGCAGTAAAAGCAGATATATTAATAGAACAATAAACCAAAAACTTCATCTAATATTAGGTGAAGTTTTTTATTAAAAAATAAAAATGACTATTGACAAATTAATAAATCTTAGATATAATAATTACATGAAAGATTTAAAGGATGTATAGAAAAAGATTACATCGTATAAAACAAAATTTGTTGAACAAGAAGGAATTGATTATATAAATATTTTAAAGGAGTATCTTTTAAGATTAAAAAGATACACATAAGGCAGGAGCCAATCTTTTTCGCTTTTCTCCTTATCTTTCTAAAAATTAAATATTAGATGGGTTGTACAGATAAAGTTTACATCGAAAACAGATAGCAAATGAATTTAATTTCATTATCTAAACAATTTGATAGTGGTATACTATGAGGAAATCATGTTGATTTAAGGACAAAATATTTTAGATATTTTATAATTATAACTTTATCGCTTTTCTCCCAATTAATATAAAACTTAGCATAACTTATCTTTATGCTAAAAGTTTATTTTGAGAAACCAAGCCCAGATATTCGTATCTGGGTTTTTATTTTTATAAAAATAAAGGAGGTACTTACTTTGGCAACATTAAATAAAAATAAAGCAGTAGCAACAGCTCCCAAAGAAGATAAAAATGTAATGCTTAATCATGAAGGAGGAGTTGTTCATAAGCTTAATCCATTAGAAGTGTTATTTTCAAAAATTCAAGGTTCTTATATGGGTGAAAGTACTTTTTATGAAAAAAGATCTCCAGAAAAAGATTTTGAAGAGATTAAAGAATTAGTGGCAGGACTATCCCAAGAAGATGCAGAATATGCACTTAAAATTGCAGCTATTGGAAGGGAGTCAAATATGATTTCATATCCTTTAGCAGTTCTTACTGCTTGTTTTAATGATAATAAATATAAGGGAGATAATTTTAAAGACAAAAATGGGAAAACCCTTATGACTGGTTATACTGATAAAATAGTAAGAAGAGGCAGAGATATTACTGATATTCTTGCAAATCAGGTAGCTATGTATGGTTTTGAATCTGAAACAGGAAAGGATGGCAAGCCTCACAGAAATATGCCACTGCCTATCCAAGAAAGAAAACAGCTTAAAAGAAAACTTGAAGAATTTGATGAATATCAAATCTCAAAAGCGCTTGGTGAGAGACGTCTTATTTCTATGGCAGATGCTATTAAGCTTCTTCGTCCTGCTGGAGATAAATATGAGTTTTTTGGAAAAGTTATTTCTGGAAAAGTTTCTTTTGCTAATGGAAAGAAACAAGTACAAGCTGAACTTTCAAAAGTAAATAATAAAACAAGTAAAAGCACTAAGGCTGATGTTAAAAAATCAGTTGCAGACACTCCTTTATTTGTTATTGTTAAAAATCTTGTTGGTATGGCAAGAGCTGATGCAATTGATGAAGAAGTAGCTGAAACTATTGCTCAAAAATTAAGTTCTGCTGAAAAAGTTAAAGCTTCTAGAATTATGCCTTATCAATTATATGATGCATATAAAATGTTTAAGGGTGTTGCTAAGACAGCTCCTCAAAAGAAGATTTTAAATGCTCTTGTAAAGGCAATTGACCTTTCTTGTGAAAATGTCTCAGAAATTGATGGCTATACAGCATATTTTGTTGATTTATCTGGCTCTATGAATATGACTATTTCAGGAATGTCTTCTACTACTGCAAGAGAATTAGCGGCAGTTTTGGCCGCAATTGGAGTTAAAAAATCAACTTGTACAGTTTATGCTTTTGCTAATACTTGTAAAAAGGTAGATGTAAACTCATCTTCAACAGTAGTAGATATTGCTGAAAAAATTATGAATACAAATGTTGGAGGTGCAACATATCTTTCTGATGCTATTAAAACATATATTAATGAAAGTATTGCACATGAAAATATCATAATTCTTTCTGATGGAGACTGCTATGAATATGATTCTAGACGAGGACTTAGATTTTCAAGCTGGGGTGATAATGCAGATAATGTTATCAATAAAGCTTTCACAAAAAAACTTGTTAAAAGAGTTTTTGTAAATAATCTACTTGGAAATAAATTTGCTGTAGTAAATACTGATGATTATAGAAAGAATCTAGTTACTGGTTTTACAGAAAAGTATATTGATGAAATTAACTTTTCTATTATGCTTCAAAAGGAAGCTAGTGATATCAGAAAGGTAATCGATATTCTTTATGAAACTTATTACCCAAAAACTAGAAAAAATAGAAGATAAAATGCTAAGCGGCTATTAGTAAAAACTAATAGTCGTTTTTTTGTTATTTATTGCTAAAAAATTCCTCAGAACGCTTGACTTTTAAATATATTTATAATAAACTTCTTATAGGCTTAAAACAAGACTATCGTAAGTAATATTTTTAAGAAAATTTACTTCTTACTTTTTTTGTTTTTAAGCAAAATATAAAAAATAAAATAAATAAGAAAGGAGTGTATTCCCTTTCAAAAGAATAGAGGAATACAAATTAGTGAAAATATGAAAAATAATAAGAAATTAGCAATTGCAGGTGTATCTGCACTTGGCCTTGCTGCTGTAGGATTTGGTGCATTCGCATTCTTTAGTGATACAGCAGAACAAGATACTACAGGTACTGTTGGTACTGTAGATGTTACCAATACAGGCAAACTTGAACTTGATAATGCAGGCAATATCAACCCTGGCGACGAAGATCCTACTGTACCTGAAGGTAGCACTCCTGGAACTTCTCATAAATTAAGCTTTGGTGTTAAGAACCAAGGAAATAAATCTATTGTAACACGTAATATCATCGAAATTTCTGTTGATTCTCACTTTGATACAGATGAAGATGGTAGATTGGTTATCACTGATGATACTAATAGTCCTGTATTAGATAAGGACGGAAATCCTGCTAAGGATAAAGATGGAAATCCTATCTACAACAAGAAATATACAGTAGTATATCCTGATGGTTCTTATAAGAATCTCGATCCTTCAATCTTTGCTCTTTATGCGAAGGTAGATGGCGAGAATGTACCTATTGAAGAAACAACATCAGAATCTTATAAAGCTTATAAAGATGAAGTATTTGTTAGAGGTACAAAAGATGGCAAAGTTGTAAATGTTGCTGTTGCAGATAAGGATGATAGAACCAAGATTGATGCAGAAGGACAAAGATTCATTCTTAGATACGTTATTCAAGGAGCAACTCTTCATGGTGTAGGAGATGCAGCCGAAAATGATGCCAATATTGATGGTGCAACATCTCAACCAGGTGCTATTATCAAGGATAATGTAACTGGTGCTGATTATGAATACTACCTTGGAATGAAGAAAGAAACAGAAGGTGGTGCAGCTCTTGATGGTATGAGCCACAATGACAAGTACCAAGGAAGCCACTTAACAATCGATCTTGAAGTACAAGCTATGCAAAACAGAAATACTCAAGCTGGAGATTACTACGAAGGTGGAAGTTGGGAAACTGTTTACAAGGATACCTTTAAGACAGGTGGAACAGCAAGTAACTAATTTTTATAATATAAAAAAGACTCACAAATGTGAGTCTTTTTTGTTGTTAAAAAATAACATTCATCGAAACTACTGCCATTAAACAAGTAAAAATAGTAGTTATAAATTCAATAAAAAGTAAACAATAAGGTGCTTTTTCTTTTTCTACATTTATTAAACTAAGAGAAGCAGAGTCCATACAAACACCAGACATTAAAGTTAATATTATAAAAGCCACACCTAAAGCCCCATTTATAATAACTCCAATTATAGAAAGTAATGTTAAAGGAATGAAAAGAATAGCTTTTGGAGCAGATAAACAAATACATTGAGTAAAATCTAAACTATTTTTTTGCATTTTTGATAAAAGCATAAAACCTAATGTATTTCCTAAAGCGCCAACTATACAAGTTAGTGCAATCATAATTCCTACTAGAGGCTTACTTACAGAAGCTAAGTGTATAGCAATAGTTCCAAGTAGAGAAGAAGAAAATGATGCTGCTGCTAGAATTCCTATAAATATTCCTTGTAAAATTATTAAAATAATCGCATTTACAAGACTTGCATTATCAACAAACTCTTTTATACCCTCTATAGGATTTTTAATAATTGCTATGATATCTTGTATTATATTATCAGATACATCTGCTGTTTTATTTTTTGCTTTTTCAGCAACACGAGCAGCTTTATCAATTTTTTCAGCTCTAGCTGCTTCTTTTTCAGCCTGAATTCTTGCTTCTTCTTCTTCTTTTGCCTTTTGTTCAAACATTAATTCTATATTTCTTTTTCTAATCTCTTCTTTTTGGCAAACACAAATTTCACCTTGTATTAAAACTCTGCCACATTTAGGGCAAACCATAAAAAATCTCCTTTCTTTTTATAATATATAATATAAGTATATTATAAAGATGGTTAAATATCAATTATTTTTAATAACTTTTTAACAAATCAAAACAAAATTCTAATAGAATTAATTTTTGTAAGCGAGAAGT
>OFHA01000134.1_pt1 | contig 65618 bp, 52 predicted proteins | sample 1521891 | NCBI WGS metagenome assembly OFHA01 (sample SAMEA3504089, study PRJEB24116) | mouse gut metagenome | biome: mouse gut; feature: mouse-associated habitat; material: faeces | place: Denmark | collected 2011
TAAACACTACTTAGTGTTCCCAGAAACCCGGTACTTTAGTGCCGGTGTAGTTCATTTCGAGGGTCCCCTATCTGATTAGGTGTAGGAAAAATGAAAGAAATCAACGGAATAACTAAATATAAAATCATTGCCAAACGAGGAATAAACAATGAAAGAATGATTAATCCAATGTTCGTTAATAAACCGACAAAAGCTCGTCTAATAAAGGATCTAGTGATAATAATTTTCATCAGCTGTGAATCTTTGACTGTTTCTTTTGCTCCGAAATATTGAGTAAGAATTTCAACAATTTTAGCAATTAAAAATACTATTCCAAAATTTACTACTGCAAAAGTTGAAACTTCTGCCATAATCCATTTCGTCATTACAGGAAAAAGGGCTAAGTCAGCCAGCAGTATAAAATCTAAAATAGCTACTATTTTCGTCGGCTTCAAAATGTAATAAGAAAACGATAGGTGTAAGTCATACCAAAAATCAGCAATTATAAAGAAAGTAATCAAAAACACAACGATATTACTTATAAATTCTTGATAATGGACTTCATGGATGGCAGGTTGGATTTCTAACACAATAATCGTGATAATAATTGCAATTACCCCATCATTGAAAGCTTGTAAATGATCACGCAAATTGGTAGGTTCTTCTTTTCGTGCTTCCTTTAATTCCTTTAGAATTGCTACCGACTTTTTCTTTTCTTCATCTGAAAATTCCTCATGAGGGTATCTTCTCATGTATTTTCACCCCTATTTTTTAATTCCGTTTCAAATTATATCATTAAGTTTTCTTCATACTACTTTTTAGATTTAACTATAATTAACTATTACCTCTATCTTTGATAGAATCAATGTAGAAAAAATCATTATATTTAGAGAGAAAAATTATGAATATTAAAAACGAATCTTCTAAACTAATGTTTAAGGTATCTCTACTAGCAATTTCTTTATTCATTATGATGTCGGCCGTGATTTCACCCGCACTTCCATTAATTGAACGTGCATTTCCAAATATTGCGCGCGTGAACGTAGAGTTATTAACTACTATTCCCAATTTAGGTCAGATTATCGGATTAATTCTGAATCCATTTTTAGTAAGAAAAATCGGTAAAAAACGCGTTATTATTCTCGGATTAGCTATTATTGGGATTACAGGTACTCTTCCTGTCATCATTAATAACTTCTGGCTTATCTTTTTCTTGCGAATTCTACTTGGAGTAGGGGTTGGAATTTATAATTCACTGGCTGTAAGCTTACTGATGAGTATCTATCATAATAACGATGTCGAACTCAACCAAATGTTGGGTTTTCAAAATATTATGAATGATATCGGCTATATCGTTTCATCTCTACTGATTTGCTACTTAGTCACACTTTCCTGGCATGCAGTATTTTGGGTATACATTTTTGCAATTCCCATTTTATTCATGTTTCAAAAATTTGTTAAAGTACCAAAAGTTCAACATACTCATAATAAAGAACACTTTTCTTTGACAAATTTAAAAGGAAAATTCAATTCTACAATTATTATAATTAGTATTATTACTCTTTTAATCTATATTTTTTACATGGCTCTTGCTTACAAACTTCCAGCATTTATCATTAAATTTCATCTTGGTAACGAAAGTACCGCTTCCTTCATGCTAGCAGTAATTGCCATAATGGGCATCCCTTGTGGGATGAGCTTCAATTGGCTTTACAATCGCCTAAATAAATGGATTTGGCCAATTTGCTTGTTACTAAATGCAACCGGTTTTTTCCTTATTAGCATTTCTCGCGATTTTGGAATTTTGGTAGTGGGGTGCGTCATTTTAGGACTTGGATTTGGCTTAGTAATGCCATATATCTTCAAATGGATTTCTAATTCTGCGCCAGCTAAATGGGAAAATTTAGATACAACCTTATGTCTGGTAATGATGGATGGAGGGTGTGTAGCCTCACCGTATGTAATATCTCTTATTACCAAAAATTCTGAGTCTGCTTTGTTATCTTCAGCTATCTTCTTCGGAATTCTAATGATTATTGAGATTATTGCTATTATTATTCAAAAGTATTCAACAAAAAAAGCTTCAGTTTAATAAAACTGAGGCTTTTTATTTACCTAAAATTTAAAAATTTTAAAAAATCTAATAAGAAAAATTATCTTTATAATTATTTTTTCTTTTTAAAAATACTCAATCCAAGTGCAGTAAATAAGCTAATAATGCCTGCTAAGAGTAAGAAAATATTATCATTTTTACTTCCAGCTTGGGGCAAGCTTACATTATTTTTGAAATTTGAAAACACATGGTGATTCTTTATCTTTGCATTAAGTTTAACGGATTTAGTTAACTTATGGTTCTTTATTCTAGAAATAATATGTTTATAGTTATTTATCTCAGGAGATCTATTATTTGAGCTTATTTCTATTTTCTTTTCCGATATCTTTACATTTAAACTCGATAAGGTAGAAGAAGGAACGTTACCTTTTAGTTGATCCTTCTGCTCGTTCTCTGTTACATCTAGTTTTGTAGCTGAATCATCATCTTGAGCTGATAATTTTTCAGCTGCTGATTCTTGGGCATTTTTCGAGTCATTAATCTGTAAACTCGGCAAGTTAGAACTAGCATCTTCACTTACTATCTCATTCTTTTTAAGAGAAGCTACATCGTAGACCGGTAGATCAAATTGAGTACTGTCACTTACTAATTCGCCTTTCTTAAGCGAATTCAAATCATAGGCTAGCAATGCTAACTTGGTTCCTTCGCCTACTACTTCGCCCTTTTTAAGTAAGTCCAAATCATAAGTTGGCAATTCTAGCTGCGTACCTTCGCCTACTGCTTCACCTTTCTTCAGTAAGTTCAAATCATAGACCGGCAAATCTAACTTTGTACCTTCGCCTACTGCTTCACCCTTCTTAAGTGCATTTAAATCGTAAGCGGGTAAGTCTAACTTGGTGCCTCCACCTACTGCTTCGCCCTTTTTAAGCGAGTTTAAATCATAGTCTGGGAGTTCTAGCTGTGCTCCTTCATCCACTACTACGCCCTTCTTAAGCGAGGTCAAATCGTAAGCGGGAACTTCTAACTTTGTACCTTCATCTACTACTTTGCCCTTTTTAAGCGAGTTTAAATCATACGCTGGCCAATCTAAACTTGTGCCTTCGCCTACTATTTCTCCTTGCTTACTTTGTTGAGGACTAGCAAAAATTGAGCTTCTAAAGTCTTCAGTCTGTTTGAGTTCTGCTGTTAATATGGCCGCTTTTAAGTCATTAATCAAACTTGATTTTTTCCCCTGAGCTCTCAGTGCTAATTCTTGATCAACAGTAGTCTGCATTAAATTTTGTAACTCATCCCAATTGTTTAGTTGGATATTCTTGCTATTCAACGTAATAGTAATTGGTTTAAAGTCTTGACGTTTATCAATACGTTCCTTGAACATTGCTTTTTTAAAGGTTGCGTAATCATTATCATATTCACCATTAAAGATTTTCGCTAACGCGTATGTGTCACTCAGCGATTTCTTATCATTTTTTGCATCCTTAGCATACTTGTTTGTAATATAAGAAATAAAACCATCGGCCCAACCCTTGGCAGCTAGTAATTCAAAAGCAGTTTTTTTGAAAGTGATCCCACCTGAAACAGAAGTTGAGCTCTGAACTGCTGCGTAATCTGGTGCATACATAGAAATCGTTTGATAACTATTAGTACCATAACTTCCTGCTTGATAACCACGACTAGCAATAATATTGTTGTCAATGAAATCATCAATTGTCATTAACTTATCAGCAATTTCAGTACTGATTGGGCCAGATACTACATCGGCCTTTTTAGTAGGATCATAACTAATTTGAGAGTACATCAATTGCTTTTCTTTAGCTGATTTGCCTACCATTGCTTGAGCTTCAGCATAATCAAGTAAATAAGTTATATCAAAAATTCCATGCATATAATCTTGCAAGTCTTTTCTAGTTTGAAAACGTGCTGGGCTTTTATTCGTGGTTCGATTATTATCAGCATAAAAAGTTAATGCAGTATTCAAGCCATAATTTGCAAATGTTCGGTCCCATGGTGATTCGAGTAGTCCCGTAGCATATGTTTCTACTCCCGTACCGGGACGATGCTGAAATCCATCTAAGTAAATACTATTATCGAAATTATGCGTCATTTCGTGTGACAAAATTCCTATCCCACCAAAATTATTCGCTACTTGTGCCACATAATAGCGCACCGCATTACCAACAGCATCTGCCGAAAGTCCCGCTGCCTCATAAATCTTACCCAAAGGGCCGAAAAATTCTGCAACTGCAGGAATATCGGTATCACGTTTATTTAGCCATCTTCGACCACCCTTTTTGCTGGAATCGATCGCATTATAACTATCCCAGACCTGAATATTTGCGGTAGTTAAGTGTCTCTTTCCCTCTGCATTAGCCATCCGATACCAAAAATCAAAATGGTCTCTCCATGCAGTAGAAAGGCGAGTAAGTTCTTTATGTACTGCTTGAACTTTTTCTTGATATACCACCGGATCCTTATGGTATTTCACATCAATATATGGTTCATATGATCCAAATATCATCATCCCCAAAGCAGATACAACATACATATCATCATTTTTAACATTTAAAAGCGGTAAGATATATTCTTGCAGATCTTTATTTGTAGATAAGCGATGATAAATATTGAGATTTAAATCAGGAGCTTCTTTTGATGGAACTTCAACAATATGAACGCCAGTATTTGATCTAAACCACTCTTCATCAGATAGATCCGGGGCCCATTTTTTACGCAAATCTCCTAAGAAAGTAACTAAGTCTGACTGAGTATTTAATAATGGTGCTAATTTGTTATTAAAAGTAGTCACAGTATTTGAAGGAGCCAGTTCATCAGTTGACCAGTCTCCAATCTTAGATAACCAATCAATTGAATCCAAATTAGAGCCAAAAGCCTTTGGATCAAACATCATTACTGGTAAGAGTTCCTTATCTTCATATGAAACGTTATACCAACGATTAATGTAAGACATCCCCACCATAATAGCACCTGCATTATCACTAACCCTTTGATTAGCAGTATCTATATTATCTGTGTGTTCAAGAAGTTGCGGTACTAAAGTGGGCAATTGATTATATACTTCATTAAAGCTATCCACTAAACTACTACTAGTTAATTGAATATGATTCCAGTTTCTAAGAACTTGTTTTGGATCACCATCAAAGGCATCATACTTAACTTGTTTTAGGTTATCTGTAACAGATTTAACAATATCAGCATCAACCTTCTTTTCTGTTTGAACTGGTTGCTGGCCACTAATAGTAGCATCAGAGATGTTATTTTCTTTATTGTTGGTATCTTGTTTTAAAGTATTTGCTTCATTATCTACAGTATTTTGATCATTTTTTAAGTCTTGGTTGACGTCTGTGGTAGTATCTACATCTAAATCTGTTTTAGTATCTGCAGTTGCCTGACTTGTTTTGTCATCCTGACCATCACCTTGCAGATTTACAGTTTCTACCTTAGCAAGGTTATCATTTGTATTTTCTATAACTGTAATTTCATTTTCTGAGGTCTGATTTTCAGTCGTCTGAATTTGTGGCTCACTGTCAGCATGAACCGTAGTTGTTGTAGTAGCCATAAATGCTAATCCTACAGCAACAGAAGTTAATCCAACACTAAGCTTACGCAAAGCATATCGATATTGAGAATGTTTTTGCATATTAATTCTAGCCCTTCAATTTTCCTAATCTAAGTTATTCCGTTAATTATAACTTAAGTTATACTGATTTTAAATAAGTAAATTAATTTTGGCACTACCTAACAATAAAAAGTTAAAAATAGCATGACTTCTTACATCGATAGCCATGCTACTAATTATATTTTTCTATTCTTTACTTAAAAGAGCTAATCACCAATCAAAGTCTCAATTCTGGGTGATAGCCCATGTAATGATGCATGATGTAATTAGATGCTCTTCTCAATTTCCAATAATTAATATTATTAGAAAAAAGCATCATCATCCGCTTAGTTTTGTAATTGGCAACAAAACAAGAATTATAACCAGGAATACTACCATTTGCACGAATAATATTTCCTGAGAAATAAACCCCACCAAAATAAGCGACCTGCTGACCCTGTGCTTGTCGTGAATATTGAGTAATCATCGCAGGATTTTTTAAGACATTATTATATATAAACTGCCAATAATCATTTGGCGACATAAACAAATTACCCGCTCCAAAATCAGATGTAGTTGTCACCGTTACATCATGCCAAGTTACTCGATTGCTCATCGGTTGAGGAACTTCGTTTTGCGTTATTTCAGGAAAATCTTTAACTTGAGAAAGAGCAAAAGTATTTTGAATATAGGCTGTATAATTTGAATTCATTTGTTTGCTAATGATCGCAGCCAATAACTCATAGTCCACATCTTGATAATCCCAAGTATGAAGATGATCGTACTTGATATGTTTAAGCATGTAAGCAATTTGCTCTTTCTCATTTTTAAGCGGAGAAGCTGGACGATCATTATTAATCAATCCACTAGTATGATTCATTAATTCGCGAATAGTAATATCATCGCTTCCAGGTACTTGGGGGAAATATTTAGATAATGGCGTATTCCAATCTAATTGCTGACTTTGTTGCAATTGATAAATCGCAGTTCCTGTCATAATCTTTTGAAGAGAGGCAATTGGAAACAATTGATTAGCATTTACAATTTGATTTTGATCAGTCGTTTCTTGATTTTCAACGACAATAGGTTGTCCATTCTTCCCATTAACTAGCATTACCCCATTAATATGGTGCCACTTCATATAATCTTTAGCTAACTGAGCCAGATTTTTATCTCCTGTATGAACATGCTCTGGTAAAACATATAAATATGTTCCCAAAGCTCCAATTGCTAATAAAATACCTAAGATAACTTTTTTCAGACGCATAACTATTCCTCTTACTTTTTCAATTCTAACTTAAAGTATACAAGGAAATGTCCCCTATCTTCCAGCCGAAAACACAAAAAGTGCACTTATTCCACTAATTGAAATGGAAAAGTACACTTTTGCTAACTACTTTCCTACACGTTCAAGCACAGCAACGCTTTCTACATGCGGAGTTTGCGGAAACATGTCTACGGGATCAATTTCGTTAAAGTCATAGCCTTGTTCACGGAACAATTGTAAATCACGTACTTGAGTGGCTGGATTACATGAAATATAAACAATCTTCTTAGGATTAGTTTTTACAGCAGCGTCTATAAATTCTGGAGTGAGTCCCTTTCTTGGCGGATCAACAAAAATGACGTCGGTCTTCAAGCCTTCATTAGCCCAACGTGGCATAACTTCTTCGGCTTTTCCAACCACGTATTCCGCATTAGTAATGCCATTCAACTTTGCATTTGCATTGGCATCTTCAACAGCAGGTTTAATGACTTCCATTCCTCGAACCGCCTTTACATGTTTAGCTACAGAAAGGCCAATGGTACCAATTCCAGAATAAGCATCAATTACAACATCATCTGGCTTTAAATCGGCCTTTTCAATCGCCAAATTGTAAAGACGTGGCGTTTGCAAGGAATTAATCTGAAAGAAACTTTGTGGGGAGATTCTAAACTTTACATCCCCAATTTTATCGGTAATATGATCTTCGCCAAAGACAACGTAATCATTTTTACCTAAAATCACATTCGTCTTCTTAGGATTATGATTCAAAATGATACTGGTTACATCCGGAATTTGACTAATTTCAGCAGCGACTTTTGGCAATTGTGGAAAATCACGATGGAGACAAACCAAAATCACCATAATTTCTCCAGTAGCTTTACTTCTACGTACGTCAAGGTAACGTACTTCTCCCTTATTATGAACTTCATCATAAGCTGGCACCTTGTACTTACGTAAAATATCGCGGACAGCTATTAAAACGCGGTCAATTTCAGAATCAGTGGTAAAGAAATTAGTTAGTGGCACTAAATCATGCGAATGACGTCTAAAAAAGCCGATTTCAAGTTGACCATTTACCGCCCGTACTGGCACTTGCGCTTTGTTACGATAACCTGTTTCTTCAGGACTGGCCAGAGTTTGATCAACTTTAATTTGGTCCAGATCAGCTTTGTGAAGCAAGTTAACGACTTGATTTCGCTTAAATTCAAGTTGCTTATCATATTTAATATGAGCCAAAGATGCCAGACCTGTTTGGACCCATTGATTGAGCTGCACCTTAACTCGATCTGGACTTTCTTTGATAATTTCTTCAATTTTGGCAAAGGCGAACTTCTTCTTCACCTTTAAAATCTTAGCCTTCACAATTTCACCAGGAAGGGCATTATTGACAAAAATCGTTAAACCTTCATAATGAGCCACGCCCATGGCTTCGTAAGATAAATCCGTAATTTCTAATTCAACAATTTGATTTTTTTGCATATTATCAACCTTTTTTCAAATCTACTGTCCTTATGATACTAGAAACGAACTAAATTTACTATCAAGGCGAAAATAATTTAATTAGGGCATTGACATATTTTTTTAAGCTTGCTATCATATTTTTCAATAACAAACGACCAAGTAGTTGCTTCGTTAAGCGTTCAGAGATCTGGTGGTCAGTGCGAACCAGTCAGGCGAAGTAGATGAATTACATCGTTAACAATAGTTTATTCGGAATCATTCAGAACCGTTATCATCTGATAAAGATTAAGCTTTTTGAGCTTAAATGTGGGTGGTACCGCGGTTTAATCATCGTCCCGTTGACTTTTATGTCAGCGGGACTTTTTGTTTGGAGGAGTCTTTATGAAAAAGAAAGTCTCATTTACAGAATCCCTCATTATCCTCGCAGTTCTGTTAATCATCTTAGGATTGGCTGTTATCAAATTCGGTCTTTCACCAGAAGTACCAGTCTTATTTACTGTTTTACTTCTTACTTTCTGGGCTAAATTCCGAGGATTTTCCTGGCAAGAAATTCAAGACGGAATTAAAGAAGGTATTGGCGTAGCAATTATTCCAATCTTTATCTTTATTTTGATTGGTGCCTTAATTGGTCTTTGGATCCAAGCTGGAATTATTCCTTCCATCATGGTTTTAGGTTTTAAATTGATCAATGGTAGTTTCTTTATCCCCTCAGTTTTTGTGGTATGTTCAATTGTTGGTATCGCCATCGGAAGTGGCTTTACCACCATTTCAACTGTCGGAATTGCTTTATTTGGAATTGGAGCCAGTATGAATGCCAATCCTGCTCTAGTTGCTGGTGCAATCATTTCCGGGGCAGTATTTGGTGATAAAATGTCTCCTCTTTCTGACTCTACCAACCTTTCCTCAGCAGTTGCAGAAAGTGAACTTTTTGCCCATATCAAAAACATGATGTGGTCAACTATTCCAGCTTTCTTTGTTTCATTAATTTTATTCTGGATTTTAGGTAATAGTGGGCAAATGGATTTAACCAAGATTGAAAAAACTAGTCAAATCCTTCAATCTCACTTCACCATTAGCTGGTGGGCAATTGTGCCAATCATCTTAATGCTCTTATGTGCTTGGAAAAAGATTCCGGCAATTTCAACCTTATTCATTAACATCACCGCTACAGTCATCATGATCTTTATTGAAAATCCTACTTACTCCGTTAAAAGTTTAGATAACTTAATCATGAACGGTTTTGTGGCTAAAACTGCAGATTCTTCAGTCAATGCCCTACTTACTCGTGGAGGAATTTCCAGTATGATGGGTACTGTTGCGTTGATCATCTCCACGCTTTCTCTTGGCGGCATGTTAATGAAATTTGAAATCGTTCAAAGTGCCATGGAACCTTTGGTTAAGCACCTCAAAAAGCCGGGGCGTTTAATCACCGTTACTATTCTTTCTGGAATTTGTATTAATCTTTTTGTTGGTGAACAATACCTTTCAGTAATTTTACCAGGACGTGCATTTAAGCCTGCTTACGATAAAATTAGTCTTTCTCCATTAGCGTTAAGTCGTGTACTTGAAGATGGTGGTAGTGTAATTAACTACTTAATTCCATGGGGTGTTGCTGGATCATTTGCCGCTTCAACTTTAGGTGTTCCTGTTTTGGCATTTATTCCCTTTACTTTCTTTAGTTTACTTTCACCAGTCTTTTCTATTTTAAGCGGAATCACGGGAATTGGTCTTAAATGGAAAAAGAATACGAAATAACTAATCTAAATTAAACATTTCTCTTTAGTCCCTTCTAGTTTTGTGATAGCTTATTATTAAGTACATTAATAACTAGAAAGGGTCTTTTTTATGGATAATTTTTCTAATTCTGGACGTCGGCAAGTTCAAGATGTAACAGCCGTTAATCGTTTTTTAAGTAAAATGTACGGCATTATGACAATTGCCGTTTTAGTTTCTGCACTCACTGCATTTATCACCATGACTTTCTTCAGAAGTGCAGTCATGCACATGTCTGGAGTAATGATGTGGATTGTATTTTTAGTTCCACTATTTTTATGTATGGGGATTAGCTTTAAAGCTGCCAAAAATCCAACTCTAGGATTTATATTATTGATGATTTTATCAATCGTCTACGGTTTTGAATTTGCTCTTATCGCGGGCTTTTACACTGGAGCTCAAATTGCGACTGCCTTTGTTTCAGCTGCGGGTATTTTCATTGCCATGGCCGCCTTTGGAACCTTTACTAAGCGTGATTTATCTAACTGGGGATCTTATTTAGGTGCTGCCTTAATTGGATTCTTTGTAGCTTGGATTGTTAACTTCTTCTTGAAAAACCCATGGGTTACTTACATCTTCTCATTTATTGGGGTAATTATTTTTACTGGTTTCATTGCATACGATGCTCACAAAGCTAAGCAAATTTACAATGAATTCGGCGGTGAAGTTTCAGAAAATGGTTTGGCTATTATGGGGGCTTTAAACCTCTACCTTGACTTCATTAATGTCTTTATTTACTTACTTGAAATCTTTGGTTTCAGCAGTGATAATCGTTAATTTATAGCAAAAAATAGGACTTAGTAATTTGATACTAAGTCCTATTTTTTATGGTTATTTATCCACCAACATAAAATTCAATATGTTGTTGTAAATTTTCAAAGCTTACTGGGCAATATCCACCAATTTCCCCGTCAAGGTTAACTGGAAGATCCTGACCTTCACTCTTTCCAATAAGTTCAGCTTTCAAGCTTCTTGTCTTGGTATAAATGATGTTGGGATCATCGACATGTTTACCATTTAACGCCAAAGCCATTAATTTCATCACATTTACCGGATCCGATGGCTTAACAACGATCAATTGGAATAATCCATCACTCAATTGGGCATCTGGCATAATTTGCTCAAATCCTCCAATTGAATTGGTCATCCCTAAAAGGAACATCGATAATTTACCTTCATAAACACCATTATCATAAGTCAAGCGCATTTCATTCTCAGTTAAATGAGGCAACATTTCAGCCCCTTTAATAAGATATGCGGCATAACCCAAAGCTGACTTAATCTCAGAAGGAACCCCATAAGTAAGTTCAGTTAAAGAACCACTGGCAGCAATATTTACAAAATATTGAGTTTGCGCACCAAAATTTGCTTTACCGATATCCATCTTACGTGTGATATCCTTCAAAATCACTTTCGCAGCTGCAGGAATATCATCACGTGGAATTCCCAAAGCACGGGCATAGTCATTAGTAGTTCCTGCTGGAATAATTGCCATCTTTGGTCTATCTTTTAAAAATGCAATTCCATTCACTACTTCGTTGATCGTCCCATCTCCACCAGCGGCAACAATGAGTTCAAAGCCTTCTTTTGCGGCACGCGTAGCTTCATTTTGAGCACTTTTTTCTTCTGGAGTAGTTCTAAAAGCACTAGCTTCATAACCTGCTTGCTCTAAGACATCCAAAATATCGGCCACATTTTTTGGCATTTGTTCGTGACCGGATACAGGATTATAAATTAATCTTGCTTTACGAGTCATATTCACTACCTAGTTTTCTATAACTTAACGACTAGCTAATTCTTCATTAAGAAGCTTATTAACTACCTTAGGGTTGGCCTTACCACGAGTTTGCTTCATAATTTGACCAACTAAGAATCCAATTGCACGATCCTTACCATTCTTGAAGTCTTCAACAGATTGTGGGTTGTTGTCGACTACTTCAACAACCATTGGCTTCAATACTGACAAGTCTGATAATTGAACCATACCATTTTCTTCAACGTACTTCTTAGGAGAAGTTCCATTTTCAATAGTTTCAGCAAAGACCTTCTTAGCAATCTTAGAAGAAATAGTCCCATCTTTAATCAAATTAATCATTTCTGCTAAATGTTCAGGAGTCAACTTCACATCAGCTAAAGCTACACGGTTATCATTCAAGTAACCATTAACTTGTGTATTCATCCAGTTAGCTGCAAGGGTTGGATCAGCACCAGCTTCTACAGCTGAATCGAAGAAGTCTGAGCTTTCCTTAGTTTGAAGCAAAACATTTGCATCGTATGGCTTTAAGCCAAACTTGTTAACGTAGTCATCATAACGTTCAAAGGCTGACTTTGGAAGCTCCCTGGCAATTTCATCAATCCATTCTTGACTAATATGGTCAGGTGCAATATCTGGTTCAGGGAAGTAACGATAATCAGCTGCACCTTCCTTAACACGTTCAAGCACAGTCTTACCAGTTGCTTCATCGAAACGACGAGTTGAGACTTGAATTCTACCACCTGAAAGTAAAACTTGTTCTTGACGCTTTTGTTCATAAGCCAAAGAACGTCTTACGTGGTCAAATGAGTTCAAGTTCTTCATTTCTACTTTAGTACCAAGTTCTTTTTGGCCAGCAGGACGAATGGAAATGTTAGTATCAACACGCATTGAACCTTCTTCCATCTTAACGTCAGAAGCTCCAGTAAATTGAACAATTTTACGTAATTTTTCAAGGTAAGCATAAGCTTCTTCAGGATCTTCCATATCTGGTTCAGAAACAACTTCAAGTAATGGTACACCCTGACGGTTCAAGTCTACATATGAGTAGCCATTTGTTCCGTGAGTGTTCTTACCAGCATCTTCTTCAATATGCATTTCATGAATACCAATACGCTTCTTCTTACCGTGAACTTCAACTTCGATGTAACCATCACGAGCAAGTGGTTGGAAGAATTGAGTAATCTGATATGCCTTAGGGTTATCTGGGTAGAAGTAGTTCTTTCTGTCAAAGTGAGTAGTTGGCAAAATATGAGCATGAGTTGCCAAAGCTACCATAATACCCAAGCGATAAACATCCTTATTAACCATTGGTAAGACACCTGGCATAGCCCAATCGATAACGTTGGTTTCGGTGTTAGGCTTTGCACCATATGTTACTGGTGAAGGTGAGAAAATCTTACTCTTAGTCTTTAATTCGAAGTGGACTTCTAATCCGATAGTCGATTTAAAATTCATTCAATTAATCCTCCATTCCAGTTGGTGTTTTTTCATAAAACTTGTTGCTGCGTTCAATGAAGTCAGCAGTCTTGAAGACATTTCCTTCATCAAAACGCTTAGCCATAATTTGTAAGCCGACAGGCATCCCATCAACTAAACCAGCTGGAACACTAGCTGCAGGGATACCTGCTAAGTTTGCTGAAATGGTCAAAAGGTCATTATTGTACATCTTGATTGGATCAGAAATTTCTTCACCAATACCAAAAGCAGGTTCAGTAGTAGTGGGCCCTACAATGACATCATTTTCAGCAAAAATCTTGTCAAAGTCATCGCAAATTAAGGTTCTAACCTTAGCTGCTTGTCTAAAGAATCTGTCGTATGAACCAGCAGAAAGAGCAAATGAACCAAGCATAATACGACGCTTAACTTCTGTACCAAAACCTTCTGAACGTGATTTTACATAAACATCAAGCAAGTTCTTGGTATCCTTAGCACGATAGCCGTAACGAATACCATCGTATCTTTGAAGGTTGGATGAAGCTTCACTAGAAGCGATAATGTAGTAATCAGGAACAACATACTTAGTATGTGGAAGTGATACTTCATTAATAATTGCACCTGCATCCTTCAAAGTATCAATTTGCTTTTGAATAACTTCACGCATTTCACCGCTAACTGCATCCATATATTCTTTAGGAACAGCTACGCGAAGACCTTTAACATCTTGACCAATAAACTTGGTAAAGTCAGGAACTTCACGAGTTGAAACGGTGGAATCATGGTCATCTCCACCAGCAATAACATTTAATACTTCAGCAGAATCTTTAACACGCTTGCTCATTACCCCAATTTGATCAAGGGATGAACCAAAGGCAATAAGGCCCCAACGTGATACACGGCCGTAAGTTGGCTTAATTCCGAAAATTCCGTTAAATGCAGCAGGTTGTCTAATTGAACCACCAGTATCTGAACCCAAAGCGGCAACGACTTGGCCACCAGCAACTGCAGCTGCAGAACCACCGGATGAACCACCAGGAACTTTATCTAAGTTCCATGGGTTGTGAGTTGCACCATAGTATGAATGTTCAGTAGATGAACCCATTGCAAATTCATCCATGTTAGTCTTACCAACAAAGGTTGCACCTGCATCCTTTAACTTGCTGATAACAGTTGCGTCATACATTGGCATAAAATTGTACAAAATATGACTAGCTGCAGTGGTCTTCATGCCATTGGTGATGATATTATCCTTAATAGCAATTGGAATACCAGCCAATTTACTCTTTGAAAAATCAAGATTTTCTGCAGGCTTAACATCATCGTCAACAGTAATCCATGCATTTAACTTTTTATCAGTATCTTTAATGTTTGCTACAGTGTCTTTAGCCAATTGATCTGCTGATAAGTCACCACTAGCAAGTTTCTTATTTAATGAGTCAATAGTTTCGTTTAAGTAATTCATTACTCGTTATCGTCCTTCTCAATAATTACAGGAACCTTAATGAAGCCGTTTGCCTTTTCAGGAACATTTTCCATTAATTCTTCTCTATCTTGCCAGTGTTCAGGTTTGTCTTCTCTAAATACAGTATCACGATCTACTACTTGTACTGTTTCAGGAACACCTTCAGTATCAACTTCTGAAAGTTGATCTGCCATATTAATGATTGAACTCATTTGTTCAGTGAATTCGCCGATTTCGTCATCGTTAAACTCAAGTCTTGAAAGAGTTGCAACGTGCTTAATCGTATCTTCTGTGATTTCCAATCCGATTCCTCCTATTCGCCGCCATAAACATGGACTTGATAAGCGCCATCTGCGGTTTCCTTAGCAATTAAAGCTTGTACATTATCAACTGAACCAATTTTAATTTCAATTGGACAATCGTTAGGTAAATATTTCTTAGCAGTTGATAGAACTAACTGAGTAAAACTTTGAGTTTGTTCATATCCATAAAACTGTGTAGTAATAGAAATATTTTCTTGTGCAAGTTTTCCATTTTCATAGCGCAAAGTTGCAGTTACTCCACTAATATTAGGGAAGTAATCCTGAATTGCTGCTTTGAAGCTATTGAAACTAGAGGCGTCATCACTATTAATGGCTTTAGCATCGCCGATCGTCGGCAAAACTTGTGTCTTTTCCGACACGGCTTTCCATTTAGATATTTTACTACTATTAGGGCTCGCTGTCCCATAAGCAAAGTAAGTTCCACCAACTAATGAATCTTTACTGGTTTTTGAGAATAAACCAACTGTAATTGGAATATTCTTCAATCCCTTTTTCTTACGCAATCGCGCTACAATTTGATTAGCTGCTTGTTCACCAAATTGGCGCTGTTCTGCTCTAGAAATATTTTTTTGATATTCGGGACCATCTTTAACTTTTTGATAGTAGTCAATTGAGTTTAAGGCTAATCCAATACTAATTCCACCAATATGGTAATTAGGACTTGATCCTGTTAAATAATCTTGCTCTAAAATTTCTTCTAGATAGTATGGATTATAATTTTTCTTAGTTCCACTGGCTGGATTTAAACCCGTAGGATTACTCTTAGATTTTCTAGCAAGCCAATCAGTTACTGTGGAAGCATCCAAGTATTGACCTTCTTGGAAAACATATGAATTAGGTGAAAATTGATTCTTTGAAATTTGAATTAATCCTCGTTCTAATTCTCTTGTATCAACCGAATTATCATTATCGGTTGCAGTTAAACCAGAAATTGGACTAGTTACGTAACGTCCATTTTTCATTAAAACTGTATAACCATTATTTCCAGTTGAAGTAGTTTGAGAGCCTTTTTTCTTAGTATTGGATGTAGTAGTTGCATTATTGGCTAAATTTGAATCTTTCAAATTACCACATCCGCTTAGGGTAGCTACTATCCCTGCTAATGCTATAAATTGTAAATATTTCTTCACGATTTACTATTCCTTTGTTTCAATTGTGCAATTGCTTCCTCTTCAGTTAAAAGTGGAATTCCTAGTTTTTCAGCTTTTGCATATTTAGAACCCGCATCTTCACCATAAATCACATAATCGGTCTTTTTAGAAACCGAACCTGTAACTTTGGCTCCACGTTCTTGAAGCTGTTTAGTAAATTCACTCCTAGTAAAGTGAGCGAGCTTTCCAGTTAACACTACTGTCTTTTCTTTAAAGAAGTTATCTGGAACAGCTTCTGGTTCATCCTCCCCTAAATATTGCATATTAACGCCGCTATTTTTAAGATCTTCAATTAATTCTTTAGCAGAGTCTTGAGCAAAATATGTAGTCATGGACTGGGCAATTGTCATACCTATTGTATCGATTGCAGCTAATTCTTGCACCCCTAGAGTCATAATCTTTGACAGATTTTTAAATTTTTGTGCTATTAATTTAGCCGCTTTGGCTCCAACATGATCAATTCCAAGACCAGTAATCAAAAGTTCAACTGAATTCTTCTTTGAATTTTCAATTGCTGTCAGCAAATTATTAATCGATTTTTCTTTAAAATGATCTAATTGGGACAAATCAGCAGCAGTTAAATGATACAAATCTGCCACATTATGAACCAAATCTTTGGCAATTAACTGTTTAACAATCTTAGGACCAAGACCAGTGATATCCATCGCAGTTCTAGAAGCAAAGTGAATAATACCTTCTTCAACTTGGGCTGGACAAGATGGATTAATGCATCTTAGTGCCACTTCACCTTCCAGATGAACGAGCTCTTGACCACATGATGGACAAAGAGTTGGAATTTCGTAAGGCTTTGAATCTTTAGGACGTTTACTCAAAATCACCTTTGAAATTTCAGGAATGATATCGCCAGCTTTGTGAAGTAAAACAGTATCACCAATTCGGACATCTTTTTGTTTTAATAAATCTGCATTATGTAGAACTGCTCTTGAAACAGTAGTACCAGCAAGTTGAACCGGGTCCATAACTGCGGTTGGAGTAACAACCCCCGTTCTTCCAACTGTCCACTCAATGTCTCTAACAACAGTTTCTTGCTCTTCTGGGGGAAATTTGTATGCAATTTCCCAGCGCGGAACTTTCACTGTATTGCCCAATTCTTGTTGCAAACTTAATTCGTCTACTTTCAAGACGATTCCGTCTATTCCATAAGCTAGGCTATCACGCTTTTTAGTATATTCATCGATAAAGTCAAAAACCTCATCCATACTGCTTAACTTTTTGCCCGTTTGATTAGTGTGAAAACCAAGCTTAGACATCTCTTGAATAGCCTGATGCTGGCTAGTTATATCTTTTGGTGGATTTACCCAAGTATAAATAAAGGTGCTTAAATCACGTTTTTTAGTCACTTGAGCGTTAAGTTGTCTCAAAGATCCAGCAGCCGCATTACGTGGATTTGCAAAAACAGCCTCTCCTTTTTCATCACGCTCTTTATTAAGGCTGGCAAACGCTTCTTTACTCATGTAACATTCACCACGCACTTCAGTGGTGATTTTTTCGGGTAAAACTTGCGGAATATCTTTAATATAACGAGCATTTGCCGTCACATCTTCACCGACACTCCCATTTCCACGCGTTGATGCTCTTGTCAACTTACCATCTGTATATTCAAGTGAAAGAGAAAGTCCATCAATTTTAAGTTCTACGTTGTAAGCCACGGGATGACCTACTAATTTTTGCATCCGTTGATCAAATTCTTTGAGCTCTTCTTTTGAAAAGACATCCCCCATTGAAAGCATCGGAATCTCATGCTCAACCTTTGAAAAATCAGAATTAATTTGGCCTCCGACTCTTTGAGTAATCGAATCAGGTGTTACGATTTGTGGAAATTCAGCTTCCAATTCCAGCAATCGATTATAGTTTTGATCATAAACGTGATCTTCAACTTCAGGTGCATCTTTTGAATAATAATCTTCAGCCCATCTATCAAGCTTTTTTCTTAAAGTTTTTGCTTCCGTTTGGGCTTCATCAAGAGTGATTTTTGCCATTTTATTCTCCCCTGATAAAAATTTAACAACTGTTTTATATTATACCTTTTTAATTGGAGCAAAGGCAGCTAAAAGTCTCTTAATTCCTTTACCATCAAAAGCAATATCTAACTCCATATCTTCACCTTCGCCGTTGACCTTAACAACGACTCCGCGACCCCAAGCTTTATGTTCTACTTGATCACCAACACTCCAGCCTTTCTTTTCTGCGCCAACTGCTCCAGAAGCCTTTTTGGCCTGAGAGGTGTATACACGAGAGGTTTGCTTTTTAGTAGAAAATGGAGCAGCTTGTTCAATTAAATTATTGACTGCATTCAAGGAATTAGATTGCTCTTCTTGCAAGTCTTTTTCATCGATTTCATCTAAAAATTGTGAAGGCGGATTGTATTCTACTCTTCCGTATCTCATTCTAGAAAAAGCGTTAGTCAAATAGAGTTCTTTCTTTGCTCTAGTAATTCCCACATAAGCTAACCGTCGTTCTTCTTCAATGTTATTTTCCTCCATTGCACGTGCTACTGGGAACAAACCATCTTCCATCCCAATTAAAAATACTACTGGAAATTCTAGCCCTTTAGCTGCATGAAGTGTCATCAAAGTCACTTGATTACCATCATCATTCAAATCATCCTGATCGCTTAATAATGAAACCTCAGCCAAAAAGTCAGATAATGGATTAGATTCATCTTCATCCGGTTCATAGTTTTCATCAAAACGCTTAGTTACTGATAAAAATTCATCAATGTTTTCTAAACGAGTTTCAGCTTCGATTGTATTTTCTTTCTTTAAAGCATCTACATAACCAAAATCTTCCAAAATCTTCAAAGTTAGATCAGTTACATTATTATTTTGAGCAAAGACAATCGCATCATGAAGTTTTAAAGCAAACTCTTTTAGCTTGTTAGCTGCCCGAGTAGAAATATCGGATGCATCCACATTATCCATTGCAGAAAGAGGGGTAATTTGGTTGCTATTAGCAAAATTAAAGAGTTTTTCAACTGTAGCGGCTCCAATTCCACGCTTTGGCACATTGATGATTCTATTCAAGCTTAATGCATCGGCAGAATTTGCTACCAATTTCAAATATGCCATCACATCTTTAATTTCTTTTCGATCATAGAATTTATGTCCGCCGACAATTTGGTAAGGAATATTTGATTTTACAAAGGCTTCTTCGACAGTTCTTGATTGCGCATTTGTCCGATATAAAACTGCAAAGTCTTTATAGTTGCACTTTTTATCTTTTACTTCTTCTTTTACCTTAGAAATAATATAGTGTGCTTCGTCGTCGCCATTTTGGGCCTTATAGTAAGTGACTTTTTGTCCATCCCCTTGATCAGTCCAAAGATTCTTGGCTTTACGATTTTGATTATTTTGAATAACAGAGTTAGCAGCAGACAAAATGTGGCCAGTTGAGCGGTAATTTTGTTCAAGTTTGACAGTTTGAACCCCATCTTTTTTATAATCTTGCTCAAAATTCATAATATTTTCCATGTTTGCACCACGCCAACCATAGATTGACTGGTCAGCATCTCCGACAACACACAAGTTTTTATATTGAGCCGCCAAAGCATGAGTTAATTGATATTGTGCTTCGTTAGTATCCTGATACTCATCTACTAAAATGTAGCAAAACTTATTTTGATAAAAATGTAAAACGTCAGGTGCTTCTTTAAACAAGCGCAAAGTTTGCATAATCAAATCATCAAAATCCATAATTTGATCTTGTTTTAGACGCTTTTGATATTCATGATAAATTCTTGCCGTTGTCTTTTCAAAAGGCAAAGCAACGTTTTCTTCATAATCCTTTGGAGTCAATAAATCATTCTTAGCATTAGAAATATAAGAAATGATTTTACGTGGTTGATAAGTTTTAGGATCAATATTTAGGTCCTTTTCAATATGCTTAATCAAGGTTAATTGTTCTGCAGGATCAGCAATTGAAAAATTATTGCTATAACCGATTTTTTCGGCATCTCTCCGTAAAATTCGGACACACAATGCGTGAAAAGTAGACATCCAAATACTATCCGCAGCAGGACCTAATAATTTTTGTTCACGCTCGCGCATTTCACTGGCTGCTTTATTGGTGAAGGTAATGGCCAAAATATTCCATGGAGCCACCCCTTGTTCTTCAACTAAGTAGGCAATTCTTCTGGTCAAAACTGAAGTCTTACCACTTCCTGCACCAGCTACAACTAAAAGTGGGCCTTCAGTAGTTTTAACAGCTTGTTTTTGCTGGGGATTCAATCCAGCTAAAATAGATTCTTCGCTCATGTTTCTTCCCTTCACAATCAAAAAATTAAATATAGCCTAACTATTATAACAAAAAAGATCAGAACAAAAGTTCCAACCTTTTAAAATTATTTATCATATTTTTCCAAATCGAATTGTTCAATTAAGCTTGTCAATTTTTCTGCATAATTTGGATCAGTGGCATAATTATCTTGAACTAAGGCTTTAGCTTGTGTCTTATAATCTTTAGCAGCTAACACATGCTTATACTGTTTCGGATTCCAGCTAGTCCCATTTTGGAAAAGCCGGGCGTGAGCTCTAATTGAAGCCTCATATGAGTCATAAATTTGGAAACGCGCCTTTACTTCTACCCATTTACCATTTTCATATTCTTTAGTTGTCAAAACAGCAGACGTATTAGGGTTGGTACCTTTTACTCCAAACAAATTATTATATTTTTGCGAGAGTGCACTTTGTCCATAATTACTTTCTAAGCATGCCTGGGCAATAGTGATACTTGGAAGTAAGTCATATGATTTATCAACATTTTGAGCAATAGGACCAATCTTCTTAATGAAGGCTTTTCGCTGTCTCATCAAGCGTGCAGCTTCTTCTTGGCGCTGCAACTGCTCCATTTTATATTGTTCTTCTCTAGCAGCAGCGCGGCGATAATAATGAAAACCAACTGCACCTACTGCTAGTACAACCAAAATAATAAAAATTCGAATTATAATTGATAGAGGTGAAATTTTACGTTTTTTAGCCATCCAAGAATCCCTTATACTTAATCAACCAACACAACTCGGAATAACAAAAAAGAAGCCACTCTACAGTGACTTCTTTAATAGGTGCGGGCGAGAAGACTCGAACTTCCACGATCTAAAGCGATCACAAGATCCTTAGTCTTGCGCGTCTGCCATTCCGCCACGCCCGCGGTACTTAATTATAGTACCCTAAATATCTCACTTATGCAAGAGAAATTTTAAATTATTTGAATTTTTCTTGCAAAATTAGCTTTCCTCGGCATCTTCCGCAACAAAACTTTCTAATATCGATCTTCCTCATCCTAAAATATCGCTGCTGGCAATTCTCGCAGATGTAAAGATAATTAGCTTTCTTTGTTTTTCTCAAACCAATATCAGGCGCATAGCGACTGCCATTAACTTTTTTGAGCAAATTTTTGAAATCACGATCGCGGTGACAGTAACCTTTTCCAGCTAAATGCAAATGATAATGGCACAACTCATGCTTGATGATTCCTTCTAAATACTTCGCATATTTCGGTTCTAAAAAATGCACATTAATTTCTAAATGATGATCATCTAAATGATATCGTCCACCAGTTGTACGCATGCGCTGGTTAATTTTAACCTGATGAATGAAAGGTTTACCAAAAAACTTCTTTGAAATCTTTTCAACTAATTCTTGTAAGTGCTTTTGATCCATTTAACTTCTGATGTACTTGGCATACAAAGCAGCTTCGCGCTTAGTTTTAATTCTAACCTTTAACGCAGTCACTATTTTTCGTTTTAATGGCTTTTCTCCTTCCATCCACGTTCCAGTAAAGACATGAATAGTCTTAGAATTAGGAGAAGGATTACATAAAACTCCATCTGGATAAATGTGGATGCCTGTTTGAAGGATTTGCTCGTGATTATTAGGTTGAGCATGATATTTATTTTTCAAAATATCAGAAACAGATACCGTATTTACACCTGCTAATTGATCATTTTTGTTAAATTCAAAATCACGATCCTCGTAATAATCAAGCATATCTTTTAAAAGAGGATGATGCTTTTGCGCACCAAAGACAGCAGTAAATGGGTTGTCTTTGTTTTCGAATCCAACAAAAGCCGCATTATCTAATAATTCTTCTAAATTATCTAAAACCAGGACATCTGTATCTAAATAAATCCCCCCATATTCATAAACAGCTTTAGCTCGAATATAGTCAGAAACAAAGGCCCACTTTTTAGCCTTATAAGCCTCCTCAACATATTTATTTTCATGAATATCAAAATTATTTTCATTCCATTCGATAATCTTGTAATCTTTCAAATGCTTGCGCCACGTTTTCATACAGCGCTGAATATTCTTAGGCTTGGGATTACCTCCCACCCAGACATAATGAATTATTTTTGGAATCATAATTATCCTCTCTTTAAAAATTTCTTGATCAACACAACAATATCTTGATTAAAGTCTAATTTAAATGCAAACATTAATCCGACATAAAGAATAAACATCAAAATTGATTTCACTGTCATATTAATAAAAGCTGATGGAATCAAATTGGGGATGGCTAATCCAACTACAAGGGTAATAATGGCGATCAAAAAGTACTTAGGTATGTCCTGAAAGGCATATCTAAAATTATAACCATCTCGCACAATCCAGAGTCTTAAAATTAGAACTACAAATTCAGTAATTAAGATTGCGATTGTCGCACCAACTGCTCCAAAGGACCGATCTAATAAACAACTCAAAATAACTTCTACGATGGCTCCGATAATTACCGGAATAGCATAATCTTTATCACGCCGATTTGCCAAAGCGAATTGATTGGCAAAAACACCCCCCATGGGGATCATAATGATTGTCAAAGTGAAGAAAAACATTAGTGGCGTCATTGGAATATACTTTTTACCAAAGAAGAAGGGAACAAACTGTTTAGTATTAGCCATAATAATTACAGAAAACAGCGTCCCCAGCATAATCGTCGCCTCAAGAGACTTTTTCAAAATTACCTTTTGCGTTTCTTTTTCCTCACTCGCCATCTTGGGCATAATTACCAGGGAAATACTCGTAATCACCCCTAAAACCATGTTAGAAATTCTTTGCGAGTTATCATAGAAAGATACTTGAGTTGAATTTTGGAAGAAACCTAGAATTGGTTTATCTAGTGAAGTATAAATTTGCGTCGCAATCTGAGGAATAAGCAAAGTGATGATTGCCTTAATTGAGGTTTGGTATTTGTAAAAGTGCTTTACTGGTTTTCCAACATAGCGATGAATGTCAAACCAAAAGACAAAAGACCCAAGCATAGTTGAAACGGACATAATCAAAAGATATTTCCATAAGTCTCCAGGATTTTTTACCCAGAGCAAGATCAAAACTACGCTAACTAATTTAACTGCAGTATTTTTTAAAACTACTCGGCCGAAATCAGCTAATCCTTGGAAAAACCAAGAGATATCAACTTGCGCTGAAATAAGATATGGAATCATCAACAAAATATAATTCCAATATTGCACTTTGAGAGTACTACAAATGACAATGGTCAGTAAAATTGTTACAATTCCCGCGATTGCTTGAAAATACCACAATCCCCAAAAAGCTTCAGTTAAATCTTGCATGGAGCCATAGGTTCTAGTCCGTGAAATTGTCCGCATCCCAATGTAAGAAACTGACAAAGTACAAAACACCATCAAAAATTGAATAGTATTATTTACACTACTATAAATCCCATAAGTTCTTGGGCCCAAAACTCTAGACAAATATGGAACTGTAATTAACGGCACCAACACCAAAAAAATTTGATAGACCGCATTATACAAAATATTTAAGAATGTTCTCTTCACTATACCCACCTAATTATTTTGCGTCATGGCATTAAAAGCTTGTTCACAGTAATTCTTACCTTTAACTTGATTGGTCAAATCAAGCCAATATAGACGGCGATTATGAATTTGGCGATTATCAAGCTCATCCAGATTACCTAATAATTCTTTTTGAGAATTAACGCAAATCCCTGGCGTAATTTCTTCATAGGGTCCCATTAAAAGACCACGTACTTTTTCATACTGCTTCAAATAATTAGTAATAAAGATAATTGGCTTATTTAAATGTAAGTAATCAAAATAGATTGAAGAAAAGTCAGTCATCAAAAAGTCCGTATCGCCTAATAATTCATAGAGATCATAGTTATGATCAAACAAGTAGTCATTGTTTAAAAAGGCAATATTTGAATAATGACTATCAAAATTTTCAAACATGCGCATTTCATAGGGATGCAATTTTACGATTAAATATTGATGACGCGCCTTTAAAGCTGCATTCAATTCTTCACCATTAAAATCGCTAAAGGCAAAGAAATTTCCAGATTTAATTTTCTCCATCACAGATTTATCTTCAAGTTCATAGCGAAAAGTTGGCATATAAATTCCAATTTGAGCTTGAGAGTCCTCAGTATCAAATAAATCTTTGAGCAGCTTTTCTTTAGGGATAATTGGATTAGTCAAAGCGTCTAAGCGCGGAAAGCCGATTTTACGGTATTTTTTCCCTTCAATTGCAATACAGGCGCTCATTAAGCTTTCGTACAAATCCGAGTTAGAAGCAACAATATCGGCATTCTTATGCCACAATTTTTCATTACGCTTATTATCGCGATAGCGCGTATTATTCGCCATAATTCCCATCCGCTTAAGGGGAACTCCATGCCAGAATTGCAGATTAATCTGACCTTTTTTAACTTTAAAAGGCTGGTGCGTGGTAATGACATAACGCGCACTACCAATTTTTTGCCAGCTTTCCCATTTCAAGTGTGAAGATGGCCAAGGTTCAATCAAGCTCACATTAAATTCGGGATGATTTACTTGTAAATACTTGTAAAAGACATACCCATTCGAGCCAGATCGGCCTGCTCCATTCAAAATCACAATGCGATTATCTTCAACTGCGGTAAATCGGCACAAAAATTTCATCCAATTAAGATAAACCCTAAACAAAAAACTCTTCATTAAAATCTTCCTAGCTAAATATACTTATAGTTTAGAGTACAAAAAAAGCCTGAGTAAACTCAAGCTTTTTCTTTAAATTTGTAAAAATTATTGTTTGCCCATCTTTCTTTGGAAGAATTTAACGATTTCAACAATAATGATCATCAATAATCCTGCTCCTAAAACAACAGCCCATTGAGGACCATCAAGCTCAGTCACATCAAACAATTTAGTCATAAACGGCAATTCTACCGCTGCCATAATGATTGCGGCAATTATAATTGCTCCATTAAACCATTTATTTGAAAAAGTATGCTTACTAAAAATAGATTGGTGAATATATTTAGAGTTAATGGCATGGAATAGCTGAATCAAGCCTAAAGTCAAAAAGGCCATCGTTAAAGCATCCGCATGTTGCAAAGTGGCATTTGAAACATGGGGGCCGACGTGTAAGCCGATTTGGTAAGCACCTAAAACTAGAATACCTTCCAAAATACCCTGATAAATAATGGAACTCGCTACGCCGCCGCTAAAGAAGTTAGAATTTCTGCCACGCGGTTTACGCTTCATAATACCTTCTTCGGCTGGTTCAACACCCAAAGAAATAGCTGGAAGAGTATCAGTAACTAAGTTAATCCATAATAATTGAACCGGTGCTAAAATGTCCCAACCAAGCATGGTCATCATAAAGACGGTTAAAACTTCACCGACATTACAACTCATCAAATATAGGATAGCTTTTTGAATGTTACTGAAGACTTTTCTACCTTGCTTAACAGCTTCCACAATCGTCGCAAAATTATCATCAGCTAAAATCATATCACTGGCACCTTTAGAAACTTCAGTACCCGTGATACCCATTCCGATACCGATATCCGCTTGTTTCAAACTAGGTGCATCGTTAACACCGTCACCAGTCATGGCTACGATTTTACCATTTTGTTGCCAAGCTTTAACAATTCTAACCTTGTGTTCTGGTGAAACTCGCGCATAAACACTATAGTCACCAACATGCTTAATAAAGTATTCATCGCTTAATTGATCAAGTTCAGCCCCGGTCAAGACACGCTTGTCCTGGCCTGGCTTCAAAATCCCCAATCTTTCTGCAATCGCTTGTGCTGTAACTTGGTGGTCCCCAGTAATCATTACAGTTCTAATTCCGGCACTATGAGCTTCGGCAACAGCAGCCTTCGCTTCTGGACGTTCAGGGTCAATCATTCCTACCAAACCAGCAAAAATCAAATCCTGTTCTACATTGTCAGTTGAAGGATCCTCATAAAGCTTATCCACTATCTTATAAGCTAGTCCCAAAACCCTAAGAGCCTTTTTAGCCATTTCTTGGTTAGTAATTAAAATCTTTTTCTTTTCATCTTCAGTAATCGGCTTAATTTGACCCTTTTCTGAAACGTATTTGACCCTCTTCATTAATTCGTCAGGCGCACCCTTAACGGCAACATAATACTTATCGCCATCTTTATTTACCGTACTCATTAATTTACGATCAGAGTCAAATGGCACTTCTTGAACTCGCTTATACTTTTCAAGTAATTTAGACACATCAATATGTTTATCAAAGGCATATTGGATAAGCGAAGTTTCGGTTGGATCCCCTAACAAATTACCGCCATTTTCAATCTTAGTATCATTAGCTAAAACCATTGAAAGCAGAGCCGGGTTAGAGATTTCAATTTTATCACTGTCATCGTGAATTTGATTTTGATAGTAAACTTTCTCCACGGTCATCTTATTCTGCGTTAACGTACCAGTTTTATCAGAACAAATAATGTCGGTGGCACCTAAAGTTTCAACAGCGGGCAATTTTCTTACAATCGCCTTGTGCTTAGCCATTGCTTGAGTTCCCAGTGCTAAAATAATCGTTACAATTGCTGGCAAGCCTTCAGGAATTGCGGCTACCGCTAAGGAAACAGCCACTAAGAACATGTTGATCATTAAAGTTGAATTTCTTTGAGCTGGACTAGCCTTTAAGACACCAACGATGAAGACAACCACACAGATTGCCAAAATCATAATAGTTAAGGTCTTACCCAGTTGGTTCAAGTTCTCCTTTAAAGGAGTATCGGTTTCATCGGCATTATTAAGCATCGTAGCGATTTTACCAACTTCGGTATTCATCCCCGTTGCAGTAACAACTCCTTCACCACGTCCATAAGTGACACTAGTGCTTGAATAGGCCATATTTACGCGATCCGCTAAAGCAACATCCTCATCTTCTAGAACCTTGTCATCCTTATCTACAGGAACTGATTCCCCGGTTAAAGCTGATTCCTCAATTTTCAAGCTGTGCGCATTGATTAAACGCAAATCGGCTGGCACGACGTCGCCGGCTTCCAGCAAAACCACGTCTCCTGGAACCAAATCAGTACTTGAAATCTCGACAATAGCTCCATTTCTTTTAACATGAGCACTCGGAGTTGCCATTTCCTTTAACGCTTCAATCGCTGCCTCGGAACGTGCCTCTTGAAATACTCCCAAAACTGCATTGACGATAACTACAATCAAAATAATCGCTGCATCGGTCCATTCCTGAGCTACAACTCCTGATAAAATTGCCGCTACAATCAAAACAATAATCATAAAATCCTTGAATTGATCAATAAAGCGCATAAACATGCTCTTCTTCTTTTTGGCAGCTAAAGCATTATAGCCATATTTTTCAATTCGGCTTTTTGCTTGATCATCATTTAAACCATTGGCAAAAGACGTTTCTAAGTCTTTTTCAACTTCGGCAGCCGTCTCACTATAATATTTTTTCGCCATCTTATCCTCCTTAACAAAAAAAGAGACCCACATGCTTGTCGCACATAAGTCTCACAAATTAAGATAAGTCCAGAAGCATTTTCCTTCGGGTGTTGGGCTTATCGCATACAAATGCCGTTACTCCCTTATGATCTAGGTCAAGTATAAGAAAAAAGTTACCTTTTAACAAGTAAATTAACTAGTTTTTGTAAAAGTCATCAAAAATTGTAACTGGCAAGTGACGCTTGTGTTCACTCTTTTTCCAAAGCTTTTCAATTTGATCAGCTGCCTTGTCAGAAACTTCTTTTCCTTCAAGGTAGTCATCAATTTCATTATAAGTTACACCTAAAGCTACTTCATCCGGCAAATCTGGTTTTTCTTCTTCAAGATCAGCAGTTGGAGCTTTTTGATAAAGGTGTTCTGGACAGCCAAGTTCCTTAAGCATTGCTTTTCCTTGGCGCTTATCCAAGCGGAATAATGGAGTTAAATCCGCAGCACCGTCACCATATTTGGTATAAAAACCTGAGAAGTTTTCAGCAGCATGGTCAGTACCAACAACTGCACCGTTGTTAGCTCCAGCAATGGCATATTGAACGACCATTCTTTGACGGGCTTTGATATTACCTTTATTGAAGTCAGTGATCTTTTGGCCAGCTGCTTCAACTACCTTAACCATCGCATCAACTGGTTCTTTAATATTAACAATTAAATCCTGGTCTGGTTTTTGAAAATCAACTGCATCTTGAGCATCTTGAGCATCAGCTTGAACGCCGTAAGGAAGTCGAACTGCGATAAATTGGTAAGAATCATCACCAGTCTCTTCACGCATTTCTTCAATTGCCATTTGACATAACTTCCCAGTTAAAGTTGAATCTTGGCCACCAGAAATTCCTAAAACGTAGCTCTTTAAAAATGGGTTAGCCTTTAAATAATCCTTCAAAAAGTCAATTGAACGTCTAATTTCCTTTTTAGGATCAATTTCTGGTAATACATGTTCATATTCAACTATCTTTTTTTGTAATTCTCTCATCGGCCAATACTTCTTTCTCTAATCTTACGACGAATATCTTGAATCAAGTTCATCTTGCTTTCGTACAAGTCCTGTGACAAATCAACTGGGTATTCTTGAGGGTTCAAGCTACGCTTGTATTCATCCCAAAGACCATCTAAATTATCAGCAACGAACTGTTTAATTTCGTCAAGTTTAGGTTGTTTGTAAACTAACTTACCATCTTTAAAGATATCATGCAAAAGTGGGATAGCAGTATAGTTAGTTACCACCTTATTGATGTAGTCATATTGAGGGTGGAACATGAACAAAGCATCAAATTTTCTTGGATCTTCCGTATCACGTGATACCCAATCGCCTTCATTCTTTTTAGCAGTATTGGCACTAATTCTCCAAACTTGCTTTTTACCTGGAGTAGAAACCTTAATTGCGTTTGAAGAAATCTTGAGTGTATCTCTCATTACATGAACATCATCTTCAATAGCAACTAATTTATAAACTGCACCTAGTGCAGGTTGATCATAAGCGGTAATATACTTAGTTCCAATGCCCCATACATCGATTTTTGCACCTTGCATCTTAAGGTTAGTGATAGTTGTTTCATCAAGATCATTTGAAGCAAAAATCTTCGCCTCGGTATAACCAGCATCGTCCAGCTCTTTTCTTACTTGTTTAGAAATATAAGCCATATCGCCAGAATCGATTCTTACTCCTAAAAAGTTGATCTTATCGCCCATTTCATTAGCAACTTTAATTGCATTTGGCACACCACTTCTAACAGTGTCATAAGTATCAACCAAGAAAACACAATCCTTGTGAGTTTCCGCATATGCTTTAAAGGCATCGTATTCACTACCAAAGGCTTCTACTAAAGCATGAGCATGAGTTCCTGAAACTGGGATACCAAACAACTTTCCAGCACGCACATTACTCGTAGAATCAAAACCACCAATATAAGCTGCCCGAGCACCCCATAAAGCCGCATCAGTTTCTTGAGCACGACGAGAACCAAATTCCATCAAAGCATCCCCTTGAACCGCTAATTTAATTCTAGCAGCCTTGGTGGCAAGCAAAGTTTGGAAATTGATAATATTCAAAATTGCCGTTTCTACCAATTGACATTGAGCAAGAGGACCTTCCACTTGTAAAAGAGGTTCCTTAGCGAATACTAATTCTCCTTCTTTCATTGAGCGGATAGTCAACTTCAATTCTAAATTACGCAAATATTCAATAAAATCTTCATCGTAATTTTCGTTTTCTTTAAGATATTGCAGGTCACTTTCGCTGAACTTTAAATTTTGTAAATACTTAATTACATGTTCAAGTCCAGCATAAACTGCATAACCATTACCAAATGGCTCTGTACGATAAAATGCTTCAAAAACGGCATTGCGGTCTGCAATTCCTTTTTTGAAGTAGGTATACATCATATTGATTTCATAAAGGTCTGTGTGCAAAGCTAACGAATCATCTTTGTCTAATTCTGGATAAAACATTATTTCCTCTCATCTATCCTATGTAACAGTATGCTTTAATTATAACCGCCAAAAACTGGTTCATCAATGTCACAAACTTACTTAATGATCAAATTGTATACTTTTTCAATAGATTGTAGTTGATTTTTAATAGAAAAATGACTTTCCAGATATCGTTTTTCATTTACTGCAATCTGCTCTAGCTCTTTTTTAGGTTTGTTTACGGCTTCTTCAATTGCATTGGCAATAGATTCAACATTCCCAATTTTAGCAATAAATCCATGCTCAAAATCTGGAATCATCATCTTAATATCACCGACATCCGTTGATAAAATTGGCACCAAATTATCACTTGCTTCCAGCAAGACCAAAGGAAAACTCTCAGAAAAAGAGGTTAGAACTGCCAAATCCGTAATTTGATAAAGTTGCTCTAACTCCTTTTTAGATAAAAAGCCATGAAAAGCTACTTGGGGAGATAGATCCAATTTTTGTGCTAGTTTTTTAAGCGCGTCGAGTTCAGCTCCATTACCTGCAATATGAAGGCGAATATGATCATCATCTAATCGCTTTAAGGCTTTTAACATGAGAGCTTGACCCTTGACTTTTTCAGCACGCGCAACGTTAATAATATTGAAATAGGGATGTTCGTATTTAGCTGGAATTTCGCTATCTGTATGGAAAAAGATACCGTTATAGATGACATGAATCTTTTCTGGCTTAATCTTTGCCTTGTTTTTCAATAATTTCGCAAACTTCTGCGTAATCGCAAAAATGCAGTCTGCTTTACGTAAAGCATGAATATTTAAATCCGTAAAAACTTTGCCCACAATCCCTCGATTTTCAAAATCTAAGTAAGGATCTGAGTGAACAGTAATGCACCATTTAGCCTTAATTTTGTTTCTAATTAGCGAAACATATAAATTAGCGCGGGCACCGTGGGTATGAACAATATCATAATTGCCTTCATTAATAAACTTAGTCAATTTTTTTAAACTGGCCAGATCATAACGGCTACTAGCATTTAAAAGATGGGTTTTAATCCCCTTCTTTTGGGCAGCTTCACTCACTGGACCCTTTGCTAGAGTCAAAAGTTCCCAATCTTGATTTTCTAATTTAGCTTCCGTGAGCAAATTAACAATATGAGACAAGCCGCCGCCATTTTCTAAACCGGCATTAATATGCAATACTTTCATTATTTGTCACCCTTTTTTGACTGCTTAACGCGAACTACAAATTTAGGCAACACCATCATCCGTTTAAATCTGGTTGGATTGGTAATCAAACGATAAAACCATTCCAAATGAGTTTTTTGAAAAACTTCTGGTGCTCTTTTAACAAGTCCTGAAAAGACATCAAAACTTCCTCCAACACCCATCATTAAAGCTGGAGTAAGATCTTTTCTTAAAATTGAAATTAATTTTTCCTGTTTTGGAAAACCCAAGGCTGCAAAAACAAGATCAGGAGAAGTTCTTTCAATCTTTTTAGCAATTGTATTCAAATCTTCCTTAAAGTAGCCATCTTGAGCACCCACTAATTGAATATTGGAATAATTACGTGCAATTTTTTCTTGAACTGCATGAATGACATTAGGCTTAGCTCCAATTAAATAAACGCGCAATTCACGCTCATTAGCCAGTTGCATTAACCATGTAAATAAATCATAGCCTGTCACTCTTTCAGGAAGTGGATGATTGAGCATTTTAGCTGCTTTAACAATTCCAATTCCATCGGCAGTGATATAATCTGTATCATTTTGTAAAATTTTCATATATTCAGGATCTTCATTTGCTGCCATAACAATTTCAGGATTAGCAGTGACTACAAAAGTTGATTCATGATTATTGATTTTCTTAATAAATTCATTTTGAAATTGATTAAACGTCTTATTATCAAATTGTACGCCTAAAATATTTACTTTATCCATGAGCTACTTTCCTCTATAGTTACATTATTAATCTATTTTATCAAACATTCGTAATTTTGCTTATGTAGAATAATCACATCTGTGGTAACATTGAAAAAGTTAATCATTGAAGGAATTTTAAAATGAAAAAAGTTATTACATACGGTACATTCGATTTATTGCATTATGGGCATATTCGGCTTTTAAAAAGAGCGCGGGCATTGGGCGATTATTTGATTGTAGGCCTTTCAACAGATGAATTTAACGAATTTCAAAAACACAAGGAAGCCTACAATACTTATCCTGAACGTAAGTATATCTTAGAAGCTATTCGTTATGTAGACGAAGTCATCCCAGAAAAAGATTGGGATCAAAAAATTAAAGATGTTCAAAAATATGATATTGATACTTTTGTCATGGGAGACGATTGGAAAGGGAAATTTGACTTCTTAAAACCTTATTGCGATGTAGTTTATCTTCCGCGCACACCGGGAATTTCCACCACCAAAATCAAAGATGATTTAAAGTAAAAAAGACTCTGGTAATTACCAGAGTCTTTTACTTTGAAAAAGTAAATTCAAATCTTTCCGCCACATAACGAGCACGGGTATATTCAAAGGGTTGTCCATTTGATAATTCAGTAACTTGTCGTCTTGTAATCAAGGCCTCACCTTTTTTAGCATTTAGCAAACGAGCATCGTTTTCATTAGCAACCGCTGCAGAAATATGCTCGGTTACTCTACCAATTCGATACCCATTTTTATTTAAAGTTTCATACAAATGGGTAGAAATATCGTCCTTAGATAAATTTTCTACTAAATGGTACGGAATAGTAACTACTTCATAACAAATTGGGGTTTCATCCGCAAAACGAATTCTTTCCATTCTTAAAACTTCAGAATCAGGGTTCAGATTTAAACGTTCTTTTTCAGATAAAGATGGTTTGCCTATTTGATAGGAGATCAACTTGCTTGATGGAATTTGACCATTAGCTTGAGTAATTTCAGTAAAGGACATAATCCCCGACATCTTTTCTTGGACCTTTTGACTAGCAACATAAGTACCACTACCCAGGCGTCTTTCTAAAATTCCTTCTTCTTCTAGTGTCTTAATTGCCTGCCTTAAAGTCATTCTTGACACACCAAACTTCACTGCGAGCTGTCTTTCAGCAGGAATTCGATCCCCCACTTTATAGACGTGGTTTTCTACATCTCGCTTAATTTGATTGTGGATTTTGATATACATTGGTTCTTCCATAGTGCGCTCCCCTCCAAACTTCATAACTAATTATAAGCTAAATTGGTCTAGATTGCATAATTAGAAGCAGAACAATTTTTACCATCTATTTTTTAATAGCGGTCCAGCGCATCCCTAAAATGCTAACGTTGGGCTTTTTATTGCATTCAACTTCCAAAGACTCATCTTCACTTGATAATACATTTACTTTAAAAATCGCATCATCTTGGACAGCTAAATTTGAAGTATTAGAGTTTAAGATCAAATTATGCCCCTTAAATTGAGCGTTACCACTGAGAGCTAAGAAATATTCATATTCCATATTTCCATTAAAAGTTGTTCGAGTGGCATCACACTTTGATTCATTTTGAAAATCCGCATGAGCAGTTATCAAACTATTATTGAGCTGAATATCCGTTTCATCAACCGCAATCATTCGATTAATTTGACTATTTTGCACAATTGCACGGGTCTTTTTATCTAAAAATACGCCTCCATTAAAGTGACTCCCAATAATATTAATCCAGCAATCATCACTGACATATAAACATGAATCATCTCTGGATAATACTTTGCTGTTGAGCATATTCATCCAGGTCTGACCATGTAAAAGCAAATAATCCACTTCTGAATTATTAATATCAAGCTCCACATTTGTCTTTTTAAAAGTATTAACACTACCTGAGATTTTCGAATTGTTAATAATCGCCGTTCCTTGACCTTCTAAAGCTAGAGAACAAAACTCTTCAGAAGGATATTCAATGTAAGAATCATTCATTTCTAAGCGAAAATCTGCGCCTTCAAACATAGATACTGAACCATTAATAATTTTAGTTGAATACAGTTCAAGTGTTACTTTTCCATTGATGGCAATTACCGCCGTATCATTCCCAGCACCCTTAATTACACAATTACGTAAAGTTAAATAGGTATTGGCTTCCATAGGAACAAAGATGCTATTTTTATCTTGATTAGTATTTACGCACAAGTTTTCTAGCGTTACATAACGACTATCAGAAGATAAATTAATATAACCCAAAATCGTGGTATCTTCCGGACTTGATCCTGTACCTTTAATAGTAATATCGGTCAAAGTTATTCCCTGGGGAATAGTATAAAAACCTGGTTCCAGAAATAAAACATCATCTGCGCGCAAATCTTTTAAGGCATCATGCCAATGAACTTCTCCACCACCGGCTCCTACTTTAACTATTCTAGGCATCTATTTCCCCTCTTTTTTATAAAATCTACTTACTATTTTACTTGTTTTTTCAGAAAAAATAAAAATAGCTAAAAGATATTTAGCTATTTCATTATACTTATTTAATTTTTACATTCCAGTAGTAGGCCACATTTCCGTACGGTGAAAGTTGGAAACCGTCTACTTTTGATTTGAGCAAATATGGAACTTCTGCTTGATATAGTGGAGCAGCAAAGTCATCCTTTTGGATTAATTGTTTTTCTGCATTAATCAAAGCCTTCAAACGTTTCTTTGGATTAGTTGCATAAGTTGAACAAGCTAGACCAATTTGCTTCCAGAAATTAGTGTTATGATAATCTGATTCTAAGTTGAACAAGCCACCAATTGTTAAAATCTATAGCTGATCGGAATACTGCGCAAAAAATAAAAGCACCTCATTCGAGATGCTTTTATTCGGGTTGGGTGTAATCGTATTAATCGTATTGCATCCCTTGAAAAAGGCTTTGTATCAAGTGTTTAGCTAACCTTATTTAAAATGTTGCTCCGAATATTGCTCCTAGCATGCCAACACACTAGAAAAATATTGCTCTTGAAATTAAAATATTGCTCCTACATAAAGTAATATTGTTCCTACATCTCCATGAATCTACTAAATTTATCGGCACTTTCTTTCTCTTTTGTCTTAGTAACATGGGTGTAAACGTCCATAGTTGTTCTTATTGAAGCATGTCCCAAACGGTTTTTAACATCTCCAATAGCTAAACCAGCTTCAAAACACAATGAAGCGTGGGTATGTCTAAAGCCGTGTAGCTTAATATGTCTCAAATGGTGCTTATTACATATAGCCTTATTCCATTTTTCCACTGTATAACTTTCAAGCGGTTCATTATTTAGATTGCTAAAAACCAATTGGTTAGCATTAAAGACATTTTCACCTAATCTAATCAAGTTCCCCGTTTGTTGTTTTCTCCATTCTGTTAACACCTTTAATGTTTGATGCTCTACATGAATTGTACGAAAACCGTTAACAGTCTTAGGTGTAGTAATGAAACGTCTATTGTTTAACCCCTTTGAATAAGTCCGCTCGATGGTGATTGTGTCTTTTGATAAATCTACATCGCTCCACCGTAAAGCCATTAATTCACCAATACGCATGCCACTATATGCAAGCAACCTAAACACCGCATATGCTTTAAATGAGTAATCTTTAGCCCAAAATAAAAAAACTTCTAATTCTTGCTTACTGTAAAAAGCGTCAAATTCTTTCTTATCCTTTTTAGGTTTGGGTAAAATTACTTTTTTCATTGGATTAGTTTTAATCAGTTCTAGGCTAATCGCATAATCAAGAATCTTAGATGTGTACATTGCATAGCGCTTAAATACTTTAGGTGAGTTCTTGAACCATTTCTTAACGGCTTTATCGCATAGCCTTACATTCAATTTATCAAGGTAGTAACTACCAAGCTCTTTTCTAATGTGATTATCAATAATCCGCAATGTGGTTGCGTAGGTGCTTTCTTTCACCGTTGGTTCATAGACTGGTAACCAATCATCAATAAGCTTATTTAACTTAATATGAGCGTTAACATTCGGATTATATTCACCATTCAAAATGTCTTGCTGATAATTCAAATATGCTTTTTGTGCATCTTGTAAGCTTTTGTAGCCCCGTTTTCTAATTTGTATTGATTGTCCTGTTGAATCATCCTTACAAACATAGATTGAAAACATATAACGTTTCTTACCACTAGGTGTTGTATATTCCTTAATATCATTATTCATGTTGTTCTTACCTCGATTAGTTTAAAAAGCGTGCAAGTGGGCTAATCTTAAGTATTTAACATGTTTGATTGTGATTTACAGGGATGCAAGATTGTTAATTATCAATTGGTTAGAATGAACATGGCTTTAGAATTGCGATGTCAGCATTAGTTATTTTTTTAATTTACTTATTGTTTGGTCGATAGTATATTTCGTATTTTTTTCTGCTATCACTGATAGAATAAGCCGTTTTATTTCATTATCTGTATAACTATCACGTGTGGTTAATAGTCGCTTTATTAAAGTATCGTCAAAAATAAAACTAAAATTATCCTTCCAAAAATCTAAATCATATTTACCATAATTTCTTCTAAGCTTGTTAGGTATTCTAATACCGTGGTTTTCACAATAAATTTCAATAGAAGATTTCGCAAAGAAATTAGTCATTAAACTATTGTTTACTTGATCTTTTAGAAACCTATCAGCTAGCCCCGCAGAAAATATTGTCTCGTCCATCCAATCTTCTTTATACATAGTATCTAACAATTTATAGATATGCTCTTTTGAATAACCATAGCCTTTCAAGTAGTCCACGGATACATTAAAGAAATTTGCTAGAGCTTGCCACATATATTCGGTAGGTTTATTTAGATTGTTTTCCCATCGTGAAGCCGTTCCGAATGTTATTTCTTTGACACCACGCATATTTTTGTATTGCTCTTTGTTCGTAGATAAAAATTTATTGAAGTCTGTTACAAATTGCCTTTGTGATAGACTTCTTTTTTCTCTCAATTCTTTAATACGGTTCATGGTTTCCCTTCTTTCTAACTTAATTGCATTATACGAATTATTACAAATATTTGCAATAATCTACTAAAAAATATTGCATTGCAAATATATGCAATGTATAATTCTTCTTGTGAGTTGAAAATATTTGCAACAGAGAAAGGACAAAACGAAATGAGCAAAGAATATCTAACGTTTAAAGAAGCTATGTTATATATGGGATTTACCACGTACGACAGCTTAAGAAATACTATTAAGCTTGGTTTACCCGTAATTCGATTCGGTAACTCAAAACGAATTAGTAAAACCGCAATCGATGAATTTATGAAATCTCATACGGTTACGGTGCATCCCCACAAGGAGGTGGTAAAAAATGACTAATTACAGTGCAGACGGTTCAAACGTGGTAAATCGTTGGTATAAGGACGGTTACCTCTATTGTGCATTTGTGGACGGTACGATTATGGAATATGGACGAAATAAGATTCCTGAAAGATATGTAGAGGTTATGAGGGACGAATTAACCCAAATCATTCAAGAACTACAAAGCAATGAATATGATTTTGATGAATTAGAACCTATGGAGGCTTAAACCATGAACGATGAAATTAAATTGCATCAAGCATTAGGTGAAATGAACAGAATTGCAAAACAATTATTTGTTAGCTATGGGTTATTGTCTAAGATAATTGAAAATGTTCCGGAAGATGACCCGTTCGACCCTATGAGTACTAAAAAGATGCTACAGCATTTAACCAATGAACTTGCTGATTATTCAATCGACTTAACAGACAATGCTAAATCAATTAAGGAGCAATAATCATGGAATTTAAATTGGATGAAACTCAAGAAACAGAGATTAAAACCTATGTATTGGATGTGGTCAAAGATGCAATAAAGCAAGCCACTACCACCAGCAAACCATATTTAAACCGCAAAGAGATTGCTAAATATTTTGGTGTAGCTGAATCAACTATCAGTTACTGGGCTTCTTTAGGGATGCCTGTCGCTGTCATAGACGGGCGCAAACTCTATGGCAAGCAAAGTATAACTAACTGGCTAAAGTCCCATGAGATGCCCTCACAAAGGCAAAATAAAAAGCCCGTAACCATGGGCGTAGTTAAGGACTAACAAGAAATATTATTACAGCGTGCAAATGAGCTAATCTTAGGTATTTAATACTTAACCTAAAAAATAGAAATGAGGTAATTAATCTATATGAATAATCATAAACATTTAGAAAGGATGATTTTTCCTTATGACTAATAGTAAGAAAAATAAACCACTAAAGCAAGCAAAAAACATGGTAAAGATTGATAAAGAGTTTAAGAAACATAGTGAAGATTTACCATTTTCTTTGCCTGAAAAATCGGTAGAAAGTGTAAGAAAAGATAATGAAAGACGTGCTAAAAAATACACTTTGTTACGTTCTGTTTTTAACCTAAATTCTACTGGCAATATTAAGAAAGACAGTATTAAAAATGTTGTGGCTATTTTAGATAATGACCCAATATTCAAAGGCGCATTTCAATATAATGAATTTTCTGAAGAAAATGAAATTACTAAGGATATACCTTTACTTCATATTAAAAAAGGCGCTTTTATTGATACTTATGATGATGAAATTGCTAATTATATTGAAAGTAAGCAGATTTATGATTATACAGCTTTTAATAAAGCAAGAATTGAGAGTGCTATAAATGTAGTGTCTCATCGCCACGCCTTTAATCCCATGCTTGATTATATGAATGAAGCTTATAAGAATTATGATAAAAAACGTAGGCTAGACGACTTTTTCCCCGATTTCTTAGGCGTAACCAAAAGCGATGCATCTATTTTAATTACAAGGCTATGGTTTATGGGCGGTGTGGCTAAAGTTTATCATCCCTTAACTAAAGTAGATCAGTCATTAGATTTAGTTGGTAGTCAAGGTGTAGGTAAAACATCAATACTTCAAAATTTAGCTCCATACGGTTTATATACCGACCAATTTAATTCATTTACTGATAAGGACGATTTAAGCAACTTAATAGGTATGTTCATTATTAATGATGATGAAATGACCACCTCTAGTAAAAGTTCATTCGAAGAAATGAAACGTTTTTTAACTGATAATAATTTTAAATATCGCCCTCCATATGCTAAACACCCAAAACAATTTACTAAGAAATTTATTTTCGCTAGAACTACCAACGACAGAACTTATTTAAAAGATAAGACGGGTACTAGGCGCTTTTTACCGTTAATGTCTCATAAAAGCAAACAAAAAAAGAATCCTGTTACTGATTTAACCCCTAAATATGTTGAACAGTTATGGGGCGAAGCTGTCTGGCTTTACAAACAAGCTAAAGACCCGTTTTTACTTTCACCTAATCAAGAAAAAATGTTAGCAGACCACCGTAAAAAATTTGAATATGTTGACAGTGCAGAAGATGAATTATTTGATGTTTTAGAAAATGATTTTAATAACGCTGATTTCATCCCTACTAAACCACTTATGTTGTTACTTAATCAATACAAAGATGGTAAAATTCGCAATTTAATGACCAACGTTTTTAATTATGATGGTAGCAAACGCGGATATTACAAAGGTAAACAAGTTCACGGCTTTAGAAAAAGAAAGTAATAAGACGATGTAAGACGGTATAAGACGGCTTTTTTATATAAAGTGTCTTGTTAATAAACGTTGATATACCAGCGTTTACATCACTTTACAAGACAATAAGACACCTATTTTATATAAAAAGTATATAAATAATATGGTGTGAAACAACGTGGAACGTATAAAGGAGATACAGGGGAAAGTTAGAAAAGTGGTGTCTTGTCGTCTTATACAGTCTAATCCCTTGGGGCTGTACGGTTTACGCCTGTCTTGTAAGGTGTCTTGTGGTGTCTTGTGGTTAATATATTTGAACCAAGAAAGCCCGCCAATAGTGAACCTACGCCAATAACTCAAATGAGCCACCGTTACGCCAATAGCGGTGGCTTTATGAAAGGAATTACTAAATGTACAACAGAATGAACTTGAATGATTTTGATTTATTTAAGTTATTACAAACCATCGAAAGAAAATACGGTCATACTGTGGCTAGAAATGTAGCTAATGACTTTACACGGCTAGCCACCGTAGCCCAAACCAACGATTATCTAGACGAGCTAAATTCACCTAGATTCGTGGCTAGATTTAAGTTGCATCCCCTCACTGGTCGGCTAATTGTGGAGACAATCAACGATGAAATGAAAGGTTACCGTTATACGGTTATCAATGACAAAGTTACTAGAACAGCTATGGCTTATTAATAATATGGTGTGTCCCATTTCAGGGATGCACCTATTTTGTTATCATGATGTTAAGTAAGCCCGATTTAAAATTGAATTGATTAAAATTTATTTATGGAACTGACTAAAATAAATACTACAAACTACTACATTATTGTTTTGAACAAGAGCGGATTTACTCAACCAATCCAAAATTGGACTTGTTCAGATTTCCGCATTTTTCCTAATATGGGACTTTTTTTAATACTAGATATGTAGTACAAACGTTTGAGTTACACGTACTGGGACAGATTTAATAAATACCCACTGTGGAAAAATATTTCAGGTTTATTCAGATTTTCGGCTTTAAATGTTGCATTCCAAAACCGCAGAAAAATGCAAATTTACGGGCTTTTTAATCTAGTGTTCAAGCCTTATGTGGTCTGTGGTTAGCTAACTTTTGCTAACTTTTTGTAGTAATAAATATTGCGCTTTATCAATCTAACAAGATCGAACATTTAAGGGCTTTTTACTGTGATAAATTGTTAAGATTTTGGCTTTTACGACCTGACAAAACCTGACCTGAAAAAACCTGAAGTGGGTCAATCAAATTGACCGCTTAATTCTTTCAAGCAAAATCCATCAAATTGATTTAGAGGGCTCAAAACTGAGCGCATGTCAAAACAGAGAGTTGAAAATTTTAAGGTCACATTGAGTGACCTCGGATTTAATCAGGTGCAGAAAAGTTCAGTTTTCGGGGCTTTTTTAGGCTAAAAAAAATATGTCGCATCCCTTGTGTGGCGTGGTTTTTAACCTTGTCTATTAAATTTCAAGACTTAACCATTTTTGCACTATTAAGCATAGTCATACTAAGCCGCTAATAAAACCGCTCTAGCCCCTCTTAAAATCAATCTGACAGCATACTAAAAGCACTAGTAAATTACTTACCGGTGCTTCTTTTTTTACTCAAATTCTAACAGCGGATAGACCTTATTCTTAATCTGTTCTTGCTTAAATATTTCAGCAAACTTTTTTAATGCTTCATTTTTCCTATTCGTTCCCCAAGATCCACTGTGTTTATACGTATTTACTATGTCATTTATAGTTACATGGTTAATACAATGTTCTACAATAATCGTTTTATAGGGATGCTGTGGTGTATTTTCTAGTTTGTTGATGGTTAACCATGTTACAGCTAAAACATTCCAATAATAGACCATTCGACTTTTATCTTTTAAATTAATATCGGTGGGTATCTGACTACCAGACAACAAATATAATTTAGGATAATCATTTTTAAAGAAATCCCTTACGCCCTTATTGTGCTTAATCATAATTAATATTCATCCTTGCCTTAATTCAATACCTTTTAGTTATATTTTACTCAAAAAGAAAACCAACTCACAACAGAGCTGGCTTACATGAACAATGATATTGACTTAATTATACCATGGTTAAATATTTAAGATTAACCCACTTACACGTTAAAAATATTGTTCCTAACTATTTAGGTTAGTGAATTCACTGTATAGCCCTATATATTAATGTTTTTTGCTGTTTCATCTCCAATAATTCTCGGGTCTAAATATTGCTCCTAGACCAATTCACTTTTTGTCCATTTTTGCGGTTAAATTTTCAAAATATCGCTTCTAATATTGCTCTTTTAATTCATTTTCAAGCAATTTCATTTAATTTAGAAAAACAAAAAAGCGCATTATATCAAGTGTTCACATCACTTAGATACATTAGCGCTTTTTTAATTCGGGTTGGGTGTAATCGTATTAATCGTATTGCATCCCTTGAAAAAGGCTTTGTATCAAGTGTTTAGCTAACCTTATTTAAAATGTTGCTCCGAATATTGCTCCTAGCATGCCAACACACTAGAAAAATATTGCTCTTGAAATTAAAATATTGCTCCTACATAAAGTAATATTGTTCCTACATCTCCATGAATCTACTAAATTTATCGGCACTTTCTTTCTCTTTTGTCTTAGTAACATGGGTGTAAACGTCCATAGTTGTTCTTATTGAAGCATGTCCCAAACGGTTTTTAACATCTCCAATAGCTAAACCAGCTTCAAAACACAATGAAGCGTGGGTATGTCTAAAGCCGTGTAGCTTAATATGTCTCAAATGGTGCTTATTACATATAGCCTTATTCCATTTTTCCACTGTATAACTTTCAAGCGGTTCATTATTTAGATTGCTAAAAACCAATTGGTTAGCATTAAAGACATTTTCACCTAATCTAATCAAGTTCCCCGTTTGTTGTTTTCTCCATTCTGTTAACACCTTTAATGTTTGATGCTCTACATGAATTGTACGAAAACCGTTAACAGTCTTAGGTGTAGTAATGAAACGTCTATTGTTTAACCCCTTTGAATAAGTCCGCTCGATGGTGATTGTGTCTTTTGATAAATCTACATCGCTCCACCGTAAAGCCATTAATTCACCAATACGCATGCCACTATATGCAAGCAACCTAAACACCGCATATGCTTTAAATGAGTAATCTTTAGCCCAAAATAAAAAAACTTCTAATTCTTGCTTACTGTAAAAAGCGTCAAATTCTTTCTTATCCTTTTTAGGTTTGGGTAAAATTACTTTTTTCATTGGATTAGTTTTAATCAGTTCTAGGCTAATCGCATAATCAAGAATCTTAGATGTGTACATTGCATAGCGCTTAAATACTTTAGGTGAGTTCTTGAACCATTTCTTAACGGCTTTATCGCATAGCCTTACATTCAATTTATCAAGGTAGTAACTACCAAGCTCTTTTCTAATGTGATTATCAATAATCCGCAATGTGGTTGCGTAGGTGCTTTCTTTCACCGTTGGTTCATAGACTGGTAACCAATCATCAATAAGCTTATTTAACTTAATATGAGCGTTAACATTCGGATTATATTCACCATTCAAAATGTCTTGCTGATAATTCAAATATGCTTTTTGTGCATCTTGTAAGCTTTTGTAGCCCCGTTTTCTAATTTGTATTGATTGTCCTGTTGAATCATCCTTACAAACATAGATTGAAAACATATAACGTTTCTTACCACTAGGTGTTGTATATTCCTTAATATCATTATTCATGTTGTTCTTACCTCGATTAGTTTAAAAAGCGTGCAAGTGGGCTAATCTTAAGTATTTAACATGTTTGATTGTGATTTACAGGGATGCAAGATTGTTAATTATCAATTGGTTAGAATGAACATGGCTTTAGAATTGCGATGTCAGCATTAGTTATTTTTTTAATTTACTTATTGTTTGGTCGATAGTATATTTCGTATTTTTTTCTGCTATCACTGATAGAATAAGCCGTTTTATTTCATTATCTGTATAACTATCACGTGTGGTTAATAGTCGCTTTATTAAAGTATCGTCAAAAATAAAACTAAAATTATCCTTCCAAAAATCTAAATCATATTTACCATAATTTCTTCTAAGCTTGTTAGGTATTCTAATACCGTGGTTTTCACAATAAATTTCAATAGAAGATTTCGCAAAGAAATTAGTCATTAAACTATTGTTTACTTGATCTTTTAGAAACCTATCAGCTAGCCCCGCAGAAAATATTGTCTCGTCCATCCAATCTTCTTTATACATAGTATCTAACAATTTATAGATATGCTCTTTTGAATAACCATAGCCTTTCAAGTAGTCCACGGATACATTAAAGAAATTTGCTAGAGCTTGCCACATATATTCGGTAGGTTTATTTAGATTGTTTTCCCATCGTGAAGCCGTTCCGAATGTTATTTCTTTGACACCACGCATATTTTTGTATTGCTCTTTGTTCGTAGATAAAAATTTATTGAAGTCTGTTACAAATTGCCTTTGTGATAGACTTCTTTTTTCTCTCAATTCTTTAATACGGTTCATGGTTTCCCTTCTTTCTAACTTAATTGCATTATACGAATTATTACAAATATTTGCAATAATCTACTAAAAAATATTGCATTGCAAATATATGCAATGTATAATTCTTCTTGTGAGTTGAAAATATTTGCAACAGAGAAAGGACAAAACGAAATGAGCAAAGAATATCTAACGTTTAAAGAAGCTATGTTATATATGGGATTTACCACGTACGACAGCTTAAGAAATACTATTAAGCTTGGTTTACCCGTAATTCGATTCGGTAACTCAAAACGAATTAGTAAAACCGCAATCGATGAATTTATGAAATCTCATACGGTTACGGTGCATCCCCACAAGGAGGTGGTAAAAAATGACTAATTACAGTGCAGACGGTTCAAACGTGGTAAATCGTTGGTATAAGGACGGTTACCTCTATTGTGCATTTGTGGACGGTACGATTATGGAATATGGACGAAATAAGATTCCTGAAAGATATGTAGAGGTTATGAGGGACGAATTAACCCAAATCATTCAAGAACTACAAAGCAATGAATATGATTTTGATGAATTAGAACCTATGGAGGCTTAAACCATGAACGATGAAATTAAATTGCATCAAGCATTAGGTGAAATGAACAGAATTGCAAAACAATTATTTGTTAGCTATGGGTTATTGTCTAAGATAATTGAAAATGTTCCGGAAGATGACCCGTTCGACCCTATGAGTACTAAAAAGATGCTACAGCATTTAACCAATGAACTTGCTGATTATTCAATCGACTTAACAGACAATGCTAAATCAATTAAGGAGCAATAATCATGGAATTTAAATTGGATGAAACTCAAGAAACAGAGATTAAAACCTATGTATTGGATGTGGTCAAAGATGCAATAAAGCAAGCCACTACCACCAGCAAACCATATTTAAACCGCAAAGAGATTGCTAAATATTTTGGTGTAGCTGAATCAACTATCAGTTACTGGGCTTCTTTAGGGATGCCTGTCGCTGTCATAGACGGGCGCAAACTCTATGGCAAGCAAAGTATAACTAACTGGCTAAAGTCCCATGAGATGCCCTCACAAAGGCAAAATAAAAAGCCCGTAACCATGGGCGTAGTTAAGGACTAACAAGAAATATTATTACAGCGTGCAAATGAGCTAATCTTAGGTATTTAATACTTAACCTAAAAAATAGAAATGAGGTAATTAATCTATATGAATAATCATAAACATTTAGAAAGGATGATTTTTCCTTATGACTAATAGTAAGAAAAATAAACCACTAAAGCAAGCAAAAAACATGGTAAAGATTGATAAAGAGTTTAAGAAACATAGTGAAGATTTACCATTTTCTTTGCCTGAAAAATCGGTAGAAAGTGTAAGAAAAGATAATGAAAGACGTGCTAAAAAATACACTTTGTTACGTTCTGTTTTTAACCTAAATTCTACTGGCAATATTAAGAAAGACAGTATTAAAAATGTTGTGGCTATTTTAGATAATGACCCAATATTCAAAGGCGCATTTCAATATAATGAATTTTCTGAAGAAAATGAAATTACTAAGGATATACCTTTACTTCATATTAAAAAAGGCGCTTTTATTGATACTTATGATGATGAAATTGCTAATTATATTGAAAGTAAGCAGATTTATGATTATACAGCTTTTAATAAAGCAAGAATTGAGAGTGCTATAAATGTAGTGTCTCATCGCCACGCCTTTAATCCCATGCTTGATTATATGAATGAAGCTTATAAGAATTATGATAAAAAACGTAGGCTAGACGACTTTTTCCCCGATTTCTTAGGCGTAACCAAAAGCGATGCATCTATTTTAATTACAAGGCTATGGTTTATGGGCGGTGTGGCTAAAGTTTATCATCCCTTAACTAAAGTAGATCAGTCATTAGATTTAGTTGGTAGTCAAGGTGTAGGTAAAACATCAATACTTCAAAATTTAGCTCCATACGGTTTATATACCGACCAATTTAATTCATTTACTGATAAGGACGATTTAAGCAACTTAATAGGTATGTTCATTATTAATGATGATGAAATGACCACCTCTAGTAAAAGTTCATTCGAAGAAATGAAACGTTTTTTAACTGATAATAATTTTAAATATCGCCCTCCATATGCTAAACACCCAAAACAATTTACTAAGAAATTTATTTTCGCTAGAACTACCAACGACAGAACTTATTTAAAAGATAAGACGGGTACTAGGCGCTTTTTACCGTTAATGTCTCATAAAAGCAAACAAAAAAAGAATCCTGTTACTGATTTAACCCCTAAATATGTTGAACAGTTATGGGGCGAAGCTGTCTGGCTTTACAAACAAGCTAAAGACCCGTTTTTACTTTCACCTAATCAAGAAAAAATGTTAGCAGACCACCGTAAAAAATTTGAATATGTTGACAGTGCAGAAGATGAATTATTTGATGTTTTAGAAAATGATTTTAATAACGCTGATTTCATCCCTACTAAACCACTTATGTTGTTACTTAATCAATACAAAGATGGTAAAATTCGCAATTTAATGACCAACGTTTTTAATTATGATGGTAGCAAACGCGGATATTACAAAGGTAAACAAGTTCACGGCTTTAGAAAAAGAAAGTAATAAGACGATGTAAGACGGTATAAGACGGCTTTTTTATATAAAGTGTCTTGTTAATAAACGTTGATATACCAGCGTTTACATCACTTTACAAGACAATAAGACACCTATTTTATATAAAAAGTATATAAATAATATGGTGTGAAACAACGTGGAACGTATAAAGGAGATACAGGGGAAAGTTAGAAAAGTGGTGTCTTGTCGTCTTATACAGTCTAATCCCTTGGGGCTGTACGGTTTACGCCTGTCTTGTAAGGTGTCTTGTGGTGTCTTGTGGTTAATATATTTGAACCAAGAAAGCCCGCCAATAGTGAACCTACGCCAATAACTCAAATGAGCCACCGTTACGCCAATAGCGGTGGCTTTATGAAAGGAATTACTAAATGTACAACAGAATGAACTTGAATGATTTTGATTTATTTAAGTTATTACAAACCATCGAAAGAAAATACGGTCATACTGTGGCTAGAAATGTAGCTAATGACTTTACACGGCTAGCCACCGTAGCCCAAACCAACGATTATCTAGACGAGCTAAATTCACCTAGATTCGTGGCTAGATTTAAGTTGCATCCCCTCACTGGTCGGCTAATTGTGGAGACAATCAACGATGAAATGAAAGGTTACCGTTATACGGTTATCAATGACAAAGTTACTAGAACAGCTATGGCTTATTAATAATATGGTGTGTCCCATTTCAGGGATGCACCTATTTTGTTATCATGATGTTAAGTAAGCCCGATTTAAAATTGAATTGATTAAAATTTATTTATGGAACTGACTAAAATAAATACTACAAACTACTACATTATTGTTTTGAACAAGAGCGGATTTACTCAACCAATCCAAAATTGGACTTGTTCAGATTTCCGCATTTTTCCTAATATGGGACTTTTTTTAATACTAGATATGTAGTACAAACGTTTGAGTTACACGTACTGGGACAGATTTAATAAATACCCACTGTGGAAAAATATTTCAGGTTTATTCAGATTTTCGGCTTTAAATGTTGCATTCCAAAACCGCAGAAAAATGCAAATTTACGGGCTTTTTAATCTAGTGTTCAAGCCTTATGTGGTCTGTGGTTAGCTAACTTTTGCTAACTTTTTGTAGTAATAAATATTGCGCTTTATCAATCTAACAAGATCGAACATTTAAGGGCTTTTTACTGTGATAAATTGTTAAGATTTTGGCTTTTACGACCTGACAAAACCTGACCTGAAAAAACCTGAAGTGGGTCAATCAAATTGACCGCTTAATTCTTTCAAGCAAAATCCATCAAATTGATTTAGAGGGCTCAAAACTGAGCGCATGTCAAAACAGAGAGTTGAAAATTTTAAGGTCACATTGAGTGACCTCGGATTTAATCAGGTGCAGAAAAGTTCAGTTTTCGGGGCTTTTTTAGGCTAAAAAAAATATGTCGCATCCCTTGTGTGGCGTGGTTTTTAACCTTGTCTATTAAATTTCAAGACTTAACCATTTTTGCACTATTAAGCATAGTCATACTAAGCCGCTAATAAAACCGCTCTAGCCCCTCTTAAAATCAATCTGACAGCATACTAAAAGCACTAGTAAATTACTTACCGGTGCTTCTTTTTTTACTCAAATTCTAACAGCGGATAGACCTTATTCTTAATCTGTTCTTGCTTAAATATTTCAGCAAACTTTTTTAATGCTTCATTTTTCCTATTCGTTCCCCAAGATCCACTGTGTTTATACGTATTTACTATGTCATTTATAGTTACATGGTTAATACAATGTTCTACAATAATCGTTTTATAGGGATGCTGTGGTGTATTTTCTAGTTTGTTGATGGTTAACCATGTTACAGCTAAAACATTCCAATAATAGACCATTCGACTTTTATCTTTTAAATTAATATCGGTGGGTATCTGACTACCAGACAACAAATATAATTTAGGATAATCATTTTTAAAGAAATCCCTTACGCCCTTATTGTGCTTAATCATAATTAATATTCATCCTTGCCTTAATTCAATACCTTTTAGTTATATTTTACTCAAAAAGAAAACCAACTCACAACAGAGCTGGCTTACATGAACAATGATATTGACTTAATTATACCATGGTTAAATATTTAAGATTAACCCACTTACACGTTAAAAATATTGTTCCTAACTATTTAGGTTAGTGAATTCACTGTATAGCCCTATATATTAATGTTTTTTGCTGTTTCATCTCCAATAATTCTCGGGTCTAAATATTGCTCCTAGACCAATTCACTTTTTGTCCATTTTTGCGGTTAAATTTTCAAAATATCGCTTCTAATATTGCTCTTTTAATTCATTTTCAAGCAATTTCATTTAATTTAGAAAAACAAAAAAGCGCATTATATCAAGTGTTCACATCACTTAGATACATTAGCGCTTTTTTAATTCGGGTTGGGTGTTCATATTGAACAATTGGGTTAGCTGGATTCGAACCAGCGCATGATGGTACCAAAAACCATTGCCTTACCACTTGGCTATAACCCATTCGATTGAACTTTTACTTGTTGTTCAATGTACCAGCTGAATTTCTTCAGCAATGGAGGAGGGTGGATTCGAACCGCCGAACTCAGAGAGAGCGGTTTTACAGACCGCCGCGTTTAGCCACTTCGCTACTCCTCCGTAACGCACGTTTATTATAATAGCGAAAAACTACATAAAATGCAAGTAAAAAATAAATATTTTTTCGATTTTTTTGCAAAAGAAAAAGCGATGCTGATACACCGCTATTTTCTCGCGCTATTTAACTAAAAGTTGCTAGTTCTTACGTACATCTTCTTAGAAGCTGTAGCACCTTCAATTCTGAAGTAACGCTTATCATTCTTGAAATTGTAGGAACCACCGTAAGTAGTAACCTTAGTACCCTTCTTCAAAACTTTTCTGTTTGCACGTTTTGTAGAAGTTGCATAAACTTGCTCGCAATTCCTTATATCGTTACAAATATTGATAAATGCTTATAATTTGAAATAAATTCAACTAGATTAGAATAAACAAAAATGCCTTAATATCAATGCTTTAATAGCTATGACATTAAGACACTTGACCCTATATTGGGTTAGCTGGATTCGAACCAGCGCATGATGGTACCAAAAACCATTGCCTTACCACTTGGCTATAACCCATCCTTCAAGTCTTTTTACTTGTTAGACTCTATTCAAACGACTTTCGCCGCTCAACAATTAATAGTATAGGGGAAATAACCAAATGAGTCAAGAAAAAAATTAAAAAATTTTAGTCTAAGACAATAGCACCTTGTGAAGCTAAGGTATCGCGGAACAAAACCTTGACATCACGCTTTTCAATCAAGTTCTTTACTTCAGCTTGATATTCAGTAAAGTGAGTTGACTTCAAATGATTTTCGTATTCTTTATCATTTGTGTAAACTTCCCAGATGTACCAGCTGTTTGGGTTTGACTTTTCGCTACCAGCAATAATCATCTTAGCACCTGGTTCTTCGGCCATAGCAGTGGTGATTTCTTTCTTAATTGCATGAGCAAACTTATCATAATCGCCATCTTTAACAACTATGTGAGTTAAGCGCATTACAAATTCATCACTGTAAGCGTTCAAAGATTCATTAGACTTAGTAGTGACAATCTCTGCCTTTAAATCAAAAAGTTCTCTATCACTAGCAATCTTCTTGATAGTTTCTTCGTAATCATCAGCGTGATCTGAAGCAATGTGTAAGTGTTCAGCCAATTCATTACGGAATAATTCAATTGTGTAATCAATTGTACCTTGTGGATCTTCGTGACCACTCCCAATAATCAAAGTATCCAATTCTGCTGGAATTGATTGGTGCATATTGTTTTCAGCTTGACGAAGATATTCGCCACGATCTTCACGCTTAATCGTCAATTTTCTAATTTTTAATACTGGTTCTTCATCCATTTTTATACCTCACTAGTTAAATATATTTACATTCTTATTCTATAGCTATTTTTCAAAAATGGGCAAAAATTGCCTAACTAAATTTAGCTTTTACTTGTAAACTCATTCCAATAGTCTGCTAAATATTGCACTGTTAAGCTTTCTGGCTTTCTAATCAAATCACTTGGACGACCTTGAGCGACGATTTTTCCGCCTTTATTTCCACCATGCGGACCTAAATCAAGTAAATTATCTGCATTCACCATTAAGTTTAAATCGTGCGTGATAGTGATGATGGTGGCACCTTTTTGGATCAATTTTTGCATAACTTCAACTAAAATCTTCACATCCAAAGGATGGAGGCCAATCGTTGGTTCATCAAACACAAAAAGAGTATCTTCTTGCTTATGGCTCAAATGTGTCACCAACTTTAAGCGTTGGGCTTCTCCCCCAGATAAAGTCGGTGTACTTTCACCTAAATGCAAATAATCGAGCCCCACTTCTTTGAGCAGCTTCAATTCACGCTCAATTTTTGGCACATCTTTAAATATTGGCAGAGCTTCATTAATATCCAAATTCAGCATATCAACAATTGACATTCCCTGCCACTTAACCTGTTGAACCTCTTTATTAAAACGGTCCCCATGACAAGTGGGACAAGTTTGCTGCATATCTGGTAAAAATTGTATATCTAAAGTCACAATTCCGGTCCCACCACAAGTTGGACATGCACCTTGTTTATTATTATAAGAAAAGTAGCTCGGGGTATAATGCTTTTCTTTTGCTAAAGGTTGCTGTGCAAAAAGCTTGCGCAAATTATCCATGATTGAAGTATAAGTAGCTACAGTTGAACGTGTACTTTTTCCAATTGGCGTCGCATCAACGCTGACCACGTTTTTAATCGGTGAATCAAAATTAATCACTTGCTTAGGAAGTTTTTCATGCTTAGCCTGCCTTTGAATTGCTGGCACTAAGCTATCCAAAATCAAGCTAGTTTTTCCCGCACCTGAAAAGCCAGTCACCGCGGTCAGTTGATTAAGTGGAATCTTAGCTTTTACATCTTTCAAATTATAATAGTCTTTTACTTCAAAAGAAATGACTTTTTCATTAACTTTATCGGCTGCTTTTCTTGCCATTAACTGAGCTTTTCCATTTAAATATGGTGCAATCAGAGATTGAGTATCCTTCTCAATTTCAGTAACTGAACCTTGATCAAGCAATCTCCCACCTTGCTCACCTGAGCCGGGGCCAATTTCAATGATTTCATCCGCAGCTTTAATAATATCAATATTGTGATCTACCACAACCAATGAATTACCCTGCTCCACCAGTTTTCTAAACACCTTCAGCAGTCCTGTTACATTAGCTGGGTGAAGTCCAATTGAAGGTTCATCCAAAATATACAAAACACCGGTAGTTTCGGTACGTAAGGTACGAGCCAATTGAATCCGTTGCAACTCCCCGGTTGACAAAGTGTTTCCATTTCTCGACATAGTTAAATAATCTAACCCTAAATCAAGCAGTGGTTGCAAATTTTCTTTAAACTCAATAAAGAGTGCCTTAGCCATTTTATGCATTGAAGTTGGTAAAGATTTCATCACATCTTCAATCCACTTATTTAAGTCGCCCAGTGGCATTTCTGAAACTTGATTAATATTCAGCTTACCTACAAGCTGCTTGAGCAGTTCCGGCTTCAAGCGACTACCATGACAGACCGGACAAGTTGAGTAAGTGAAAAACTCCGCAATTCGCTTCTGCGCACGCTCACTTTTACTAGTTTGAGCTGAACGCAAGACTGCCTGGTGAGCATTTTCATAAAGGGCATTGAAATCATGAAAGACGCGTCCCGTCCCAGATAAAAAGTCCATCTTATACTTTTTCTCAGGTCCATTTAAAACAAAGTCTTTTTCCTTATTAGTTAAATCCTTGTAAGGAATATCAATTCGGACGCCGGCATGTTGGGCAACATTTGGCATAAAGTTTCTCCCAGGTAAGCTCCAAGAAGCAACGGCTCCATCTTCAATGGATAAATTAGGGTCTGCAATCAATTTACTTTCATCAAGTTGGCGAACTTTACCGGTTCCACCACATTCAGTACATGCACCATCTGAATTAAAAGCAAACTGTTCTGCACCTGGGGCATAAAATTTTATCCCACAAACAGGACACGTCAGTTGCCCCATCTCTTCACCAGACTTGCTCATTGCCTCAGCAATTTTTAAGCTTGGCTTTAATCGATGCCCATTTGGACAAACTGGCGAACCCAATCGTGAAAAAATCAACCGTAAAACATTAAAAGTTTCACTCATTGTCCCCACCGTTGCTCGCTCATTAGGCACACTTGGACGCTGACGCAAAGCTAATGCCGACGGAATGTGCTTCACGCTGGTCACATCAGTTTGATTACCTTGTTTTATTCGCCGGCGCATATAAGTTGACAAGGCATCTAAATAACGTCTGGAACCTTCTTCATAAAGAATTCCCATGGCTAAAGACGATTTTCCAGACCCAGATAAACCAGAAATCGCAACAAATTTATGCAACGGAATATCAACATCAATATTTTTCAAATTATGGACACGACCGCCACGTACTTCAATTTTAGTTGGTAAACCCATGCTCATTTCTCCCTTTCTAAAAATAAAAACTGCAACTAATAGTTACAGTCTAAACGTATTATTTATTTCATTCAAAATGTAAGACGCTACTATCAAAACTTTTAGTATCAGGAATTCCCGTATAAAGCATCATCTGACTCAATTCTTCATTGAGTTTTTCAATTTTAGCTTCAGTACCGGCTTGGCCATCTTTTAACAATTCCCACAAAATCCCGCGGCCAATTAAGACTGCATCAGCGCCCAAGGCTAGAGCTTTATAAGCATCATAGCCGCTCATTAAAGAACCATCCACAAAAATTGTCATCTTACTTCCTTTAAGAGCTTTCTTTATTTCAGGTAAAATCTTCAAAGGTGGCACACCAAATGGAATCCGGCCATGATGATGAGAAACTACGATCGCGCTTGCACCTGCATCCCGCGCCTTAGTCGCATCTCGCACTGAAAGAATGCCCTTAGCCACAAATGGCAATTTCGTCGCTTTCACATAACGACGCAAATCTGCAAAAGTAAGCGCCCCGAGTGGAAGCCCATCAACAACATCATAATCACCATTTTCTCCAGGAACATGATCAATATCCATTCCCACCGCTACTGCGCCTAATTTTTCCGCTAATTGCAACTCTTTTATAATTCGTTCATGATCAGCAAAAGGTTTCACAATTCTAATCGTATCGCCAGCATCTTTTACCATTTCCCTATAATCTTCATCAGATTCCATGCCAATCCAATTCAGAACATCCATCTTCTTAGCAGCAGCAACTTTTTCTTGCATTGGCTTGCGTGACTTATCGGGCAAAACTTTATTTAAATGAGATAATGCAGCCAAAGTTAAAGGACTACTGTATTTCTTGCCAAAAATTTCCGTAGTTAAATTTGGCTTAACTGCATCAATGATTCGCATCTCTACCAAAATGCTATCCAAATATGCACGATTGTGAAGATTAGCATCATCAGCTTGACCGCTAGTGACAGGGATCATTCCTTTAGGACCAGGCCATGGACTTGCGACTTCTTTCTTTTCTTCATGCATCAAAGAAGCACCAGTATTTGCATCTGTTTTACTCATTTTAATCATTCCTTTCAATCATTACTTTACCAAAAAATAAACCCCAAAGCTGAATTTTCAGCTTTGAGGTTCTTCTTATGCACTTAAAATATGGAAATAGCTTAAAACGATGCCTAAAATCAAAACAAACCAAATCATCTTAGTAGAGGTAACGTGCTTTTTACCTAATAGCCAATAAACTAAAGCAACCAACAAAACGGGAACTAAAGAAGGCATAATCTGATTCAAAATACTTTGCATCTTTAAGGTCACTTTTCCAGTTTGATAGACAAAAGGCACCTTCACATTTACAACGGTTGGTACTAACGCTCCAACGACCGTTACCCCCAGCAAAACAGCAGAGTCCGTAATCGCATTTAAGCGTCCAGAAGCAGAGTCGATCAACTTAGCACCTTGGGTGTAGCCTAAATTTAAAAATCCAAATCTAGTAAATAAAACAATAAGGTTAACAATAATCCATAAAATTGCACCAAATGGATTGCCACGCAGTCCCATGTAAGCACCAATAGAACCACAAATAGTAGGAATGATGGCACCAAAAATCGTATCACCCACGCCAGCTAATGGTCCCATCAAACCGGTCTTAAGTCCTGCAATAGTATCTTTAGCCTTACTGCCCTGTTTTTCTTCAATAGCTAAATCCATCCCAATAATAAAGTTTCCATCAAAAGCATTCACATTGAAAAATTGGGATTGCATTTGCATCATTTCAACCAATTCATCATCTTTATACCAACGTTTTAAAAACGGTAAAACGGAATAAAAATAGCCGGGAGCCATCATTTTTTCGTAATTCCAAGATAATTGACTAGACCATAGCCATCGCCAATTGGCACGAAATAAATCTTTTTTGGTAAGTGAATTAGTTTTCGTATTCTCCTTCGGCATTTGTGTATTCTCCATTCTCATCTATATTTTCTGAATTAACTGGTTTTGCGTCTAACTTTTCAATTTCATTTTGGTAATGAATATAGGCCATCGCAGCCCCTAAAAGAGCAACTCCAAGCATTGGAATCTTTAAATAAGCAGCGGCAATAAAGCCAATTGCCAAGTATGAAATAAAACGCTTGGTTGGTAAGTAACGAAGCAAGATCGCAATTCCGACAATTGGCAAAATATGTCCTGAAACCTTCAATCCATCCGTAAGCCACTCAGGAATAACTGCTAAAATTGCCTTTACTACATCATTTCCTACCACAAGCAAGATAAAGACGGGAATTGCGCGAGATAGTCCCCAAGAAAAAGTACCCCATAAAGCATTTCTCGCAGCAGCATCTGATTTGTTTTCACTGATAAATTTATCCATTCGATGTTGGAAAATTGTGTTGGTAAAGCGGGCCAGCACATTTAGTTGGACCATTAATAGTCCAACAGGTACCGCTAATCCAATTGCAAATTGAACACCTTTTCCAGAAATTACAGCATATACGGTTCCGATTATTGCCCCGGTCATAAAGTCCGGCATAGAAGCTCCACCATAAGTAGAGACTCCTAAAACCATTAACTGCAAAGTTGCGCCTACGGCCAGTCCGACTGTAATATCGCCCATAATAATTCCAGAAATCATTCCAATTGCTAACGGGTTGTTAATAATTGAAACAGTTAACTGATCAATAATTACCCAAAATGCCAGGCATGTAAGTAATAAAATCTGCCACCATTGTATTGTCATACTTATTCCTCTATTTACTCAATAATTTCATAAAATCTTCTTTATCTTCAGCTGGGACCATTTGGTGATAAAGATGGCATCCCTTCTGGTCAAGATACTTAAAGTTCTCTATATCTTCTTCGGTTACCGCCACACTTTTTGCTACTTGACGGGAGTTTGCCTTAGTTGACATATTTCCTACATTAATTTCAGGTAATTTAACGCCATTATCAACTAATTCTTTTAAAACTCCAGGATTTTTCACTAAAATTAAAACGGTTTGCCCCTGATATTTACCTGAATTAATTCGGCGCGCAGCACCTTTAGCAGTTAAAATACTCAAATGCACTCCGTGCGGACAGGCAGTTTTTAAAGCGGTTTTTTGAATATCGTTTTTAACAATGTCGTCTCCAATTACCATCAAACGCGTTAAATGAAGTGCATTGGTCCACATTGTCGCCACCTGACCATGAATCAAGCGTTCATCAATTCGAATATTATGCATTGTCTGCGGTTCGACTTCCGCATTTTGGTTATCAGTTTTAGCGGGAGTCTTTTTAGGCTCAGGTTTATTCTCATGGGCATCCCCAACCGGCGCTAAATTAGCTTTAGCTTGTTCAATGGCTTCCGACATTGGCGTACCCATTACCGCTGCTAAAAGCAATGGCAAACAAAGCCCGCTATAAATTTCGACATCGGGATGAGCTTTTTGATAACGCAGAGAAGCATTCGCCGGCGTCCCGCCAGCAATATCTACAATAATTGTTGGTGCAGTGTCAAAGCTAACTGCGACTTTGGTAATTTCATCAAGCAAATCATCTTGATTCATGGTTTGCTTAAATGCAATAGCCTTCACATTGGATAATTTACCGGCAATCATCTCGCAACTAGCTAGAGTTGATTTTGCATATTCTCCATGGCTCACAAGTAGAAAATTATTCAAAATTCACATACCCTTTCTAAAATCACAATGTAATCTATTTTATATTAATTGGTATAAATTTTAAAGCTCATTTTCTCACTAAAGTCATGGATTAATTATGAATTGGTCTATATTGTTTAATATAATAACAAACTTGTAATCGCTAACAATAGCAAAATAAAAAGGATTTAGAATAAATCTAAACCCTAGACCAATTTTGATCTTATAAACCTAAATCTTCACCGTTGGATTCGATTACCTTCTTGTACCAGTAAAAAGAATCTTTAGACCTTCTCTTCAAAGTACCATTTCCTTCATCATCACGATCCGCATAAATGAAGCCATAACGCTTAGACATTTGACCAGTACCTGCAGAAACGAGGTCGATACAACCCCAAGTAGTGTAGTCGATTAAATCTACGCCATCATCAATGGCCTTTTGCATTGCTTCAATATGTTGCTTCAAATAATCAATGCGGTAATCATCATGAATCTTACCATCAGAATCAATCTTGTCGACCGCACCAAGTCCACTTTCAACAACCATAATTGGAATATCGTAACGGTCATACATAACTTCAAGGTAGTATTGAAGACCTGTTGGATCAGTTGCCCAGCCCCATTCTGAATATTTAAGATATGGATTCTTCGCACCAGCTGAGAAGTTACCACCAACTTTATCACTTACATCATGAGTGGCAATTACATTGCTCATGTAGTAGGAGAAGGTGTACATATCAACTGTTCCTTCAGCTAAATCCTTCTTATCTTGTTCAGTGATGTCTAAATGAACATTGTGTTCATCCCAAAGACGCTTAGCATAGGTAGGATATTTACCCTTACATTGAACATCCCCACAATAGAAAATATTCTTTTCCATGACGTGACGTGTTTCCAAAACGTCCGCTGGATCTGGCGTCAATGGATAATCAACTACACCACAGATCATATTCCCCAGGACATAATCTGGGTCAATTTTATGAGCAATCTTCACGGCACGAGCTGAAACAACAAATTGATAGTGTAATTTTTGATAAGCATGTTGGTAAGCTGCATCATCTGCATCGTCATTGCCAAAAGAATTTAACAACAAAAGTGCAGTATTTATTTCATTAAAGGTAAGCCAATATTTAACTAAGCCCTTATATTCCTTAAACAAGACTGTCGCGTACCTGACGTACATGTCGATCATCTTACGATCTTGCCAATCATTATACTTTTCACTTAAATATAAAGGATCTTCATAGTGAGAAATAGTTACAATCGGTTTAATGCCGTATTTCTTACATTCTTCAAAGATTCTGCGGTAAAAGTCAAGTCCTGCTTGATTTGGCTTTTCTTCATCCCCCTTTGGGAAAATTCTGGTCCAAGCAATTGAAAGTCTAAAGGTAGTAAAGCCCATTTCAGAAAACATCTTAATGTCTTCCTTATAATGATGATAAAAGTCAATTGCAACATGGTTAGGATAGTAACTGTTTGGATCGATTGCACCAACAGCCCCTTCGGGAAGGCCAGCTCCTGGAACAGCTGGCGTTTTTTCTAATTTGCCGTTTAGTTTATAAGTTAAATATCTAGGTTCGTTCAAGCTTCCGGCAGTGGTAATATCAGTAACTGAAAGTCCTTTACCATCAACATCATATGCACCTCCAATTTGATTGGCAGCAGTTGCGCCACCCCATAAAAAGTTCTTTGGAAATGTCATCATTTTTCCTCTTTTCAATAAAGTATATACTTATTATATTTGTAAACGGTTACTTTCGCAAAACTGATTAAAGACTTATCTGTTATAACTGTTAGTAATTTTCAGTTATAATGAAATCGATTACAGAAATAAAAGAGGGATTATTATGACTAAAAAATTAATTGCACTTGATACTGACGGTACATTATTAGATCCAAATGATAAAATTCTTGAGAGCTCGAAAAAAGTTATTAAAAAAGCTCTCGATCACGGAATTAAAGTAGTTCTATGTTCGGGTCGCCCGATTGATGGTTTAAAAGATTATCTTGCCGAACTTGGTATTACCGGTTCTGCCCAATATGTAATTACCTTAAATGGCGCCATTATCAGAAACACCGACGATGACATCATTAGTGAAAATTTGGTGCCCAATAGTTTTTATCGACGAATGACGGCTTTTGGAATGGCCAATAAAATCCCCTTCAACATCGTCGATGCAGATTCTAGAATTATCACTGCTGACCATAATGTTGACCCACTGATTTACATTCAAGCTTTTGAAAATAATGCACCTCTATATATTCGCAATCCTGACCAACTTCCCGAAGATAATATTCGGATTGCCAAAGGATGCTTTGTCGGAAAGCCTGAATTATTAGATCAATGGGAAAAGCAAATTCGTAAAGAATTCGGTAAAGAACTCTATGTCGTGCGTGCTGATCCCAATTTCCTTGAGCTTTTAAACAGTGAGGTTAACAAAGGCTATGCTTTAAAGCAACTCTGCCAAAGACTTAACATCATGCCTGAAAACGTGATCGCAATCGGCGATGAAAAGAACGATATTCCAATGTTTGACTTCGCAGGAACAGCCATCTGCATGAAAAATGGCAATCCAGAAGCTAAAGAAGCGGCTGATTATGTCACTGCTGCCAACAATGACGATGGAATTGCCAAAGCACTTAAGAAATTCGTTTTCAATGACTAATCAAAAAAGAGATCGCAACGCGATCCCTTTTATTATTGAACGTCTTCTGCTGGCCAAACATAATATTCAAAGTGAGGCTTATCTCCATCAAAAGTTAATTTAACTACTGATGCATTGCCAAAACCAGAAAAATCTTTTTCTTCGGTTTCAGCTCGAACGTAACGCGCCAAAATGTCGCCATGTCCCACAACAAGGGCAGTTTGACCATCTTCAATATTATCTAAAACTTCTCTTACTCCACGCTTCATTCTAGCAACAACTTCTTCGTTAGGTTCCATAGTTGGATCAACATTAGTATTGCCGTAATTCCAAGGAAGCAAGAATTCATCGCGCCCTTCAAAAATGCCATAGCTCTTTTCACGCAAATCCTTCAAACGACTGTAAGGCATTTGATGATCAGTAATAATTTCTAAAGTATCGCTGGCACGTTCTTGCGTTGAAGAAAATGCCTTATCAAACTTAACCTCATTTTCTTTAAAATAATCGCGCGTCTTCTCAACTTGACGAATTCCGCGTTCATTTAACGGTGAATCACAACGTCCTTGCACTTTGTGATAATAGTTAAAATAGGTTTGTCCGTGACGCACTAAATAAATTGTCTTTGTCATAAAATCCTCCCAAAATATTTACCTAAAATATACCAAAAAAGTCCACTCAATGGTGGACTTTTTTATAATTCAAAACTTTGGTTGTATTCTGAACTATTAATGATGAAAGTTGGCACACTAATGTAGTGCATTGAGTAGACATTTCCATTTTTAGAAATACTAAAACCGTAATAATTATAATCGCCATCATGCTTTGAACCTTGCGTGTTAAACAAGTCCCCTGCATGTTCCCATTCACGGTAAAATTGACGATCATTTCTTTGCAATTCAGTTGGACCTGTATAGCCAAAGATCATTTGCTTCAAACCAAAATAGATATTTTTCTTCATTTCGGTCATCGTCATCGTTTTATTGTCTGTCGCAAATCCTGCCATATCTTCGACATAATTGTCATTTAGATTAAAGCCATTTTTCTTGCAAGCGCGCACGATCCCAGCGACATAATGATCACCATTATTAATCCCACGCTTGTTAGTGGTATATTCAGTAGCAATATCTTGCGCTAATTTTTCAACATTAGCATTATAGATCCAAGGCTTCAATCCAAGTGCTTTACGTGCATCATTAATTAAACGCACGCTATATTCTCCAAGTTCTTTAGTTTGCGCCTTAGTTAATTTAGCTGGATTAATTTTGGTTAAATTGTCTTTTTTGCTTTCTGATTGACTAGTTCTACTAAAATTATTACTATTCATCCCTTTAATACAGGCATTAATAAAGGCTTTGCTAGGCTTTCCTTGATAAGCCTTCAATAAACTAGCGCGCGTGTATCCCTTTGGCATCACGATTTTTGCTTTTTTATATGTAGTCTTTTTCACTAAAGAAGCATTTTTAGCTAAAATCCAATGAGAATTATCTCCAATTTTATAGGCTAAATGTTTAGTCTTCCCAATTTTTAAATATTTCTTAGCAGTATAAGAATATTCTTTATTAGGCGCAGCATAATATTTAGTAGCTTTTCCTGAAAAATTATATAAACGAACCTTTTTGGTTCCTTTAACTTTTAGGGTGCCTAATTTTTTAGTTGCTGCTTGTACAGTTTGTGAATGATTAAAATTTACATTATTGATATTGGCCAGATTTGTTACAAATAATACAGTTGCAATTACGGTAAAAATAGTCTTCTGTTTATACATGTCTCTTCTTTCATCAGAAAATTTGGATTTAGTTATAAAAAATAGGTCCTCAAATAAGGGCCTATTTTGTTTTATTCAGTTTTCGACGGATTAGTACCAACCGTTTGCTTGCCAGAAGCTTTGAGCTGCAGTCCATGAACCGTAACGTGACTTAACGTAGTTGTCAGCTACACGTTCTTGGTTAGCTGCTGAGTAGTCACCGTTAAGGTATGAAGCTGATAATTGGTACTTACCGATGTATTGACCGTTACGAGCTGAGTATGAACCACTTGATTCACGGTTTGCAATCCAAGCCTTAGCACTTGCTTCTGAACCAGTAGCAGTTGAAGTGTATGAACTACTTGAAGTAGTTGATGCACTTGATTGTTGTGGTGCAGAGTAAGTTTGAGTTTGTGCTTGTTGTGGTTGTTGAGTTTGAACTGAAGTATTAGCAGTTTGTGCTTGTTGAGTAGTTTGAGTTTCAGCCTTTGGAGCTTCAGTCTTAACTACTGAGCTAGCAGCACTAGTTGCCTTAACCCATTGGTTCTTACCTAAATCGTACCACTTTTGACCCTTTGAGTCGTAAGCAGTCTTGATAATTCTCCAGTCAGTGTTGCTTGGTAAAGTTTGACCAGTAGCAACAGGATTTTCATAATCGTTGTATACAGTAGTAGTAGTGTGCACAGTGTAAACAGTAGCATCGTTTTGAACAATAGCTGCTTGTGCGTCGTTTGAATTCATAGTATTTACTGCAACTAAACCAGTAACTGAAAGTGCAGCAACTGCAATTGATTTACCTAAGATAGATTTGATTTTCAAAAAAAGTCTCTCCTTAAAAAATAATACTTTTTGAATAGCGGATATTACTTCGCTATGTTTTCGTCTGTCTTTTTCAATTGACAGGTATTATAATACAGTGCAAAAATTTCAGAACCATAACAAAATTATCACTCGTATGTTAAAGAAGTATTACTAAATGTGACATTTTTGTAATATTTGTAACATAATTATTTTTGATGTATTTTTAGCAAAAATGGCTTAATATCAACGCTTCAAAGGATTTTTTAGCATTCAATACGTATGTTTGGTGGTAAAAATTACATTATTTAACACATCATTTTGCAATATTTCTGCTACAAAAGTACGTTCTATTTTGTTCTATTTCTAAAGAAAAATAGTCAAAGTAACGGGTAAATTTTCCTATTTTTGGTAAAAAAGTACTTTTCTTCATGCCATAAGATGGCAAATTAGGTCTTAAGTACTATAATAAAGGTGTGATTTTTTAAAAAAGCGAGGAATTATTATGACTAGATACGTTGTTAAGTTAACTGAAGAAGACTTGCAAATGATTAAGGACTGTCATTCAAAGAACCCTTCAATCATGAAAGCAATGAACGAAGCTAAGAAAGAAGACTAGTTTCTTCTATATAATAAGTAAAGTCGTGGTTGAAGTTCCAGCCACGACTTTTTTCTACTATATAAGTATGAGGTTTTCAAAATGCACAAATTTACCAAGTTTATTGAGTATTTTGCACGTTTTTTGCAAATGCTTTTAATTTTAGCCCTTGCACTTTTAGGAATTCTTCTTATTTTATTACTTTTCCGGGAAATCTATTCCTTATTCGATGCTTTTATTTCACCATCGATCTCGCGCAGCAATGCAGAAATTATGGATGAAATTATTGTTTTCTTCCTATTCTTTGAATTTGCGGCAATGGTAATTTCGGCGCTTCACCATCACGGTCACACTAGCATTAATTTCTTAATGGGGCTTGGGATTACAGCTCTTTTGAGAGGTTTAATTACTGCTCACAGCAATTTGACTGAAGTGATTGGCAACTCGGTGGCAATTTTATTGTTAGTAATTGGCATGGTAATCTTCAATCGAAATATCAAAGAGATGTAAGAAAAGAGACATTCTCCAATTCAAAAACAAAAAAGCTCCTCAGATAAGTTTTATATGCTTATCTGAAGAGCTTTTTATTTAGTGCTGATTGCCAGAATCGAACTGGCGACCTTTTCTTTACGAGGGAAACGCTCTACCGACTGAGCTAAATCAGCGTGCTACAACATCACATTATAGCAAACTTGAAAAATCACTTCAATATGGATTATTTAAGAAATGAAACTACCAGCAACAATTAAGGCCAATCCAACTAAAGTAAGAACTAAATCTTTGCCGTGTTTTTTATCACCCAAGATGTACATCCCACCAAGAGTAGCAATTACAACGGCAATTTGACTATAGATAAATGCGCTGGCAACACCATTTTCTTCAACAGAAAAGATATACGCACAAGCACCAATACTGAAGGAGAATCCAGTTAAAATATTCCAATAGCTAGCCTTTTCTTTAAAAGCAGCCGTTTTCTTAGAAAATACTAAATAAATAATGGCTCCCAATAAAATTCCGATCATTTGCGGAAGAAAAAGATCTTTACCGCTAACTTTAACTGTTTTAGGGAAGGTGGCATAAATCCAGAAACCAATCGAAGTAAACAGTAATAATAAGAAGTCTTTAAGCTGACTACTTTCATTATATCCCTTACTCATCGAGGTTAAGAAAACACCGACAACCATCAAAACTAGAGCAAGAATTCCTAAGAAGATTGCCTTAGGACTATTCCATTCATGAAAAATCAGTCCTCCGATTAAGCATGAGCCAATTAATTGAAGGCCTGCCGAAATAGGCATTGTCTTAGTAACTCCAATATTTGTAAAAGAAATAAATTGTCCGATTTGGCCAACTGCCCAACCAATTCCTGAGATCATGGCCAATAAAAAGATTCCAATTGACATCTTTGGACGAGCTATAATCGTAAAAATAATACCTATAATTACAGCTCCAATCCCAGTACCATAAATTTCATTTAATGGCCTACTGCTAGGAATTTTACCTGAAATTATTGGAATTAACCCCCAACCGACAGCAGGTAAAAATGCAATAATCCAATTCATTACTATTCATCTTACCTTTTAATACTATTATCTTCATCACTTCTTATTTTAAGCCCTAGTTCCTACCTATATAAAGAAATATACCTTGAGAAGATGAAATTAATAATAAATCTACTTCCAATCAAGACACAATTCTTGTTGATGAAGTTCTTCTGGAAGCTGATCACGATCGGTTTCATGATCGTTTAGTTTTGCCCCAGTGATTTGTTTGGTAAAAGAATCAATCCGACGATTACTATCACGCAAATCATAATAAGTCGTGACAATTTTGTCATAATCACTTAAATCTTTGACATTAAAATTCTTATTATATTCATTTTCAAAAGTAGTAAATTTGAGAGGTAAGCGTGGTTTAAGTTGTGGAGTTTGATCGGGAACTCCAACTTGCATTCCTAAAACAGGAAAAGTCAACTTAGGAAGATCAAGGGTCTTCAACATTTCAAGAGGATGATCATTAACGGTTCCCAAAGGAACATAACCTAAATTCATGCTTTCTACAGCATTAGCTACATTTTGAAAAGCTAAAAGCGTATCTTCCATCGCCTGGAAGAAAATATCAGTAGTATGGACACGTCCATCATTTTGCCCCAATTGCTTTCTAATTTGTTGATTGCGGTACAAATCAACTACAAAAATAAACAAATCTCCTTCAGCACCAACGTATTTTTGATTACATAATTCCTGAATTTTAGCTTTTTTCTTTTCATCCGTAATATGAATTAGGGTTGCATTTTGCATAAACATACTAGTTGGAGTTTGACTAAATACTTTATACAAAGTCTCTAGTTGATCTTTGGATAAGGTTTGATCTTTAAACTTTCTAATTGAACGATGGTTAAGTTGCTTATCAATTGTAAAATTATTTTCCATGATTTGTCCTTCTTTTTTCTAAATTAATAATTTAAGTCTAATACTAATTAATTGTAAGTCAAATAAATCCGCTAGCTTATGCTAAAATAAAAGCGCAATACTACACAGAAAAAAGGAAGTATATTATGCGAGTTTTAGTTATCGGCGGAGCGGGCTATATCGGCTCTCACGCTGTTAA
>OFHA01000136.1_pt1 | contig 65172 bp, 64 predicted proteins | sample 1521891 | NCBI WGS metagenome assembly OFHA01 (sample SAMEA3504089, study PRJEB24116) | mouse gut metagenome | biome: mouse gut; feature: mouse-associated habitat; material: faeces | place: Denmark | collected 2011
TGCATGGTGCCATATGCATCGGAAGTCGTGATGGCCCAGGCTGTGCCATATGGGATGACGGGTATCATGCTGCCGACAGGGGTATTTGTGAGCGGCGAGACCATCATGACAGCGGCCATGACGACAGGGTATACGATGACTGGCAGCAACATGTTGGTCAAAGTGAATGATTCCATGGCAGGCCTGACAAGAACCAATATGATGGCGGGGGCTATGGGGCAGGCGAATTATCAGTTGGTCAAAGGGACATCAAAGGGCGGCAGCGATGTGGTGATTGGCTTGGGATTGTTAAATTCGAGATTATATGGTACAAATAATAATACACAAAGAAAAAGTGGTAGTATTAAGAGCGAAGAAACTTATAAACAGCATACGGATGGTACAGGAGTAAGAAATAGAAAAGGTCAACCAGTTCCGGTAACGGAAAAAAACTTAGATATGGCATTGGATCCAGAGACGTATGCCAATACCATTGCTGAAAAATATGGGATTAACCTAAAAGGATCTGGTCAAGATATAACTATCAAATATAATCCAGATCTGAGACCAGGTACATATGGAAGAACGACAGCAGTAAATCCAAATGTTATAGAAATTGGACCAGACGCTTTGATGAGCGAGACAGAATTAGCGAATACAATTGCCCATGAGTTAAATCATGCGAGAGATTTCATAAGGGGAGGAATTGCACCCGAACCATCAGCTTATAGTGCGGGTGACGCATTAGAGGATTATATTAATGGAGGAAGATAGAGTGTGGCTAGATAATGATGATAAAATAATGGACATTTTGGATAATATTGAAACTGAAAATAAAGGATGTTTTCCAGTTGTTTGTCCTATTTGTGGGAAAAAGGAGGGACATCTATATTTTCATAGAAATATGGAGGGAGATGAACGAGGAAGTATGTGGGTATGGTGTAGTGCATGCTATCATTTCTCACACGCTATGTATCGATTGCCGAAATGGTGGCAAAATTCTAAAAAAATAAATTTTGAGGTGATGAGATATGGAGCAGACTATATTTTGTGAAAATTTAAAAAAATTCCGTTTGACAAAAAATTATACCCAGGAACAGGTGGCCAACAATCTGAATGTAAATGTACAGACTGTCTCAAGATGGGAATGCGGGACAACTTTACCGGACGTTTTGACGCTTCCTGTTTTAGCAACCTGGATTCTCGGAAACGTGACGAGGTAAAATTGTCAACAGCTTGATTTATAAGGATTTCAGTATAAATCCTCGTCACAATCGAATATTTCATAAACATGACGAGGAATGGCTTGTTTCAGGCATTTATGGGCACCTCGTCACGTAAATCCGAGAATCCAGGTTTAAAATCAACGTTTTCAGCCAGTCTTCCTTTTGTATCTTTTTCTCCCTTTCCAACCCTTTTTCTAACTTTTGCGGTCAAAATGCGGTCAAAAATCGGTCAAGCCTAAGCCTGTCTAATCAGCAGATTTTCAAGCTTTTCACTGGCTTCTTCATCCTTTTTTCTTAACGGATGGCTGTATATGTCCAGTGTGGTTGAAGTCTGGCTGTGTCCCAGGCGTCCGGCTACTGTCCGTATGTCAACGCCCTGTGCAATCAACAATGTAGCGCATGTATGCCTAAGTCATGGAAGCTGAATCGGCCATTATATTGCACTATTTTGTGATTTATTGAAATTAATTATGGAATAGCGCTTCCTTTATTCGCTATTATCTGCTATAATTAAAATAAACAAAATAGCGATTGAGGGATAGAGATGCATCCGTATACCGGAGATTATACCGAACAGAGAAAAAATGAAAAAAATAATTTCACATACTATACTTTCACGCCTCGTCCATTGAAAGATGCTACACTTTATAAAATGGATAATGAACTTGCAACGCTTCTAATCGAGGCACATCACAATCTTGGGCAGTTAGAAGGTTTGTTTCAGTATGCGCCAAACAAAAACTCGTTTTGTGAATTAATGCTTTTAAAAGAATGCACCTATTCCAGAATGATAGATTATGATGCACCAAATTTTAGTGATATATTAGTTAGAAGAGGCACTGGTAAGGGTGATATGGAGCCTATAAACAATTTGTTGGCAGCTTATAAAGCGGCAGATGGTATGCAGTTTACGGCTCAAGATTACAGCAAAATATGCAGCATAGCTTTATATGGTGATAAACCAGAGCAACAAATGGGTGTTCGTGATACCCAAACATTTTTGCAATATGCAATATCAAACCTAAAAACCTATAATCCAACGGCACCAGAAGCTGTCCTGCCGTCATTGGCTGATATTTCTGCTTATCTTTATGACAGCGGGGATGATCCCCTGATTCAAGCAGCGTTAGCGCACTATCAGTTTGAAATGATACACCCATTTGAGAAATATAATGGGATTGTTGGACGTATCCTGATATTCATGGTATTGCAAAAAATCGCAGATAAAGCGTCGCTTGGGTTGTGTTTATCTGAGTACCTATTCTTCAATAAAAATGAGTATTTTGATATACTCAGATCAACACAATATAGCGGTGGTTATATACGTTGGATTAAATATTTTATGCGGATTATAAATGAAGCTGCTCAAACCAGTGTTGCACTGCTCAAGAGATACGAAGAAATGATTAAGCTGAATGAGGAAAAGTTAAGGGCTAAAGTACCCAAAACAAGAAGTTTTTGGGGCGTGTATGAGTACCTTAAAGTTTTTCCTATTTCCAGTATTCCTATTGCGGCAAAGCATCTAAACTTATCATATAATTCAGTTTCTAAAGCATTTGTCTTATTGCAAAAATACAATATAATTATGCAAGAAAGCAATGCTACAAGAAACCGAATATGGAAATATAACTATCTTGATTTTATGTTTACATTACCAAACATCAATCAACATGTGATTAGTTAAAAAATAATGCGAGGGCAGAAATATGAGTGAGTTGCTAAATGGCATATTTGAATGTCTTGATATAAATAGCAGTACCGGTTTGGCTACAGAAGACAATTTACAGTGCATGACCTCCTTTCAAAGACTATTTTATACACAAGTTCATGAAAAGATAGGAATTGATGCCGTATATTTTCTTCGCGATGCAAACGGGATTGCCAAAGTTCCACTTATCTATTTTTCCATTATCCAAAAATATGATGCAAAACAAGTTGCAGAATTACATCGCCTTTCTTGGAATCTCGGAGAGGCTCCACTACTATTTGTGGTGACTCCAGATGAGATTTTGATTTATAATAATTACGAGACACCGCAAGTCGTTGAGAACGGAAATCTTGATCCTACCGCAGGGGTAATTGAAACATTAAACTTGACAAATGGATTGGTTTCACAGCAACTTGCACTAAAGAAGTATCATCGTTCATTGCTTGAAAGTGGCGAATACTGGCGGCAAAGCATGACTAGATTTGATGCTCAAAACCGGGTTGATGCAACCTTGATGTCAAATTTGAGAATAATGCGCAGAACGTTGATTAACCAAATTAGTAAAAGATGTGATAAGAGTAAAGAAACAATCACAGGGGTAGTTCACGCTTTGCTCAGTCGGTCAATTTTTATTAAGTATTTGGAAGAACGAAAAGATTCAAACGGAGAAACGGTATTTCCGCGAGATTTTTATTGCAATTTTATGGTATCAGCGAAACAGTATACTGATGTTCTAAACAGTAAAGAGGCAACTTATAACTTATTTAGAGCACTTAAAGAGAAGTTTAATGGTGATATACTGCAAGTCTCAGAAGTTGAAATAGAGCTTATTACTCAAAATGACTTGGATGAACTTCGCATATTTATTCTAGGTGATAGCGAATTAGAGAGCAAACAACTTACGTTATGGCCACTTTATAGTTTTGACATTATCCCCATTCAGTTAATTAGCAGTATCTATGAGTTGTTTTTTCATCTGTCAGATGAAGATGATAAAAAAGGCACATATTATACACCACTTCATCTTGTCAACTTGATCATGGATGAAGTGTACCCGTGGGAAGGCGAATATAAAGATACATCTTTTTTTGATCCATCATGCGGTTCGGGAATTTTTTTAGTTGAGGCATATAGAAGACTTGTTTGCAGATGGATGTCACAAAATGATGTTCATACGATCACCTGCGATCAACTGAAACTTCTCTTGAAAAACAGTATTTTTGGTGTAGATATTAATGAAGAAGCTATTCGAGTTGCCTCGTTTAGCCTTAGCTTAGCGATGTGTGATTTCCTTGATCCAAGAAGCATCTGGGATAAGCTTTCATTTCCACATCTACTAGATAACAACTTGATTTCAAGTGATTTTTTCGATGAGGATAAATCTTTTAATAGCAAAAAATATGATGTCATTGTTGGCAATCCACCTTGGCAGAGTAACATTACTAAAAAAACGAAAGAGTATTTGAAAAAAGTAAACCGCGTTATAGGTGACAAGCAAATTGCACAGGCATTTTCTATCAAGTGTTCAGAATTGTGCAAGCAAAACGGAATTCTTTGTCTCCTTATGCCTAGTAAAGGATTGCTTTTTAATAGATCAGATAAAAGCAGGACGTATAGGGCAAATTTTTTTTCCGATAACAATGTCCTAGCAATTATCAATCTATCAGTATATAGAAAATTCCTGTTTGATCACGCTAGTGGGCCTGCTACTGCCATTATCTATACTCCCAAAAAGGAAGAGATCAATCAGCCAATAGTTTATTGTACGCCAAAGCCAATTTATACAATTGAAGATGTTAGAAAGTTTTCTATTGATCCTACCGATATATGCAGAATACCCCGTGACATTATTGATGACGATAGGATCTGGAAAATTGCAATGTGGGGCGCACCTAGAGATCTTGAATTAATAGGAAAAATGCAAAGTACTTTTGCATCTATGGCAGCATTTATTGAAGAAAATCACATGACAACTGCCGAGGGGTTCAAAAGAGGAAACAGGAAACACGAATGTTATGACTTCAAAGGTCTTCCAATGGTGGAAGCCAAATACTTTAAACCATACTATGTTTCATCTGATGAGCTTCCAATAGTTGATTTCGATGATTTTGAGTGCATTGTTAAAAATGCCAGAGAAATTTTTGCTGCTCCACACTTAATAATTAAACAGAGCCATAAAAATGGAATATTTCTTTCAGAAGTGCTGGATTATGATGCTGTGTTCAACCATAGTCTTTTAGGAGTTCATGGCAACATAAACAGACTTAAATACTTGAGTGTAATAATTGGCTCAAGAGTTTTTTCGTACTATCATATTCTTACAAATAGGAAATGGCTTGTAGAAAGAGATGAGTTAGAAGCGGGAGATATCTGGCAAACACCTATCCCCAGCCCAAGTGAGGCAGAAATTGCTGAAGCATGCGAAATATTTGATGAATTGGCAATCTCACCAGCTAAAAAAAGAAAAGCAGAACAATTTGTGCGCCATATGTATCGACTAAAAGAATATGAGAGTTACCAGATAGATGATGTAATTGATTATGTATATGACTATTTCAAAAAAAAGCAACGTTCTGTATCCTTTGAACGCCCGAACACCGATGATTACAAACTGTATTATGATTCCATTAGAGAGGTGTTGACGAACACATTTGGAGCAAGTATAGAGTTAACTGGAGATCTATATTTTGGCGTTGCTCCGCTGTCTGTGCTTGTTTTAAATGTTGGACTACAAAACGATACGGATCTGAATTTTGTAAAAAACAATGATAAGTTGAATGAAATCCTCTTGAATTTGGACAGTGCATTGGCCGATAACCAGAAAATGGTATTTATTAGGCGAAATCTCCGAATTTACCAGCCTAATAGAATATTTATCATCAAGCCGGCCCAACGTAAATATTGGACATATTCCGCTGCTTGCAGGGATGCAGATGAGATATTCGAAGATGTTTCTAGGGCGTGGAGGTGATACAATGAGCAGTATAAGAAATATAACAGCATCCACAACTGTTCCAGATGATTTAGCAAAGCGGCTTGGTCCTTCTGGAGTCAACGAAATAATATTGACTCTGTGGCAGGGTTATCATGACTTAATAGCAGATACGGACATAACTATCTCCGAAACCGCTATGGAAGATGATATCACCTTGGAATGGTATGGGAAAATATCGCAGCGCTGGGCCAATGGGAATCGCGCCACTACTTTGAGAATAAACAACATTGGACCTGTTCATCAATACCCAGACCCCACGCTAAAAAAGAGTCGTGGATATAAGCCTACGATTGATTTTTGTTTTCGTGATTGGGATACTTCAAACAGCTATTTTGGCGTAGAATGCAAGAATCTCTATAATCACCAGAACGATAAAATCAAAAGATATGTCGAAACAGGAGTTAAGAACTATACCTCAGGACGGTACGGTTCACAGTCATCAGAATCTTCGATTATTGGGTATGTGTTAAGTGGTAAGATTCCAGAAATCGTAGCTGAACTTGTTTCTGAAATTGCAAAAATTACACCAGTAAATAATTTGTCTCGAGAGTTACGCTATGTGGAACCGCAGTATTCTTCGCAGCATACGAGGGATATTGATAATCAGGAAATAACCATACATCACTTGTTTTTTGATTTTTCGCATTAAGGTTCATACTTGACGTTTGAAGAATATAGTTTCTGCTTATCATGTGCTACTTGTATGGATAAGTAGTAAAATGTGGGAATCTCAGACTAATCCATGTTGGTAGTTTGGGATTTCTGCTTTACAGAATTATATTTTTTGTCGTGGGCTTGACATACGGGTGCCGAAGCCCATGGAAACGGATTAGGGGGAGTTTATCTTCCTCTCTCTGGACGGTCGCATTATACTGGTTGATAACGGAATGGAATCTTTTCAGCGGTGTGGATAAGTTCATCTGTTTCCCGTTCCATTGCGTAAACAGGAAGTCAAGCCTGTTTCCATCATCGTCCATAGCCCATTTTGAGCCTAACTGCATTTGCCTTTTAAGGTATTCCGCACGGTATTCCTTTAACAGCTTCATCACACTGGACGGCATTGTGATTTCCCGGTTTGAAAGCTTTGTCTTTGTGCCTTTCATGAACGTCTCCCTCTCGGCATAAGCCGTCGATTTTGTGATTTTAATTGTGGAATTAACAAAATCAATGTCACTCCATTTCAAGGAAACGATTTCCCCTCTCCGCAAGCCGCCGTATATTGCAACATTGAATAATACCTTAAACTGTAATGGGACTGTGACCTTGTTCACATAAGCCGCAACTGTGTATTCATTTCCGTTTCTGTCTTTTCTTTTGCGTGCTTTTACGGGCTGGTCGTATTCCATATTCAGTGCCGCAAGGAAATCCTGCGCCTGTTCAACGGTGAAAAATTCAATCTCGTCTGAATCTTTTGCCCTCCTCGGCGTTTTTACACGGTCGCATGGATTCGACATAATCACGTCCCATTCAACGGCTTTCTTTAATATTCCGCTGATGGTCACGTGAATCATGTTTATGGTCGTATCGCTGTAGCCGCCGTCTTTTCCGTCCTGACGCACTCCGTCTTTCCTCAGGCTGTTGTACAGCGAATTGAGGTGGACTGGCTTAATCGCGGACAGCTTCATGTTTCCAAGCGCCGGAAACACCTTTGTCCTGATATTATGGTCATAGCCTGTGAGCGTGGTTTTTTCCAGTTCAATTAATGCATATTCGCTGTACCACTTTTCATAGAACTGAGCGAACGTGGTTTTGTCACCGTCAATGCAAGAACCGTTCTTCACCCGTTCCTCAAATTCCATTGCCGCTTTCTGCAACGCTTTTTCCTGCTGTTTCGGCGTGAGTGACGGGTCTGGATGGAAAGTCATTGTTTCCTGAACCCTTTTCCCGTTCATGTCTGTGCCGTTGTTAACCGTAATCTGATAGCTGTTGCCCCTTTTTCTAATCTGTGCCATAACTGGAACCTCCTAATATAATTTTATGCACAATAAAAGGACGGCTGATTACCGTCCTTAAAATCCGTTATTATCCTTCCATGCTGTTTAAATATTCGGAAAACCTGTCTGCATTTATCAGGTATTTCGATGTCGGGTGTATAAATGCAATTTTCCGCTGCTGTATCAGTTTTCGGATGCTGTACTGCGACATGCCGAAACGTTCAGCAGTTTCCTTTATGGTCAGCATTTCTGGAATCTTTTGCTTTGGGAATATAATTTCCTGTTCCATATTTTAAATACCTCCATATCATTATTGATAGGGAGCGCCCGTTATGGTACAATGACCCTGTAGGGTACTCCCTGTTTTGGATAAAAGGTTAAGGGTTCGTTTTCGCGGACGACTGCTCTTAGCCTTTTTTGTTTACAGGTATGTATGCGGCGGCGGCCTTCCGCCTGTTGGCAGAAATGCTTTTTTGTCCCTGTTTTTCATGCTGCTGTTTCCTTTCTGCTGCCGGTTCTGCCGGGTGTTCTTATCTTTCAGTACCCCGAAGTATGCATCTCGCTTCAATAAGAAATTCATTGTACAGTATACTACAGAAATCATCCACCTGTTTACTGGTGTAGGAGCCGGAGCTGCCATATGGCTGTTTTTGAATGAATTTCATCCATGCATTTTGAGGGTTGAATTTATGTTTGAGCTGTTCATAAAAACTATCCGCAACGGCATCATTCACTTTTTTTATCATTGGCATTGCATAGTCTGCAATGAGAATCTTCATTTCATCTTCTTTTACAAAATTAGCACATTCATCTTTAATGGTTGTATCATCCTTATCTCTGGTCGGCTCGTAGAACTGATACACGTCCACATGGAGCGCGTCCGCTATCCGTTCTAGTGTATGCGGATTCGTACTCCCTGTTTTTTCAATCTTGCAGATGGTCTGTTTTGTAACCCCGACACTGTTCGCTACATCCAGCTGAGTCAACCCCTTCTCTATTCTTATTTTCTTTATGTTTTCACCAACTCTTCTTTTATTAGCTTCAAATTCTGTCATATATATTTCTCCTATAGTTCTGGTTATTTTTAGGCGCAAAAAAAGAGCAGTTTAACGACTTGCTCAGGTCGCGGCTGTGTTGTTTAGATGTATCTCTTTTTGCCATCACTGCATACTGCTTTGATGAAAAGCTGCTGTCCGGCTTCTTCTGCACTCCTTACAATACATTCAGCCTGTTCAAGCAGAGGGGTTTTTGTATAGTATTTACCGTTTTCTTTCGGTGCCTCAGGGCATTCATACAATTCATAACCCAAAATCTGATATTCTTCCTTAAAGCGTTCCCGGCTCCGCTTTTCATTCATCAGAACCATTTCGAGCTGCTCTGGTGATTCCGGCATAAACTCAAATGATACGAACTTTCCGAGTTTAGAGTCTGGCAGCGCATTGAAGTGTTCTGATGCTGAGATAATACGCTTGCCATGTTCATAAGTAATACTGATACTCTGTGCCGGAACTGCAACGTCTTTCACACGCGCATAGTAATTCCTGTAATCAAGAGCATAAATATTTCCCTTAACCGCATCGCCATCAGCATTGACAACCTCAATGATGAAAGCAAGAATTGAATCACGGGTCTGCTCCGCATAGTATGTAAACACGCTGTATTCGTGAGAATCTCTGATAAATACATCCTTTTCTTTCAATAACCAAGTGCCGGATTTTCTGCACATCCAAACAAAAATCCGTTCTGCCCGTTCTTTCTTCAATGCAGCTTCTTTGAGTGCCGCAATGTCATAGGCAAAATCTGACTGGTAATGTTTTACGTGGGTGTCTACAATGCCTTTCATTGCGCTTAAAATATCAATGTTCATAAATTTTGTTCCTTTTCTCATGGGTTTTCTCCTTTAAAATAAAAAAGGCAGAAGTATTCAAACCTCTGCCCGGATAATAGTGCCTATACTGCTGAATCAGTCCCAGAAAATAGCTTTTAGAATATAAAAAGCAACGAATATTCCTAACAATCCATCCATAAAGCAAAACCTCCTTTCTAAGCACAAAAAAGGGAACATTTTTATATGCTCCCTCTAAAATAACCACTCTGCACAGGGCAGGGTGGGGTTTCCAACGATTGTTAAATTTTCATGCAGTACAGCCAGGTGCGCCGGAAAAAATTTATTTATTTTTCTGTCATACAAGGATTTTGAAAAAGATAAGTGAAAATAAGAAACAATGCGAAACGCTGATAAAACATAGAGATTTTGAAAAAAATGCGGTCAAAATGCGGTCAAATGAAAAATCAGCCCCATTCTGAGAAGCCGCAAAAAGACAAAAAAAGAACCGGAAACCCTTTATTTTCAAGGTTTCCGGCGCCCCTGCCAAGAATCGATGCGACAGGATTTGAACCTGCGGCCTCTGCGTCCCGAACGCAGCGCTCTACCAAACTGAGCCACGCATCGTTATTCCTATTCCAAAACATTTTGTAATGAACCTCATCACTTGAACTATATTATCACAAACCATGCAGTTTGTCCAGTAATTTTTTCATTTTTTCCAAAAAAAATGTAACAGGCCGTTACTTTTCACACACGGGGCTGTCGCATTAAGCAAAACATATACAAGATATAGTATATAAGAATGATTCAAATAAACTATATCTTGTATCATTTTCTTAGTGCGACAGCCCCATGACGATAAAGCAAGGCTTGCAAGCATCCGGCCTGAACTGTTACATCAGAAAACCGTTTTGTGCTGACAGCCAGCTGGCCGGACAGGCAGCCGGCCAGACATTTTTATCCAGAAAGCTGCCAGCCCGCCACGCCTACCCCGCAAAATCCATATCGATTTCTTTCTTTTCAATATAAGGAATAAAATCCATCGGCGTCAGGTTCTCATGAATCGACATCATGTAATTATGCCAGATTTCCCCCGGATAAGCAGATCCGGTCAATCCCGGCAGCCGTGCGGGCTGGTCATAGCCGACCCAGATGCTGGTCGTATAATACCGCGTATAACCGGCAAACCATCCGTCTTTATTGTCATTCGTCGTTCCGGTCTTTCCGGCTGACGGCATATCGCCCAGCCCGAGGCCCCTTGCCGTGCCTTCCTTCATAACGGTCTGGAGCATGTCTGTCATCATCCGGGCCGCGTTGGATTTGTAAATGCGCGTGCCTTCTGCCTCATTCTTTTTCGCTTTCCGGTTTCTTTCATCTTCGCCGGCCTGCGACGTATAAATCAGGTTGCCCTGTGTGTCTTCGATTTTCACAATGCAGGTCGGCTCCCGGTAGCACCCGTCATTTTGCAGCGCTGCAAATCCAGACGCCATTTCCAGTGGCGATACGCCAACCGTAAATCCCCCCAGCGCCGGCGGAAGCCGTTCGTCCTCGGGGTCAATTTTGGAAAAATTCATGGCTTTCAGGTAATCCAGCCCTGCCACCGGCGTCAGTTCTTCAAACAGCTTCCATGCAATTGTATTTTTGGAACGTTTGACGGCATGGCGCAGTGTAATTGCACCTTCAAATACACCGTCTGCATTTTCCGGGCCGTCCTCAAACGGTTCATCCAGTACAATAGAATCCGGCGTATAGCCCCGTTCCAGCATCGGCGTAAACACAAGCAGCGGCTTAATGGCACTGCCCGGCTGCCGGAAGCTCTGGTACGCGCGGTTTAAGGTATAGCCCTCGAATTCCTGTGACCTTCCGCCGACAGCCGCCGTCACAAGCCCGGTCGTATTGTCAATGGTCACGCCAGCTCCCTGCAGCTTATAAACCCCTTCCTCATTTACATCCGAAAAAGCGGCCAGCCCGTTATCCAGCGCCTCCTGCAGCTTTTTCTGGTGTCCGGTATCAATGGAAGTATAAATGCGGTAACCGGAAGTATACAGGCTGCTTTCGCATTCCTGATACAGCTTCTTATACTCCTTGTCATATTTTTTTTCTTCTTTTTCGGAATCAAAATAATACTGGAATTCAAATCCCTGCTGCTTCATCAGCGCACGGATGGCGCAGTAATTGACAAACGTTTCCACATAGTTATTTTTCTGAATGCCCTTTTTCCGTTTCAGCTTGATTTTTTTCTCTTTTGCTTCCTGCGCCGCCATGCGCGAAATCACGCCCTGCTCCTGCATGGCATCCAGCATCCGGTCCCGGCGGGCCAGCGTATTTTTTTTATTGTTTACCGGGTCGTACATCGACGGATTGTTCGGAATCGCGCATAAAAATACGGTCTGTGATAAATTCAGCTCGTCTATATTTTTGCTGAAATACCCCTGTGCCGCTGCCTGGATTCCATAATAGCCATTCCCAAAATAAATATTGTTCAGGTAAAATTCCATAATCTGGCTTTTGGTATATTTCCTTTCCATGTTTCGCGCAATAAATATTTCTTCCATCTTGCGTTCCCAGGTTTCTTCCATGCTCAGAAAAACCGTCCGCGACAGCTGCTGGGTAATCGTGCTCCCGCCCTGCGTGACTCTGCCGTTTCGAAGCATCGCAATCACGGCCCGCAGAATAGCCAGGTAATCCACGCCCTTATGCTTATAAAACTTGCGGTCTTCGACAGCGATAAAGGTCTCGATAACAATATCCGGCACATCCTGGATTTCAATATAATAAGAATCGCGCTCTCCTTTGTAAGCCTTGAGCAGCTTTCCTTTCCGGTCATATACAAGCCCGGTCTCCCCTTTGCGGAACAGTTCTTCCCTCGACCTTGCAACAAGCGTGTCCGCATCCTGTTTCAGCTGCGCCACGGTCTGCGCATATCCTCCCCCATAATAATACCCCACTGCTGCGGCAAGCAGAAGAAAAAGCACCAGCTGTATTTTAAAAAATATCCAGAAATGACGGTATTTTTTCTTCTTTTTCTGTTTTGCCATGTTTCCTGTCCTCCATTGTTTCCAAATCAAAACACGTTATTTCTTTCGCTCACATTTTTCGCACACATTTTTGTACACTTTCGTAAATATTGTACACATTCTGCCGGGGATTCTCAATAGTATATTGTATCACAAATAACATCTGCGTTTGTTCAGATTTTAGTCACAATTTGCTGTTATCATATGCTATAATGGTTGCTGGTACATCCATCGTACCTGGCTATCCAATTTTATTTCACAGGAGGAATTATTTTGAAGAAAAGATTCGCAGTCCTATTACTTGCTGCATGCCTGCTCACTGCATGTGGAAACAAGTCCCAGATATCCACGGGCAGCAAGCCGCTTGACAACGCCGTATACAGCACGGAACAGATATCGCTTGCACCATATACCGGCCTTAAGGCAGAGAAAAAAGTTTATACCGTAACCGAAGATGCCGTCGACAATGCCGTGCGCGAAGCACTGCTCGAATACGCGGAATACAATCCGGTCAAGCGCCCTTCCCGGGAAAGCGACTGGGTATACGGCGACTTTCAGGCGTCCATTGACGGCAGCACCGTTGTTAACGAAGAAGATTACGAGTTTATCCTAGGCGCAGAAGAATACGGTGAAGAATTTGACCAGAAGCTTATCGGGGTTTCGGTTGGCGATACCTTAACCTTCTCGCTGGATTATGACGAGGAATTTACCGACGTGGAGTGGGCCGGAAACACCGTTGATTTCGAAATTAAGGTTACGGACATCCAGGAAGAAATACTGCCCGAAGCAACCGATGACTTCCTGAAAAAAAATATGTCCTATAACTCCTATGACGAATTCCGCGAAGCCATGCGCCAGTCTGTTGCTGATATCTATGAAGCCGAGAGTACAAACGAGCTCCAGCAGGATCTGCTCGAACAGGTCATCGACGCTTCCCGCATCCTGCAGTACAGCAGAGAAGACTATGACAAAGCCCGGGAAACCATTGAAGGCGGGTATATGAGCTATGTAGAAATGTTTGGCATGAACAGCCTGGACGAACTTTACAAATCGTTTGAAATGACAAAAGAAGATGTCGAGGAAGAAATCCAGACCTATCTGTACCGCACCCTGGTTATCAATGCCATTATTGAAAACGAGAGCCTGTCTTTAAGCGACGATGATTACAAAGAAGGTGTTGCCTATTATATGAAAGAAAACGGCTACGAATCCGAAAGTGAATTCCTGAATGATTACGGTGAAGAAGAAATCCGAAGGCAGCTGCTGGAAGATATGGCATTGAATTTACTGGTAAACAGCGCTGAAATTACGGAAAAAGAAGCCGAATACGAAAATGCCTGATTCGGACAGCGTCCGTTTTACCAGCTGCAAAACACAGGTGCTATGATGCCTGCCTGAAATTAAAAACAGCCGTACCTATGCCAGAACAGTTTTTTTGCTTCTGTGTCATAATGTACGGCTGCCGGTTTTTATTCCCTTAACTAAATTTGATTTGATTTTCTACATCTTAGCCTTTCTATGATTCCATCCGATTTCCATATGCGCTGTCATTCTGTGGCAGCTGCTATTCTGCTTTTCTTCTGCAGGCTGCTTCATCCGCTATAACTGCGCTTTCCCTGCTTTGGGCACCGTTTTTCCGCCCTGCCGCTGCCGGCTACTGCTCCATCTGCCTTCCCAGAAAGCCCGCGGCAGTCATGGCCAGCTTGCTTTCTGTCTCCCCTATCTTTGTTTTTTCATCTTTATTATAGAGAATCACAGACCCTATCGCATCGCCCTCACAGATAATCGTGCTGATTGCCTGGGATGCGAAGTCTCCGCTGTCGTCCAGTGTCACCTTGACAAAATCGCCTTCTTCCTTGCTGGCTATCACGCTGTTGCGGTCTTCAATAATGCATTCCAGCTGGTGGCTGATAGGTTTTCCCTCAAAATCCTTCTTTCCGTTTCCAGATGCCGCAATGACATGGTCGCGGTCTGTAATGCATACGAGCATTCCGGTCGTCTGTGCCAGCGATTCGGCGTACTGCCCGGCAAATTCACTCAGCTCGCCAATCGGGGAATATTTTTTCAGGATAATTTCCCCTTCCCGGTCTGTAAATATTTCCAGCGGGTCTCCTTCCCGGATTCGTAACGTCCTCCTGATTTCCTTTGGAATGACGACTCTCCCTAAATCATCTATACGCCTGACTATTCCTGTAGCTTTCATATGATGAATTCCTCCATTAACAGATTTTACTTAGTGCCGTTGTAGTATCTGTAAAATACTGTTTTTTATACATATGACTGCTTCCATACGTTTCCAGAACGCTGCGGATGGCCGCAAAAGGACTGCAATTAAATTTTTATTGAATTTTTAATGAAATTATCACCGCATCAGTCGGTTAAGCAGCCGTCCGCCCGGTATGGAGTCCATTTCATCTTCACTGAAGCAGCGTATCTGCAGGATAATCACTGCATATACAATCACGGCTGCCCCGACCGCTATGACAGAAATAATATAAGCATTATTTACCGCATCCCCCAGTTCCTGGTAAATCGCCGCGGCCACCATTCCCATGGCAGCAGACGCAAACAGCGGCTTTACAAACGTATTGAGAATTTCCCACCGGTACCCTACCTTTGTTGTTATGGAATAGCAGTTTAACGCGCTTACGACCAGCGGAAACAGCACATTGCAGATAACAAGCGCATAAATGCCCAAATCCGTAAATGCCAGCAGCACCCCCAGCAGCACCACATGAATGCCCAGGGAAACGGCCGAATGCAGTACTGGCAGCTTCATGTAATTGTTCCCCTGAAGAATCGAGGTCGTTAAGGTAGACAGCGCATAAAATACCACAGCGCCCGACCCGGTCATCAGCAGCAGGACTGCCTGCGGCCGGTAGGTAACCAGGCTTGGAAACAGCATCTGCATAATCGGTTCGGCCAGAACGGAAAGCCCGACAGCCGAAGGAAACGCAATGACCATATTTACCTTAATGACCTGCGTGATTTTCTGATGCATGCCCCTCATATCGTTCTGCATCCTGGATAACACAATGCTTGGCAGCGTCGACGCCGCCATCGCCGTAGCAATCGCCACCGGAAGGTTAATCAGCTGGTTATACTGCGTATTATAAACACCCTGCAGCGAGGCAACGACCTTATCTTCAAATCCATGCATTGCCATCAGGTGGCCAAACATAATATCATCAATCGTATAGCCAATCTGGTAAATGGTCTGGCTTAAAATGACCGGAATAATCGTCAGAAACAGCGCCTTGTAAATTTCCTTGCCGGATTCCAGCTTTTCCTTCGGATTCGGCCTGTGCCGGTACCGCTTATGATTCGCGACAAACAGGTACATAATAAACAAAAGGGCCGTAAACGCACCGGCCAGCGTTCCCAGTGTCCCGCCGGCAGCGCCATAAGCCGGGGCATCCGGCTTCGCCGCATACATCCGCATAAACTGCCAGGTAGCAAATACGCTGACCACGGCATTGATAATCTGTTCCAGAATCTGCGATACCGATGTGGACACCATTTCCCCATGGCCCTGAAAATAACCGCGGAATACGCCAAGCAGCGCTACAATAAACGTCGTCGGTGCCAGAACGCGCAGCGGCTTATCAATCCCCGGCCTGTTATACAGCTGCTCCAGGACGCCAGCACCAAAATACAGGATATTCATCACCACAAGCCCCGCAACCAGTGCGTATACAAGCGCATTTGCAAGCACCCTGCGCATATTCTGGTACTCTGCTTTCGCCAGCCTCGCGGAAATCATCTTTGAAACTGCCAGTGGAAGGCTGTAAGAAGAAATCGTCAGTGCGATGCCATAAATCCCAAACGCTACGGAATACAGCCCGTTTCCTTCCTCGCCCATCATATTTCCCATTGGAATACGGTAAGCAAACCCAATGATTTTTGTAATAATGCCTGCTGCTGCCAGAATCCCGCCCTGAAGCAGTACATTTTTCTTCCTTTCAGACATATGGACATCTTCTCCTGATTCGCTGCTGTATTTACATGTATACTGTTTCGAAGTGCTGATTGTCAGTATAATAATTTAGTATAACATAGATTGTCTGTGATTTTAAGCTTTTTTACAAATTTTGGAAACAAAATAGTGACAGTTTATCCCATATCATAGTATGATGGAATCGAAAAAAAATATGACAAACGGAGGATTCTTTTATGAACATTGTCTTTCTGGACGCTGATACAATTGGCAGCGACATTGACCTGACTGTATTTGAAAAGCTCGGCGATGTAACCTGTTACGGCTTTTCCACTCCGCAGGAAATGCGCGAACGCGCTGCGGATGCGGATATTCTGGTGCTGAATAAAATGCCGGCCAATGAAACGACGCTTGACAAGGCTTCCCGCCTGAAACTGATTTGCGTCGCTGCAACCGGCACAAACAACCTGGATAAAGCATATCTGGAAAAACGGGGCATTGCATGGCGCAATGTCGCCGGATATTCTACGGAATGCGTGACCCAGCATACCTTTGCGCTTCTGTTTTATTTATTGGAAAAGCTGCCGTATTATGACAGTTTCGTCAAAAGCGGCAGCTATGCAGGCAGTACGGCCTTTACGCACTTTACCAATATCTTTCATGAAATTCACGGCATGACCTGGGGAATTATCGGACTTGGCGCTATCGGGCAGAGAGTTGCACAGATTGCTTCCATGTTCGGCTGCCAGGTTATCTATTACTCCACGACCGGAAAAAATAACCAGCCGCAGTATGAACGCACCAGCCTGGCAGAACTGCTGTCCCGGTCGGACATTATTTCCGTCCACGCCCCGCTGACGGAGCAGACAGAAGGGCTGATAGACAAAAAGGCTTTCCATCAGATGAAAAAAAGCGCCATTTTCCTGAATCTCGGACGCGGCCCGATTGTCGTGGAGCAGGACCTTGCCGACGCTTTAAACGCCGGGGAGCTGGCAGCAGCCGGCCTCGATGTGCTGTGCGAAGAACCGATGCGGGCCGATAGCCCGTTACTCAGCATCCAGGACAGCGGACGCCTGATTATTACCCCGCACATTGCCTGGGCCGGAGCCGAAACACGCAGGCGCCTGACCGACACCATCTGGCACCAGATAGAAGACTTCCAGGCTTCCATGCAAGCTTATTCGCCTAATACCCAGTCCAGCCCGGTATGATAGGATTTCTGGCCTATGAAACCGGCCAGCTCGTCCAGCAGCCTGTCCTGGCAGATACCGCCGCTGTCCGGCTCTCCCTGCGGATGGAATTTGCGGCTGTTTTCACAGGCTGCATACAGGCAGTCCAGCTTTTTCAAAGCCTTCTGGTAACGCCCGGAGGCTTTTTTTATAATCTGCGGCACGCTCAGGCTGCTGCAATCTTTCGGATTCCATGGGTTGCGCCACTCGGTGTGCTGCAGGTTCAGCGGGTCTGAGCTGCACTGCAGTCCGTCGCTTGGAATCACCGGGGAAATTTCCGTGCGCCCGATAAGAAACTGCTCTGCCGCTGCCAGGACATGGCGCTTATAATTATGCGGATTATAAGCCAGCTTTGTGCCAAGCTGCATCGAACGGATTCCGCCCGCTAAAAACCTTCTGCTTAACGAAAGCTCCGGGAACACGATGCTGTATGCATAATACAGCGTTTCCGTTACAGCTGCCCGTGTTTTGGCATCAAACGATATCGCTTTCCAGTATGGGAATTCTGACGGGCTGCATTTCGCATAACGCATCAGCAGTGCAGAATCAATATCCGATTCCAGCCCGATATGGTCTGCATACCCTTTTTCCTTCAATTCCTCTCCCATGCCGGTTCTGCAATATACGTACGGATGCATATGCGTATCGAGCATATAATGTCCGAGAAATCCGGCAGCATAAGCGCGCGCAGCCATTTTCTGCCCTTCCTTCCGAAAAATATCCGGTGCTTCTATCAGGCATTTTATAAAATCGCCCGTCCATCTTGTATGCACAATCGAGCCCGGCCTGATTTTGCGAAGCTGCGACGGCAGGTGGTAAAAGAAAATATCCGGCCCCTGCAGCCCCAGCTGGAATACCGTTTTATATTCGTCAATGCTTTGCAGCAGATAACGGCAGGCTGCTTCACTCCTTAATTTGCGGATATTATTGACTCCGAATAAATAATGTGTGGTAAATCCCGGCACTGCTTCGTCCTCCTTCCAGTCTGAACTATTCCTGCGATGTCATTTTCCTGTTCATAAATTTTCCCGGTTATAAATTTTCCTGCTCATAGAAAGAGCATCGGCTGTTAAAACCGGTGCCCTGTATTTATAATTCCTGTTTTTTCCGTTTTACATACAGCTTGACGCCCCTGATTTCTGCCACATAAGCAGTTTCTCCTGCTTCAATGACCCCGGAATCCTCTGCACTGCGCGCGGACCATTCCATGCCGCTGCAAAGTGCCGTCCCGGTATCAGCCCGGTTGTCAATGCGCTTTATTACCTGAACCTCACGGCCAATCACATCTTCATAATTTGTCTTTACACGATGCGGATTGACAAACCTTAATGCAAACGGCCTTGTATAAAAAACCAGCACCAATGACACAGCCAGAAACGATGCCGCCTGCAGCACCGGCGTAATCCCGGCCAGGGCACAGACCAGCGCCGCCAGGGCCCCGCCCGCAAACCAGATGCTGGTCAGGCCGACCGTAGCAATTTCAATCACAAGAAACAGTACCATGACTGCCAGCCATATGAAAACCGGCGAAGATAAGATTTCACGCATGCCATCCCCTCCTGTTCATGTCTTTTCTGTTTTTATTGTAACAGGATTTGGCCGGAATTACAATATTTCAAAATGAAAAACCCTGCTGTTCAAACTGTGAATTATAAAGTTCTGCGTAAAATCCCTGCTGTTCGAGCAGCTGCTTATGAGCGCCCTGCTCGATAATATCCCCGTCCTTCATAACCAGTATCAGGTCTGCATTCTTAATCGTGGACAGCCGGTGTGCAATAATAAAGCTCGTTCTGCCCTTCATCAGGTTATCCATCGCTTTCTGGATGCGGATTTCGGTACGCGTATCGACCGAAGATGTCGCTTCATCAAGAATCATCACGCGGTTATCCGCCAGAATCGCCCTTGCAATCGTAAGCAGCTGCTTCTGTCCCTGCGATACGTTGCTCGCATCCTCATTCAGCTCCATTTCATAACCGCCCGGCAGTGTCTGGATAAAATGATGCGCATGGGCGGCCTTCGCCGCAGCTATGACTTCCTCATCCGAAGCATCCAGACGCCCGTAGCGGATATTTTCCATAATGGTTCCTTTAAACAGCCAGGTGTCCTGCAGCACCATTCCAAAGCAGTCCCGCAGCTCTCTCCTGTGAAAGTCCCGGATATCGTGCCCGTCCAGCCGGATGCTTCCTTCGTTTACATCATAAAAACGCATCAGCAGCTTTACCATCGTCGTCTTTCCGGCCCCTGTCGGCCCGACGATTGCAATTTTCTGTCCCGGCTTTACATCTGCGCTGAAATCCCGGATAATCGTCTGATTCTCATTGTACCCAAAACGGATATGCTCAAACTGCACCTCGCCGCGTACCTGTTCCAGCCTGACCGGATGCTCCGCAGACTGTGCTTCTTCTTCCTCGCCCAGAAATTCAAAGACACGCTCTGCTGCCGCGGTCATGGACTGTACCTGGTTAATTACCTGTGCTATCTGCTGGATAGGCTGCGTAAACTGCTTGACATACTGGATAAATGCCTGGATATCGCCAATCCCGATAACGCCCCGGATGGCAAGCATGCCGCCGGCAAGCGCAACCCCGGCATAACCGATATTTCCGACAAACATCATAACCGGCTGCATCAGGCCGGACAGAAACTGCGATTTCCACGCCGATTCGTACAGGACATCGTTGGTTTCCAGAAACTTCGCAATCGTTTCATCTTCCTTATTAAATGCCTGTATTACAAGATGCCCGCTGTAGGTTTCTTCCACCTGTCCATTGATATGGCCCAGATATTCCTGCTGCGTGCGGAAATATTTCTGGGAAAATTTTATGACCATGGACAGCAGCACCGCAGATACCGGAAGGATGACGAGTGCAATAAGCGTCATCAGCGGCGAAATGGAAATCATCATCGCCAGCGTGCCGACAAGCGTCGCAAACGAAGTAATAATCTGCGTCACGCTCTGATTTAAGCCTGTGCCGAGCGTATCGACATCATTCGTAATTCTCGAAAGCACTTCGCCGTATGTGCGGCTTTCAAAATATTTCATCGGCATGCGGTGGATTTTTTCCGAAATTTCTTTCCGGATCCGGTAGCAGATTTTCTGGGAAATGGATGTCATGACCCACCCCTGGAAAAAGCTGACGACCGAGCTGAATACATACAGTGCCAGCGTAAACAGCAGCACCTTTGCAATATAATCAAAATCTATGCCGCCCGTTCCGGCCACCTTGCGCATCAGCCCTTCAAACAAAGCATTTGTAGCATTTGCCATAACCTTTGGCCCGGCTACGGAAAATACTGTCGATACCGCCGCCAGAACCATTACAAAAGCGATTGCAATTTTATACCTGCCCATATATGCCAGCAGTTTTTGGAAAGAGCCTTTAAAGTCCTTCGCTTTTTCGCCGCTGCCCATCGGCCCGTGTCTCATCGGGCCATGCGGGCGCGGCTGCGCTTTATATTCTTTTTCCTGCTCCATTAAGCAAACGCCTCCTTTCCAGCCGTCTGGGCCAGTTCCTGTTCTGACAGCTGTGAATATGCAATCTGCTGATAGACCTCGCATTCCCGCAGCAGCTGTTCATGCGTTCCTTTGCCCGCAATTTTCCCATCGTCCAGCACAAGTATCTGGTCTGCATGCAGAATCGTGCTGATACGCTGCGCCACGATAATAACCGTGCTGTCTGCCACCCGGCTTTCGAGCGCTGCACGCAGCTTTGCATCTGTCTTCATGTCCAGTGCAGAAAAGCTGTCGTCAAATACAAACAGCTTCGGCTTCTTCGCAACCGCCCTCGCTATCGCAAGGCGCTGCTTCTGCCCGCCGGACACGTTGCTGCCGCCCTGTGCAATCCGGCTTTCATACCGTTCTTCTTTCCCTTCGATAAATTCCGCAGCCTGTGCAATTTCAGCTGCTTCCCTGAGTTCATCCTCTCCCGCATCCGGCCGTCCAAACCGCAGGTTGGAAGCTATGGTGCCGGAAAACAGCACTGCCTTTTGCGGCACGAACCCGATGCCATCCCGCAGCTGCTTTTTGGAAATTTTCCTGATATCCACGCCATCCAGTGTAATTTCCCCGGACGTAATATCATAAAACCTCGGTATCAGGTTTACCAGCGTGGATTTCCCGCATCCGGTACTGCCGATAACCGCCGTCGTCTTTCCGGGCTCCGCCGTAAAATCAATATCCTGCAGCACATCCTCCTGCGCACCCGGATAACGGAAATTTACATGGGAAAATTTCAGGATTCCCTGGTTCAGTTCCCATTCTTCCGGCTGCTGCGGGTCAAGAATGCTCATTTCTGTCTGAAGCACCTCGTCGATACGCTCTGCCGCAACACCGGCCCTCGGCAGCATAATGGACATCATCGTCAGCATCAGAAATGACATGACAATCTGCATCGAATAAGTAATAAATGCGGTCATCGCGCCTACCTGCATGCTGCCGCTGTCGATGCGCTGCGCCGATACCCATACAATTAACAGCGTGACACCGTACATAATCATCATCATTCCCGGCATCATAAACGTCATGACACGGTTTGTAAACAGCTGTGTTCTGGTCAGGTTCCGGTTTGCCTGCTCAAAGCGTTCTTCTTCTTTATTCTCCCGTCCAAAGGCACGGATAACCGGCAGCCCGGTCAGAATTTCCCTGGAAACCAGGTTCAGCTCGTCGACGAGCTTTTGCATAACTTTGAATTTCGGCATGGCCATACTCATCAAAAGCAGCACAAGCCCGAGAATCAGTGCAACCGCCAGTATAATAATCCAGCCCATATTTGCGCCTGTCTGGATTACCTTGTAAATGCCCCCGATGCCAAGCACCGGCGCATAGAGCACCATCCGCAGCAGCATGACGGTCACCATCTGAATCTGCTGGATATCATTCGTGCTTCTCGTAATCAGCGAAGCCGTTGAAAAACGGTCCATTTCCGCATTGGAAAATCCTGCTACCCTGGAAAAGATATTTTTCCGCAAATCCCGCCCGATGCCTGCGCCGGTTTTGGACGACAGATACCCCGTTCCGACTGCTGCAGCGAGCATCAGCAGAGCCATCAGAAACATTCTGCCGCCCTGTTTCCACAAATAATCCATCTGGACCTGGTTCATATCCATCCCGGCTGCTTTGTTACATGAAACCGCATAGGCAATGCCCATCGCAGACAGCGTGCTGCTTCCTATAGATTCCATCATATTTTCCAGGGAATCCCGTGACTGCCGCAGCTGCCCGTCTGTCATCTGCCCGGAACCGGACATCTGCTGCACAATCGGCCGGACATCCACATAGCTGGACATCACGCCGTCCTCGTCCTCTGCTTCATAAACGTTCAGTTCTGTCTGCATCATCTGGCAGATTTCCCCGACCGTCATTTCCGCAACCGGCTTTGGAAGGCCTGCCTGGGCTTCTGGCGGCATGCTCTGCGACAGCATTTGCTTAAATTCCTGTTCCGCCATATTTGCCATCTGGTGATTCAGGACAATCGGTATCAGCAGCCTGTCGTCCAGTTCATCCAGCTTTTCTTCGTCCGTAATGCGCAGGGTGTACCATTCATCCCCGGCCTCGTAGCTGTCTTCCCAGAGCCTTTGTTCTTCCTCTGTCATAAACAGCTGCGCCAGCCCGTATTCGTCCTTTTTGATTTTTTCCGGCAGAATATGCGCGATGCCCTGGTTCTGGATTCCGGTGTCAATAATGTCTGACGTATACTGCGGCAGTGACAAATCACAAAATGCCTGCACAACCAGCAGCGCAAAAATCAGGACGACCGTCTTCCAGTACGGAACCATATTTTTAAAAATATTTTTCATGTCATTTTCACCCTTTCTGATACCTGCGCAGCTCTATTTCCCGTGCCATAACCTCCTGCAGCTCCTGGAGATACTGAATCAGGCGGTTCATGTTCGCAATCCCCATGCTGCCGAATACAGCTTCCTGAAATTCTTCCAGAATCTGCTCTGCCTGTGCCAGCCTCTCTGCGCCCTGTTTCGTCAGGCTGACCGATATATTCCTGCGGTCTTTTTTATGAACCGAACGGATAATAAACCCGCGTTCTTCCAGCGCATTCATGGTTCGTGAAACCGCCGGTGCCGGTATTTTCAAATGGCTCACAATATCCGATATCCGGATTTCAGATTCCTGGCATTTCCCATTGCCGCAGCAGCTGACCGCTTTTAAAATCGCAAACTCCCCATGTGTGAGATTCGGAAGAATCGACGAAACATTCAGCTTGCGGAAAGCCTCAAACGTCTGAAATAATTCCCGTTTCTCCTGTTCCATATCCCGTTTCCTTTCTTTTGTTAATATTTCGCATATAGAATATTTTTTATATAAAATATTTATAATGCACAATACTTAACACAGTTAAATATTATCAGGTATTAGTAAATTATAGCACTCTGTGACTGGATGTGTCAATCCTATTTTATGAACATTCTGTGTCTGGCAAACAGAAAAGTAACAGGCCTGGCAGCCGTACATTTCGATTGATATATTGTGTATTATTGTGTATAATATTTTGATAAGGAGATACACTATGAACCCTCGAAACACAGCTATCCGGGATTTAAACGACTGCGGCTATCAATTTAAGCGAAGCGGCGGAAACCATGACATATACTATAATCCCGAGACAAAGTATTCGATTCCCTTGAAACGCGGCCACTTCGATGAAGATGACCTTCGTTATATACGCAAAGAAATCAGACAGGGCGGAAGGTAAAAACACCGCCAGCAAAGGAGGCTGACCTATGAAATATATCTATACTGCAACATTCGTGCCAAATGAAGACGAAACCAAATACTACTGCCGGGTGCCTGACCTTCCTGGATGTATCACTACTGCAGGCAGTATCGATGAAGCGATTGAACTGATTACGGATGCTGCCAGCGGATGGCTTGTTGTGGCAGAGGACGAAGGAAACATCATTCCTGCCGCTACGCCCCAGCATATGCTGGATATTCCGGAAAATGCAGCCTGCTCTATCATCCGCATTGATACATTTGCATACCGGGCAGCCACTGATACCAGGGCTGTCCGCAAAAATGTCTCCCTTCCCGCATGGATGGCTGCTCTTGCCGAAAAACGGGGTGTGAACTGCTCTCAGGTTCTCCAGGACGGACTGATGCAGCTGCTCAATACCAGCCGTATATCATAAAAACAATTCCTGTCCGGCATAAATCTGCCATGCTCTTATAATGAAAAACCAACGTCAAAATACAAAAACAGGCAGTTATCCGCAATGAATAACTGCCTGTTACATCAATAACACCTTCTATAAAGCTTTTCTAAAGAGCTTTTTAAAGTGCTACACCCTTTCTGGAACTATAGCTTCCGTAAATCTTGCGTCCCATAGAATCCAGTTTATATGCCCGCACCCTGACATAGTATGTTTCACCCTTTTTCAGGTTTTTAAATGTCTTAGATGTATAATAAGTAGCAACCTTCTTTACTCCTGTTGTAAAGCTGCTGTCCGGGGAATATGAGATTTCATATCCCTCTGCCCCGCTTACGGATTTGACCTTTACCTTCATGCTGCCGTTTCCAAGGGATGTTACGGTCGGTGCCGCTGCCCTGGACGGTTTTGTTACCCTTGTCCATTGTGCATAGAGCACATAATCCCTGCGCGGAATCGAAGATTTCGTAACCTTCGTACCGCCGGACGGTTTTGTATACCAGCCCTTGAATAAGTAATTTGCGCGTTCAACCGTCGGCAGCGCGTCCAGCTCATCGCCTACTGCAATCGAAATCTTCTGGTAATTTAAGTTCGTGCCGCCATTCGGATGGAAGAACAGCTCATAATATGTCTGACTTACGTTTGTATTGTTATTTGCAGAGCCGTCCGTGCTGATATAAATGGTCTGTGTAAGGCCATTATAAGTTACCACAACCGCATTCGTGCCCGCCTGAAGTGTCTGGCGTGAAAGGGAATAGTTATATACCCGCTCGGAGCTTCCATTTGGATAATTGACATATACGGTCAGTCCATCCGCAATATTTGCCCCGGCATACCGTCCGCCGCTGTAGGTAACAGAAAGCGAGGATGCCCCTGTCGTGCCCCTGGTTCTCCAGTATGCATAATAAGTCCGGTTCGTATTAATAATCGTTGTGTTGGTCAGCTGTGTGCCGGAACCGTTCTGTCCGGTAAACCATCCGATAAAATCTGCATTCGCCTTTACCGGAACCGGAAGGGAAGTAATGGTGCTGTTTTCCTGTACGACTACCGGGTCAATCGTGCTGCCGCCCTGGCTGTCAAAATAGGTCGTATATGTAATTTTCGGCTGGTTCAGGTTAAAGAACTGAACGGAATATACAATCGGAGTGCCTGCGCCTGTAATCGTTACGCGGAACGAATCCCCGTTTTTGTAGCTGCCGATGCTGGATGCTGACGGCCGGAAAATAATGCATCCGGTCTGTCCGTCCGTCGAATTATTCACATAAAGTTCCCCATCTGAGGAAGCCTGCGAAAACTGCCATGACTTATAATCAGAATAACGCAGCAGCGTTACCTGAATGTTTGCCAGGTTTACGGTACGTCCCACGCTGATGCTCCATGGAGAATCTGCCGAGAAATATTCCACCGGCATATTCATGGCAGGCCACGCAACGCCGGCTTCATTTGCCGTGTAATTGCTTGTATCTTTTACATAGGCTGTATTCATGGTACCCCGGGCACCTGTCACAGAACCAAAACCGGCCTGTCCCATGCGCGGGTTTAACAGCCATCTGCGGCTTTCCAGATAACCGATATTAGTGCTGTTTACATCATTCATCCATGTAGAAACGAGTGTTTCGTTTAAGCTGCGGTTATTATAAGCTGCCCATGCACTGTTGCATTTTGAAATTCCCTCAATGCCCATGGAATATAAATTGCTGTCCATGGAATACGGGCGGCCCGGATTATACGAGGTCTGCCCATTTACATATTGAAGCAGCGCTGCTGCCTGTGCATACTCGCTGTACCTGCTCGATACCGTTACGTTGCTTGAAACCCCTGCAATAAACCGAATCTGGTTTAACATATTTACTGCAGACTGCTGTGTGGCATCTGAAAGCCGGCCCGCATTGTACGGCGCTTCCGTATATGGATTTGCCACAAATGTCACGCTGTCTGTCAGGGATGCCCTGCTCTGCGTCACAAAGTCACGGATTTCCTGCTGTGTGCGGTATCTTGCACCTACTCCCTGGGACTGTGCCTGTGCCTTTATTTGATTTCTGCCAGATAAAGCAGCTGCTGTCACAAGAAAAAATAAAAGAAATGCTATGATATACTGTTTCTTTTTACAAGTTGAATTCATGTTGTCTCCTTTCCAGATACTTATTTCCTTCAAATAACTGTTTCCATCCCTCTACAGCCATGCCTGAGCCTTCTGCTGTCATTCCACCCTTCTTGCTACAATAACAAGGCGTCCGTTCGGCCTTGAATATTCACAGGTAGACAGCATCAGCAGCTGGTCTCCATACCGCAGCTTCTGCCCGGTATCATAGAGCTGGTTTTCCTGAACAAAATCCCTGCATTCCTGAAACTCCTGCTCTGTACTGTAATTATAAAACCGATAGTAACGGAACCCTTCTTCTTCCTGATACAGAATACGTGTAATCAGTACGGCTGCAATCTGGTAAGTCCCTGTTTCATAAATCGTGTCATACCGGATAGTCTGATGGTTTTTGTAAAAGCTTTTGTCCTTATACTTTTCCAGCAGGCCAAAATTCAGGCCGCTGCTCATGTTATGCCCGTATATAACAGTGTTGTCATCCTGCGGAAAACAGCAGCTTTTGCCTTCTACAAATAAAGAGCCTGCTTCTGACCGGTTCCCGGCATAATCCCGGTGCAGGTAAAAATACTGCTCTCCCCGTTTTTCATCATCCGACTGCATGACCGGATGGTCTATCCCGATGCCCGGGATTTCCAGCCACCCGAAAATATCCGGGTAATCCTTATGAAACGCCTGATACTGCGGCAGAATATCCGGCAGGTTTTCCTGCCAGCCGTCTGCCGAACCGGTATCTGCTGTATTTTCGTCCAGGCTGCCGCCTGCTTCCCCTGCCTGAGCGGTTGCTTTCTGGCCAGGACTGCTTTCCGGCTGGCCCGTACTGCTGCCAGCTGCGTTTTTCGCTGATATCCTGCTGCCATCCGCCCCGTTTGGAAAAAGCGCTGCAGCATGACTGCCGTCCGCTGCGGATAATTCAGCACTGTCATCTGCGCCGCTGCGGCCCGCCTGAGCGTCCGATTCACGCATGCCGTCCTGCAAGCTTCCGGCCTGCCCAGCCGTTTGAAAATCCTCACTGCCATCCGGCTGGCCTGACCGCACGTCCTGCTCCGTTTCGAAGCCTGCGGCTGTCTGTTCCCCGCCGTCTTCTTCCTTCAAAACGAAATCCGGGCCGGAATCGGAAACAAGCCCTGTTTTCAGGTTTTGCAGCTTTGTGCGCAGCTGTCCGTCCTTTGACTGCATGTACAGCCACAGTACGGCTGCCCCGGCAGAAACACAGACGATAAATGTCCAGGCTATTTTTGCCTTAAGCGATGACCTTCTGACCGCTTTCGGCTCTGGCTGTATTTCCAGCTCCTGCTCCTCTGACTCCTCCTTTTCTTCTTCCTTTTTACCGTATCTTTGCTGCAGCACATTAATAAATGCATCTCCCAGCCAGCTGGAAAAGTAATATTTCTCATCCTGTATCAGAAGCGAGATTGTCTTTTTCGTCTTATCCTCGTCTTCCCACTCACAGTCCGAACAGATTTTCTGAATCTTGCGGATATCATGCTGTAACATTCTCTGTTCTTCACTCATATTCAGTTCCAGCTTTGCTGCAAGCTGTTCTGCAAATACACTGCCGAACTCTGTGCCAAAATAAGCTGCTGTATGCGCTGTCAGTTCCTGATACTGGCTTTTCCAGTATATTTCGCGCTGGTCCTGCCCGTCCTGTATAAGCTCCTTCATCAGCCGGACATCTTTTTGCAGGCCGGGCCAGTCCGGTTTTACACCCTGTTCTGCGGACCTGCTCATCAGCCCTAAAAATTTTAAACCAAGCTCTCCTGCAAATATCAAATCCTGCTGTACGGACAGCTTCCTGCAGTATTTTTCCAGCTGGCGTTCATTCATGCGCCAGCATTCCGCTATCATTTGTTCTATCTTTTGCAAATCAATCCATTCTATATTCCACTTCATAGCAATCCTTTGATTTTTTAATATAAGTATCGGCAATCTGCATATTAATGTTTACTGCTATCCTGATTATACCAATAATGTTCCCAGAACTCAAGCGTTTAGTCGGGATTTGGAAAATTAGAATGGAAGATATTTCCAGCAGCAAAGCCCCGCATCCAGCAGCTTTTCCTGATGGCAGGGAATAAAGTTTTTCATAATACGAGAAAAACTGGCGGCTGGCGCACGAAGCAAACGTATGGGGCTGGGCATGAAGCAGATTCATACAGGATATAGCTGGTTTCAATCGTTCTTTTATACTATATCTTGTATATTCTTTGCTTCGTGCGACAGTCCCATCGTTTTTCTTCATGCGCCAGCCCCAGTTATAAACACCTGTGGCTAATGCATTTCTTTTCTTCCCATCATTCCTTTTCCCATAGAACCCATATCCGAAACCGTTACCGCACTGCCGTCCACCAGGGCGGAAGAATCCTGTTTCTGTCCTTCTTCAGTTGACGGAATCGTCCCGTCCAGCTGTCCGCGGATGCTTTCTGCACGGAGCAGGCAGAACGTCTTTAAAGTATCAGCACCTGTTTCAAACTCCTCATAGGTACAGAATTTTGTCGGGTCTTTTTCCACATACGGAGCTATCATTTGCGTGACGGTATCTATCATTTCAGTAAAACAGCCGCTCTCAAAATACCCGGAAATAAATTCCGAAAAATACTTATGATACAGTTCCGTATAATCTCCACTGCCAAATATCCATGCCAGCATCGGCCTTGATTCGATATCCCCGCCAGATACCGGCGTATCAATCGGATAATTAATCAGGCCTTCTGCATCAGACTGTGATTCAAACCCGCCGAAGGCAAGATTGTAATCCCACGGAATCATGGACATCTGTCCGTCTTTTTCATACAGGTAATAATTGTGTATCATGGAGCCTGTATAGCTGTCAAAATTGCAGACAAAATTATGCACGGTAAAATAGCGCATGACCTCATCCACATTTACAATGCTTTCTATCGCTTCCCCTGCATTCAGTGACTTCAAAGAAGCAATCAGCCGTTTTTTATCGGCATCCGTAATGTCCGTTTTCGCATTGTCAAAAATATTGCTGTAGCTGTCAAATTCATCGTCCGTATAAATCAGGGACACATCCTCACTTGCCATGCCCCTTCCAGGCCCGCCAAAGCCTCTCCCGCCTTCCGGCCTGTTTTCCCCATTCCCCGGAAAATCCGGCGGCTGCATGCCTTCCGGCAGCTCCATTTCTCCTGATCCTTTTATATTCCCAGCATCTTCCTCACCTTCCGGCAGCACCATCCCAGCCGGCCCCATGCCTTCTGCTGGAAACTCCAATTCTTCCGGTACTTTCATGTTCCCGGCATCTTCCTCACCTTCTGGCAATTCCATCCCAGGCGGCTCTATTCCTGCTTCTCCTCTGTCTGCTGCTTCTCTGTCTGCTGCTTCTCCTCTGTCTGCTGCTCCTTCTCTGTTTTCTTCTGCTCCTTCTCTGCCTGCTCCTTCTCTGTCTGCTGCACTGCCGCTTTCTTCTGCATCATCCCCGCCGGAAGCTTCCCTGCCGCTTTCTTCCCGCTTCTTCTGGAATTTCTCCATATCGAATCCGCCGCCGTTCCCGCGTCCGCCGCCCATGTCCATATTGTCCGGCTTATACACATTTCCATAATCACTGCCATAATTGCGTTCCAGAAAGCTTTCTTCCACGCCTTCGACTGCCAGGTACAGCCCCCATTCTTCCCCGTTGACCGTAATATACACATAGCTGCAAAGCGGCGCGCTCGCCCCGAAATACCCCATCATCTGATACGACAGGTAATCTTTCATATACGTGTTATCCTGTATGATATTGTTCAGGCTCAGTTTATCCAGCCCGTAATACGTCCTGGCGCTGTCGTAATGGTCAAATTCAATTTTAAAGCTGTACCGGTCATTTCCATAAGCAGAAACCATGCTCAGGGAAGTATTTCCTTTTGCGCGGATGCCTGCATTTTGAAATGCCTCCTGGTCGATTACCAGGCTGCACAGTTCATATTCCTCATTCTCGCAGGTCTCCAGAAACCCGTCCCAGTCATCCATAACAATATCAATCGTATGCACCCGGGAAGTATCAAACAGTCTCTGTTCATAGCCCATCCGGTCCGTGACTGCCATAACGCCAAGCTTTCTGGCATTGGCAAATACAGCCGTCAGCACCAGAACAAGAGCCATCACGACACCGCAGATTTTATCAATATGCCTGTCCGCTGCCATAATCTTCACCTTCCCTTCTTTCTGAAAAACACCTGAATATCCATCACGGTACAATACCTGTTATCCGGCATCCCGCACTATCCCATATAGTCACCGTTATAGCTTACCAGCACTGCGCTGTTTACCCCGTTCATCTCTGACAGGATATTGATAAAGTCTGTATTATCATCCTTCATGCGGATTTCCACATTCAGCTCTACCGCGCCCTTCTGCGCAGACTTGCTTTTCACGACACACCGCTGCACCTGGCTGCCCAGAAATTCCCTCGCCGCACGCTCGCTCTCATAATCCTGACAGCTGATAACCGCAATATACGGATGCAGATGCGTTTTGCGGTTTACAAATACAAGCAGCATAATACCGATAACAAAGCTTCCGGCCACAGCCAGAATCACCATTCCTGCCGCCAGCGTAATTCCCGCCGCAATCGCCCAGAATAAAAATGCAATATCCAGCGGCTCTTTCACTGCTGTACGGAAACGCACAATCGACAGGGCACCGACCATGCCCAGCGACAGCACCACATTCGACGTTACCGCCAGAATTACAACCGTTGTAATCATCGTCATCGCAATCAGCGTAACCCCAAAGCTGGATGAATACATGACCCCGGCAAACGTCTTCTTATAAACATAAAAAATAAACATCCCCAGTCCAAACGCCAGTACCAGTGCCACCGTCATATCCAGAAGGCTGATACTCGTTACATTCTCCAAAAAGCTTGATTTAAAAATATCCTGAAAAGTCATACCGTTTCTCCCTGCATCATATATTCAGGCTGTTCCGGGGCTGCCTGTAAGCCCTCCGGCAATTCCCATGCCGTGTATTATTTACGTTATCCATATATCCGGCACACCTGGTATTTGGAAAACGAAGCCGCCCGCCTGCCCGGCAGCCACACGGCATCCCTGATAATATCCGGCAGAAATGCATCCCATTTCACTTCCAGCACCGCAGTGCTGCTGCCGGCCGGCACGGTAATGCAGCCCGGATTCAGGAAATCCGTACAGCCAAGCCCGGTGCGGATATCCGAATCAAAGGTTACGCGTACATTTCCCGGGCCGAACACATATGCTTCCCTCGTATAATCCACAATCGTCTTTGGCCGCAGTCCCTGTGAGTGTATTTTTGCATAAAATTCCTGTACCAGCTCCTTCGTGCTGGTGCGCATCCATTCCCAGTCCCCATCCGCAGCTGCCTGCGCTTCTTCTTTTGTCAGAAGCACGCTCTGTTTCTTTCCAAGCCCGTCGAACCGGCTCTTTTTTTCCAGCTGGATTCTGGACGTATCTCCATTATAATACCGGATGCGGAATTTCTCCCTGCACTTCACCCCGTTTATCTTTTCGAGCAGTACTTTGTCTTTTGCATTATCAAAATAAAGGCTCCGAATCTGATACCTGCCATCCGTCCCGTTTTTATCGGGCATCATAACTGCTCTCAGCCTTGGCCGCAGCAGCACGATATCCGCAGCGTTCATTTCATGCTTCCATTCATGACGCAGATTCATGTCATATCTCTCCTTTCTGGCGCTGCAGCCGGCTTGTGAGATTTTAAAATCAAATCCCAGCTGCACCGGTGCAGCCGGTTCTGTATCAAATGTACTGCCTGTTTAAGCCCTGTTCAAATGGAGGAAGGAAACCATATTTCTGCGTTCGGGAATTGTCTTTCTGGCTTCATTAGAAACTGAAAACAGCTGTTTTACCGTTACAACGATACAGGGAAAACAGGCAGTACAGCTGCCACAGAAGCTGGCTGTTACGCCCTGTCCGGCACCATATTCAGGCACCGGCACAGCAGGCCGTGGCAGTTATGTTTTTAAAACATGTCTGGATTTTACAGTATGAAGCTTAGATTAAGCTTAGAAAATAAAGAAATAATGTGAAAAAACTATGAAACCGTGCCGAAAGCATATGCAGGCAGCCTGACGGTAATAATCATTTTCTGCCGCATCTTCTGCCTGTCCGAAGCTGTGTCCCCGCTGGCAGGCGGCTGCACATATTCTGCAAAAATCTCTCCTTTATGTGCAGCCACAATCGCAGATGCCGCAGACAGCCCTATGCCGTACCCGCCCGTTTTCTGTGTCCGGGCGCTGTCACCGCGGTAAAAGCGGTCAAACAGCCTGCCTGCATCTGCCTTTGGCGGCTTTTCGCAGAAATTTTCCATCCGCAGCAAGGCAGCCCTGTCTTTCTGACTTACGGTAACCAGAACCGCTGTCCCATCGGGCGAATATTTGACCGCATTGTCCAGCAGAATGGACAGCAGCCGCCGGATATATTCCCGGTTTGCATCAATCCGGATGCCTGTCTGGATTTCGGGTATCAGGCGCACGCTCTTTGCCGCAGCCAGCTCATAAAAAGGATGCAGCGATTCCTCTGCCAGTTCACTGAGCGAAACAGCTTCCACCTGCAGCATCTGTCCCGCTTCATCCATTCTGGCCAGCATTAAAAGGTCCTGCATCAGCCGTTCCAGCCGCAGCGACTGGCTGCGGATATTCCGGCTCCATTTATTTTCCCCGTTTATCAGCTCCATGGCGTCGATGTTGGCCTGGATAATAGCCAGCGGCGTTTTGATTTCATGTCCGGCATCCGTGACAAACTGCTTCTGCCTCAGGATATTATCCGCAATCGGACGGATAGCCCTGCGCGACAGAAAAACAACAAGCAGCAGCATAAACAGCCAGCATAAAACGGCTATGCCGGCTGATACTGCTGCAACTGTCAGAATCTGGCGCAGCTGCCCGGACGCATCCAGAAATACAAAAAAACTGCCAGCTTCTTCGTACAGTCCGCTAAGTTCCATCCGGTACCAGAATCCGTCCAGATATCCTCCGGTACGCCCCTTCTGCAATGCCTTCCTGGCATATTCTTCTGCCTCATCCCCGCTTACCGAAGAAATCCGGCTCGTATCTTTACGGATTACCTGTCCGCTGCTCCCGATATAAACCGTAAAAAACCGCAGGGACATTGCGGTATCTTTATCAATGGGCGGATTAAACAGGCTGCCTTTCCCAAATCCCCTGTCCTTCGGAATATCCAAAAAACGTTCCGGCAAATCCGCAGGACCTGCCTGTTTCAGCTTCAGCAGTTCCGTATCTGCCAGCATGTTCAGCTGGCGCTGCGACTGCCGGATATGAATGCAGCTGTTCACAAGAATAATACCGCCTGCCAGCAGAAGCAGCAAAACGGTAACAGCCGCCATTGCCGTATAAATAAATTTTTTTTGCAGCGTTTTAATCATGTTCTCCACGCACCTTTTCCAGCGCCGTTTTTGGGCCTGTCATTTCCTGCCTGCCTCACTGCCCGTTTCCGGCATCCAGCATATAGCCGATATTTCTTCTGGCCCTGACTGTCACATAAGAGCCAAGCGCTGCCAGCCGTTTGCGCAGATACGAAATATAGACCCACACAATCCCGATTTCAGCATCGGTATCATAGCCCCACACCCTGACAAGCAAATCACCCGAGGATAAATACATGCCCTGATTGAGCATCAGAAGCTCCATCAGCCTGTATTCCAGCTTGGGAAGCACAAAGGACTGCCCGTTTCCGCTTAATTCATAACTGCGCAGGTTCAGCGAAACATCCCCGCAGGTTAAAATCTCCGGCGTGAATTCTTCCCGCCGCCTGAGCATCGCCCGGATTCTGGCCAGCAGCTCCCCCATAACAAACGGTTTCGGCAGATAATCATCCGCGCCCATGTCGAGCCCCTCAATCCGGTCTTCTACCTCGCCTTTTGCAGTCAGAAGCAGCACGGGCGTGCGCAGTCCCTCTTTGCGCAGCTGCCTGAGTACTTCCAGCCCATCCAGCTTTGGCATCATAATATCCAGAATGATGCCGTCATACTGCTCCGCATGTGCATATGCCAGTGCTTCCTCGCCGTCATAAACCGCATCCACGGCATACTTATGATAAGTCAGAATATCCACCACCGCTTCCGACATCGCTGCTTCATCCTCTGCATACAAAAGCTTCATAATCTCACTCCCTGCGGCGCCCCTGCGCGTCAAATATCCGGTGCAGCTCACGTTCGGTTCTTATAAGCGGCACAATCAGCAGCACGACCTGCACGGCCACCAGAACCGAGCAGGCGGTTCCAATCGTATTTTCATCCCTGCCATAAAGCAGCACCATGCAAAAAACCGTTCCCGGAAGCATCACGCAGCCCATCCGAAACCAGAGCCTGCCAAAAAAGTGATGCGCATAATTCCATGTGTCCATATTCAGCCTTGACATTTTCGTGCGGTAGCCATACAGATGATTTATCTGCGGCGGAGCTTTTTTTGCAAACAGCTTTCCAAACAAAATCATCAAAACCGGCACTAACATGCAGCTGGCCGTCATAAATACCCAAAACCACATTTTTCAATCCCTCCTGGAGCAGTCTGACAGTATTTTTTTATAAGCCCTGTAAACGACATAAAATCCAACCGTACATTCAGCACCTAAAAGCAGCATCGCAGCTTCCCGGGCCACAAGCCAGACAGCCGCGTCTATCAGAAACGCAGCGGCGCATCTTCCATATACCTTTGCCATTCTCTGATTGTATTGCGTTAAATCCGTAACCTTATCCTTCAAAGAATTATCTCCCGCCCAAAAGCACAGCGGCGTGCTGCTGTTTTTCCCGAAACAGGCAAAAATCAAAAACGGCACCGCGCACAGCAAAAAACTGACCAGCCCGACAATTCCTTCTAAGGATAGCACTTTCCATAATATCTGTCCCAATCAAAACATCCCCTTTCGTCATGCCTGAACACATTTTAAAAAATCCGGTATTTTTTCTCAATTCCCGTATAAATCACCATCAGTGCAATAGCAGATGCCATCCCGCCAAGTATGGGAATCACGGCCCACGCCGAATTCTGTCCCGCAAACAGCAGGGGCAGCCCGATAACTGCAAAAACTGCTGCAAAAACAGTCCACATCCTTGCAACTGCACGGTTATATTTGTGAATATCACGCACCTGTATATCCTTTGTAACATTCCAGAAACGAACCGGCCTGTGAGCCGCCCGCGCATAACCTGCCAGACCTAAAAACACAATACTTGCCATTAACCAAATCACATACATTTTTCTGCTCCTTTCTCATTTCTCACATATCCACAATACAGCGAGCAATCCTTCTTCATTTCCACAATTCAGCCAGCAATCCTTCTTCATTTCCACAGTACAGCCAGCAATCCTTCTTCATTTCCACATGCAGCCAGTATTCCTCCTTCATTTCCACATGCAGCCAAAAATCATCCACACTCTGCCGCAGCTGCAATCCCTCTGCTGATTATAACCTGGTTATTTGATATACAGCCCCGACCTGGTTCCGTGTGCCTGTCATGGCTTCCAGATATAGATTATAACCCGGCTATTTGATATACAGCCCCGACAGCGTCAAATCCTCATCGAAAAACAGCGTATAAGTAACAGCCACTTTTTCATAAGACGCATTCATCTGCACAACAGCCCGGGTCTTTCCCTGCTGCGTCTGTTCTGCCAAATAGAATTTTCCATACCCCTGAAAAGCACCCCAGTCCTTTGCAGACAGGCTTTTCACCATCTCCATTGCCGCTTCATTGAGTATGGCATGCAGCATCTTGTCAGAGCAGGCCTGCAGTGCTTCGTAGTCCCCTTCATCCAGCATCTGAATGACCTCCCTGCTCCGCTGCTCGACGGCTGCTTCTTCAAATAAGCCGCTCGTTCCAAAATCCCGGACAACTGGCAGAAACCATGCAGCAGCTGCTGCCAGCACCGCCAGCACTGCAATGATGACACCTGCTATTTTCATTGCTTTCCCGCGTTTATATTTGCGGTGTTCTTCCTCCGGCAGATTCTGGTTAAACTCCTCTGCAACCGCAATCGGCTCTCCCATGCGCAGCATAATCCGTTCCAGCTGTTCTCCCTGTTCCAGCTCCGTATAAATATCTGCCAGAAGCTGCTTTGCAATCTCACTGCGCTTCTGCTTCGGGCACTTTACCTTTTTTACAATCTGATTTACATAAGTCTCAGCTGTCATTTCCTAATCCTCCATAATCTGCCTGACGCCGCAGCTTACTTTCATCCATATTTCCGCTATTTCGCCCAGCGCTTCCCGGCCCTTATCTGTAATCTGGTAATATTTCCTCGCCGCCTGCCTGCCTTTGGGGCTGCTCCAGCTGCTTTCCACCAGCAAATCGTCTTCCAGGCGGTACAGAACCGGGTACAGCGTCCCTTCCTTCAGCAAAAACAGCTCCCCGCTTTTTTCTTCTAGTTCACTGATAAGCTGATACCCATATTTTTTTTCTTTTTCCAGCAGTTTTAAAACAAGCATATCGAGCACGCCCTTTTTCATCTGCCTGATATATTTTTCATTCATTTTGCATTCCTTTGTATTTAGTATTACTAAATATAATGTATAACAGAATCCATTCCCTGTCAAGCAGATTTTTCAGGTTTTGCAAAAAAGAAAAACCGCAGCCTGCCTGTCAGTTGAGAAAAACCCAAAACTATGATATAATTCCCGTCAGAAATAAACAGAGGTGATTGGATTGCACAAAATATTAATTGCAGAAGACGATTCCGCCCTGAGCGCAGGGCTCTGCTTTGAATTAGATGCCAGCGGATATCTGACGGTAGCAGCCTGCAACTGCCAAAAAGCACGGCAGCTTTTGCAAAACGTCCATTTCGACCTGGTTTTATTAGATGTCAGCCTGCCGGACGGCAGCGGCTTCGATTTGTGCCGGGACATCAAAGCCGGGCTGGCAGCCGCGCCAGTCATTTTTCTGACCGCAAACGACTTAGACCAGGATGTGCTCAACGGATTTGACCTTGGAGCAGACGATTACATCACAAAGCCCTTCAATGTCCAGATACTCAAGCGGCGCATCGAAGCGGTTCTGCGCCGGGGAGCCTGCGCTGCCAAAGACGCGTGCAGCGGTTATGATGACGGCTTCCTGCAGCTGGATTTGCAGACACTTGCGGCAGTCCGAAACGGGGAAAAGCTGGCGATTACCCCCAATGAATATAAGCTGCTGCGCCTTCTAACCGCAAATGCCGGCAATATCGTAACTCGCCAGCTTCTGCTGGAAAAACTGTGGGACTGTGACAGCAGCTTTATTGACGACCATACGCTTACTGTAGCCATGAACCGCCTGCGCGCAAAAATAGAGGATGGGGAGCATTCCTATATCCAGACCGTAAGGGGCATGGGCTATATCTGGACAGGTGCAAAAATATGAAAAAACTCAGCTTGCATGCCATTCCGGCACACACTGCCATATCTGTAACCGCGCTTCTTATGATAATTGCGGGACTCCTGCAGGGCTATATTCCCGCTGCCATCCTGCAGGCCCTGCTGCCTGTGTCCGGCATTCTTATTTTTCTGCTGTCATCGGCCTGGCATTTCCAGCAGAAACAGCAGCAGGCAGCTTTTGCAAATGATATCTGTGAAACAGCCGACGCGCTGATGGACGGGCGGAGCCCGGAAAATTACCGTCCCTTCGAGGATTCCCAGGCATCCAAGGTGCAGTGGAAGCTTTTGCAGTACTGTGACCGCATGCGCGAAGAACAAAGGCAGAGCCGGCAGGACAAGCAAATCATTCAGGAATTGGTCAGCGATATTTCCCATCAGGTAAAAACACCGGTTGCAAATCTTACGATGTTTACGAACATTCTGCAGCAGCACGAGCTGCCTGAGGAAAAACGGGCTGAATTTCTGAACATTATGACAGCACAGGTTCAGAAGCTGGATTTCCTGATGCAGTCCCTGATTAAAATGTCCCGCCTTGAAACCGGGACTTTTCTTCTGCATATGGAAGAAAACAGCTTATACAATACGATTGCGCAGGCAGTAAACGGCGTATGGGCAAAAGCCAGGCAGAAAAACATACAGATAGAAGCAGACTGTGACAGCCATATCTGCATCAGGCATGATGCAAAATGGACTGCCGAAGCATTCGGAAATATTCTGGACAACGCCATTAAATATACGCCGGAAGGCGGAACTATCCGGATAAGCGTCCGGCCGTGGCAGTTTTATACCCGCATCGATATTTCCGATACCGGAATCGGCATTGCTCCTGAGCATTACCATGACATATTCAAGCGCTTCTACCGCGCACAGGAAGCTGCCACTGCCGAAGGCGTCGGACTCGGGCTGTATCTGGCCCGCGGCATTATTACAAGGCAGAAAGGCTATATCAGCGTAAAATCAGAACCCCAGAAAGGCTCCGTCTTTTCAGTCTTTCTGCTGAATGATTCCATAAAAGCAATTCAGGAGATAAAACCCAATGGAAATCGTAACGATTCATAACCTGAAAAAATATTTCGGCAAAGGTGCCCGTCTGGTCAAAGCCCTTGACGGCATCAGCCTTTCGATTGAAAAACACAAATTCACAGCCATCACCGGTGCATCCGGCTCCGGCAAAACAACACTCTTACATATCATAGCCGGACTGTACCAGCCGACGGAGGGAACCGTCATTGTTGACGGCATCCATTTATCCAGTCTGACCGAAGACCAGCTGACGGTTTACCGCCGCAGAAAAACAGGCTTTGTATTCCAGGACTATAACCTGATTCCGGAACTTACGATACAGGAAAATATTTTATTTCCCCTTGCCCTGGATGATTCCCGCCCGGACAGGGAATTTTTTGCAAAAATCGTAACTGCCCTGGAATTACACGATAAATTAAACTGTTTTCCCTGCATGCTTTCCGGCGGCGGCCAGCAGTGCGCAGCCATTGCCAGAGCCCTGATTACAAAGCCGGCCATTATTCTGGCCGATGAACCGACCGGGAGCTTTGATGCAAAAACCAGCCAGAATGTAGCCGGGCTTTTAAAAATGACTGCCGAAACCTTTCACCAGACACTGATTATGATTACACACAATCTGGAGCTTGCCCAGATTGCCGACCATGTCATCCGCCTGCAGGACGGCCGGATTGTGCCTTTTTCCTGATACTATCCCAATGTTACAAAAATGTGCCTTTTTTGTACCTTCCCTGTAACATTGCCATGTTATGCTTGCATCAGCAAAAACATCAGGAGGCCATGTCATGAATGAAATGTTAAAAACGCTTGCCCGGCGCAGCTTTGCCGCTGGCAGGGCGCGAAACCTTATCGCCGTGCTTGCCATCGCACTGTCGGCTGCCCTGTTTACATCGGTCGCAGCCATTGCAATAGGCTCCATGCAGTCTATGACGCTTGCCATGCAGATACAAAAGGGCAGCAAATCCGACGGTGATTTCCGCTATATGACTGCGGAACAGTTCGAAACCATGAAACAGGCGGATTTTATCCGGACAGCCGGCCTGCGCATGCCCGCAGCATTTTTATCGAATACCCGCCACCACTCCATTGAATTTAACGTTATGGACGAAGCGCAGGCGGAGCTGTCCTTCTGCATGCCCAGCCACGGGCGCGTGCCGCAGGCCTCAGACGAAATCGCAGCCTCAGACCTCGCGCTGCGCGACCTGGGCGTGGAGCCGGAAACCGGGGCAGAGGTTACGATTGCATTTACCGCACACGGCAACACCTATCAGCTGCCGGTAAACGTATCTGGCTGGTATGAAGCTTCCAGCAGCCAGATAAGCATTATGTGGGCCGGGACTGCGTTTCGGGATGCCCACCCGGATATTTTCGAATACACCTTCCGCCAGGACGGCGAAATTGCCGGCACTTACTGGTCTGATTTTCTTGCGGACAGCTCCGCGGGACTGGAGAAAAAAATTAAAGACCTGTCCGTGCGCCTGGGCGGAAACCCGGATGACCTGAACGCAGAAAACTACCTTCCCGCGGTCATCAATACAGCGTCGCACCAGACCTTTGAGTCTGATTCTCTTATGATGGCTGCGGTATTTATCCTGCTGTTTCTTTTCTGCGGATATCTTCTGATTTACAACGTGTTTGATATTGCAGTCATGAAGGAAATCCGCCGGTACGGGCTTTACCGCACGATAGGCATGAGCCGCAGCCAGCTGAAAAAACTCATACTCCGCCAGGCTCTCTGGCTGTCCTGCATCGGCATTCCGCTGGTACTGGCAGCCGGATTTGCAATCGGCAGGGCTGCCCTTCCGTTTATTATGAACACCATATCCAGCGGCTATGAGAAAATGCCTGCGGGTGTGTCCCCTTCTCCTGTCATTTTTCTGGGCGCAGCACTGCTGACAGTACTGACCGTATTTATCAGCACGCGCAAGCCAGTGCGCATGGCGGCAGACATTCCGCCTGTCGAAGCATTCCGTTATACGGAACACAGCACCACAAAGCGTACCCAAAGAAAAAGTGCACCGGGCGCAGGCATTGCCCGCCTCTCCTGGTCGAATTTAGGGCGGAACCGACGCCGCAGCGCCTTTATCATCACATCCCTGATGCTGTGCATCCTGCTGCTGAACGCTGCCGGAACCATATCGGCCAGCCTGGATATCGAAAAGCAGGTCTCTTTTATGATTCGCAGCGATTTTGCCATTACCAGTGCAGCCAGCACAAACGGCATCAAAGGCTTTGTACTGCGCAGGGATGCCCTGAGCAGCCAGGCCATTCAGGATATTTCCAGCCAGCCGGGCATTACGGAAGGGGCACCGGTATACAAAAACACGGCAGAAGATACGGACGTGACCTACGATTTCGGGCGCACGCTTGCACCGGAAACCATTACCAGCGAAACCAGCGGGCTGGACTTTGCTTTTGACGAAACCAGCATGAAATTTGGCATTGGCGATGACGGGCGTCCCATCTGCAATGTTTATGGCATGGAAGAAAGCGCGATTGCCCGCATGGATTTGCGGGAAGGCGAAACGGATGCCCATGCACTTTACCAGAAAATGCTGGACGGCGAAGGCGTGCTTGTCGGCGTAGACGTGGACCGCGTCAGTATGCTTCCGATTCAGGAACTGGATTTTACCGATATCGGCCAGGCCATAACCGTTTATAAAAACGGAAAGCCTGTCCGAAAGCTGCCCGTACTGGCAAAAGCTGCCATAAACGGGGACGACGCGGAAATCGGATATACCTGCAACGGCCCCCTGGAAGTTGGCGGAGACGGCCTGTTCCTCTACCTGCCTTCGGACATTTACAGGCAGCTTTATGACGAGCCGGTTATTTACAAGTACGCTTTTAATGCAGAAAAAAGCCATCAGGCAGAAATAACCCGGTATCTGGAAAATTATACATCCAATACGGACACAAGCGTCAGCTTCCTGACATCCCAGTCAGCACGGGACGATGCTATGAGCACGCGGACAATGATTCATTTTACAGGCGGGCTGGCAGGTGCCATTTTAGGCTTTGCAGGCGTACTGAATCTTATCAATACCATAATTACAACCATTCTGGCCCGCCGCCACGAATTTGCCACGATGCAGAGCATCGGCATGACAAAACGCCAGCTCACGAAAATGATGGTACTGGAAAGCGTGTATTATGCGCTCTTTGCCAGCCTGTTTGGACTGCTGCTCTCAGCGCTTTCCAGCCTGACGCTGATTCGCGGCATCCTGAAATCCATGTGGCAGTATACCTTTCATTTCACACTGCTGCCTGCATGCGCCGCCAGCGCTGTCCTGCTGGCTGTGGCTGTCATTGTGCCAGTGGTGGCGCTCAGATTTTTCAACCGGGGCAGCATCACCGAGCAGCTGCGTGTAGCAGAATAATCTGGCATCATCAGTAAATATGAATCAGAAATTATGAAAAACAGGAAGGAAACTCATCTTATGGAAAGCATTTTAAAAGCATCCGGACTGAAAAAATATTATGGCAGAGACAATACCGTCGTAAAAGCACTCGACGGCATTAACCTGGAAATCGAACGCGGCCGCTTTACCGCCATCATCGGCACTTCCGGCAGCGGAAAATCCACCCTGCTCAATATGCTGGGCGGACTGGACACCCCGGACGAGGGCAGCATCCAGATAGACCATACCGAGCTTGCCAGCCTGGACAGTGAACAGGCCGCCATTTTCCGGCGCAGAAAAATCGGCTTTATCTTTCAGAACTATAACCTGATACCGGTACTTACCGTATGGGAAAACATCGTATTTCCAATCGCCCTCGACGGGCAGCAGCCCGACAAAGCCTTTATCCGCAACGCCGTCCGGCTTCTGGGGCTGGAAAACCGGCTGGACAGCCTTCCAAACAGCCTTTCGGGCGGCCAGCAGCAGCGCGTGGCCATTGCCCGCGCCCTGGCTTCCAAGCCGGCTATCATCCTCGCCGATGAGCCGACCGGAAACCTGGATTCCAAGACCAGCAATGACGTCATCGGCCTGTTAAAAATGACCAGCCAGGAATTTTGCCAGACAATCGTCATGATTACGCACAATCCCGAAATCGCCCAGATGGCTGACCGCATTGTGCGCATCGAAGACGGCCGCATCGCTGCTTCTTAGCGCGATGCAGCCGTGGCCGTCAGGAATCCTTCCTGCTTACAATCCGGTAATACACCCTTGCTGTCATAATATAAATCACTACATACATCCCGCCAAAAATAAGAAACACCCCTGCCGTGCATATGATATGCAGCCGCACATTAACAAAATTCAGCAGCGCCATAATTCTGGATATCAGCGGGAATGCGGCCGTCACATGAATGCCCGCTACAGCCAGCGGCAGGAAAAACACCATCAGCACCTGCGAACGTATCGAAGCCTTTACCTCACGCAGCTCCATTCCTACCTTCTGCATAATCTCAAAACGGGCCTTATCATCATACCCTTCCGAAATCTGCTTGTAATAAATAATCAGCACCGTGGCCATTACAAACAGCACGCTTAAAAACATTCCGATAAAGAAAAATCCGCCGTAAAGGCTTTTAAATGACATGCTCGCTTCTTCCTTCGATTCTGCATATGCCCCAAACTTCTGTTCCTTGAGCATTTTCGACAGTTTCTCATAAAATGCTTTCTGCTGTTCACTTCCGCTGCCGCTGTTAAATCCATACAGCCAGCGGATATCGCTGCCCCTGTCTCCATACGCTGCCTTCTGCTGTTCATACAGCTCCTGCATGACATCCATATCCGGCACAACAATAATATGCGCATCCAGCATGGCAGCTGCGATAGTGCCGTTTCCGGCAAAATCATCCGCTTTCCCGGCTATCCGGTATTTCTTATCAAACAGGTTCAGCACCGGCTCGTCATACGACGTCCGCAGGGACGTTATAAGAACCTCATCCTTATCCAGTGTCCGGTTTTCCCCGTTAATCGTATTATAATCCGAAAGCAGCATAAAAAATAATTCATTCGGCGAATCTATCAGGGTAATATTTTCATTCCTTCCCACATGAAACGTATCGTGGTCACGGTATGCAGAAAAGGTCAGATAGGCATAGCTGGTTTCATCTTTTACCTGCAGATTCTCTTTCGTTTGCAGCTGCTTTACCATTTCCGTCATTTCATCCCTGCGCGATGCATCCAGGTCGCTGGAAACAACGGAAAAATCCGTTGGGTAGCGCATATTTAAAATATCTTCCAGCCCGATTACCATCGAACAGGTCGCAGACACCATGACAAGCACCATTGTAGAAAGAATGCAGATATTTGCAAGGCCTGCCGCATTCTGTTTCATCCGGTAAATCATGCCGGAAACGCTTGTAAAATGCCTTGTTTTATAATAATATTTTTTATTCCTGCGCAGCATTTTCAAAAAGGCGATGCTGCCCGCCGTAAACAGCATATAAGTACCTGCAATGACCAGCAAAACCGCTACGAAAAACAGCATCACCGACGCCACCGGATCTTGTACCGTAATCGCAATCGCATAGCCGGCTGCGGTACAGGCCAGTCCAAGCAGCGCCATCAGCCATTTCGTCTTCGGCTCTTTTTCACCCGCACTCCCCGCCTGAAGCAGCTCTATCGGGTTTGAAATATGAATCTGCAATACAGAATTCAGCAAAATCAGCACAAAAATTGCTGCAAACAGTTCCACGGTCATTAGAATCGTTTTGGATGAAATAAAAAATCCAAGAACCACGTCCACGCCCAGCAGCTTTCCAATCAGCAGGAACATCATTTTATCCAGGGCAATTCCAAGCCCGATTCCTGCTGTGAGGCTGAGCAGGAAAACATACACGGTTTCCCACGAAAGCACTGCTGCCAGATGCCGTTTTTCCATCCCAAGAATATTAAACACGCCAAACTCTTTCTTTCTGCGCTTGATTAAAAAGCTGTGCGTATAATACAGGAAAAGAAATGCAAACAGCGCCACAACCCAGCTGCCCAGCAGCATGGTATACGAAATCGTATTGCCGCCAACCATCTCGTCAATGCCCGGATTTAAGGACAGGGACTTTATAATATAAAACATCGCAATGGTCAGAATACACGTAAACACGTATGGAATATATGTTTTCCGGTTTTTTCTGATATTGCTCGCCGCAAGCTTTGGATAAAACCCGATTCTCATCTTCTCTCACCTCCTGTAGCCAGCAGCGTCAGCGTATCTGAGATTTTCTGATACAACTGCTCATTGGAGCTGCTGCCCCGGTAAATCTGATGAAATACCTCGCCATCCTTGATAAACAGGACCCGGCCCGCATGGCTTGCTGCTTTTGCGGAATGCGTAACCATCAGGATTGTCTGTCCGTCATTGTTAATCTCGTTAAAAATACGCAGCAGCCCGTCCGCAGAACGGGAGTCCAGAGCACCTGTCGGTTCATCCGCAAGCACCAGCTTCGGCTTTGTAATCAGTGCACGCGCAACCGCTGCCCTCTGTTTCTGACCGCCGGACACCTCATATGGGAACTTCGAGAGAATATTTGCAATGCCAAGCCTGTTTGCAATCGGCACCAGCCGCCCGTTCATCTCCTCATACGATTTGCCGCCCAGCACAAGCGGCAGAAAAATATTGTCCTGCAAAGAAAACGTATCGAGCAGGTTAAAATCCTGAAATACAAATCCCAGGTTATTTCTGCGGAATGCTGTCATTTCTTTTTCCCGGACCTTGGACATGCTCTTTCCGTCCAGAAGTACCTGGCCCCCGGTCGGGCGGTCTAACGCTGCAAGAATATTTAACAGCGTCGTTTTTCCCGAACCGGATTCGCCCATAATTGCCACATATTCTCCCTGCTCCACAGAAAAAGATACATTTGTCAATGCCTGCACCTGATTTCCCCCAAAACGGGTCGTATATATTTTTTTCAGGCACTGCGCCTCTAAAATTGCCATATTTTGTAACCTCCCTGAACTGTTTTTGTTTACATGGATATCATAACAAAACGGCTGGCTCCCCGACATCGAATCGGGTGACAAACCAGCCGTTTCCTATGACATTTTTGTAAGATTACAGCAGTTCCAGATTATCCCTGTAAAGGTCAATCGAAAAAACCGTTCCTTTTCCGGGCTCAGACTCCACACGAATGGGATGCATCAGCTTGTCCGCCGCCTTCCGGCACAGATACAGGCCGAGTCCCGTTGATTTTTTATCAGCCCTTCCATTATAGCCTGTAAAGCCTTTTTCAAAAATACGCGGAATATCTTCTTTTGCGATTCCAATTCCCGTATCAGCAATGTTCAATACCTTCTCAGGTGTTACGGCAATCTGCACCGAGCCTTCCTGCGTATATTTCACAGCATTTGACAAAATCTGTTCCATAATAAACAGCAGCCACTTTTTATCCGTCAGCACAGAGCATTCAGCCGGCTCATAAAACAGGCGGATATGCCTGCGCACAAACATCGGCGCATATTTATGAATGGCTTCCCGGATAATATCATCCAGCCGGTATTCCTGAATGACAAAATCAGACGCATCACTGCCAAGCCGCAGATAGCTTAACACCATTTCGGCATACTGTTCAATCCGAAACAGCTCCGCCGACAATTCCCGGTGCTCTGCGGTATCTTCCGCCTGCAGCGTCATATGCATAACTGAAATCGGCGTTTTTATCTGATGTACCCACGTCGTATAATAATCCATGCTTTCCTGGCGTTCCTGCTGCCAGGCTGTCATGGCTTCGTCGTAAACCTGTTTCAGCCGTACAATCATTTCCTGGTAATCCGCTTCCGCCAGTGTTTCCGGTTCTGGCAGCGCCTGGTCAAGCACTTTGATATTTTGGGCTATGCGCCTGCGTTCCAGGTGCTTTTTCCTGTATGCAGCCAGATGCAGCCCCAGCACAAGCACCGTCAGCAGCACGCACAGCCCCGCCGCATAAGCCACTGCTTCTATCTCCATGCTGTACAGGGATAACACATATGCAAATATGACGGTATATGCCGCAAACATCGCCGCCGTATATTTATACTGCCCAAGATACTTCCAGATAATATCCTGCCACCGTTCTTTTTCCATCCCTGTCCCGCCTTCTGTCCCGATATGCCAGCCTGTGCTGCAATTCCTTTTTACTTTTCCCTTTTCAGCTTTGTTATTTTCTTCTTTTTCTGCGGCTGTGCTATCATTCTATCCTTATCATTTTTAATTGTGCTTTTTCGTCCTGCTTCTGCTGTTCCCATTCCCTGATTGTTTTATTTTATCCTGATTCCAATTTACTTGTTCCTTATTGCTCTTTTTCCTGATTCCAATTTACTTGTTTCTTATTGCTCTTTTCTCTGATTTCAATTTACTTGTTTCTTATTGCTCTTTTCTCTGATTTCGATTTACTTGTTCCTTATTGCTCTTTTTATCCTGCTTCTTTTATTACTGTTCCCCTGATTCTCCATGCTTTATCTGCCAGTATATGCCATCTGCCATCTGTACGAGATACCCCTCATATCTTTCTTTCACTTCTCCGGTTTCCACATTTCTGGCCACGACATATTCATGATAAACCGGGTCTTCCGTCCATTCCGAAAAATAGAAATCACTGCCATCCCGGAACATAAATGTCTCTGTTTTTCCAAGCTCAAATGTCTGCTGTTCCGGCCAGATTACCCTGCCCGTATTCCCCTGCCCGCCTTTATATAATGTCACAGGCGACACTGCCAGCCGCAGGTTATAACAGTCCGATACGGTTTCCAGCGGCAGCTCTTTGAGACATTTTTTCTTTTGTTCAGCAGGAGCATAAGAATAGATTCGGATGTATCTGCTGCCAAAATCAGCTTCCAGAAAATAAAAATATCTGCCATCCCAGACTGGCTGGTCAATATATACATTTTCCTTTGTTTCAAACGGCATATGTACATCTCCATCCGGAAAATGAACGAGACAGCAGTTCATCCCAGAAAATGTCCTGCCTGACAGCACAATCTTTTCTGCATCCTCAATATCGCAGAACTGCTCTGTCCCTTCCTGGCAGCTGAACCATTCCGCCGTACCGCTTATCGGTTCCGGATAACCTGTTACCTTGTCATTAAGTTTTATCGTATTCATTACAAGCTCCTTTAAATATCATTTTTTCTTAATATTCATTTAGAACTTTTTCCTATCCCTGCAGCTGCCCTGGCAGGCATTCCTGCCTGCTTCCTATTCCACAATATACCCGCTGCCAACCTTCGTTGTAATAAAATGCTTCAGCCCTGCCTGTTCCAGTTTTTTCCGCAGCCTGGTGACATTTACCGTCAGAGTATTTTCCTCGACATAAGAATCCATCTGCCACAGCCTTGTCATCAGTGTTTCACGGCTGACTACTTTTCCCTTATTCTCCAGCAGCATCTGCAAAATACGGAAATCATTTTTCGTCAGTTCTACACGCATGCCCTGATACGTCAGGGAAGCATCGTTTAAATTCAGTACTGCACCCCTGTGTTCCAGCACTGGTATCTTTCCGCCCATGTCATAAGCCCGGCGCAATGCAGCCTGCAGCTTTGCCATCAGCACGTTTAAATCAACCGGCTTTGGAATAAAATCATCCCCGCCCATATTCATGGCCATAACAATATTCATGTTATCCGATGCAGATGAAAGAAAAATTACCGGAACATTGGAAATCCTGCGTATTTCCGTACACCAGTAATAACCATTATAAAATGGCAGCATAATATCCACGAGAACCAGATGCGGGTCAAATTCCACAAATGTACGAATGACGTTCTGAAAATCCTTTACGCACATCCCTTCATTTCCCCAAGATTCAATTTGCCGCCTGATTGCCTCTGCCATTGTCAGGTCATCTTCAATAATCATTATCCGATACATGTCATTCCCTCAGCACACTGTTCTGGAAATAAATTCTAAAACGCTTGCATCTATTATATATCGAAAATGCTGCTTTGTCGATAGCAGGAATTGCTCATCCATCCATACAAATTTAATAAATCATGAAAATATTCCAGAGAATGTTTGAAATTACTTTTCATAAGATATGCTTCACAGTCTGCGGAGATGATTTTTCAGACACACCCTGAAAAAACTGTTTACCTGCAAAAATAAATCAGCGCCGCTTCTGACAGCCATAAAACTGCTGCCCAGGCTGCTCCAAAAAGAACCGATAACAGGCCAAAGCTGTGGTTCAAAAAAGATACCGCCTGCTGAATTACAAAAGCTGCCCCGCATGCCCGAATACACAGCCGGCTCATGCACCCAAGCTGCACGCTCCTGATTTCCTGTTTTGTAACCGGCATAAATTCCAGCTTTTTATAAACCGGCACAAATTTCGTTCCTTCCTTTACAAACAGGTATGGCTGCATATACTGCTGGATTCCCTGTATACACAGCAGGCATCCGAGCCAGGCCGTCAGCGTATTCGTCCGCTCAATCGGAATCATCATGCACATCAGTCCTATTCCGCAGAGCAGATACCCGGCGGTTTTTGCATTCAAAAAACTGGTTTCACGTACCCTTTTCATCTCGTCTATAAATCCAGCTGCATGTGCAGTATTCTGTTTCTTTCCAAAATGGTGTTCCCGGCTTTTCAGCTCCCCGTATATAGATTCCCTGTCCTTATTTCCCCTGCCAGCTTTCATATTCTCCCACCCTTCTGTAATGCTGCTTTTGTTCTTCCTGAACTTCTCAAATACTGCTTTTATTCTGCCTGGACTTCGCATTCCGATACGATTCTTCCTTCTTCTATCCGTATCAGGTAATCCATATGCCTTGCAATATCATCCTGTATATGAGTGCTCATCAAAACCGCGCAGCGCTCATTTTCCAGCAGCCCATGCAGTATACGAAAAAATTCCTTTCTAAAAACCGGGTCCATCCCCGCCGAAGCTTCATCCAGCAGATACAGTTCCGTTTCATGAGCCATGGCAAATGCCAGCTGGAATTTCATATATTCGCCCCTGGACATGTTTTTCAGCGCCTGATGCACAGACAGCTGCATGAAATTCATCGTTTCTTCAAATCTGTTCATCGAAAATGCATGATACACCGCCTGCAAAATCTCCGCGTTTTCCAAAGCAGTCTGCTCCATAAAAAATTTCTGTTCCTCTGAAACAAACCCTATCCGGTTCATTCTCTCTGTCCGTCCCTTCTCCCAGGGTACGCCATCTGCCAGAATATTTCCTTCAAACCGGGCATTTTTATCCAGCATTAAATGAAACAGCGTTGTTTTGCCAGCACCATTTTTTCCTGCAAGTGCTGTCAGATACCCTTCCCTGATTATAAACGACAAATTTTCCAGACAGAATTTTTTCCTCCGAAACGTCACATTCTGAAACTCCACCTGCATCTGTTTTCCCTCCTCTGCCCTTTATCCAGAAATCCTTTGATTTCGTATCACCCGGCATGTCCTGCATTTTTTTATTCATTCAGCAATTCTTCTGCCATAATCAGGATATCCTGTTTTTTCATTCCGGCCCTTTTACATTCCTCAAGCAGCTCCATCATTTTATGTTCCAGCATGACATACTGTTTTTCTTTCAGATAATTCGTATTTGCATCACAGACATAAAACCCTTTTCCCGGCACAGGGCGTATCAGGTTTTCTTTTTCCAGTTCTTCATATGCCCTCTTTGTCGTAATCATGCTGACTTCCAGTTTCGCAGCAAGCACCCGGATTGACGGCAGCGCTTCACCCGGCATCAGCTCCTGATTAAATATCGCATTTTTCAGCTGGCTGACAATCTGTTCATAAATCGCCAGGCTGCTGTTCGTATTAATTACAATTTTCATTTATTCAAATTCCCCTATCTAAATGCTTCTGCAATTCAGAATCTGGATTTTTTACATGTTTTTTTCATAATTCATTCCGAATTCCATAACCGGCTTATAACAGATAAGACAGATTGCCGCATTGAACACCACTTCCAGCAGAATCATGACAGCAGCTGACATATCCAGGTGCCTTTCCGTCAGGACTCCTGCCTGGACAAATATGCCGTCCCTGACAGAAAATGAAGCCATAGCACACCCGGAAATTACCCATGATACCATAAATAAAAGCCCATACCCAAGGGAAAGCCAGTAGTACTCATCCCCCTCCGCTCTTGCCGTCTGCATGCTGAATAACGCATGATGCATATTTGCCCCCATCAAAAATGCCAGTACCAGAACTCCAATTTCCAGCATTTCCAATACTGACACAACTCCTGCAGCAAGCAATGCCAGGCTGAACAGTGCGTATAACATCATGGAAATTCCAATCCGGACAGCATACGCCGTAATCATATATTTCTTTCTGTCTTTTTCTGACATCGGGCATAAAAACAGTATCTTATGTATCTCATTAGGGTACATGCGGGACAGCAATAATCCAGCCAGCATAGGAACAACTCCCATTGCATACCGGACAGCATCTGCCCCTGTCATAAAACCCATATAAAAATAACCAATATAAAAATATCCAAGACAGAAATAAAATGTCCCGGCACTGCTGACTGCTTTGAGTGAAGCAAAAAATCTCCCCCGGTAATCCTCCAATATCATTTTAAACATTCTGGCACGCTCCTTCCCTGTCATCATTTCTGTAGCTGACAGCTTTATTACTCCAGTCTGCCGCTTTTTATCAGATAATACATGATTTCTTCCACAGAAGGTACTGACACTTCCAGCGCCCTGTCATAACAATCTGCTTTTCTGTGCCTGACCAGCGCTGTTGCACAATACTGGCCTGATTCCCGATATATCACCCGTTCTTTTTTCAAAAGCTTCAGCTTATATTCTTCTCCCTTTACAAGCCGCAGCTTATCCATCAGCGTTTCTTTTTGTGATGCAAATACCAGTTTTCCATGATGAAGGAATACCAGATAATCCGCAATGCGTTCCAGTTCATTCAGCTGGTGTGTCGCCAGAATAATGCTGCACTCACCGCTGCTCACAAATTCTGTCAGGATATGCAGAAACTGCTCCTGAAATTCCGGGTCGAAATTTGCTGCCGGCTCATCCAGCACAAGCAGCTTTGCACGATGAGACAGCGCGAACGCAAATTGGAATTTCAGCTTTTCCCCTTTGGATATATGCTTCCACCGCTTATCTTTGTCCAGCGCAAACGCATGGCAATAATGCAAAAGCAGTTCCCTGTCATAATGCTCATAATATCTTCCGAACATATGCCCGTTATCCTCTAATTTCATATCCGGCAGAAATAAATCCTCATCTGCAAGCACATAGCCAGTATCATTTCGTATGCTGCGCTCCTGCGTGCGGTAATCTTTGCCAAAAACAGTAATCCTGCCAGCATCCGGCCGATACAGGCCAAGTATCAGATTGAGCAGCGTTGTTTTGCCCGCCCCGTTTTCACCTATCAGGCCCATGATATATCCCTTTGGCAGTTCAAACGAAATATCCTGCAAATAAAAGTCCCCCAGATGCTTTTCTGCATGTTCTGCCTTTATCATGACAGGTTCTTCTTTTTCTGCATGTTCTGCCTTTATCATGACAGGTTCTTCTTTTTCTGCATACTCCGCCTTTATCATGACAGGTTCTCTTTTTTCTGCATGCTCTGCATTTAACATGTCAGATTCTCCTTTTTCTGCATACTCCGCCTTCAACATTTCGGATTCTCCTTTTTCTGCATGCTCCGCCTTCAACATTTCGGATTCTCCTTTTTCTGCATACTCCGCCTTCAACATTTCGGATTCTCCTTTCCTGCTGGCTGTATTTACTGATGCAATCTGTATATGTACTGTATATAATTAAATATACAGTACATATACAGTTAAGTCAAGTTTTTTTATTCTTTTATAATTTCTTTTATGCTAAATATTTTTTATGACATCTATTTAACAAAAAAAGCCTGCAGGCCTGCAAGACCATCCGCTATTGTTCCGGTTACTGACACAACTCCACATCAGCAAAAAAAGCATCCCTCCCGGAATGCCTTACTGATTATTGATTATTGATACTTTTTTATTTTTAAAAACCATATTCTAACAAAATTCATTGCTGTTTTCTGAATTATGATTTTTACTGTCTTTATAAATAAAATACGGGAAAATCGCTCCGAAAGATTCCGTGACAAAAAAGATTATAATTAAGATTTATAAATAAAAGAAGTGAATAACAGACAAAATAAAAAAACCAAAAACCTAACACGCTGCAAGGTTTTCAGTCATTCTTAATAAAACTGCCTGATTTTACGAAAATGAGACACGGGGGAGTCGAACCCCCGACAACTTGATTAAAAGTCAAGTGCTCTACCAACTGAGCTAGTATCCCATAAAACATTGTTATCCCGGATTACCGAATAACAATGCCCAGTTCCGGAATCGAACCAGAGACACGAGGATTTTCAGTCCTCTGCTCTACCAACTGAGCTAACTGGGCAATTAAATTGCGGGGACAGGATTTGAACCTATGACCTTCGGGTTATGAGCCCGACGAGCTTCCAGACTGCTCCACCCCGCGATATTAAATGATAAACAGAAAAATAAACTGTTCCCATTCTTCTGTTTTAATGGATGGAGAAGGATTCGAACCTTCGAAGGCGTTGCCAACAGATTTACAGTCTGCCCCCTTTGGCCACTCGGGAATCCATCCATAATACAGGAACCGCATGATTGCCTGTCCTGACAATAATGTATTATAGCATATGATTTTTCCACATGCAAGATTAATCTTAAAATATCTTTCTAAAATTACAGCAAAATATTACCGGGCCGCTCCGGGGCAACTGTAATCACAGAACCCGGAACAGCCCTGTATGACTGCTCTGACACTACAGGTTTTTCAAAATCACCGCGCAGTTGGGCGGAAGGGTAAGCTTAATCCGTCCGTTATGCACCTCATGAATCACGGAAGCGGTAGAATAACCTTCCGGCGTGGTGAACATAATCTGTTCCAGTCTGGTTTCCCGTTCCAGTCCCGCAGGCCAGACTCTCCATTCCATTTCACGGGACACATAATCATTGTTGATCACAATGATAAACTGCTGATAACGGTTAAACCGCCCATAGCACATCACCTGATAATCTCCGCCTAAAAATTTCAGAGACCCGGTCCGCAATGCTTCATACCGCCTGTGAATCCGGATAATATCCCTGTGAAAATCCAGCAGTTCCTGGTCTTCCCTGCCCCAGGGATACGTTCTGCGGTTATCCGGATCGGTAAAGCCAACCGCCCCGGCCTCATCTCCATAATAAATAGTGGGCGCTCCCGGCCAGGTCATCTGTACCACCACGGCTTCTTTCATCACACCCTTGTTGATTCCCTCCCCTGCCGCGGCGCTTCCCAGAGCATCCACCCGGCCTACCTTATGATTGGTACGGGTCAGGAACCTGGAATGGTCATGATTGGACAGCTCATTCATGGCACATTGCAGAGAAGGAGTCATAAAGCGGGTCATATAATAATTCATAGCGCCTTCAAAATTCTGGAAATTCCCCAGCATATCCTGCCGATATCCGTCACTGTGCTTTTCCATACCGGTGAGGAACCAGGTCAGGGGTTCCATAAAGGCATCGTAATTCATCACCGTATCCCACTGGTCTCCCCGCAGCCATTCCACCGGGTCACCGTAATGTTCCGCCAGCACAATGGCCTCCGGATTGGCTTCCTTTACCGCATTCCGGAAATCCCGCCAGAACTGATGGTTAAATTCCACAGAATGGCCCAGGTCTGCCGCCACATCCAGACGCCAGCCATCTGCATTGTAAGGAGGAGATACCCATTTCTTTCCAATTTCCAGAATATAATCATACAGTTCCTGAGATCCTTCATAATTCAGCTTGGGCAGCGTATCATGCCCCCACCAGCCATCATATGTCTTATTGTAAGGCCAGCAGTTCTCATCATGGAACTGAAAGAAATTCCGGTAAGGACTGTCCTCGGAAATATAAGCACCAGTGGCATATCCCACTTCCTTTTCATAAATCAGTTCCCGGTCCAGCCATTTATTAAAGGAGCCGCAGTGATTGAATACACCGTCCAGTATCACCCGCATACCCCGTCTGTGAGCCTCTGCCACCAGACAGGCAAACAGTTCATTACTGGCCTCCAGATTCTTAACGTCAGAAACACGCTTAATATACCTGGTGGCCTTTGCATTATCTGTTTCTCCCGGAGGCAGTTCTTCCCCTCCGTCTTCAATAATCACACCGTAATGAGGATCAATATAGTCGTAATCCTGTATGTCATATTTATGGTTGGAAGGCGAGACAAACAGGGGATTAAAATACAGAACCTCGACGCCAAGATCCTGCAGATAATTCAGTTTTTTCATAACTCCCGCCAGATCGCCGCCGTAAAATTCGCCCACGCCAAAATTTTCCGGACATTTATCCCAGTCATCCACACCCTGGCTGTATACCTTGATATAGTAGTATTCATTGGTCTTTACATCATTGGAAGTATCTCCATTGCAAAAACGATCCACCAGTATCTGATACATTACGGCTCCCTTTGCCCAGTCAGGTGTGGAAAATCCCGGCACAATGGCAAAAGCATATTCCGGCCTTACCTGAGGCGTCACTCCCATCCGATCGTAATAACAGTGAAGCATGCCTGCTGCTATTTCAAAATAATACCGGTACTCTGACGTCTCAAGCTGCACTTCTGTACGGTAGTAGTCAAATTCCCCTCTGGTTTCCTCTTTCTTCATGGGAATTTTTCTCTGTTCTGTGCACAGCCATACAATATCCACATTATTTTTGGCTGTCCGGAAAGTAAGGGTGACCTTTTCATTTTCTCCCGGTTCCGGAGGATTTCTGTAATCCCTGGTACCGTCTGAAAACAATGCGTGCTTGCGCAGCAGCGGGCGCATCTGCATCATATACTGCTGCCTCTGATTCAGTTCATAAATGGAATATTTGCTCATGGTTATACCTCTTTTTTATCATAACTGGCAATATTTTCACGAGTTTCCTACCATGGTTTCATTTCATCTGATGCAGGCAATCCAAAAGATTTCCTGCTATGTAAAAAAGGCAGCTTTTTCACGGCTGCCTTTTTTAGGAGAAGGTATTTTTACTATGGGGTGTAGCAAAAACTATATAATGTATTGGGGGGTTTTTACAGTAATTATAGTACCATAAAACCTCCAATAAGTGTGCACAAACTTCACAAAAATTGCAACCTGTTTTTATAAGATTTGTACAGTACCATTTGCCTATCCCTCTGGATTTCCATAGTAATTTTGCACAATTTACCCTTCAAATAAGGCTTCAAACTCATCCCGGCTGATTTTTTCCTTTTCCAGAAGAAGATCCGCGCATTTGTGAAGAATCTTCTCATGCTCCAGCAGAATACTTCTGGATTTCTGATAGCATTCGTCAATAATGCGCTTGATTTCCTGGTCAATGACTCCGGCGATATTTTCTCCGTAAGACCTGGTATGGGCCAGATCCCTTCCGATAAACACTTCGTCGTCTTCGTTGTCGTAATTAATCAGACCCACATGCTCTGACATACCGTATTTGGTTACCATGGCTTTTGCCACACTGGTAGCCTGTTTGATATCCTGAGAAGCTCCTGTGGTAATATCATCAAAAATCAGTTCTTCCGCCACTCTGCCGCCCAGATCCACAATAATTTCCTGCAGCATCCGGCCTTTGGTATTAAACATCTCTTCCCGCTCCGGCAGGGGCATGGTATAGCCTGCCGCTCCCACGCCGGTGGGTATAATAGATACGGAATACACCGGGCCCACATCCGGCAGCACATGGAACAGAATCGCATGGCCTGCTTCATGATAGGCTGTAATCCGCTTCTCTTTGTCTGTGATAATCCTGCTTCGCTTCTCCGAGCCGATTCCCACTTTTACAAAGGATTTTCGGATATCTCCCTGAATTATATATCCCCTGTCTTCTTTTGCCGCATAAATAGCCGCCTCATTCAGAAGATTTTCCAGATCCGCTCCGGTAAACCCTGCAGTGGTCTGGGCAATCTGTTTCAGATCCACATCATCTCCCAGGGGTTTGTTCTGGGCATGAACTTTCAGAATTTCCTCACGTCCGCCAATATCCGGCCTTCCCACATGAACCTTTCGGTCAAACCGGCCGGGACGCATAATGGCAGGATCCAGAATATCCACACGGTTGGTAGCCGCCATCACAATAATTCCTTCGTTGACGCCAAAACCGTCCATTTCCACCAGAAGCTGGTTCAGGGTCTGCTCCCGCTCGTCATGTCCGCCGCCCATTCCGGTGCCCCGGCGTCTGGCCACTGCGTCAATTTCATCAATAAATACGATACAGGGTGCATTTTTCTTGGCTTCCTCAAACAAATCACGGACACGGGATGCCCCCACGCCCACAAACATCTCCACGAAATCAGAACCGGAAATGCTGAAAAAGGGCACGCCTGCCTCTCCGGCCACAGCCTTGGCCAGCAGCGTTTTACCGGTTCCCGGAGGCCCCACCAAAAGAACCCCCTTGGGAATTCTGGCCCCCAGCTTCGTATATTTTCTGGGCGCCCGCAGAAAATCCACCAGTTCTTCCAGTTCCTCTTTTTCCTCTTTCAGGCCTGCCACACTTCCAAACGTCACTTTTTTATTCTCGTCAGTGGTCATTTTGGCCCGGCTCTTGCCAAAATTCATCATTTTGCTTCCGCCTCCGGAAGCCGCTGATGCGTGATTGGTCATCATAATATAGAAAACAAACAGTACAGCAAACAAAATCAGAGTGGGAAGTATGGAAATCAGCCAGTTTTCCTCCGGCATCTCCTTCACCACATAATCTGCAAAATCATAGGATTTCATGGTTTCCTGCAATGTATTGATATCCGATACATACAGCACTTTCCCGCCGCCTTTGCCGGAATCTCCTTTCAGCGTTACATCCGCCTGGCCGCTGGGTACTTCCCGGTTCTGGGAAACCACCACTGACACCACATTTTCACTTTTCAGATCCTGTTCAAACTGTGCATAAGTATACAGGCCATTCTGCCCGAAACCGGAGGAACTGTCCCGCAGAATCCAGAGCAGCGCCAGAACGGCGATGGCTGCAAGATACAATCCAAACGCCCGGTTGCGTTTCTGTGCATTCATATTTCTTATGCCTCCTCTCTCATTGACTGTCTTTTTTAATCATTTATTTCTACTACTCCCACATAGGGAAGATTTCTGTAATGCTGCATATAATCAAGGCCATAGCCCACCACGAATTCATCCGGTATCTCAAATCCGGTATAATCCACATGCACATCTGTCACCCGGCGTTCCGGCTTATCCAGTAATGTGCACAGTTTCAGGCTTTTGGGCTTCCTGCTCTTCAGATTCTCCAGTAAATAGCTTAACGTCCTGCCGGAGTCCACAATATCTTCCACCACCAGTACATGCTTTCCTTCAATGGCTTCATCCAGATCCTTGATGACTTTTACCACACCGCTGGATTTGGTGTGATTGCCATAGCTGGACACGGACATAAAATCAAGGGAGACCGGCACCGTCAGCCTTTTTGCAAGCTGGCAGGTAAAAAACACTCCGCCTTTGAGCACGCTGACCAGATGAACTTCCTCCCCGTTATAATATTCACTGATTTCTTTTCCCATCTCACAGATTCTTTTTTCCACTTCTTCTTCTGAAATTAGCACACGAACTTTCTCACTCACAAATATTTCCTCCATATACCCGTATCTCAAGAATTCTTCTGGTGTCCTCTGTCACTTTTACATCTTCGCCAAGCCTGCTGCCGATCACCCAGACCACATGGGTCTCGTCTGTAAGCAGCAGCATATGTTCCCGCTTCGGCCCCGGTATTTTTTCATCAATGAAAAATTTTTTCAGTTTTTTTCGTCTGCCCTCCGGGCCAATCACCAGAAAATCTTTTTCCCGACGTGTTCTTAACAGCATGGTGCCTTTTATTTTATCATAGTCCAGCCATTTCGTATACATCTTTTTGGGAATTTCTTCATTTTGAAGATTATTTTCCAGTATTCGGGTGTGTATTTCATATCCCCGGAAAGGAATTTTCAGAATTCCTTCCGGCGGCAGTATCCAGGTTTTCTTTGCATCCCATACAGCACAGGATTTTTCATCGGATATTTCCTTATCCTTTTTAAGCTCCACTCCGTCATAGGTCCGCACTCCTTCCACCCCGCAGGGAAAAGAAAGTTTCCTGCCCGTCTGCTTTTCAAACAGTTCCCGCAGACTCTGTACATGGCGCCCGGAAATATCCCGGCTGCTGCCTGCGGTTTCCGCCAGGACCTTGTGCAGAAGGGATTTCTGCAGAACCGGTTTTTCCTCTGTTATCTTCCCGGAAATACATACGGTCTGCAAATCCCGGCGGATGTATCTGTCCTTTCTTTCTTCTGTCAGCTCCCGCACCAGCGCCTCTGCCTCCGCCGCCTGTTCCGCCGCCTGGTTCATATGGGCCACAGCCTCAGAATTGATTTCCTCCAGCACCGGCAAAATCTGATGCCTGACTCTATTTCTGGTATAATCCAGTGTTTCGTTTGTTTTGTCCTGGCAGAATATCTGGCCTTCTGCCGCCAGAAATGCTTCGATTTCTCTGCGCTTTACACACAGCAGCGGGCGGATAATGTTATCACGCACAGGGGGGATTCCGCACAGGCCTTTAAGCCCCGTACCCCGTGCCAGATGAAACAGTATGGTTTCCGCACAGTCATTCTGATTGTGGGCCACCGCAATTCTGTCAGCTCTGAATATTTCGGCTGCCTGCTCAAAAAAGCCATACCGCAGAATTCTGGCTCCTTCCTCCACTGTCATTTTATGTGCCCTGGCATATTCCATTGCCTGGCAATGGAATATTTTACAGGGAATCCGGTGCTGCCTGCAGATTTCTTCCACAAAACATGCATCTTTCCTGCTGTCCTCTCCCCGGATTCCGTGTTCCACATGGACTGCGCACAGGCGGATTTTCCCGGCCTGTGCCAGTTCCTGCAGGATCAGCAGCAGACAGACGGAATCCGCACCGCCGGACACCGCTGCCAGAATACAGTCTCCCTCCTCTGCCATATGATGTTCTTTCATAAAAGCCATGATTCTCTTCTGCATTTATTTCTCCCAGATTCCTGCCACCAGCACCGTCATGTCGTCCGGTACCTTTCCCGCAGTAAACAGTAAAATTCGTTCCAGTATCTGTTTGGCCATCTGGCCGGGATTATTTGTCTCCACAGTTTCCAGAATTTCCTGCATGGCGTCCTCAGGCACGGGCACATGCAGATCGTCCAGCACTCCGTCTGTGACCTGCACCACAAAATCTCCGTCCTTCAGCTGCCTGCTGGTTTTTTCAATCTCAAGCTGCTGAAAAATTCCCGCCGGAAGGCTGCCCGATGAAATACACTCCACTTCCTCGCCCCGTTTGATAAAGGTGGCGGCAGCGCCGATTTTATAAAAATCACAGATTCCCGTATATAAGTCAATGGCTGCCAGATCCACCGTGGAAAACATCCCTTCCTCTCCCTGGATCACCATGGCGGAATTCATCATGCGGATTGCCGTCTCCTTCCGAAATCCCGCTTCCAGAAACTTCTCTATTAACTCTATCACCATTTCGCTTTCCTTACAAGCATTGATTCCGGAACCCATTCCGTCTGACAGTGCCATCACGCATTCCCCGCCTTCCAGTTCCAGAAAAGAAAAACTGTCTCCCGACACCTGAGCCCCGTCCCTGGTAAGCCGGGCCACCCCCTGCAGGGCATGATACAGGGTGTCTTCCTCGAAAGTCAGAAAATTTTCTTCTTTTCCAATCAGGGAACGGATGTATTTCCCTGGAACCATGTCTCGCCGCAGTCCCTGGCTGATTCCTTTTGCCAGTTCTTTCACTGGCACGCAGTTTCCCCATTTGGACGCGGCTCTCATCTGCAGAGACAGTTTCCCGTTCTGTCTCTCGTACAGGCGAATTTCACTGGCTGTAATTCCCCGCTCTTTCAGCCTGTATTTCACAGAGCTCAGAAGTTTGCTTTCCTGCCGGCTCACATCTTTATATTCTGTGGCGCAGTCCTCCATAATATAGGCCATGGCGTCTAACTGTTCCGCAATAATCCCTCTGTTTTCCAGCAGACGGTTATACCAGGCCAGATTCAGCTTTGCCTTTTCAAATACGCCCACCGCTTCTTCTATGATGCTGGCAGACCAGGGGCAGCAGTCCGCCAGTTCCCGGTGCAGTTCTTCTTCCGCACTGCCTCTTTTTTCGATGGAATGAAAAAGACGGAAAAAAAGCTCGTACATGGGACTGGTATCCTCCTGCCAGCAGATGGCGCACTGGTCGCAGGACATACAGATTTTTCCGGCAATTTCCTGCTGCATTTTTCCCATTTCCTCCGGCTCAAAATTACTTTTAAAATTTTCCATCCGGGAAAAAATCTGGGACAGGCCGCTGAAAGACTGAGCGTAAGTCTGGAGTTTTTCTCCATGTTCCGGGGCTGTCTGCCCGGTCCCCTGCTGCCCCTCCCCGCCAGAAAACCTCCATTCCAGAAATCCATGGAGTATGGGGGACAGCACCAGCACCATACCGCACACCAGTACGGATTCCAGAATTCCCATCCACACCACGGTCCGGTTGCGCACCTGCATCAGCTCACCTGCCATCGTCAGCAGGAACACGCTGACTCCCGCAGCGCCTGCCCCCACATACGTGCGGCAGCTTTTGCTGGCCCACTCCACCAGACGTATTACCACCGCTGTCACCAGGAGTACCATGGTATATTTGGCCATTGCCTGCACCGGCACAAACAATGCCATGCCAAAAATGCTGAAAATCAAAAGCAGCGTACGGTTCACTTCTTCCATATAGCAGGCTGTGAAAAACCCCGGTATCAGAGGATAGCACCCCGCAAATGCTCCTCTTGCCGCCAGCATTGCCAGTCCATACAGCCCGATTTCTTTCCATCTCGTTCCCATTCTTTTTGTTCCAGTCATATCTCATCCTCCTTTTTGTCCGGCGTCTGTGTCTGTACCGGACGTGCAGGAGTTATTATAAAAAGGAGCGGCTGAAATGTTTGTCAAACCAGGGACAGGTTTTCAAAAACTTTTAGACAAAAAGCCCCTTAGAACCACTGCTTATGGCGATTCTAAGGGGCTTATGCTTTTTAGGAAATTCATGACTGCCCTTCATCACTGTACTGGCAGGCGCTCAGGCAAATGCTATTCTCCCTCTGCTGTTTTCTCCTTGAAAATAATCTCATTGGAGTAAACAAGTCCGAGTCTGGTCTTTGCCACCTGCTCTATGTATTCTTTGGTACCTACATACTCTTCATACTCTTTCAGTTCACCCTGTCGGATCTGTTCCGTCTCAAGCTGAGCCTGAAGCTCTGCTTCCTGCGCTCTGTAAGATTCATTCCGCTGGTACACAGATACAATCTGCACGGACATGACTCCGATTAAGGTGAAGACAATCAGCGTAATGCATATGATGCTGGACTTATTCTGTTTCCTTCTTCTCCTCAGCCGGGTTCTCTCCGCACCTGACTTCCGTGCTCTTTCACGTTTTCCCATATAATAACCTTTCCCTGACTGCAGCCGCTCCCGTTTCCAGACAGTGCTCCGGCGAACGGCAGCTTACAATTTGCATAATCCTATTCTAACTGCTTTCCATATTTTTTTCAATTGTTTTTTCAAAAACCTCAGGACTTTTTTCGTCCTTTTTTTCACAACTCCTGCCGGCCGCTTCAGTACACGGGCTGTCCACACCAGAGGCCGGCTCAGGGCAAAGAGTATTTTTTCCAGCAGAAACACGCTTCCTTTTACCACCCAGGAGCTGAACAGCAGGTTATAAAACAGCATTCCCACCATCACTCCGCCGATTACAAATCCCCGGATATAGCCGCTGTTTTCCCGGTACAGCATGGCAAACAGCGCAACTGCACTGCCAATCCAGAACAGCAGGTCCTCCGCCCCTGTCATCCAGGATTTATGGGAAATCAGCCTTCGGATAATGCGAAGCAGATCATATACAAATAACAGTATCATTCCGGTAAGGAAAGAGGCCAGCAATACGTCTGCTTCCTTCAGGATTCCTTCACTTATCTGCATTACCTGAACAGTCTTCCCAGAAAAGATTCACCCTGTCTGGAGGAGGGCTTCATATCCGAGTAAGTCAGACTGTCGATTTTTCCCTCAATATCTATCTCCCCCTTTTCCAGTGTCAGGCGGTTTACATGAAGGTCATTTCCTTTTATCATCAGCATACCCAGCTCTGTTTCCAGCAGAATTTCTCCCACATCAAAGGAAAGCACATCTATCACTCCGTTTAACACTCCGTTTTTACGGTTGGATATTACAATCTTATGGCTGCCTCCCGCCGCTTTTTCTTCCATTCAAAAACCTCCTTCCATATTTCCGGGACTATGGATGTCCTTTTTAAATATATGAAGGAGGGACCGTTTTATGCGTATAATTACAGATATTTGAACAATTCTTTTGCTTCCTCTTTCCGGCTGGTATCCTGTACCGCCAGAACTTCCACTTTTACATTTTTTGTGCCGAAACCAATGTCAATCACGTCTCCCGGCTTTACATCCAGGGAGGCTTTGGCCACTTTTCCGTTTACCGATACCCGGCCTGCGTCGCAGGCCTCATTTGCCACGGTTCTTCGCTTAATCAGACGTGACACCTTTAAAAATTTATCCAGTCTCATAATTTTTTCCTTTCAAAAGAGTGCGCAGTGCGATAAGAGCTTTTTTATTCTATGGAAAGACACCTTTGCGCGTTAGCGTGACAGGGCTTTCCTTATAGAATAATAAAAGGGCTTTCCTGAGAAAGCCCTCCGTAATGTCATAAACTTAATTATGCGTTAATCATATCTTTTAAAGCCTTGCCTGCCTTAAATTTAGGTGCTTTGGAAGCCGGGATTACCATTTCAGCACCGCTCTGAGGATTCCTTCCGGTTCTTGCTGCTCTTTCGGAAACCTCAAAGGTACCGAATCCAACCAACTGAATTTTTTCTCCTTTTTGTAATTCTTCTGTAACTACATCAGTAAATGCCTTTAATGCTTTCTCTGCGTCCTTTCTGGACAATTCCGCTTTTTCAGACATGGCTGCAATCAATTCTGCTTTGTTCATGACAATATTCCTCCTCTGGATTCTTACTTGTTTATTATGGTTCGGGTCTGTAAAGGTACACATCATGCTTTCTCTTTTCCGATTTTAACGACTTTTCCTGCCGCCCTGTACAGGCGAAAATTTCCCACTTTCAGGATGAAATACCTTTTCAGGATTACCCACACACATATTTATACTTGTTTTTATAATGTTTGTCAAGAAAAATTCCACATTTCAGAGGATTTACAGCATTTTATCAATCATGGCCAGCACTTCTTTTCCCAGTTTTTCTGATTTTTCATCTGCCTCGGCAAGGGAAGCGCCTTTTACGCCATAATAAAATTTCACCTTTGGCTCAGTGCCGGAAGGTCTGACGCACACCCATGCGTCGTCTGTCAGATCATAATAGAGCACATTGGAGGAAGGAAGCCCGGTGGGTACTTCTTTGCCCTCTGCCAGATTCTGAATGGTGCCTTTCTTATAATCTCTTGCGGAAACAACCTGATACCCGCCGATTTCTGCCGGTGTATTTTCTCTTAAGGTATTCATGATTTCCTGAATCTTCTCCAGCCCTTCAATTCCTTTCAGGGTGATGGCTTTTACATCATCTTTGTAATAGCCATAACGCTCATACATGGCAATCATGGCATCCCAGAGAGTCATATTTCTGGTCTTGTAATAAGCAGCCGCTTCACATAATGTCATGGAAGCCACTACCGCATCCTTGTCTCTTGCGTAGGTTCCGGTGAGGCAGCCATAACTTT
>OFHA01000139.1_pt1 | contig 64806 bp, 62 predicted proteins | sample 1521891 | NCBI WGS metagenome assembly OFHA01 (sample SAMEA3504089, study PRJEB24116) | mouse gut metagenome | biome: mouse gut; feature: mouse-associated habitat; material: faeces | place: Denmark | collected 2011
TGCATTAAGGAAACCTCAGACATGGTAAAAATTTTATCAATAACCTCTGATGGAAGGGAAGCCCTCCTTCAGTTATTCATCAGATATGACTTTGTAACTTATTAACTTTATAGCTCTTGTGGCTATATCATTATTATACTAGGAGGCAGGAACAATGAAATATGCACTGATTGGATGCGGAAGGATATCTCCAAACCATATTGCGGCTGCAAAGAGAAACGGGTTAGCGTTTGCAGGGCTTTGTGACAGGAATGTAACGGTGATGGAAGAAAAGGCATTGCAGTTTCAGCTTGGCGAAGTTCCAAGGTATACAGATTACCGCCAGATGCTGGAAAAAGAAAAGCCGGATCTGGCAGCCATTGCGACAGAGAGCGGCAGTCATGCATCCATTGCCCTGGACTGCATCCGTGCAGGCTGTCACCTGATTATCGAAAAACCCATGGCATTGTCCCTTGCAGATGCGGATAACATCATTGCGGCCGCAGCAGAAAAAGGGGTAAAGGTCTGTGTCAGCCACCAGAACCGCTTTAACAAGTCTGTCCAGAAAATCCGGGAAGCTTTGGAACAGAACCGTTTTGGAAGGCTGTTTTACGGAACGGCACATATCCGGTGGTGCCGTGACCAGGCATATTATTCCTGTGCGAAATGGCGGGGCACCTGGGAGCAGGATGGCGGGGCTTTGATGAACCAGTGCATTCATAATATTGACCTGCTCCGCTGGATGATGGGGGATGAAGCTGAGGAAGTATATGGAATGACAGACCGGCTCAATCATCCTTATATCGAAGCAGAAGACTTTGGAGCCGCACTGATTAAATTTAAAAACGGGTCATATGGGATTGTTGAGGGAACCACAGACCTGTACCCGGAAAACCTGGAAGAAACACTGTATTTATTCGGGGAAAAAGGAACCGTAAAGGCTGGCGGCCAGAGTGTGAACCGCATTGAGGAATGGAAATTTTCGGATGCACTGGATGCGCCCGAATCCGTGACGGCTGAATTTGCAGAAAATCCGCCAAACGTTTATGGATTTGGACATGCGCCGTTATATGCAGACGTCATCGACGCAATCAAGCATGACAGGGAACCATATGTAAACGCTCAGGCCGGCAGGCGTGCGCTGGAGCTTGTGCTGGCTATTTATAAATCTGCGGCAGAAGGAAGGCCGGTGAAGCTGCCGCTGGGGGATTGTTCTGCGATGGATTTTAAGGGCAGGTTTGCATAAGATATGCTGCTTTTTGTATTTGGTGCATGAAAGGTATCGGGAGGTTATGGATAAAACGAAAAATTATTTTGTGCATCCGTCGTGCTTTATCGATGAAGATGTGCAGATAGGGGAGAGTACAAAAATATGGCATTTTTCCCATATACAGTCCGGGGCAAGGATAGGAAGGAACTGTTCTCTGGGACAGGGTGTAAACATATCAAATAACGTAAAAATTGGAGACGGAGTAAAAATACAGAACCATGTATCAGTATATGAAGGAGTGGAACTGGAGGATTATGTATTTTGCGGGCCTTCCTGTGTTTTTACGAATGATGTCAGTCCAAGGGCGAGATACCCCAAAAACCATCAGTATAAAAAAACACTGATAAAACATGATGCCTCACTGGGTGCAAACTGTACGATTGTCTGCGGCCATACCGTCGGGGAATTTGCATTCATAGCTGCCGGGGCAGTCGTGACAAAGGATGTGCCGCCGCATGCGCTGATGGCCGGGGTTCCGGCGAAACAAACAGGATGGGTGTGTGAATGCGGGCGGGTGCTGGATGGCGTAAAAAGATGCCCGGACTGCGGGAAAGAAATAAACTGGCAAAGCAGGAACGATGAAAATTATTATATCTCATGATGTCGACCACTTGTTTGCAGCAGACCATATGTTCAAAGATTTGATTCTTGAAAAACTGTGGGTTCGAAGCTTTCTTTATCTGCTGCAGGGCAAAATCGGCCTGAAAACATTTTTATACCGCCTCTTTCTTCTCTTGCATAACCGGATGACAAGAATCGATGAGGTTATGAAATTTGATAAGGAACATGGCATACCATCCGTTTTTTTCTTTGGCATGGCGAACGGGCTTGGCATGTCTTATTCACAAAAAAGGGCACTTCCGTTTATCAGGAAGGTAATCGCAAATGGATTTGATGCCGGAGTACATGGAATTGATTATATACGGCCAGACAGGATAAAAAAAGAACATGATGATTTTTCCAGGCTGGCCGGCAAAGATGTATTTGGCATACGAAACCATTATGTCCGTTTTCAGGAAGAAACGTTTTCGAAGATGAATGAGGCGGGGTATCTGTTTGATTCTACATGGTTTAACAAGAATACACTGGAACTGAGAAAACCGTATAAAGTCGGGAATATGTGGGAATTTCCCCTGCATATTATGGATGGTTATATCTGTAAAGAAGGAAAATTGAAAGAGGGCATAAGAGCAGCCATACAGGCGGTTGAAAAGGCAGACAGGATGGGGATGCCCTACTGTACGATATTGTTTCATGACTATCTGTTTGATGATAAATTTTCACCGCAGATGAAGCGCTGGTATATCGAAACAGTGAAATATTGCGAGAAAAAAGGGTATGAGTTCATCTCATACAGACAGGCCATAGAGGAGATGGAACGTTGACAGATTATAGCACGGCGTATGCCAATAACATATTTGAACAGCCCTGGTGGCTGGATATTGTTGCGCCAGGTTCCTGGAAGGAGACTGTTTCAAGGGGAAAAGACGGAAAGGTACAGGCGCGTGCTGTATTTGTCCATGACCATAAAAAAGTATTTATGCCGGAATTCACGCAGACGCTGGGAATCTGGATGGACAGCACCTTACAAGCAGACTATGGCAGGCAGAAAACGGTTATCTATGAACTGTTTGAAGAAATAAATACATACAGGGATATTTCATTTCATCTGGCCCCGGAAAATAAATATATTTTACCGTTTCGCTGGATGGGGTACAGCCTTGAACCAAGATTTACATACCGGCTGTATGGCCTTCCAGATGCAGATTCCCTTTACGCCGGTTTTAATAAGACGGCAAAGAAAAATATAAAATCAGCGAAAAACAAAGTTGCCATTCACCGTGAAACAGATATGGATGCACTGCTGGGCCTGCTGGATAAGACATTTGAGGCACAGAACCGGAAAAATCCCATGAATAAGGACATGATTCAAAAAATTGTCGAAACCTGTGACCAGAACGGAGCCGGGCAGTATCTGGATGCCAGGGATGCTGATGGAAACATTCATTCCTGTGCTTATTTTGTATTTGATGAAAAAACATGGTATTACCTGTTTGGCGCGTCGCATCCGGATTATAAAAGCAGCGGTGCACAGAGCCTGGTAATCTGGGAAGGCATTCAGATGGCTTCAAAAAAATCGGGAATTTTTGATTTTGAAGGTTCAATGATAGAAGGAATTGAGAATTTTTTCAGGCAGTTTGGCGGGGAGTGTGTGCCTTATTATGCGGTAAGGAAAAATGGATTTTTAAAAGAGATGGTGCATGTGTTGAAACCAAGGGTGAAGAAGCTGGCTGGATATAAAATATAGGGCTCCAAGGGTAAAAACGGACTGGCTGTCACATGCAACGATAATATCAGGATAAAAATCTGAATGGGATTGATGTATCAAGAGATGCTGCTAAGTGGAAAGCATTTGAATGGATGTATAAGTTATGGAAAAAAAGCGGATAAGAATCTGCCATTTTACAAGTGCGCATGATTCGCATGATGACAGAATTTATTTAAAAGAGTGCATGTCTTTAAGTGAGGCGGGATATCAGGTATATCTCGCTGCAAGAGGAAGCAGCGAAAACGGGGCAGTTAAGATTGCCGGATGCGGGGAGCCGCACAGCAGGCTTGACAGGATTTTATTTTTTTCCAGAAGGGTTTATAACAGAGCCAGAAAGCTTGACTGTGACATTTATCATTTTCATGACCCGGAGCTGCTTTTTTACGGCCTGAAATTAAAAAGGCAGGGCAAAAAAGTTATTTTTGACAGTCATGAGGATGTACCGGCACAGATTCTGGATAAATACTGGATTCCCAAATGTTTGCGGCGTATATTGTCGTTTGCCTATAAACACTATGAAACTTATGTGGTCAGACAGCTGGATGCAGTTGTAGCTGCTACCGGGCATATTGCCAGATGTTTTAAGGGGCGGGCACGCAGGATTGTTGTAATTCATAATTATCCAAAGCTGGATGATATTGTGTTTCAGTCTGCTCCTTTTTCGGAGAGGAAACAGGCAGTCTGTTATGCTGGCGGAATCAGTGAAATCAGGGGAGAAAAAATCATGATAGAAGCGATGCAGGGAATAGACGCTGATTTGATTCTGGCTGGCGAACATGAAATGGTTTCCTATCCCAATACTTCCGGGGGGGGGGATTTGATATATGCAGGGAAGCTGGACAGGAATGCCGTTAACAGTCTGTATGGAAATTCCAGGGCAGGGCTGTGCCTGCTTTATCCAACGGATAACTATATCAATTCCCTTCCGGTTAAGATGTTTGAATATATGGCAGCCGGGCTGCCTTTTGTGGCATCAGATTTTCCGCTGTGGAAAAAAATTGCAAGAGAGACGAAAGCAGGAATATGCGTGAATGCGGAAAATATACCGGAGATACAGACGGCGGTCAAAAAGCTGCTTCAAGATAATGAAATGGCGGAAGAAATGGGAAGAAACGGGAGAAAATCCATTGAGAAAAAGTATCATTGGAACATAGAGGCGGGAAAGCTGGAGCGGTTATACCGGAAAGTGATGAGATGATAAGATATATTGGGAAAATTGGAAGAAAAGAAATAAATGAATTGTATGGGAATAGCAGGGCGGGCTTGCTGTTATACCAGTCGGCACAGAATCATTTTGAGGCGCAGCCTATCAAGATGTTTGAGTATATGGCAGCCGGGCTTCCTGTAATAGCATCGGGTTTTCCGCTGTGGAGACGCATTATAAAAAGAGAGAAGTGCGGGCTGTGTGCAGATTGTACAAAGCCTGGAGAAGTAAAGAAAGCGATTTTGTTTTTGCTAAATAATTTGGAAGAAGCACAGCAGATGGGGAGAAATGGCAGAAAAGCAGTTGAATGTTATTATAATTGGGGAAAAGAGCAGGAAAAGCTTCTGGAACTCTATAGAAAGATATAGTAAGGATAAAAATGCCTATGTCTGGTCACAGTATGGTTTTTCAGAGAAAATAAGAAATAACGCAGGAGGAAGTATTTGACGTTAACAGAAATGAATATAAAAAAAATACGAATTCGTTCAAAAATCAGTGTTCAGGAAGCTGTTTCGTGTGTATTTGTTTTGTGGCTGTTAAATCCTATTACGCATGATTATCTCAGTCCGGCTTATGTAATTGTAATAGCTGCCATGTGGTATTTTACAGCAAATTCACAAAATAAAAGTGCAATGGGGAAAGCGTTAAACAGCAAAGCATTTATATTTGCGTGGTTTTATCCTTTATTTATGCTGATTTATGTTGCTGCCGGGCATGCGAAACTGGAAAAAAGCAGCATTGGCATGCCGTTAATCGTGCTTTTTTATATGTATTGCTATTATAGAAATAACAAAAAAGACGACAGCCTGATTTTAAAGAGCAGTATTTTTTATTTTATTCTGATGGCAGGTTACACGCTTTTGGAGTTAAAAAAGAATCCATATATATCCAGACTGCTGGCAAATGGAGATAAGGTATTTAAAGCAGATTTTCTTTCGCCGCTTACGGCGGGGTATACCGAAATTTATTATTTGGTTTTTTTTGTGATATCGGCGTTTGGAGCAGCTTTGATCTATAAAAAACGAAATTTCAGATATTTTTATGCGTTGCTGATAGCATTGCTGCTTTTTTTGTTTATAAGGGCACAGTACACAATTGCAATTCTGCTTGTTTTGCTGGGAACAGCGCTTGCCTGGTTTACAAGATACCGAAACAAGTCTGTCTGGTTAGTTTTTGTAAATATGTTTTTCATAATTTTATTGATGTTTCTCATATTTGGTACAGACAGCCTGGCGGAATTTGTTTACCTGGTATCAGATATGATTCCGGATGGAATATTAAAAAACAGGGTTATTCAGATTGGTGATTTGTTTTATAGTGGCAATCCGATGATGCAGGGAAGAAATGGGGCAGTTGTCAGATTTCAGCTGTATTCAAAATCGTGGAATACATTTTTATCTAATTTTTTCTTTGGAGTTGGGGATAGCGAAATGGCATTAGCTCTTGTGGGAGGCCACTCCACTTTTATTGACCGGCTGGCGAGATATGGAATTTTTGGCGGAGGACTGTATATTATATCACGTATTTACATATTGATTCTTGTCAGAAAGACGATTTCTGACAGATGGAAACGTTTATATAGTATCAATATGGTGATATTTCTATTGTTGAGCATTTTAAATACTTCAAACCGAAATAGTTTTTTGATGATGTTAATTGTAATTTTACCATTGTTTTTTGAATGCATAGAAGAAAAATTACGAATAGAAAGCCAGTATAGTGAGAGGAAAGAAAATTGTGAATATATTAATGATAGGGAGAGGAATTCCGGCAAAACAGAATCCTGAGTTTGGAATTTTTGAAATGGACCAGGCAAAAGCAGTAGCCAGAGCTGGAAATCATGTGATATATTTTGCTGTTGATTTGCGGTCGCTTCGAAGATGCAGAAAGTGGGGATTAATACAGGGCAGATATGACGGAGTAGAGTGGTTCGTATATAATCTGCCGATTGGCCCTATTCCGCTGCGGATTAGAAGTATTCTGGGAAGAATTGTGTTAAATAAAATGTATGACCGTATTTTACAAAATTCTCCAGATGTAATTCATGCACATTTTGCACATATAGGATATATGGCTATCGATATTATAAAGAAAAATCATATTCCGTTTATAATTACAGAACATTTAAGCGATATGAATAACGAAGTTATTGGGGATAATATTTTAAATATAGCAAAAGAAACGTTCCATAATGCAAGTCGGGTGATAGCTGTCAGCAACACCCTGGCAGACAGCATTAAGAAGAAAACAGGAGTGAATTGTGAGGTGATTCCAAACATAATGGGAGAAGCCTCTTTTTTTAAATGCAGGAAGATTCCACATAAAGGAATGCGGTATATTGCAACATGTAGCTTAATAGAACGTAAAAGACCGAAATTATTGGTTCAAAGTTTTTTTAAACTGTATTCCAAGTATAAAGATGTTTATTTGGGATTTATAGGAGATGGAGAACAGCGCCATATGCTGGAGAACCTAGTAAAAAAATTAGGAATTGAAAAAAGGGTCAGATTTTATGGAAAACGGACAAGGGAACAGATGGCTAAAATATATAGAAAATATGATTGTTTTGTTCTGCCTTCTGCAAGAGAAACCTTTGGTGTGGCATATATTGAAGCGATGTCTGCCGGACTGCCAGTAATAGCTACAATATGTGGAGGCCCGGAAGAATTTGTAACAAAAGAGAATGGAATGCTTATATCAATAGATAATGAACAGGAATTAACTGACGCAATGGAAAAAATGTATCATACAAACAAAGAGTATGATGTAAATAAAATGAGATTGTATATTCATGAAAATTTTTCGATGAAAGCGGTGGCAGATAGAACCTGTTCTGTTTACAAGAAAGTGCTAAATAAAAATGTTTAACATAATCATTATATCACCTTCATTTGCTCCCTGTACTCTGGTAAGCGCTGCAAGAATGACAAGCCTTTCTGAGTATTTGCTAAATAAAGGATATGCAGTTACGGCTGTGTCAGCAGGCAGATGGTATTATCAGGATGAACTGTGGACGAGAAAGAAACCAGATGGAATAAAACTTATCGAACTGGAAAAGACAGAATATTATATGCGGGAATTAAAAGCAAAGATAAATGAAGTTTTTTTGAAAGACAGTTATGATGTATGTATTTCTTCTATAGGGCCTTATCATACGCAGTATTTTTTGTGGAAACTATGTAAAAAAAATAAGATACCTCTTATCTTAGACTATCGTGATCCATGGCTGTTTTATCCATTTTATTATACAGGACGCAGTATAAAAATTAAGATAAAACGTTTCCTGCTAGATATTATATCGCTTCCATATGAATTATGCAGCATAAAATATGCATCTGCTGTTGTTACAGTGACGGAAAAGAATACACATATTTTAAAGAGGAGGTATAAAAAGCATGCATCAAAAATGGTTACGGTTTATAACGGGCATGAGGATATGAGCGCTTTTGTGAAAGAAGATAGAAACTGCGAATACAGCTATTCGATAGCATGTGCTGGAAAATTTATATATTATAATGAAAAAGCAGCGCTTGATTTCATAAGGGCACTAAATACATTAAATGAAAAAGGCATTCAGGCGAAACTGATACATATGGGGGAAGAATCGGATAATGCTTTAGAATTGCTGAGAAAAAATAAAATTAATACAAATAATTATCAGTATATAGGAAAGTTGGGATATGATGACGCAATGCAGTGTCTTTGCCATGCAGACGCTGCAGTTATTATATATGGAAGCAAAGAGGGACTGGGTACAAAAGTATTTGATTATATTGGCTTGAACAAGCCTGTTGTTTATAGCGGTATATTGCCGTCTGAATTGGGAGAGTTTATTAGTAAGTTTGATAATACAGTGATTGCTGATAATGAAAAAGATTTAGAGAATGGGTTATCAAGATTAATCCAAAATAAGATTCATAAACTTGAAAATATGCCAAGTGAACAGTATTCCAGAAAAAAACAGAATGAAAAGTTCGAAAAATTGATTAAGAGTATTGTTGAGTTTTGAAATCGAAACAGAGGTGTTTGACAATGATAGCATCGAAAAAAGAATACAAAGAATATTATATTACTGACTTGAAGTGTACCGGAATATATCCAGCTACACTGAGAAGATGTATCAAAGACAGACGGATAAGATTCTATAAAATGCTTCGAAAGACGGAGTATTATACCAATTGCAGAAAAGATATGCTGGGATGTTTGTGGGCAAAATTTTTGAGATTTCGATATCAACAGATGTGTGATAAATTTGCATGGACAATTCCTATTAATGTATTTGGAAAAGGGCTGCATCTTGTCCATGCCGGACCAGTTGTTGTTACATCATCAGCTAAGATTGGTGATTATGCAAGAGTACATGTGGGTGTTAATATAGGCAGAGCTTATGCAAAAGGCAAAGCAGGAGCACCTGTCATTGGAAATAGGTGTTATATGGGGCCAGGATGTAAGATTTTCGGGCCTGTAGTGATTGGGGATAATATGGCGATTGGAGCAAATGCTGTTGTTAATTCTTCTTTTGAAATGGGAGAATGTACAATTGCAGGGGTGCCGGCAAAGAAAATTTCAAATAATACAAGTGCTCTGTATATTCTGCCAGAAAATATAGGGGGGGGTATAAAGAAAGAGCATTCATGTATTTGATGTGTAATTATGTGTATGCATTATCTGTATAGTGAATCAGGGAATGATATGCTGAAAAAATGTTTCGGATGCGATAAAGCATAATAGCTCTGTTATAAACAAATAAAAGGAGAATTTGTATGTTTGGTTTTGTTTTTGGATGGAACTGTGCATCTTATAAATCAGTGGAATTACAAGATGCAAAAGAATACAGGGGAGATGATTTCTTTTGTAAGTATAAGATGATGAACAAATTTGAAAATGACAGGCTGATATTCGATAGTGAGAATATTTTCTGTATTATGGATGGCGTGATTTTCAATAAATGTGAATTGATGAAAAAGAATGGAAATAAGACATGGAAGGATACGTTTATCGATTTTATCAATATGAAAGATAATGAATGTTTTACTATGCTTAGAGGCAGCTTTTGTGGTGTTATTTATCGTAAAAAAGAACATCGTATAACAGTATTTACAAATTTACTTGGTGAAAAGGCAGTATATTATTATAATCAGGATTATAAGCTCATTGTTACAAGCCATATGATTCTCATGAAAGAAGCATTTGAAAAATACAGCTTTAAGATGCAGCCTAATATTCAGGGATGTTATGAAATGTTGACAACAGGAACTTTTTTGCATGGAAATACATTTCTGAAGGATGTACGCAGGCTTATGGGCGGAAAGCTTCTGATTGTTCAAAATGGTTTGGCATCTGAACAAAGATACCATATGTTTCGAAATGTTCCTGAATGGAATCTGTCATTAAAGGAATGCATAGATGAAGCAGACAGTCTGTTTCGACAGGCGGTAAAAAGGATTTGTGACAAAAACAGGGAATATGGATATGATATAGAAGCAGATTTATCGGGAGGGCTTGACAGCAGATTAGCAACATGGGTTGCACATGATTTTTGGAATAAGAACAGACGGTTTATAAATGCCTGTTGGTGTCAGAGAGGAAAAATAGATCATATTTCTTCAAAGCAGATTGCTAAAAAGTTAGGAAACGATTATATCTTTTATGCAATGGATGGCGGAGATTTTTTGAAAGAGGTTGATAAAAGGGTAAAGATTACAGGCGGACAGATTGTTTACATTGCTAATACATGTTCTGATAAGGTTTTGAATTCATTGGATTTAAGTAATATAGGGATGTCATTAACTGGTCTTCTGGGTGAAAGCCATAATGCTTATTGGACAGAGGGGATAGTACATACAGAACCGAAATATTTTGAAAGCCGGTATACGGATTTAGTGGGATTAAATTTGCCGGATTCATATGCAAAAGAATATGATAATTATGAACAGATGAATTTATATGAGCTTTCTTCGTTAAATTTCTTGTCTTCCGTATTTACAAGGCAAGATTCAGTTGAAGTATGCAGTCCTTATATTGACAAAGATTTTCTGGAATTTGTTTATAAAATTCCGCTTCAATGGAGAAAAAATTATTATTTTACAATGAACTGGATGGTTGAAAAATATCCGGATGCTGCTAAATTTGTATGGCAGCATGCGATGAAGCCCGTAGACAAAGAACTGAATAACAGGCTGTATCTGCCAAAGATTTTGTGGGATGCTGAAAAAACAGGAATAAGAATATATAACAAGATTTGTAGGGAGTTTCATATACAGTCTCAGGCAGTTTTTAGAAATGATATGAATCCCATAGATAAATGGTATATTACAAATAGATCCATTAGAAAATATTTTGTTCAGTATTATCGGGATAATCGTCATTATGTCAGGAATAAAAAGCTGTATGAAGATTTAAAGTTAATGATGAAATCAGGAAAAGGTTATGATGCCATGCTTGTTGTAAATCTGTTAGCAATATTTAAGTTATATTCAGGCAATTGAAAAAAGAACTGACTGCAAGAGACATTTAGTACAAAGAAAGGAGACAGATTCATATGTCAAGAGGAATTGAGCGGGAAAGAGCTTTGCCAAAGGAAAGATATGAAATTGAAGGATATTTTACGGAAAAACAGTGGGCATCCTACCTTTTTATTATACGTGCAGTAATTCATAGTGTTTCTAAAAATGAGAAGATATTGGAAATTGGACTTGGGGGGGGGTACGTTTCAGTTCTTCTTGAAAGACTGGGATATAAAGTTACTACATATGATGTAAATGAAAATTTGAATCCGTCAAAAGTAGTGGATATTTCTGATGAAGATATTCCAAAAGAAGATGTCAAGCGTTATGGCTGCGTTATTTGTGCAGAAGTACTGGAGCATATTCCGTTTGCAAAATTCTCAAGGTGCATTTCAAATATTGAAAAAATATGCACAGGAAAAGTAATTCTGACCATTCCAGATGCATATGTAAAAAAACAAATGCAGATTACTTTTGGCAGCAGAACACTTCGTTCTAGAATATTTCATCTGTATATAAGGAAGAACATTGTTGATATTCATTTATGGGAATTGAATTATCAGAAAGAATTTTTATATGAGAATGTTAGAAAGCTGATAAGAGAAAAACTTGAAATAATCAAAGAAGGAGATATCAGAAATAACCTTTATCATCATTACTATATTTGTGATGTAAGAACATAACTTAGATGAATAAATTTGAGATAAAAGAAATAATCAATCAGAATATTTGTAAACTTAGAAAAACAGGATTTTTTTCTGTATTTCTTTCCAGTGTGCTATCCAGGGTGCTGACTTTTTTAGGCGGGATTGTGTTAGTGCGAATCATGTCTAAAGAAGATTATGGACTTTATACATATGTGCTAAACAGTTATGGAATGCTGTTTATATTGTCTGATTTTGGATGCTGTCAGGCAATGATGCAGTACAGAAGTGAATTTTTTAAAGATAAAGAAAGAAACAATGATTATTTTACAAAAGCTTATAAGTATGGAATGCTTTTGTCATCCATTTCTGTTGTGTTCCTGTTGCTTTCTCCATTTTTTTACCCGTTTAATTATAAAGAGGCTGCCAGACTTACACAATTTTTATGCTTATTGCCTTATTTTACAACGACAAATTCGTTTATTAGCTCTAATCTGCGCGTGCAGATGCAGAATAAGAGGTTTGCGGCAATAAATATTGTGCAGACAGCTGTGCATTATGGCATGATTATTCCATTGTCTTTCTTTTGGAATGTAACAGGTGCAGTATTAGCAAATTATCTGATAGCAATAAGTACACTGTTTTTTTCGGTCGCTGTTTCAAAAGACTGTCTCAGATTTGATTGGAAAAGCGATATACTTACTTGGAAAGAAAAGAAGAAATTTTTACTATTTGCAGCTGCGTCACAGTTTGACAGCAGTATAGGTACTTTATTTCATTTGATAGATATTTTTTTTATCGGTTTTTTTACAATAAATGCTGAAGTGATTTCTTCCTATAAAGTAGCGAGTACATTGCCGCAGGTTTTAATGTTTGTGCCGAACAGTATCTTAATATATATTGTCCCAATTTTTGCAAGGCATGTGAATGACACAAAATGGATTGGACACAGTTTCAAAAAACTGCTTTTTTCAACTGCTGTGATAAACGCAGTATTGACAATTTCATGCGGTTTGTCTGTATCTGTACTGATACCTGTAATATATGGAGAACAATATAGTGATGCGTCTGGATGTGCTGTTATACTTTTGATAGCATTCTTTTTTTCAGGTTCATTTCAAATACCGGCAGCCAATGTGATTTACACACAGCATAAAGTGGGTATGAATGTTTTAATTACCGTAATAACTAACATGATAAACTGCTTTCTGGATATTGTTTTGATTCAAAAATATGGTTCGATTGGTGCAGCGCTGGCCACTTTGTTTGTAAGTATTATTTCAGGTTTATTGACAGTAGGTTATGCAATATATTGGATAAAAAAGAGCCAGAAAAAAATCTGTAAATGAAAATAAGACGTTTCCGTTATATGATGGAATAAAATAAATGGTGTTCCTATGTTGGCGATTATAGTTTATGCGTATAGCGGAGAGGAAAATATGAAGAAGTTATCTCTTTGGATGCAATGTATTTACTATTTTGTATTAGGAAATGTTTTTGTAATATTTAAGTATGATAAAAAGTATATTCAGGGGAGATGGTTTTGTGGCAGGCTGGGAGGGATGCTGTCAGATGGATGGAAATGGGTCGTAAAGGACACAATTATGAATAAAAAGTTAGGTACGAATAAGGATGTTCCGTGGCCTGTTTCTCCCCAATGCCGTGTTGTATGTCCTGAAAATATTTCTTTTGACGTGAATGATCTTAATAATTTTCATTCGTTTGGAATCTATTATCAGGCGAATGGGAAAATAGAAATTGGAAAGGGTACTTACATAGGTCCGAATGTTGGGATTATTACTGCAAATCATAATCCGGATAACCTCGACAGTCATCTGGAACCAAAGCCTGTGGTAATTGGAGAAAACTGCTGGATTGGCATGAATTGTGTTGTTCTTCCGGGAGTAATTTTAGGAAATAATACTATTGTGGGGGCCGGGAGTGTTGTTACAAAGAGTTTTTTAGAAGGGAATTGTGTCATTGCCGGAAATCCGGCAAGAATTATCAAATAACCAGTAAATAAGTGTAAAGCAGAGGACAATATATGATGTTAAAAAACATTACTGATTATTTAGCAGTAACCGTAAATAAATATGGAAATAAAACTGCCTATACCGATGAGCATACAGAAATAACATTTCAGGAACTGGACACAGCTGCACAAAAAATTGCATCTGGAATCATGCAGCACGCAGCAATAGGAACCCCTGTGCTTGTGTACATGGATAAGTGTGCAGCGTGTATCGAGGCATTTTTGGGAATTGCTTATACAGGAGCCTTTTACGTTCCGATAGATATCCATATGCCCTATGAACGGGTAAAACTGATTATCAAGACATTGTCTGCCAGAATAATGATAACCAGAAAGGCAGATGGAATTCCAGATAACATAAAAAATGCCTGCAGGATTATTTATATTGAAGATTTGATAGAATCTTCTATGCCTGCAGATAAAGCTGCCATACAGAAGCGCCAGCGCAAAGCCATTGATACAGATCCGGCTTATGCGATTTTTACATCAGGTTCTACAGGGATTCCAAAGGGCGTGCTTGTGAGCCACCGTTCCGTAATTAATTTTACAGAATGGTGGTGTGAGACATTTGAATTTTCTGAACAGGAAGTATTTGCGAACCAGACGCCATTTTATTTTGATGCATCCGTAAAAGATATTTATGCAACGCTGCGCTGCGGTGCCACGATGCATATTGTACCGAAAAAGCTTTTTTCACTGCCAAAAAAACTGATTCAGTATCTGAATGAGAAAAAGGTTACCTGTATAGACTGGGTTCCGTCTGTACTATGCATGATTGCAAATTATGGGACTCTAAACAAAATAAAACCTGAGTATCTGAAAAAGGTGATATTTCTGGGAGAAGTAATGCCGGCAAAACAGTTTAATATGTGGAGAAGGGCACTGCCGGATGTTTCCTATGCAAACCTGTATGGCCCGACAGAAGCAACCGGAGACTGTACATATTATAAAATCGAACGGGAATTTGAGGATGATGAGCCGATTCCGATTGGGTTCGCATGTGAGAACACGGAAGTTATGCTGCTGGATGGAGATACACGGATAACCGGGCAGAATCAGCTCGGGGAAATATGCGTCAGGGGCTGTTCTTTAGCACATGGCTATTACAGGGATGCAGCAAAGACAGATGAGGTTTTTTGCCCGAATCCGCTGCAAAAAAATTACGCTGAAAAAATATACCGGACAGGGGATTTTGGCAGGTATAATGAGTATGGCGAGCTTGTATTTTATTCCCGCAGGGATGCCCAGATAAAGCATATGGGCCACCGTATTGAATTAGGGGAGATAGAAACAGCGGCTGGTTCCATGGAAGGCATTCACAGAATCTGCTGCCTGTATGAACATCAGTCACAGCGGATAGCAGCAGTTTACGAAGGAACAGCTGAAAGAGGGGAACTGGCAGGGTTTCTGAAGAAAAAGCTGCCGGGGTATATGATGCCAAATGTGTATTATAAAATTGACAAAATGCCGTGTAACCTGAATGGAAAGATAGACAGGGTTTTGCTGAAACAAAAATATGTGAAGGAGTGATATAATGAAAGAAAGAATTATGGCTGTATTGGCTGGGATAAGGCCGGACATTGATTTTGAAAAAGAAAAAAATTTAATTGATGACGGGATTTTGGAATCCTTTGATGTGATTCAGATTGTTACTGCCCTTATGGATGAATTTGATATTGAAATCGATGCTGATGATATCGAGCCGGAAAATCTGAATTCGTATGAAGCAGTGTGCAGGATGACTGAGAAAAAATTACAGCAGCAATAAACTGTAAAATCTGAATTCGTATGAAGCAGTGTGCAGGATGACTGTGAAAAAATTGCCGGAGAAACGGGCTGCAAAAAGGATGGTAGCAGAATGGAGCTGAAATCAGTAGAGTATGTATGGTTTGTATTCATAGCTGTTTTTATTTATTATGCTGTATGTAAAATTCCCGGGCTTCAGAGAATTGTCCTGCTTTTAGCAGGTACATATTTTATCTGGAAGACATCAGGAATAAAATCACTGTGTATTGTTTTTATACTTATATCCGTAACGTTTGTTTTGGGAAATCTGATAGAGAAAGCTGTAAGTGAAAAGAAAAAAGGTACCGCCTGCATATTTATGTGGGCAGGTATCTTTTTTGTTTTAGGCATCTTGTGTTATTTCAAATTTTTCCGTGATACATTTTCACTTGTACAGGCCATGCTGCTGGAGCATGGAATCAGGGTATCTTCACTGGTCCAGCCTGTCGGAATTTCCTTTTATTCCCTGTCGCTGATTGCTTATTTAATGGATGTTTTTCACAGAAAGCATCCATCTGAAAAAAACTGATTGATTACTGTGTTTTTGCCACTTACTTTCCGGCAGTTATTCAGGGACCCGTGAATCTGTATAAAAATGTTTGGGGGGGGGGTAAAAAAAGCACACAGATTTGACTGTGACAGGGCAGTAAAAGGATTACAGCGTTCTTTATGGGGTTATTTTAAAAAGGCGGTGATTGCAGACCGGATTGGAATATTTGTATCTGGGGTTCTGTCTGATGAAAATGCAGAAGGGTTTGTGCTGCTATGGGCAATGATAATTTACAGTCTGCAGATTTATGCAGATTTTTCCGGCGGAATTGATGTTATCATGGGTATTTCGGAAATTCTGGATATCAGGCTGCCTGAAAATTTTAAAGCCCCGCTGGTATCAAAAAGCGTTACTGAGTACTGGCAGAGATGGCATATATCTTTAGGCGTTTTTATGGAAAGGTATCTCTATTACCCGATTGTACTTAACCGCAGGATTATGCGCCTGTCTAAAAAGATTCCGGATAATTATCTTAGAAAGGTATGCCCGGCAGTGTCAGCGTCTGCCGCAGTTTTTGTCATTGTAGGCATCTGGCATGGAACAGGCTGGAATTATGTTGTTTACGGATGCTATCAGGCGGTCTTTGTTACGGGTGCGGTCTTATTAGGCCCGTGTTATAAAAAGTGGAAGAAAAACCTGCATATTGATGATTCCTGCATCAGCTGGAGAATTTTCCAGATTCTGCGTACATTTTTGATTCTGACAGCAGGACGCTATTTTATACGGGCAGATAATCTGAGCCATGCTGCAAAACTGCTGGGCAGAACGTTTCAAAAATTAAGCTGGCAGGGGATTCATGTGCTTTTTGATGACAGCCTGCTAAGCTATGGACTGGACCATAAAAATCTGATGCTTATGTACATGGGAGCTGTTTTGATAATCCTGGTCGATGTGCTGCACGAAAGAAATATTCATTTCAGAGAACTTCTGATGAAACAGGATATTGTATTCCGTTATGCGGTTTACTATGCATTATTGTTTGGCATTATTATTTTTGGTGTGTATGGGCCTGGGTATGACAGTGCATCTTTTATTTACCAGGGATTTTAGGAGAAGAAATGAAAAAATATATTATCCGGGTTATTTGTTTTATCTGTATTTTCATGCTGCTGCTTCTGGGTGTCCAAAGCGTATTGCATTACCGGTGGACAGAAGATGACAGTCTTTTCGATAAATACATAGATTATGCGGACAGCATGCAGGATAGTGTGGATGTTTTGTATTTTGGAACGAGTGAACTGTGGTATGGGATAGACCCTCTGCTGATTTTTCATGAGGAGGGCATTACCGGCTATAATTTTGCCTGCCGCTGGAGGTCGGCACAGACGGTGTATTACCAGCTTTTATATGCTTTGAAATGCCATAAGCCCAAGGTAGTGGCATGTGACTTTGCCTGTCTGTTTCAAAATTATACGCCGCAGGTTCTGGAACAGATTTACCGTAAAACGGCAGACACGATGCCTGACTGGAAGATAAAGAATGCACTTATAAAAGATATATGCAGGATGGATGCAGAACAGGATTTGCTGTCATGGTATTTTCCGGTATTCCGGTATCACGATATGTGGGCAGGGCTGACAGAATCAAATTTTAAGAAAGATTACCGGTATCATGAAGATTACCGGAAGCATACGAAAGGAGCTGCATTTATAACAGGGGATTATAACGGGACGATTGGCTCCATTCATCCGGATCTGTGGGATGCCAGGCCGCAGGAAGCTGCACTGGCAGAAGGAAGTGTGGAATATTATGATAAGTTTATCGAAGAATGCCAGAGCCGGGGCATAAAGGTACTGGCAGTTATGCCGCCTAAAATAAGTGAAGCGGGAAGCTATACGGCACTGTGGGAGCAGAAAAGGAAATATCTTGTTTCAAGAGGCGTGGATTACCTGAATTATAATACATATGAACAGGTACAGAGAATGGGGGCGGAGCTGGATGCGGATTACCTGGAAGATTCTCATATGAATTTGTCTGGTTCTATGAAATTATCCAGGGTGCTGGCCGCGGATTTAAAGGAAAAGTATGCGTTTGAGGATAAACGCAGGGATGGCCGCTATTTTGAAGAATGGACAAAGCACTGGCCGGCATTTCAGCAGGAAGCAGTTTCCAGACAGGACAGGCTTGATAAATATACGGATGCAATTAAACAGACGGAATGCAGCTGTATCATAGCAGTCAGGACAAACGATGCCCTGCTGGCAGGGGAAGGGCTGGGAGATTTATATACAGCTGGCACAGGCAGCATCGATGGCAGCTGCATCGTATACTGTGAGAAGGGTGAAATATCAGGGCAGCTTCTGAACGGACTGTACAGTGGCAGTGTACACAGTGAACGATTGGGAGAACTGAAGATTCGTACAGACAGTGGGGAATTTCATGCCAGCCGCACGGATGAAGGGATAGAAATAAATATGGAAAACAGGGAAATGCCAGAGGGAAAATGTGCATTTTACTGGTTTGCTGTATTTGGAGATAACGGGGAAATTATTCACAGCTCAGAATGGTCAGTTCAGAACGATGCTGTTTAGCGGATTCTTATCAAATCAAGGACAATGCTGACGAAAATATCGTTATGGATGGAAGGAATGCTGTCTGGCAGTATAGTTTCAGGATAAAATGAAGAAGGAGTTTACAGGCATGGAATTTCGGGATTTAAAACGCCAGTATAAAACATTAAAAACATCGATAGATTCACACATTGCGCAGGTTCTTTCATCTGCTCAGTTTATATCCGGTGCACAGGTCACTGCCCTGGAGCAGGAACTTGCATCATACACAGGAACCCGCCACTGCATCAGCTGCGGCAACGGCACGGATGCCATCAGCATAGCGCTTATGGCCTGTGGCATTGGTGCACAGGATGCGGTATTCGTGCCGGATTTTACATTTTTTTCGACCGGTGAATGTCCAGCATTGGCAGGGGCTGCGCCGGTTTTTACAGATGTCAGTCCATGCACTTATAATATGGACCCGTCCAGCCTGGAATGTGCGGTAGAAAAGGTAAAAAAGGATGGCAGGCTGAAACCGAAGGCAGTCATAGCCGTAGATTTGTTCGGGCTTCCGGCAGACTACAGCGCGATACAGGAAATATGCACAAGGCATGGCATGCTTTTAATAGAAGACGGCGCACAGGGCTTCGGCGGGCGGATTGGCAGCAGGAAGGCATGCAGCTTTGGCGATATTGCCACGACGTCCTTTTTTCCGGCAAAGCCGCTGGGATGCTATGGGGACGGCGGAGCAATCTTTACCAATCAAGATGAAATTGCGAAGCTGTGCCGTTCGATTGCTGTTCATGGCAAAAACGAAGATGATAAATATGACAATATCCGGATAGGCATGAACAGCCGCCTGGACACTTTGCAGGCGGCTGTGCTGATGGCAAAGCTGCAGGCATTTCAGGAATATGAACTGGATGCCGTCAATCGGGCTGCCGCCATGTACACGGAGCGCCTTTGCAGCGTCAGCGGCCTTGTCACGCCAGCTGTGCCGGATGGTTTTTATTCTTCCTGGGCACAGTATACCGTTCAGCTGCCGGAAGGGACAGACCGTGCCAGACTCCAAAACAGGCTGAAACAGGCCGGTATTCCGACAAACATTTATTATGGAAAGCCAATGCATAAGCAGGGGGCGTTTGCGGGAACCTGTTCTGCACAGGCCGACTGTCCGGTAACAGAACAGCTGTGCGGGCGCGTGCTCTGTCTGCCAATGCATCCTTATCTGGAAGAACGGGAAATAGACGAAGCGGCAGATGCCTTGAAAGATGCTTTAAATGCCTGTTCGTATTGATTCAGTTTTTATTTATAGATGTTTTTCTGATGCACATCTTTTGATGCCAGTTTATCTGGATATTTGTCCTGGCTGATTCGTTTCTGGGTTTCAGGCATATTTCTATTTTTCCTGTGAGGAAGAACATGTAATGGGATTTTATTCATAAAAATTTCTATTATCAGGTTTTGCTGCGTTGTGGTATAATACATAGAAAAAGAAGGACTGGGTGATATGCAAAAAAAGACACCGGACTATGATAATGTTTTCAAAACGATGAAAATGAAGCACAAGCGGCTGTTTGTTTCTTACAAGGTATGAACAGGAAATTGCGGCAGAAGGAAATGTAGAAGCTGCTGTAAAAGATTTAATGTATTTCAGGGATGAAATTATCCGCTTACAGAATGAAAATGAATTGTCAGAGGGGGAGATGTCAGACCTCATGGGGTTTGTGAACACAATTGTTACACACATAACAAACGGCAATAAAAATGAAGAAAGGCTGGTAGAAATTATGGGCGGTACAGTAATTGAAACTCAGACTGAGAAATGGATGAAACAAGGCAAAGTACAAATGATTATCGAACTTGGACAGGAAGATGGACTTGATAATACGGCAATTATTAAAAGATTGCAGAGGAAAATAGGAATATCTTTCGAAAAGGCAGCGGCCTATTTGGAACAGTATGGAAAGACAGGAGAGACGGACTAACTTCAATCATACACAGGAATCTGTAACTGAATCGATGGAAAACGGGCTGAATGGAGGCAGGATTATGAGAAAACCATTGCCGGCAGGGGTGGACAATTTTGCAGATATAATAAAAGAAGGATATTACTACGTCGACAAGACGATGTTTATCAAAGAACTGATGGAATTAAAAGGGAAAGTGAATTTGTTTACACGCCCGCGAAGATTTGGCAAGACCCTGAATCTAAGCATGCTTCGCTATTTTTTTGAAGACACGGGAAATACGGAAAAAAATGAAGAAAATAAACTGCTTTTCCAGGGCTTGAGCATTATGGAGCAAGGCAGGAAATATACAGGGCATATGGCAGCCTGGCCGGTTATTAACCTGACACTGAAATCAGCGAAGCAGCCCTCATTTGAATCAGCATATGGGAAGATGAAAAGAGCAATTGCAGACGAATTCCAAAGGCATCAGTATATACTGGCAAATGAAAAAATAAATGAAGAAGACCGGAAGCTGTTTCAAAAAATTGCCGGCCGGACAGCTGAATACGATGATTATTCCGGGGCTTTGGAATTTTTAAGCAAATGCCTTTATGCGGCGACAGAAAAAAAGACGGTTATTTTGATAGATGAATATGATGTGCCGCTTGAGAATGCTTATTTCAGGGGATTTTATGAAGAAATGACAGATTTCATCAGGTCATTGTTCGAATCTGCACTGAAAACAAATGAGTATCTGCAGTTTGCGGTTATTACCGGCTGCCTTAGAATTTCCAAAGAGAGTATTTTTACAGGACTGAATCACCTGAATATCCTATCTGTGCTTGATAAAAAATACAGTGAGCATTTTGGATTTACGCAGCAGGAAGCTGTTCAGATGATGTCTTATTATAAAGCAGAAAGCCGTTTTCCGACTCTGAAAGAATGGTATGATGGATATTTGTTTGGAGACACGGAAGTTTATAATCCCTGGAGCGTGATTAAGTTTCTGTATGATTTATGCTCAGATGTAAATGCATTTCCGCATCCCTACTGGGTTAATACCAGTTCGAATGATATTATAAAGGCTTTAATTGCCAGGGCAGACCAGGAAACAAAAGGACAGATTGAGCGGCTTTTAAATGGAGAAGCTTTAGACATAAAGGTGCATGAAGAAGTCACTTATCAGGATATGTACAGCAGCAGCGAGAATCTGTGGAATTTTCTTTTGTTTACGGGATATCTGACGAAAGAAAGTGAGTACCTGAATGGAAATCATATTTTTTTGAAGGTGCGCATTCCCAATACAGAAGTTTTGACAATTTATGAGGACACGATTTTGAACTGGCTGAAAGATGTGCTGAAAAAAGAGAATTTTCATGATTTGTATTGTGCAATGGAAGAAGGGGATGCCGGGAGAATGACGGATATCTTAAACAGCCAGCTTTTCCATACAATCAGCTTTTTCGACGGCGCAGAAAATTTTTATCATGGATTTCTGACCGGAATATTAAGCCAGAGTGAGAATTATCTGGTGAAATCGAATCGTGAATCGGGGAATGGGCGGTCGGATATTATGGTAAAAAGCCCTTCTCTGCGGGGGCGGTCGTTTATCGTGGAGCTTAAGGTTTCAGACTGCGTGGACCATTTGGAAAAGGACGCCCAAAAAGCCCTGAAGCAGATTTATGAAAAACAGTATATGGAAGAACTGCGTGCGGAAGGGTACCGCAGGATTGACTGTTATGGAGTTTCATTTTATCGGAAAGACTGTGAAGTCTGCTTTGGAAAGGGAACAGGCGGATGATGGCAAATCAGCCGGAAAGCAGAATATTCAGATATGCCCGTCTGAATATTCTGCAAATACGCGTTCCATTTCTTTATGGCAGGATTTTGTAATTGGTATTTTCTCCCCGTCAACCACCAGGTAATCCCTGTGAATGCCCTGTACGTGGCTGATATTCACCAGATAAGAGCGGCTGCATTGGATAAACACGCGGCTGTCCAGCTTTGCCCTGGCATTTTTCAGGCTGCCGCGGGTTTTATAGTCTCCCTGCTGTGTATGATACACCAGGTCGTGATTGAATACTTCGATATAATAAATATTCTGGGTAAACAGGTTGATAAGGCCCTGTGAGGTTTTCAGGGTAAAATAGCTGCCCCTGTCTTTTTCGATGCACAGCTGTGCTTTTTCCAGGACACGTCCAATCGTGAGCCGGTCAACGGGCTTTACGATAAAATCAAGAGCATTCACTTCATAACCGCGGATAGCCATCTGCATCATATGGGTGACAAAGATTAACTGTGCGTCTTTGTTGACGATGCGCAGAAAACGCGCTGCATCCAGTCCGTCCATATCCTGCATCTGGATATCCATAAATACAATGTCGTAGCTCGCCTGGCTGCGGATAAATTCAATCCCGCCGCCAAACTGGCGGATAATGCAGGCAGTGTTTTTTTCTTTCAGGCAGCTGGTGATGCAGTCCGCCAGAGTCTGGCGTTCTTCCTGGCTGCTGTCTACGATGGCAATTAAAATCATTTCTTCTCCCGGTTCCCTGTTTTGCAGTTTTTTGTAATTACCTGTAAAAAGAACTTTCTGTTCCATATCATACTATAGAAAACAGGAAAAGACAATGCTTTTCCCGCTAATCGATGTCTGAAATTTTATGTTCAAGCGTATACCAGACGCCGCCAAGCGCAATCAAAACAGCAGCCAGTATCAGCCAGATATTTTCTTCATAAGCGGCCGTGGAAGCGACTGCAATCTGGCGGATATAAATAAAAAGCACGGAGCTGGTAATGGCCGCGGGTACGGATTTTTTCCACATGCCGGCTGTAAAAGTCCACAGGCCGAGTGCGCAGAAGACAACGGTTGTAGCGAAAGCCCTGGATATCATGTAAGTAAGCAAAGCCGGCTGGAATGTGTCCGCAGTCCAGTGAAACCGTTCATTCATGCAGACAAGATAAGTGCCGCAGACGGCATATCCGGCCAGCAGGAAGGATGCCACAAGCGCAGTTATCAGCAGGAGCTTTGCGAGAATGATTTGTTTGCGTCCTGCGGGATAGGTAAACATAACCCGGATGGTTTTGTTTGTGTATTCACTGATAATGACCGAAGCATTCAGGACGGAAAATAAAATAACAAATACAAATGCAAACACCATTTCAATCACGCGGAAGGCTTCGCGCAGGGTATGTGCTTTTGCGGATGTATCGTGCAGGGAGACAGCAGTAAACAGCATGCTTAAGACAACTGCCAGCACGAAAACAAGCGCATAGTTTTGAAAGCGTGTTTTTTTCAATTCCAGTCTCATGAAACGGAGCATTCTGTGTACCTCCTTAATCATACGAAAAGATGTCCTGCTGACAGGATGGTTTTGCGGTTTCACCTGGCGCAGCGTTCTGTGCGTCTTCCAGGACATGGAAAAAATAATCTTCCAGCGAGCTTTGCTTTCGGCCGATGCTTATAATAGCAGCACCGTTTTGCACAAGCATTCTGGCAATTTCCGGGACAGGAGTCCGAAGGTCATAGATTTCGATTCTGGTACCGGATGCAGCTTTAAAATCGGCAATCCCGGATTTGTGTTCGAGCAGAAAAGCCGCGTGGCTGGCATTGTCTGTTTCCAGGACGATATAACCGGACTGGATTTTGCGGATATCCGGCATGGAAATTTCCTGTAAAAGCCGTCCGCTCTGGATAATGCCGATGGTGCCGGCTATCTGTTCGACTTCGGATAACAGGTGGCTGGAAATAAAAATGGTGGTGCCGCATTCCCGGTTCAGCCTTTGAAACAGCTCCCGCATCTGGCGGATGCCTTCGGGGTCGAGCGCATTGACGGGCTCGTCTAAAATCAGCAGCTGCGGTTTTGTGAGAATGGCACGGGCAATCGCAAGCCGCTGCTTCATGCCCAGGGAATAATGCAGGACCCGCCTGCCTGCGGCATCCTGCAGCCCTGTCAGCTTCAGCACCTCGTCAATCCGCTCTTTGCAGTAATAGCCCATGTATTCGCAGTGCAGCTCCAGGTTCTGCCATCCTGTGATGGCTTCGTAAAAACAGGGGCTTTCGATTATAGACCCAATGCGTTTAAAGCTTTCATAGCTGTTTTCCTTCATTTTTTCGCCAAACAGGTAAACTTCGCCGGAATCCGGCTGTGTCAGCTGCATCAGCATTTTCATGACAGTGCTTTTGCCGGCACCGTTTGGCCCGGCAAATCCATAAATTTCCCCTGTCCGGACATGAAGGCTGACATCGTTCACGGCGGTTTTTTCTTTGAAGGATTTGAACAGGTTCCGTGTTTCTAAAATACAGTCCATAAGTGCTCCTTTCTGCTGGCAGAAATTTTCTTTCCCTGCAGATGACAGCATATCATGAAAAGTTCGCTTTTTTCTATCTGGATTCTAACTTTTTTCTAACATTGCTCGTGTCTGGAGCGGCACTGTTTTTCATATGAATGGTAAAAATCGTTTTTTCACCCGGAATGCTCATGACGGTAATATCCGCATTCATCTGGAGCGCAAGGTTTTTTGCAATGGCAAGCCCGAGGCCGCTGCCGCAGCGTCCGCGGGCGGTTGTGTAATTTCTGGAAAAAATCTGCGCCTGTTCGTTTGGGGAAATGCCGGGCCCGTGGTCTTCCACTTCGATTCGGACAGAGCCAGCCGTGCTGGTGAGGCGGATGCCGAGATATTTTCCACAGCCGCCGTGGAGGATGGCGTTGTCTGTCAGATTTTTCAGGATGCGCGTGAACGCTTCGCCGTCGGTATCGGCATAAACCGGGACAGAGCCAGTCTGAATCTGCACGTCGAACCGTTCTTTTTGCAGGATATCATAATAATCCAGCAGGATTTCATGGCACAGCTGTGTTACGTCTGTCTGGCGGATATCCAGATGCATGTCGCCAGATTCGATTTTGGATATGGTAAAACAGGCGTCTGCCACAGCTGCCAGTTCTTCTGCCTTGGCATACGCTTTTTCGGCCAGCTTCGCAAGCTCCGTTATTTTTCCAGTATCTGGAGGGGAAGAAAGCTGGCGCATTTCTTTTTTCAGCAGTTCCAGGCAGCCTTTTAAAACAGTCAGCGGCGTACGCAGGTCATGGGAAATATTGGAAACCATCTGCTTCATGGCCTGCCTGGAACGTTCAAAATCCGCCCTGTGTGCATAAAAGGAGTCAGACACGCGGTTCAGCGCGGCTGAGAGCTGCTGTATGGATGGATGTTCGCTTGGGACCAGAATGCCGCCTTCGGGTGTCTGGCAAAAGGCATCCAGGCGTTTTGTGATATACAGGATTTCTTCCTGCAGATGCCTGGTTCTGGCGCGTTCCAGAAGATAGAATATCAAAAAAACAACGGATGGTATGGCAGAAAGCAATTGCATTTTTTCTCCTCAGTCTTCGTTCAGCTTATAGCCGATGCCCCATAAGGTCTGAATATACCCGCTGCCATTGGTACAGGCGGACTTCAGCTTGGCGCGCAGGCGGTTGATATGTGTATTGAGTACATGTTCGTTTCCATAATAAGGCTCTTTCCAGACCAGGCTGTAGAGCCGTTCTTTGGAAAATGCCTGTCCCGGGCTGGCTGCGAGCAGGGAAAGAATATCAAATTCTGTACGGGTCAGGTTCAGGACTGTGCCGGATGCCTGCGCGGTGCGCCTGGAAAGATTGATTTCGAGGTCCCGCAGGCGGATGATATCGTCGTGCGGCGGGCTGTTGTAGCTCACGGCGCGCCGGATATGGGCCCGGATGCGCGCAGACAGTTCTATCAGGGAAAACGGCTTTACGACATAGTCATCGGCCCCGGAATTGAGTCCCATGGATTTATCGGTATCGCTGTCTCTGGCTGTGATAATAATAATCGGGAGCGTGCTTGTTTGCCGGATGGAGCGGATGACTTCCACGCCGCTTATATCCGGCAGCATGAGATCAATCAGGGCGAGCGCGTAATCAGGGCTGGCCGAAAATGCCCGGACAGCACCGGTGCCGTTAGAAAAGATGTCAGCAGAAAAATTTTCGCTGGCGAGATAGTCGTATATCATGCTGCTGATGGAATGGTCGTCTTCGACAATTAAAATTTTACCGGACATGACAGGTCCTGCCTTTCTGGCGCTCCGAGCGCCTGTGTGCCTATGATTGTACCATAGAAAAGGCCGAAAGCCCAGTAACTTTCGCAAATCCATTTTGATTTCGCTTCGCGAATGGGATCTGCTCACCTTACGCATTCACAGAAAATTTACCAATGACTGATTGCAAAAATATGCTGATATGTTTATAATAAGATAATAGCTGCCCAATCGATGATAAACAGAATACGAAGGAAAAGCATTCTGCAGATTTTATATACGCCTGCAAAACAGCTGATTTTGATGAAAGAAGGAAATGAGAGGTCTGGAATGGAAGAAAAGGAATATGTGCAGACAGCACAGGATGAAACCGCAGAAGAAGGTACGGACAAAAAGAAGCATTCCCTGCTGCGTGAACTGCTCAGCTTTGTGGAAATATTTATTGCAGCATTTATACTGGCCCAGCTTATGACACATTTTGTGCTGATTAATGCGGAAGTCCCTTCGGAGTCCATGGAAAATATTATTGAGCCGGGAGACCGCCTGTTCGGGCTGCGGCTGGCGTATGCGTTTGAAGATCCGCAGCGGTTTGATGTCGTGATTTTCCGCTATCCGGTCGACGAGTCGCAGAACTTTATCAAACGGGTTATCGGCCTGCCGGGAGAAACAGTTTCCATACGGGAAGGAAAGGTTTATATCAATGATTCCGATACGCCGCTGGAAGAACCGTACCTGCCGGAAGCGTGGACTGACGATAACGATGGCTATGTATTTGAAGTGCCCGAGGGCCATTACCTGATGCTTGGCGACAACCGTAATATTTCACTGGATGCCAGGTTCTGGGCACAGAAAGCGCTTTCCGGCGGCATTGCAAAGGACGAGGATGAGGCTCAGGAATATACATATGTGGACGAAGAACAGATACTTGGGCGGGCAGTTTTAAAATATTATCCGCATTTTAAGTCGCTGCTGTCTTATTAAAAAATCCGCGGTATAAGATTTGCCCGGATGATGTATAGGGAGCGTCTGGAATGGAAAAAATCAAGGCGGAAGAAAAAGAAATGGAGAAGATTCAATTGCAGAAAAACGAGTCAGGGAATCAGGAGAACCAGTCCGCGGAATCAGGGCAGCGGACTTCTGTTGTAAAAGAAATTTTAAGCTATGTGTGGATTATTGCGGCCGGAGCTGTCATGGCGCTGCTGATAAACCGGTTTGTGCTTATTAACGCAGTCATACCGTCAGAGTCGATGGAAAATCTGCTGCAGGTAGATGATAAGATATTCGGGTGCAGGCTTTCGTATCTGTTTGAAGAACCAAAGCGCTATGATGTCATTATGTTTCACTATCCGGTGGACGGGGAAACGATTTATATTAAGCGCCTGATTGGGCTTCCGGGCGAAACGGTAGAAATCAAAGACGGCAGGATTTACATTGACGGTTCGGACACGCCAATTGAAGAAAACTACCTGCCGGAAAAATGGGTCAGCAGAAATGACGGCTATGTATTTGAAGTGCCGCAGGATTCTTATCTGATGCTGGGCGATAACCGCAACATTTCCGAAGATGCAAGGGACTGGGCGCAGTGTGCAGTGGATGACGGCGTGGCAGCCAATATCGAAGAAGGCCTTAAGTACACGTTTGTCCATAAAGACGCACTGATTGGCCGTGCCGTTTTAAAGTATTCCCCTGAGTTTCACTGGTTTTTAAATTTTTAAAAATCTGCTTGCTATCACTGGGAAATTTCGGTATAATAGGATTCGTAATGCGGATATGGCGGAATTGGCAGACGCGCCAGATTTAGGTTCTGGTGGGCGCCCGTGCAGGTTCAAGTCCTGTTATCCGCATTTTTTATTTTATAGGAAATTCTAAGGAGTTTCCTGGAGGCATGTAAGATGGGCATTTATGTAAATCCAGGCAGTACGGCATTTGAAATGTCGCGGTTTTCTGAAATTTATACAGACAAAAGCATGCTGATTGCAAAAGTAAATGCAGTATACCGTACAGAAAAAAGGTTTCTCTGCGTGAGCAGGCCGCGCCGTTTCGGAAAATCTATGGCTGCTAACATGCTTGCTGCTTATTACAGCTGTGGCTGTGACTCTGCGTATTTATTTTCCGGGCTGGCGATTGAAAAAGACGCATCTTACCAGAAACATCTGAACAGGCATCAGGTCATCCGCCTGGATATCCAGAAATTTCTTTTCCAGAAATCGCATACTGGTATTTTTATCAGAAAGATACAGGACATGGTTATAAAAGAACTGAATAAAGAGTTCGGAAACTGTTTTGAAGAAGACCCGTATGGGCTTCCTGGCGTGCTGGAACAGATATACGCGAATACGGGAAAAGGATTTGTATTTATAATCGATGAATGGGACTGTGTGTTCCGTGTGGCAAAAGAACAAAAAGAAATACAGAAAGAATACCTGGATTTTCTGCGCGGGCTGTTCAAAGGACGGGATTACGTGGAACTGGCCTATATGACCGGAATCCTTCCTATCAAAAAATACGGAGAGCATTCAGCTGTGAATATATTCCGGGAATCTTCCATGCTGGACCCGGGCAGTCTGGCTGGTGATTTTGGCTTTACGGACTGTGAGGTTATGGCTCTGTGTCAAGAATATGGCGTAGATTATGACAGCACCCGGAAATGGTACGATGGTTATTTTTCTGGAGATATCCATATTTATAATCCCATGGCAGTGACAGAACTGATGGAACGAGGTGACTTTCAAAGCTATTGGGCCGGAACTGAGACATATGAGGCACTGAAGGTTTATATTGATATGAATTTTGATGGCCTGAAGGAAGCGGTTGTAAAAATGCTTGGGAATGCGGGCTGTGAAATTGACCCGGCTTCTTTTCAAAATGATATGACGACATTCCGTACCAGGGATGATGTGCTTACACTGCTGGTACATCTTGGGTATCTGACTTATGATAAAAAAACAGGAAGCGTTTTTATTCCGAATCAGGAAATTGCGCTGGAATTTCTGCGTGCTGTCAAAACCGGGGGCTGGGATGGACTAGTACAGGCACTTGGCCGCTCAGAAGCGCTTTTAAGCTATACATGGGCGCTGGATGGAAAATCCGTGGCACAGGAAATTGCTGCAATCCATAATGAAACGGCATCTATATTGAAATATCATGATGAAAATTCCCTTGCATGTACAGTTCTGGTGGCATATTACAGTGCAAGGATTTATTATATGAACCCGGTTATGGAGCTTCCGTCTGGGAAAGGGTTTGCTGATGTAGTGTATCTTCCAAAAAGGAACGTGGAAAAGCCAGCCCTTTTGATAGAACTGAAATGGAAAAAGACGGCAGAAGGAGCACTGGCACTAAAGGACAGGGGATATGCGTCTTGGCTGGAAGGATATACGGGAGACATACTTTTGATTGGCATCAGCTATGATGAGAAAAAAGGGCATGCATGTAAAGTAGAAAAGCATGTGATAAAGAACCTGTAGATGCATCCGTCTTTGGGGGAGGTATCAAATATATGACGTAACGCATACCGCTTTCCTATCCTTATTGAACCATTTCCTGACACTAAAAAATCGCGGCTCGCTAAAGACGGATTGTTATCATTATGTATGTTCATTCATTTTTAGTTCACGATTTTTTCAGAAAAGAGTTTATACTCTGCACAGAGGATGTTATAATAAAATTGTATATGATTATTATAAGATTTAAGTATGTGGGAGGAGAATGTCTATGAGCACCCTTGAGAATACAGTTTCTATGATGAAAACTTTGCCGGAAGCGGATGAAGCGGATGAAGCGGCGGGCAGGTTTTTGAAGCCTGTGTCGCGTGAAGATATTATGCGGGATATTGAAATAGCAGAAGCTCAGTTTGCCAGTGGCGAATACCAGAATGCAAGGGAATTTCTTGCTGGATTGAGGAAAGAATATGGAGTATGAGGTTATCCTGAGCGGCCAGGCTAAAGAAGGTTTTCGTAAAATAGTCTCCTATCTTTTGTACGAATTCGGAAATGAACAGGCGGCGGCTAACGTCATAAATGATATGGAAGACACACTAACCCGTCTTTCCAGCATCGCCGGCAGCCTGAAATTGTGTGATGAGCCTGGATTGAGGGCTGCAGGATATCGAACCATTCAGTTTAAGCGTCATAAGTATTTTCTGTTATATCGGATTATTAAAAGACAGGCCTATGTCGTGAATGTTTTTCATGATTTACAAGATTATGAGGGGATGCTGAAATAACCAGCTACAGGATTACACACAGTTACAGCTGGCCTTGATGCCATTATTGCCCCAGCAGCAGCCTGGGCTAAATTTTCATAATGTACAAGAAAGAGGCTGTCGCATTAAGAAAAACGATACAAGATATAGTTAGTTCGAATCGTTCTTTTAAACTATATCCTGGACATGTTTTGCTTAGTGTGGCAGCCTTTTTTTTGCGTTTTGTCAGCTGTTTGTCTTTATAGATAACAATTTGCTACAAAATGTTATCTCCAAAATGTTATGCCCAAAATCTGCAAAGACTTATTTTATATGGGTTTTCAAAAACGAAAATGAAAAAAACGGTCTATGAAATTCTTTCAATACTTACTTCTTATATGTATAATTCAACTTTGATTGTAAAATTAAAAAGAGAAAATTTTTGTGAAAAATTCATAAAAAGATATGAAAAAAGATGAAATACAAGTGCCAGATTTATAAAATACTAACAATTTTTTCCTAAGTATTGCAAATCAAAAGGAATTGATATAAAATGCTTTTAGATAACATTTTGTAGCAAATTGTTGTGCAAAAGAATTATCTGTCAAAATCAAAATGTTTTTACAGCTGCACGGAAGCTCAAAAGCGGGAGGGATATATGCAGAAGCTGGATTATGTAAGCATTGGGATGAGAATCCGGAAGGCAAGAAAAGAAAAAGGCCTGTCACAGGACAGGCTTGCAAAGAAATGCGGCATTTGTCTTTCGTATATGGGACATATTGAGCGGGGAACAAGGTGTATGAGTCTTGAGACATTCGCGAATATCTGCAAAATTCTGGATGCAGAAGCAGACAGCATTCTCTGGGGAACAAAGCGTCTGCCGGATGCTGTGCTGGATATGTGGAACCTGTCCGTGCCGGATAAAGAAAAGAAGAAAAAGGCAGGCGGCCGGAATTATGACAGTTATGAAATATATGTCAGAATTATGAAGTCGGTGGCTGAGATTATGAACGGGTTATAAATTGCGCTCAATAAATTCAGTTTCATGAAAGGATATCATACTGGAATGGATAAATATTATTCTTGGAAAAAAACGTTGGACATTGAAATCGATGTGGCAGATTTGTTTCGCAGTATTTGCAGGCAATGGAAGCAGATTGCTGTCTGCGCTCTGGTATCTGCTTTGATTTTTGGCGGATATGGGTGGCAGAAAAGCAGAAGAAGCAGTGTGGAAGCGGATGCTTCTGGTACAGAGGCAGAAGCAGTGCTGACAGAGGAAGAAGAACAGTACGTCATGGATGCTGTACGTTTGGAAAAAGAAATCAGGAATCAGGAAGAATACCTTGAAAACTCCATACTTATGCAGCTGGATTCCTATCATAAGACCAGATATATTATGCTTTACTGCATTTATGGGGCAAAATCTCAGGAGCTTGCAGCAGTTACAGAGGGCTATCTGAATTTTATACTGAACGGCGGAGCTGCGGATGCACTGCGGGAGTCTGACAGGAAATGGGATTTGGACAAGCGTTATCTGGCGGAGGTCATCCGGGCATATGAAAAAATATATGATTTTCCATATCAGCCTGATTCGCAGCGCCAGTCAGACAGCAGTCAGACGGCAGAATCCCTGTTCTATCTGGAAGTCACGGGCAGGAATGCGCAGGAAGCGAAAAAAATGGCAGAAGATATGCAGGAAGTATTGCAAAAGCATTCTGCATATGTAAACAAGCAGGCAGGGATTCATAAACTGAAGCTGGTAAGCAGTGAGGAATGTGTGACAGCAGACAGTGGATTGCAGCTGCAGCAGAATGATAAACGAAATCTTTTGTCATCAAACCGGACAAGCCTGAAGACAATGACGGATGCTTTCAGTACAGGACAGATGGTGAAATATAAAGAAAGCATTGGCCGGGAAGAAAAGGAAATGTCAGACGACGATACGGACGTGATTCATGAATTTTCCGGACCGGGAATCAGGTACATATTTTTGGGGTTAATAGCAGGTATTTTTGCATATGGCTGTATTTTTTCCGTCTGTTATTTGCTGAATGACAAGGTAAAAAGCGTGGAAGAAATGAAAAAGCTATATACATTCCCGCTTTATGGAATCATAGCTGCTAAGGAAAACAGCAGGATTATGCATGGATTACAGAAAGAATCTGCTGAGCAGATGAAAGCACAGGCGGTGAATCGAATCAGGCTGGCTTGCCAGAAACAGGGGATAACAAAGCTGCAGGCGGTATCTGATTTTGACTTTCAAAGACAGGAAAAAGAATGTCTGGAAAATTTTTCTCAGCAGCTGAAATGCTGGGGAATTGAACTGAAAGCGGTTGAAAATGCCAGAGTGAATACGGAAGTCTGGGATGAACTGGCAAAGACAGGAAATGTCCTGATGGTGTGCAGGATTGGTACAACAACACACCACATGATAGATGATGCAATGAGTTTTTATCTGGAAAATGATATTACGGTAACTGGTACAGCTGTATTTGCTGTACGTGGATAAAACCATATCTGGGTATGGGAGTCTGAAGGCTGCATAAACCGGAAAGGGGAGATAAAGTACTGTCGTGGGATGGCAGAGAATCTGGAGCCGGTACAGCTGAGGAAGTCACGAAACAATCCTTGCTGTATGTGTGCTGCGGGATGGCGGAGCATGCTCAGGTTCTGCATGTTTCATGAACGATGATACAATACACACACGAAAGAAACAGGACAGGGCTGGGAAGTAAGGTGGAGAAAGATGTTCAGTGTGATTATACCTGTATACAATTGCGAGAAGACAATAAAAAAGGTGTTAGATTCTGTTCTGAATCAGACACGTTTTGATTTGGTTGAAGATATTATTATCGTTAACGATGGTTCTACGGATATGAGTGACTGTATTATAAAACAGTATATAAACAGTCATAAAAATATTTGTTTCAAATATAAGACACAAAGGAATCGCGGTGTTTCCTGTGCAAGAAACTGTGGGATTCGTATGGCGGCGGCTGAATGGATAGCTTTGCTGGACGGAGATGATTTATGGCTCAGGAATAAACTGGAAAGACAGGCAAAAGTGATACAGGCATTTGATGAAATTAAATTTTTAGGAACATTTTACCCGGTGCAGTTTTTTTGGAAAAAACATATGAATGGACTTTATAAAATAACTCCCAGGCAGCTTTGCATCAGGAATATGCCAAATACGCCAAGTGTTGTGTTTCATAAGGAAACTGGAATAAAGCTTGGATTATATAACGAAAAAAGAAAGTATGGGGAAGACATAGAGTTTTATCAGAAATTTTTTCTGGTAGACAGTTATTATGTCTTGGCAGAAAATTTAGTGGAAGTTTCGTTTGATAAATCTTTTTTTGCAGAAAAAGGACTGTCATCACACTTAAAAGAAATGCATGATGGAAGAAATGCAAATACCGTCCAACTGTATCGGATGGATTTAATCGGTTTTCCGTTTCTATTATGTATGCTTGCAGTAAATCAGTTAAAATATGCCAGACGGCTGATAGAAAATCAGATAAATCGATATCGGCAGTCTGGCTTTTTTACATTGCGTAAAATGAAGGGATAGAAGATGCAGTTATTATGATAAAAATAAACGGAGAATTTGGAAAAATAAAGCTTGACCATCTGGCATGGCTGGTAACAACCATATTATTTACTTCTTTCTTTATGCTGATGAAAGAAAATTATGGCAGGTATATTTATACGGGGTTATCCCTGATAATGATTTTGCTAAGTGTCATAAAAAATGAGAAGAAATTATATTTCCGGTTATCCAGCTTTGCAAAGATGTCATTTATTTATATATGTTTTTTAATATGTTCCGTAATGTGGGCGTGGAATCCTTCGTATGCCTGGATAACTGCAAGAACTACAATTATGAGCTGTTTTTATGCATACAGTGTATATATGTACTATAAAGATGAAGATGATATTCATTCTTTATTTGATGCGATAGTTATAGCAGCGGTTATCGTTTCGATTCATACCATTCGGCTGTTTGGATTTTCACAGCTTGTTTATCGGACTATGAGCGGTTACAGGCTGATTAATGATGTTTTTATTAATGTAAATGTGATATCCATGCTGTGTGCATTTGCACTGCTTGTTCTTTTTTACCGGTTTATGATGAAAAAGAATTTTTTATGGATAATACCGGCAGTTCCATTAATCATTGTCTGGGCGGCAGCCGGGTCAAGAAAAGGCATGGTCATTATTCTGCTGGGTGTTTTGCTGTATTTTGTTAATTTGTCAAAGGATGCAGAAAAAATAATATCAAATATGATATTTATCATGGCTGTATTTATTTTCATTCTGATTATCTGTGTTAATATTCCGTTTTTTTCAGGATATTTTGAAAGATTTATAGAGTTCATAGAAAGCATGCTCGGATTCAGGCAGAAAGATGCATCTGCGGTTATCCGCGGGGGAATGATTGATATTGGCTTTGAGCAGTTTCTAAAAACTCCGGTTTTAGGCATAGGTGGCGGGAATTCTGTATTGGTCAGTGCGAAACAGAACGGGATTGAAGTGTACCTGCACAATAATTATATAGACCAGCTTGTAAATATTGGAATGGCTGGAACATGTGTTTATTATTGTTATTATATCATTCCGTTTCGAAGGCTGTATGAGAATCGTACTGACACAACATCCAGGCTTTGCTTTTCCTTTTTGCTGGTTACCCTGATACTTGATTATGGAATGGTTTCATCGACGAGCCGGGAAACTTTTTTTTATCTTATGATATTTCACTTGCAAAATGAAATTCTCAGGCGAAAGGACAGGAAAAAGGAAGTTCAAAATAATTGTTTATATGGTAAGGATATCAAATATGCAGAATAGAATGAAACTGGCATTTATTTCTTATTATCTGACATATGGCGGAATCGAGCGTCAGATTACGATGCTTGCCAATGAAATGTGTAAGAGAGGACACGAAGTTCATATAATTTCAATGGCTGGCAGCCGTGTCTGTTATGATGTAAACAGCGGCATTATCTGGCATGATATCAGGGAAAAAGGTGCCGGGCTTCGTTCTGTCTGGAACAGGTATTGCGGTCTGAAAAAGGAACTGGCAAAAATACTTCCTGATATAACAATTGCTTTTATGTATCAGCAGGTATATCTTTGTGCATTTATGCCAAAACGCTGTTTTGGAAAACTTTTATATGCAGAAAGAGGCGATCCAGGTGCTGATATTTACAGGGGAGTATTGAAGATGCTGAGAAGGATTACTCTGTGCAGAATAGATGGCATTGTATTTCAGACCAAAGGAGCCAGAAACTATTTCGGGAGCAAAATAAGGAAAAAGAGCTGTATAATTGCGAATCCCGCGTTTCTGAAAAGAGAAGATTTTCGGAGTATAACGAAGCGCAGAAATGTTATTGTAAACGCTGGACGTCTGGACATGCAAAAAAACCAGTTTCTGCTTATCCGTGCCTATGCACAGGTTAGCAGAATTTATCCGCATTATACATTGGAGATTTATGGCGAGGGAAATTTGAAACACGAACTGAAGATGCTGGCGCAAAGTCTTGGATTAGCTGACAAGATTGTATTCAAAGGAACTACGTCGAATCTGCATAATGAGATTCTGGATGCGGGCATGTTTGTGCTGTCGTCTGATTTTGAAGGGATTCCAAATGCATTATTGGAAGCGCTGGCTTTAGGAATTCCGTGTATATCGACAGACTGCAGTCCTGGCGGAGCCAGGGAACTAATTACAAATGGAGAAGATGGCCTGATTGTTCCAAAAGGGGACAGCGTAAAATTAGCACAGGCTATGATAAAATTTATAGAAAATCCTGATTATGCAGAAAGTCTTGGAGAAAATGCCGCCAGGAGGATTCAGCGGTATAAACCGTCTGTGATATATAAAAAGTGGGAACAGTTTATGATGCAGATGTGTTCACAAGACGAAACGCGTGCATGGAAATGAAATTCATAAGGAGCAGGGCATGAAACGGAATCGGATTATAGATTATATAAGACATCCTGATAAAATTGTGATTGCGCTTGGTTCAAGAGGGATGCTGCCGTTTTTGACGGATGAAAACTATTTAAAAATATTTTTTAAGAGCAGATTAGGATATAAACTGAATCTGAAGGAGCCAAGAACTTTTAACGAAAAACTGCAGTGGCTGAAACTTCATGATAAAAATCCGAAATATATCCGGCTTGCAGATAAAGCTGAAGTAAAACAGATTGTAGCGGATATGATAGGTGAACAGTATGTGATTCCGACCTATGGAGTATGGGATAAATTTGATGACATTGATTTTTCTGTTTTGCCAGATAAATTTGTATTAAAATGCACACACGATTCGGGAAGTGTTGTTGTGGTCTCTGATAAGAGAAATTTTGACCGGCTGGCGGCAAAGCGTAAAATTAGTTCCCGGTTAAGAAAGAACTATTTTTATCTGGGGCGGGAATGGCCTTATAAGCATATCAGGCCAAGAATTATTGCAGAAAAATATTTGGAGGATTCCAGTCAAAAAAGTGCTCTTGAAACAGACAGCCTGACAGATTATAAAATTATGTGTTTTCATGGGACGGCCCGCATGTCTTTTGTCTGTACAGAAAGATTTAGCCCGGATGGATTAAAGGTGACTTTTTATGACAGGGAATGGAATGTGCTGCCTTTTGAGCGTCATTATAAAAAAAGCATGAATCCAATGCCGAAACCGGAATCATATGAACAGATGATAAGAATGGCAGAAAAACTTTCGTCAGGTATTCCGTTTGCACGGATTGATTTTTACGAATCTGCTGGAAGGCCGTATTTCGGAGAAATAACATTATATCCAGGAACAGGAGTAGAAGAATTTACACCGCGTAAATGGGATTTCAGGCTTGGACAATGGATTGATTTAAAAAAGCTTCGTAAGGCAGAAAGTGTATAGTTTAGGAATAAAGAAATGAATAAAAAAAGATATTTACTTGCAGTAAGCGGTGATTTCGTTCCAACGCCCAGCAATCTGGCAGAATTTGAAAATGCGGATATGAAAGCTCTGTTTGGAGAAGAACTAATCCGGGTGCTGTCTGATGCAGAATGCCGGATTTTTAATCTGGAGGTGCCGTTTGCTGATACCAGGACTCCTGTTAAAAAGTGGGGACCGAATCTGATAGCGCCAGTAAGAACAATAGAAACTTACAGAAAGATTAAGGCAGATGTACTGGGACTGGCCAATAATCATATTTTGGACCAGGGAAAAAAAGGTTTGATTTCTACATTGTCTGTTCTGAAAAAAAGCGGGATAAGCATTGCAGGGGCAGGAAGAAATTTAGAGGAGGCTGGCAAGCCTCTGATTTTTTGCCTTGGAAAAATGAAAATTGGTATTCTTGCATTTTGTGAACATGAATTTTCTGTAGCAGGAAGGGACTCGTGCGGAGCGAATCCTTTTAATCCGTTTTGCTCTTTCGAACAAGTGGAGCAGGTAAGCAGGAAAACCGATTATACGGTTGTTCTTTATCATGGCGGCAAGGAACATTACAGATATCCTTCACCTGATTTGCAGACAGTCTGCCGGGGGCTGGCAGATAAAGGGGCAGATCTTATTGTATGCCAGCATAGCCACTGCATTGGATGTGAAGAACAGTATCGGGGGAGCGTTATCGTTTATGGCCAGGGAAATTTTCTGTTTGACCGCAGCAGTTCTGTTATGTGGTCGACAGGATTAATCGTAATGGTAGACAGAAATATGGAAGTTTCCTATACACCGATTGTGAAAAAAGATAATGGAGTCCGTCTGGCTGCACCGGAATGTGCGCAGCAGATTCTGGCGGATTTTAGAAGCAGAAGCAGGCAGATACAAAATCCAGATTTTGTGAAAGAAAAATATAAGGAGTTTGCAAATGTAATGCTGAAAGATTATCTGCGTTTTTTTTCAGGAAAAAATAACAGTATTTTTTTCAGAGCTATTCACAAGCTGACAGGAAGGAGACTGGAAGACAGGTATTTTGATATGATATACAAAAAAGATGATTTTCTGGCTTTGAGAAATTTTATAGAATGTGAGGCTCACAGGGAATTGCTGCTGCAGGGGCTGAATAACAGGCTGAATATAGATTGAGGAGTTAAAAGTGTGAAAATTCTGCTGATAGGAAATAATTTTTTTAATTATACAAGTGCTTTATATCAGGCTTTTTCAGAGTCAAATAACGAAGCGGCATTATGTATATTAAAGGATAACTGGATTGCAACACCGGCGGGGCAGGTATTTCGAAAAGTGAATGATATGGGCTATCTGCTGAGGGGAAAGAAAGACATTGTTGGTATTCATTCGAATGCAGTGATTTGTGAAGATAACAGGAAAGTTCTTGAAATGTATGACTGGTTTAAGCCGGATGCAGTTGTGTCATTTGCTGGTTATACATTAAATAGAAGTTCTCTGAAACATATGAAACGGTGTCCGAAGATATTCTGGGTTTATGATGCTTATGAACGGCTTTCAGATAAGGTAAAGCAGGCACTGCCTTATTATGATAGGATATGCACGTTTGAAAAAGATGATATCAGGCATTATGAGCAGCTTGGCATAAAAGCCTGTTTTCTGCCTCTGTGTGCCGATGACAGCGTATATTATCCAAAGGCAAAAGAAAAAGATATTGATGTCAGCTTTGCCGGAGCATTAACGAAAGAAAGACTTGCGCTTTTTCGGAAAATCCGAAGCAGAATGCCAGGTATTAAAATGAATATATATGGGACTTATGCAGGAAGGTATAATATAGCGGGCAGAATTTCACGGAACATGCATGCAGAGCAGGGAGTATTTATGAACCGTGGATTATCTCCAGATGCTGTCAATGATTTGTATGCACGAAGTAAAATCTGTATAAATCTGCACAGGGCGCAGAGCAGGTATGGGGCAAACATTCGGCTGTACGAATTACTGGCAGCAGGAGCATTTCAAATTACGGACAGCAACCCGTATATAGAAGATAATTTCAAAGGATGTTTAGAGACCTTTCATAATAGCAGTGAGCTTTTGCAGCTGCTGGAATATTATCTGGGCAGGGAAGAAGAAAGAAAAATAATTTCGGATAGCGGATATCAGAAAGCAATGAAATCGGAATTGTTTATTCACAGAGCAGGAACATTATTAAAAATGCTGCATGAAATGAGTATAGGATGAGGGAACCGGATGAAAATATTAGTAACAGGTGCGAATGGATATTTAGGACAGGGGATTGTAAAGGAACTGCTTGCTGCAGGACATGAAGTGACAGCGGCGGATTTTAATCTGGAGCTTGTTGATAACAGGGCACAGAAATGTGCGTGTGATTTGTTTTCGATATCGAATCCTTATCATTATTTTGGACAGCCGGATGTTCTTTTTCATCTGGCATGGAGAAACGGGTTTGTACATAACGCTGCAAGCCATATCGAAGATTTGCCGCAGCATTACAGATTTTTGAAAGAAATCATTAGTGCAGGAATTCCGCAGGCAGCAGTTATGGGAACGATGCATGAAATCGGATTTTATGAAGGGTCTATAGACGAAAATACTCCGGCAAATCCGCAGAGCCTGTACGGAATTGCAAAGAACAGTCTTCGAAACTGCATGAAAGTTTTATGTGAGGATTCTGTAAACGGGAAGCCGCCAGTCATTCAATGGCTGCGCGGCTATTATATTGTAGGAAACACCGGGTATGGTTCTTCTATTTTTTCAAAAATTACGGAGGCGGAAAGGCAGGGAAAGGATTGTTTTCCTTTTACGAGTGGAATGAATCAGTGGGACTTCCTGGATTATGAAGAATTCTGCAGGCAGGCTGCAAAAGCTGTCAGCCAGGATAAGGTGACAGGCATTATCAATATCTGTTCTGGCAGGCCGGAAAAGCTGGCAGACCGGGTTGAGCGGTTTATTCGGGAACAGGAATATCATATAAAGCTGGCATATGGTACCTTTCCTGACAGGCCGTATGATTCAAAGGCGGTTTGGGGGAATGATGAAAAGATAAGGAAGATTATGTCTGCTGGCAATTGAAGGGAGAACAAAAATGAAAAGGGCTGGCAAAATACGAAATCTGTTATGTCAGGAAAACGGAAGCATACAGCTGTTTCGAATTTTCAAATATAAAGTCCGTTCTATACTATGCAAGATGAAATATGGCAGGAAATTTAAGAATTTCGGACGGGGAAGCATGCTTATAAAGCCTGATAGAATCATTGGCATGGAGTGCATCAGCATCCGGGGGGGGGTATCCATTCTGCATCATATGCGGATGGAAGCAGTGAAGTCTTATGGCGGAAAAAAATTCAGTCCGCGGATAGAGATTGGCGAACGTACATCGATTGGACAGAATTTTCATGCCACAGCTGCTGGTGAGCTTATTATTGGAAAAAACGTGACGATATCTGGGAATGTTTTTGCAGCTGCATGTGCACATGAGTATTTGGCTAAGGATGTGCATATACTGCGGCAGAATCTTCTGGCAGAAAAAACGGTAATCGGTGATGGCAGTTTTATAGGATTTGGAGCATGTATCATGCCTGGAGCCAGACTTGGAAAGCAGAATATTGCAGGCTCAAATTGCGTTGTGCTTAAGGGGGAATATCCAGATTACTGTGTGCTTGCAGGAGTTCCGGCAAGAATTGTGAAGAAGATGAATCTTCAGACAGGTAAGTGGGAGAAAGTCTGAATACTTAAAAGGTCAATGAAAATGAACAGAAACATAAAGAAAACATTAGGCCGCATATACTGGCGTGTCCGCTATATTTATAAATTTATAATTATAAATCATAAGTTCCGAAAAGTGGGATTGAAAAGTGAGATACGAAAACCATTGCGGGTGTGTGGAGGGAAAAGCATCTGTATTGGCGACAGATGCTTTATTATGGACGGAATTCGAATAGAGGCAGTTATATACTGGGGGGGGGGTAAAAATGTATGCTCCGGAAATTTATATTAAAGATGATGTCCAGATACAGCAGAATTGCCATATAACCTGTGCGAATCATATATCCATAGGAGAAGGCAGCTGCATTCTGCCACATGTACTGATAACGGATATCGAACATGAACATTTCCCGGATAAAAGTCCGGCACAGACAGGGCTGCTTACAGGGGGCGTGACAATAGGGAAGTATGTAAGTATTGGAATGGGTGCCAGAATTATTGGAAAAAAACCGATTGTTATAGGAGACAATGCGGTGATAGGAACCAATGCAGTTGTGACGAAGGATGTGCCAGAGGGAGCTGTTATGGCGGGGACTCCGGCTGAAATTATTGGATGGAATAAAGGCAGGGCCTGATGGGAGGGATTGCGTGGATGCAAAAGAAAACAGTTTAAAAGGCAGGCGTGTGCTGCTGATTTCTCTGTCTGGTTATTGTGATGGTATCTTGAAAAAATTAAAAGAACTTGGTGCGGATGCAGATTTCATAAATGATAAGCCGAACGATGGTTTTTTCTGTAAAGCGCTTGGACGCTGTCAGACTGGTTTCTATCAGCAAGTGCTTGACAGCTATTATAAAAAATGCCTGGAGCCGTTAAAATACCGCAGCTATGACTACATACTTTCTATCCGGGGTGAGTATACGCCCATAAAAACGCTTAAGCTTTTGAAAACTTACTACCCAGATAGCAGGCTTATCCTTTATATGTGGGATGGGCTGCATAAAAGCAGTACCAAAGGAATAGAAACAAAATGGCCATACTATGACCGGGTATATACTTTTGACCGGATTGATTATGAGGCACATAAGAAAGAGCTGTCGTTTCTGCCCCTTTATTATTATGAAGACTGTATTCCATCAGATATGCCTGCTCCTGGCAGGGGTCAATGTAAGTATGGACTTTCTTTTATTGGAACAGGTCATGATGACCGTATACAGATTGTGAAAAAAGTTATGCAGCAGTGTGAGAGAAACGGACTCAGATGTTTTTCTTATTTTTTTATGCCGCATCTGCTTGTGTATCTGAAAAACAAAATAGGAAATAAGAATTTTAAAAATGTAAAAATATCAGATATCAAATTTCAAATGATGCCATTTGAAAAAATGTATCAGATATATGCGTATTCGGAGTGTGTGATGGATGTAGAGAATGCAGGACAGCATGGCCTTACCATGCGCAGCATTGAAATGGTGGGCCTTCAAAAGAAGCTGATTACAACGAACAGGGATATTGTAAACTATGATTTTTATCACCCTGATAATATATTGATTCTTGACAGGGAAAATCCTGTGGCTGACAGAAACTTTTTTGAGAAACCGTATAAAGTGCTGGAGAAAGAAATTTACAGAAAATACAGTCTCAGCAGCTGGCTGACGGAAATTCTGCAGTGAGGCGGAAACAGGATGATGTTTTAAAAATCTAAATTTGAATGAAAGAAAAGAAATATAGGCGGAAAACAGGAAAAAGGTAAGGGGATAGATTTGTGTTAAAAAACAGATATTCTTTTTCGGAATTATTAAAAACGGGGTATTCACTGATTCTCACAAAACTTACAATGCCGCAGGCCAGGCTGATACGAAGGCCTGTGTACATGCGGGGGGGGGGATTTTCGATAAATGGGGCGGAAAAACTGACCACTGGGAGGTTTTGCAGATTTGATTTGAATGAAGGAAAGAAAACACTTCATATTGGAGAAGGGTGTGAATTTGGAGATATGACGCATATTGTTGCGTTAGAGAAAGTGATAATCGGAAGCCATGTTTTAATGGCATCTAAAGTATTTGTCAGTGACACAAATCATGGCATTTATAAAGGAGCGGAAACAAGCAGTCCGCATATTCCGCCGAGGGAGCGTGCGTTAGTAAGCACTCCGACAGTAATTGGCAATCATGTGTGGATTGGTGAAAACGCAGTAATACTTGCCGGAGCAGAAATTGGTGATGGATGTGTGATTGGCGCTAACAGCGTCATAACGAAAAAAATTCCGCCGAATTCTATTGTAGCAGGCACGAACCGGATTCTCAGACAGTATGCTGAAGGCGAATCCGGTATAGGCAGAAAGGTTCAGATAAGGAGTCATATATGAATCAGAAAGAATTTGACTGGTCAGACGATAAAGCAGCCCGTGAACTTGCTGAAAAGATAAATGCATTGTCTTTCAAAGGCTGTGAAAAAATTTTATGCGGAGATGCGCTTTATTATATTCTGATGACAGACCAGACAAAATTATCAGGAAAGGAAACTATAAAATATATTACAAGAATATTCCTGCGCTGGTGTACACAGAACAATGCGTATAAAGTGAAAGGTTCTCCGGACACGCTGTTTTTATTTTCTCATTCCTATGGTGACAGGCAGGAATTAAAAACCAATTTTGAAAAAGTGCTAAAGCTTGTTCATAATTTTGTGTATATGCATCCTTCACCAAGACGGATTCAAATCAAAAAACTGCGGCTGCTGAGACTGCCGTTTATCTGGGACAGACAGCTTGCAGAGATATTTCGAAACAGAACACAAAGATACAGGATGATTTACTTGTTATACTGTGCTTATCTGGATTATTATGAATGCTGCATGTTTTGCAAAAAACATGGTATTCAGCTTCATAAGCTGGTAACAAACTGTGATACCCACTTAACCGATTCTTTTTTTACACAGAAATTCCGCAACAGAAAATCTGCAAAGACGGTCACGCTGCAGCATGGTGCTTTTTATGCACGCATGGATTCGTGGGCATATGAAAAATCACACAGCGATTTCTGTCTGGTTCATGGCGGTTATGCAATGGATGAGATAAATAAGATTCCGTTCTTTCATACGATGATACCAGCAGGGCTTCTTTCTTACATAGGATGGAAAGAAAAGCCTGAACCGGAAAATTATAAGGCTTACCGGATAGGAATTTTCCTGGATGGAGGTAATTTTAATTATGAGCATAATGTCAGGCTTATTCAGCTGATGCAGCAATTCAAAAGAAAAAATAACTGCAGGCTGTACTGGAAATTTCATCCGACAACAAATCCTGCTGATTATGAACCGCATATCAGATATGAGCAGGATGTGTATTCGAATGATATTTTACTGGAAGATTTTCTGGAAAAGATAGATGCAGGAATTGTATCGAATTCTACCGTTATGATGGAACTGATTAAATCATGGATTCCGGCGTTTATCTATGTGGATGATAAACAGGAATATGATATGTATACCAAATTTGATGTATGCAGATTTTATAATGAAGATGAACTGGAAGGTATTATTTGCAGCATCAATTCTGAGAACATGAAAAATTATATGAAAAAGGCAAGGGATTATTACTGTACAGCAGGCGATACTGCTGCAAATTACAGGAAAGCTTTTCGGAAGCTGGGAATATACTGATGGATAGAATACATAGCGGAAATGATGGAAAGGCATTAAAATCGGCAGTCTGGTATGTGGTTTCGAGTTTCCTGATTCGGAGTATTGGCCTGATTACAACACCGGTTTTTACAAGATTATTAACCCAGGATGATTATGGACAGTTTAGCAATTATACCTCATGGCTTTCAATTTTAACAATTGTGATTACACTCAATCTGGAATCAACCTTAATGAGTGCGAAGTACGATTATGAGAAAACACTGGACAGATATTTTCTGTCGATGATTTGCCTGAGTTCCCTTTCTGTGACAGCCTGGGCGGCTGTGCTGAATATATTTTATGATGCTGGCGGCCAGCTGTTTGGATTAAAAAAAATATATCTGAATGTGATGCTTTTGTACCTGTTTTTTCTGCCGGCAATTACAATGTTTCAGACAAGAGAGCGTTTTTTTTATTTCTATAAAAAAAATGTGCTGCTAAGTGTTTTAATCAGCCTTTCTACAGCTTTTTTATCTGTGTTTCTTGTTATGAATATGCAGGACAGGCTGACAGCGAGAATTCTTGGTTCCGCAGTTCCATCTATTGTAATAGGAATAGTGCTTTATTTATATTTTATCTGTAAGGTAAAGCAGATTGATTTTTCCTGCTGGAAATATGCTTTGAAAATCTGCATGCCGTATATTCCGCATTCGCTGTCACTGATGCTGTTAAATTCTATGGACCGGGTTATGGTTAACCGCATTCGGGGAGGCCGGGAAAATGCGCTGTATTCGCTTGCATATTCCTGTGCACTGCTGATTACGATGCTGTTTTCTGCTCTCAATAATGCATATGCTCCGTGGCTTGGAGAAAAATTATCTCAAAACGAGACCGGAAAGATAAGAGATTTTTCAAAAAAATATGTCGCGTTTTTCTTTTTGTTTGCAGCAGAATTTATTCTTGCCGCTCCAGAACTGGTCTATATCATGGGCGGAACGGAATATATGGAAGCTGTGTATGTGATTCCGCCTGTTGGAATGGCTCTGGCCGCGCAGTTTACGTATGCGTTGTTTGTAAATATAGAGCAGTATAAGAAAAAAACGATGGGAATGGCAGCTGCATCTGTAAGTGCTGCTTTTTTGAATTATATCCTCAACAGTCTGTTCATACCGAAATATGGGTATTTTGCAGCTGCTTGTACGACGCTTGCAGGCTATTTATATATACTCTTTGTACATATGTGGATTGTGAAAAAATTAGAATATGACAGCGTATATGATTATCGGTTTATCTTTCTGTGCATTTGCGCAATGGGAGTTTTTTCGATGTTAAGCTGTATTCTTTACATGCATACAGCAGTTCGATGGACAGTCATGATTTTTGGTTTTCTGTGTTTTGTATATTATTTGATAAGAAATTATGAAAACATGATATTGGTGATAAAAAAACGGTAACGGAAAGCGGAGAACCTGACAATGGACTGTGAAAATAGTCTGCTGTCAGGTTTTTTTATTTTGCAGATGTAAAAATTCATGAATTAGTACTTGACACATGCCAAAATATGCTATATGATAGGCACATCAAAAAGAGACGAGGTAAGCATATGTTACGCATAAATGTAATGGAGAATGACGCAAACTGAATAGATGCGTGGAATGAACCGGCAGCCGGATGTAGGACAGGCAGCGGCCGGCAGGGACATTCTGGAGACTGGCAGTATTGCTGCCGGTACATTTGCCTTACAAAGTGCTTGCTTTATCGTTCCAAATATCCTGGATAGAATGCATAAAAACAAATGCATAAAAACGCAGATAAAAGTCGATTTAAAAGCGGATATAAAACAGCATGGCTTGTATGGTCATGCTGTTTTTGCATTTCTGGCAGCAGAAAGCCCGCAAAGCGTGCGTTTCGCTGCATTCAGGATATCAGGATATCCCGGAATCATGCATTCCGGGTTTCGCCATGCAGGAATTGCTTTCAGGGCAGGACTGCATGGCTTTTTTGTCTGGCCAAAGCCCGCAGGGCTTTTCGCAGGATATCAAAATAAGGAGGGTGGACATGAAAAAAATACGCGTTTACATTGGAAAATACTGGCTGGCTTATATAGCTGCCATTGCCTGCATGGCTGCCGCGATTGTGCTGGATATGCTCTATCCGAAAATTACACAGAGCATTGTAGACGATGTCATAATCGGCGGCAGGCAGCAGCAGCTCACAAAGCTGCTGGCTGGAATTGCGGCAGTCGGCGCGGGCCGCTGTGTGTTCGGATATCTGAAAGAGTATGCATTTGACGTGCTGGCGTCAAATATCGGCTCGCAGATACGCAAGGATTTATTCGCGCATATCCAGACGCTGTCTGCACGGTATTTTGACAGTGCCAATACCGGGGAGCTGATGGCGCGGGTTAAGGATGATGTGGATAAAATCTGGAATGCACTTGGCTTTGTGGGAATGCTTGTCATAGAGGTCGTGCTGCATGTTTCGCTCGTTTTGTACTGCATGTTTGCCATCAGCTGGAAGCTGGCGCTTGTACCGCTTGCGGCAATGGCCTTCTGCGGGAGCCTGGCAGTGTTTATGGAGCGCAGGCTTGATACGGTATATGAAGATATCAGCGAGGAAAACGCAGTGCTTACGACCATTGCAGAGGAAAATCTGGCTGGCGTGCGTACCGTAAAGGCGTTTGCAAGGGAAAAATACGAGATTGAAAAATTTCTCTCCCATAATAAACGCTATTATGACCTGAATATGACACAGTCAAAAATCATGGTGCGGTTTTATCCGTATTTTCAGTTTGTCGGAAAAGCGCTTCCGGTTACGATGGCGGTGCTGGGCGGGATTTCGGTTATCCGCGGGAGCCTGACGCTTGGCGCGCTTGTGGCCTTTATTGAATACAGCCGCAACTGTACCTGGCCAATGGAAATGATGGGCTGGCTGACGAATGATTTATCAGCTGCGGCTGCATCGTATAAAAAAATCAGGACAATTTTTGAAGAAGAAGCCGAAATCAGAGACCGGGAAGACGCCGTGCTCCTGGACCATGTCCGGGGCAGCGTGGCATTTGAAGGTGTTTCGTTTGCGCTGGATGGAAAGCAGATTTTAAAAGAGATTGATTTTCAGATAGAGCCGGGAAAGACGCTGGGCATTATGGGCGCGACCGGTTCCGGCAAATCATCGCTGATACATTTATTGCAGCGGTTTTATGATGCGGATGGGGGCACGGTGCGCCTGGATGGGATGGATGTGCGGGATTTGACGCTTGCCCAGCTGCGCAGCAGCATCAATGTCGTTTTGCAGGATGTATTCCTGTTTTCCGATACGATTGAGGAAAATATCAAAATGGGAAAGCGCACAGAGCTTGGCATGCATGAAATCCGCACCGCGGCAAGGCGCGCGCAGGCAGACGGATTTATCGAGCGGATGGACGAGCAGTACCAGACGGTTATCGGTGAGCGGGGCGTCGGCCTCTCGGGCGGGCAGAAGCAGCGTATCAGCATTGCACGCGCGCTGGCCAAGCAGAGCCCGGTGCTGGTCATGGATGATTCGACGTCCGCGCTGGATATGGAGACCGAGCAGGAAATCCAGAAAATGCTGCACAAGCTGAAAAATACGACAAAGATTATTATTGCGCACCGTATTTCAGCCGTTTGCCATGCCGATGAGATTTTGTATCTCGAAAACGGGTGCATTGCAGAGCGCGGCACGCATCAGGAACTGATGCAGAAAAAAGGACTGTATTATCATACATTCCAGGCTCAGTACGGGGCGTTTGCCGGGCAGAAAGAAACAGATGCCGGACATATGGCTGAATAACATGAATGGAAAGCTATGCAGAATATATGGAAAGGAGACTCTGAATTATGGCAGTAAATTCGTACCGTGATGATGAACAGATGGATAACACAAGCAGAAAGAAAATCCTGCGCAGGCTGCTGGGGTACCTGTTTGTGTATAAAGGCACGGTGTGCATTGTGCTTTTGATTATGGCAGCAGCGATTGGCATATCGCTTGTCAATCCGCTGCTGATTGAAGAAGCGCTTGACCATTATGTGGCAGGCGGCGATGATAAGGGACTGGTGCGGCTCGGGCTGGCGGCGCTGGCACTGAACCTGGTTTTTATTGTGCTGGTAAAGCTGCGGATGTATCTTATGTCCGTGGTTTCCAATAAAATACTTCTGGTTATCCGCCAGGATTTGTACGAGCATATCCAGACACTGTCCTTTTCCTTTTTTGACAGCCGTCCGACCGGGAAAATACTGGCTCGCATTATCGGGGATGTCAATGCGCTGAAGGATGTATTTGTCAACGCGGTCACGACGCTTCTGCCGGAATTTGTAACTGTGGCAGGCGTAGTTGTGATTATGGCGGTCAAGGACTGGCGGCTGGCGCTGGCATCGCTGAGCACAATACCGCTGATGGCGGCCGGCATCTGGTTTGTGCAGAAAGCTTCGCACAGGCGCTGGCAGATTTACCGGAAAAAATCATCCAACCTGAACGCCTACGTGCATGAAGATATCGCCGGAATGAGCGTCGTGCGCAGCTTCAGCGCCCAGGACGAAACAGGCGAAATATTTGGCAGCCTTGCAGACGACCACCGGGACGCCTTTCAGGATGCCTGCAGGTATGCGGATTTATTCGGCCCGGTTATTGATTTCAGCTGGGGCATCGGAGCCATGATGCTGTATCTGATTGGAATCCGCGTGCTTGGCATGCAGCGGGTGTCCGTCGGAATGCTGGTTGCGTTTGGCAGCTATATCAATATGTTCTGGAACCCGATTATGAACCTGAGCAATTTTTATAATAACCTTATTACAAACCTGACTGCGGCGGAGCGGATATTTGACATCCTGGACACGCAGCCGGATATTACAGACCGGGAGCTGGTTCAGGAGCTGCCGCCGATAAAAGGAAGTGTTGCATTTTCCCATGTCAGCTTTACCTATGACAAGGGAACTCCGGCAGAAACAAAGGTGCTTTCGGATGTCAGCTTCCAGGCAGAGCCTGGGGAGACGATTGCGCTGGTCGGGCCGACCGGGGCTGGAAAGACAACGATTGTAAACTTAATCAGCCGTTTTTATGATATCGAAGAAGGCGTCATATCGGTAGACGGCTATGACCTGACGAGCGTTTCCATCGAAAGCTTCCGCAGGCAGATGGGTGTCATGACACAGGATAATTTTATTTTTCACGGCACAATCCGGGATAATATTTTATATGGAAAGCTGGATGCCACAGAAGAAGAAATGCTTGCAGCAGCAAAGGCAGTCCATGCGCATGAGTTTATTATGGCCATGGAAAACGGCTATGATACCGAGCTTAAGGAACACGGGGCAGGGCTGTCGATTGGACAGCGGCAGCTGATTGCCTTTGCAAGGACGATGATTTCCATGCCGAAAATACTCATCCTTGATGAAGCAACCTCAAGCATCGACACCCATACAGAGCTGCTCGTACAGGAAGGAATCGAGGCGCTGCTCGCTGGCAGGACGAGTTTTGTCATTGCGCACAGGCTGTCTACGATTCAGAACGCAGACCGGATTTTTGTCATAGACGGCGGCGGGATTTTAGAACAGGGCACCCCGAAGGAGCTGATGGAGAAGAAGGGGGCTTATTACCAGCTGTATATGGCGCAGTTTGAAGGATTACTTTGATATCCGTTCCATCCGGCAGGTATGCCTGCGGCTCTTTTTATCATATTGAATACCGGCAAGGAGCACATCTCCATAATAGGGCCTGAGTGCTTCGCCATAGTTTTTCTGCTTGATTTGTGCAATTGCGCCTTCAGCAGAATGATTCCATTTCAGTTCCACTACGATGGCCGGCTTGCCGGCATGATTCTGGCGTGGCAGGAATACAAGGTCTGCAAAACCGTTTCCTGCCGGCATTTCCCGCACAGCCATATAATACTGCCGCGCACTGTAATAGGCCAGATATATTGTATAGCTTAAAGCATTTTCATCATGATATTGCAGGTGGGATGTTTCCAGATGGGCATTCTGGATTCCTTCGGCCACAGCCTGTTCGTCCATATTCCAGGTGGCTTTGAGCAGCTGCTCAGAAGCCTGTACGGAGCGGATGATTTCATCCCAGCCAGCTGCTTTTATGGCAGACAGATATTCATCTGCCACTTCGGAATTGGGCAGAAATATTTCCTTTGTCCCGAAATTGTACCCAAGGTAGCCAAGATGTACCAGCAGTGTCAGGACATCTTCGCAGCTGTGCAGGGATGTCATATCATTTGCAAAATTATGAATATCTATTTTCTTTCGGTCTCCTGCGAGTATTGCTATCACAGCGTCTTTTAATCCGTCAAAATTCATTTCGATATACAGTTTTAAAGCTTCAAATGTTTCGGTCTGATTCCAGTAATTGTCAAACCGCCTGTTCAGCATGGCGCTTATGACAGATTTTGGACTGTAAATATCAAGGCCGTTTTCAAAATGATACCCGTCATACCAGCGTCTTGTCTCCTCATAATCCATGTCATAGCGGGTACACAGGTTTCTGGTTTCTTCCGGTGTAAATCCCGTAAATTCTGCCAGCGGCCCGGGATTTGTCATGGAAAATTCGTCAAACATATTCAGGGCGGAATGCGTGCCGTATTTTTTGACAGGCAGGATGCCCGTCATATATACAAGATGGATATATCCTTTATCCTTCAGCAAATCCCTTAAAAAATCCAGATATCGTTTCTGGGATTGGAAATCCTGTTTGTATTCACGCAGAATACAGTCCCATTCATCAATGATAACCATAAACGGAATTCCAGAGGTTTCATAAACATCCTGCATACACTGAATCAGGTCGCTTTCGTCAAAATAATCAACAGATGGATAGGCGCGTTTCATCTCCCGGATAACCAGTGCTTCCATCCGTTCGAGCATGGAATCTATTTGGCAGGACCTGCTCAGAAATTCCTGTATATTGAGCATAATGACATCGTATTTGTTGCGGTACCGGTCAAAATCTTTATCCTGAAATATCTGGCAGTCACAAAATAACGTGCCGCAGTCACTTTCCCGGCTGTAATAGGCAGCCAGCATATTTGCTGCCATGGATTTGCCGAAACGCCTTGGCCGGCTTACGCAGATATAGCGCTGTTCGGTTGCGGTTACTTTATTGGTATAGGCAATCAGCATGGTTTTGTCAACATATATTTCAGAATTTAACGCCATGCTGAATTTTTCACTGGATGGATTCAGGTAAAATCCCATTTGATGCCTCCTTGTCTGAAAAGCATTGGCTGATGTTTCCTAAGGTATGGATATTTTGAATTATATCGGAAATGTTTTGCAGATACAATCTTTTTTCAAAAACGGCAGCAGATATTTTGTATTTTTTTGCCTGCTGGAAAAACATACAGAAGCCATGCCCGAATCCCGAAACAAGCCATTGAACATGTATATCCTATAGTATATACTATATACAGAAAAGGAGATGATGACCTTGTGGAATTAAGAAGGGTGGATAACAATATTTTGATATCAAAAGTGAAAAAAGAACAGGAGCTGACGCTGGAAGACATCTTTCAAGATTATGATGTAGCATATAAAGCGGAGAAATTTGACTGGGGTTCTCCTTCCGGAAAGGAAGTGTGGTAATGTATCATCCGAAGCAATGAAAGAACGAAAACAACCAGTGTGATTTTAACAGAGCATATGAAATGCCTGGATACAGCCAGTTGACACCATCCCCGTCACGCTGTATCATACTTACAGCAATTCTGCACATCAGCAGAAGCATGAATGGAGGATAACTATCAAAATGGATATGGAATTTTTACGCAGGCTTCCCGCACCGGAAGAACTGAAAAAAGAATTTCCGGCAGGCGGGCCTGCAGCGGATGCGAAAAAACAGCGGGATAAGGAAATCTGCGATATTTTTGAAGGAAAAGACAAAAGGCTGCTTTTGATTATCGGGCCATGCTCGGCTGACCACGAAGACGCCGTTATTGATTATATTACAAGGCTGCGCAGGGTTCAGGACGCAGTTGCGGATAAAATCTTTATGATACCGCGTATCTATACGAATAAGCCGAGAACCATCGGTGTCGGCTATAAAGGGATGCTGCACCAGCCGGACCCGGAGAAAAAGGCGGATATGCTGAAAGGGATTATTGCCATCCGCCAGCTGCATATGCGGGCGGTGGAAGAAACAGGCTTTACGTGCGCGGATGAAATGCTTTACCCGGAAAACCACCGGTATTTGTCGGACCTGCTTTCGTATGTGGCCATCGGGGCGCGTTCGGTTGAAAACCAGCAGCACAGGCTTACGGCCAGCGGCCTTGGTATTCCGGCTGGCATGAAAAACCCGACGGGCGGCGATTTTACGGTGATGATGAATTCCATTATCGCGGCACAGTGCGGGCACACATACCTTTACCGGGGCTGGGAAGTAAAGACGGGCGGCAATCCGTATGCACATGCGATTCTGCGCGGCTATGTGGACAAGTTCGGGCGCAATATACCAAACTACCACTATGAGGACCTGCAGCATGTGCTGGAGCTGTACGGGGAAAAGGAATTTGCAAATCCGGCTGTTATTATAGACACAAACCATTCCAATTCCGGGAAAAATTACCTGGAACAGATACGCATCAGCAAGGATATCATGCACAGCTGCAAGGTTTCGCCGGATATCCGAAAGCTTGTGCGCGGGCTGATGATTGAAAGCTATCTCGAGGACGGCGCGCAGGAAGTAAACGGGCACTGTTATGGAAAATCGATTACCGACCCGTGCCTGGGCTGGGAGAAAACCGAAAAGCTGATTTACGAGCTTGCGGATTTATGGGAATAACATGAAAAAAATATTGCTGATAGAAGACGACAGGAACTTAAATGCCGGGCTGGCCTGTGACCTTGAGCTGGAGCGCTACAAAGTCCGCGCTGCATTAACGCTTGGTGAGGGCATTCAGATTTTCCAGAATGAAGATGTGGATCTGGTACTGCTGGACGGGAACCTGCCGGATGGCGACGGGTTTGCGTTCTGCCGGGCCGTAAAGGCACAAAGCGGTATCCCGGTAATTTTTCTGACCGCAAGGGATATGGAACAGGACGAAATGCGCGGATTTGACTGCGGGGCGGATGATTATATTACAAAGCCGTTCAAAATGCCAATTCTCCACCGCAGAATCCAGGCGGCGCTGCGCAAATCCGGCAAAAAAGAAACAGATGCCAGATACGATGACGGGTATTTGAAAATTGATTTTGACAGCCTGACAGCCGTGCGGAACGGGCAGGCGCTTGTACTGACACCTTTGGAATATAAGATTCTGCGGCTGTTAACTGCAAATGCAGATAAAGTCCTGACAAAGCAGCTGCTGCTCGAAAAAATATGGGACAGCAGTGGAAATTTTGTAGATGAGCATGCAGTTGCGGTCAATATCAGCCGTCTGCGCAAAAAGATAGAATCCGAAGGCTATTCCTGCATAAAAACCCTGTATGGTATGGGGTATCAGTGGACAGGCGGGAAAAAGGCGCGGCAGGAATAAATCAGAAAAGACAGGAGCCGGAAATCATGGAGAAAATACTGGCAGCAGCCCTGCTGTGTTTCATTGCCAGCGCGGGCATGGCAGCCGCCGTCAGGAAAAGCCTGATACAGTATACAGACAGCCTGATGAACAGCCTGGATGCGATGCTTGCCCAAAAAAGCGGCATTGATTTTGCAGTCAGCCAGGAAACACTGATGGGAAAAGTCCAGATGAAAATGTGCCAGCTGCATGAGGTTATGGAGCACAAGTCCGCGGAAAGCCTGCAGCAGAAGCAGATGCTGGAAGCGGTGATTTCCGACATTTCCCATCAGGTGAAGACCCCGGCTGCCAGTCTCCAGATGTATTTAAGCCTTTTGGAGCGGGACGGGCTGGATGAAGAACAACGTGCGGAATTTCTGCGTGCGGCAAAACGCCAGGCGGACAAGCTGGAATTTTTCATGAACAGCATGGTGCGCATGTCCAGGCTGGAAACAGGCATTGTGAAAGTGCAGCCTGAAAAAAATTCCGTGTATGAGCTGCTGGCGCAGTCCGTCTGCGATGCGGCGTTAAAAGCAGAAGAAAAAGGCATTGATATCCGCGTGGACTGCCCGCAGGGGCTGGAAGCATATTTTGACCGCAAGTGGACCGTGGAAGCGGTATTTAACCTTGTGGATAACGGGGTAAAATATACGCAGGCCGGTGGAAAACTGGAGATTTCAGCCGGGAAAACAGATTTTTTTGCCAGAATCTGCATTCAGGATAACGGCAGGGGAATTGCAGAGGAACGCATTCCCTTGATTTTCCAGCGCTTTTACCGGGAACCGGAGCTTTCTGACACCGAGGGCGTGGGGCTCGGGCTGTATCTGGCGCGGGAAATTGTCATGAAGCAGGGCGGTTTACTGGAAGTGTATTCGCAAAAAGGCACAGGAACCCGGGTTTTTGTGAACCTTCCGATAGAGAAAACAGGGTGCCATGGATAGGAATATTTTTAGCCAAAACAGGTTATCTGAAAAGATTATCTCAAATCTGTTACATTTCTGAGAACAGTTTGAGATAATCTTTTTTTATGCTTATTACAGCTGAAACAGGAAACAAAGAGTCAGAACAGGAAAGGCAGGAAAAGGCATGGGCATGATTTTAGAAGCAGAAAATCTGAAAAAATATTACGGGGAGCAGCCTAATATTACAAAAGCGCTGGACGGTGTCAGCATAGCCGCAAAGCAGGGGGAGTTTATTTCAATTACCGGCACAAGCGGAAGCGGGAAATCGACCTTGCTAACAGGATTATCCGCATGCTGCATCTGGAGAAAAAGCTGGACAGCCTTCCGGGAAATTTATCGGGCGGGCAGCAGCAGAGGGCCGCGATTGCAAGGGCGCTGGCAGCAAAGCCGGCCATTATTCTCGCAGACGAGCCGACCGGAAATCTGGACTCTAAGACTTCCATAGAAGTCATGCAGCTGCTTAAAATGACAAGCACGCAGTTTGGCCAGACCCTGGTCATGATTACGCACAATCCGCAGCTGGCGCAGATAGCTGACAGGGTCATCCGCATTGAGGATGGCAGGACTGTATAAGCAGAAAATAGAAATAAGAAAAAAGGAGCCATAACCATGACATTACTGGGGAACAATAACAAAAACATCATCAAAACCCTTTCAAACAGCAGCCTGAAAGCAGACAAAGGCCGAAACTGCATTGCTATTCTTGCAATCATGCTGACGGCTGTGTTATTTATGGCACTGACGACTGTGCTGGAAGGTGCGCAGATTTCGGGCAAAAACCAGATGCTGCACCAGGCAGGCACGAAGCTGATGGTATCGGTCAAAAACCTGACAAAAGAAGAAGCAGCGCGGCTTGCAGCTGCCCCGGAATTTACCATATCAGCCATGGAACACTATGTGGCTGTCATTACCAATCCGAAGTTAAGCCATATGCAGGCCGCTGCGGGCTGGACGGATGAAACGTCGTCCGAATACAGCTTCCGGAAGCTGGAAGAAGGCCATTATCCGAAGGCAGAAGACGAGGTTGCCTGCGATACCGAGGTGCTGCGCCTGCTGGGACTTCCCTGTAAAACAGGCAGCACGTTTGTGATGCAGTATACGGCAGGAAATACGATGCTCGAAAAGCAGATGACGGTCTGCGGGTTCTGGGAAGGGATAAAATATGAACAGACGGCATCCCTGCTCGTTTCCGAAGCTTTTGCAGAGAAAACCGTGGAATGCTATGATGGTGACTATGCCCCGCTGAAGGAAACGGGTTACGATGTCCGGGGCAGCTTTGCACAAGAAAAAGATGTTTCGGGGCAGCTGGACAGTCTGCTGCGGCGGCTGGGATATGACCCGGATGCAGAAAACGGCGGGAAAGGCTTTGTCGTTCACCATGTCAATCCGGTATATGAAAGGCCGTCCGGCGATTCTTCGGAAACATATGCAATAGCCGGCATCGGCGTGCTGCTGATACTGCTGGCCGGGTATCTGATTATTTATAATATTTTCAGGATTTCCGTAGCAAAAGATATCCGCCTGTACGGGCAGCTGAAAACAATCGGGACTTCCCCGAAACAGATCCGGTATCTGATAGCCAGGCAGGGTACCGTGCTTTCAGCAGCAGGCATTCCGGCAGGGCTGGTCTGCGGATGGCTGCTTGGAAATGCGCTGCTGCCGCTTATTATGGCAAACACATCGTTTCAGGAAGCGGCATTTATCGTGCCGTCTGCCTGGGTATGGATTCTGTCCGGGGCGTTTACAGCAGGGACAGTCCGGATAAGCTGTGCCAGGCCGGGCCGGATAGCCGGGAAAACTGTTCCGGTGGAAGCGGTAAAGTACCACGGATGCTCCAGGAGCCGGAAAAAGCATAAAAAAGGCAGGCAGTCCAGGCACCGGATTTTATCGATGGCAGTTTCCAATCTGGGCAGAAGCAGGACAAAGAGCGCGCTTGTCGTGCTTTCGATAGCGCTTTGCGCCGTGCTTTTAAATTGTGTGTTAAATTACAGCGCAGGCATGGATCTGGAAACCTATGTCAGGCGCCAGACATCTGCGGATTTTGACGTGCGCAGTGCGGGATATTTCAAGTCTTCGATGGAAAGTTACCAGAAAACGGTACCCCGGGAAGCCGCCAGGCTATTAAGCCAGCTGGACGGGGCAGAAAAATTCGGGCGCATATACTGCCGCATGCTGCCGGAAGATAAGCTGGTAAACGGGGATGAGGATATGGGCAGCATCATCCGCATCAATGGAACAGAAACGCTGGAATACGGGCCGGAATTTATCCGGGAAAGAATGCTGTATGGCATGAATGAGCAGGCGCTTGCGGGACTGGAAATCATAGAGGGCACGATAGATTATGAAAAGCTTTGCAGCGGGGAGTATGTGGTTATGGCAGGGCTTTTAAACGATTTGAATGAATATGAGTACGGGGCACAGGAGTTTCATGCCGGTGATTCCGTTGTGCTGGAAATCGAAGGGAAAGAAAAAGAATATACGGTTCTGGCGGTAGCCGGCGCGGCCAGCTCCCAGTGCATGAGCTACAGCAGTGGCGGGTATGAGTCGCCCGTGTTTGCAGAGCCTGTGTTTGCACAGATGTTCCCGGACATGAAAAACCCGATTCACTGCCTGTTTGATGCAAAGGACGATGCGTTTGCGCAGCTGAATGAGCAGGCAGCTGATATCGCGGCCCGAAACGGCTTATCCGTCCTGACAAGGCTGACTGCGGAAGAAGAATTTAAACAGATGCAGCGTACTTACAGCATGGGCGGCATCATTGTGGCGCTTATTTTTGGAATTATCGGCATCCTGAACCTGGTAAATGTCATATTTACAGGCGTTCTGGCAAGGCAGCGTGAATTCGCATCCCTGCGCAGCATCGGCATGACCAGAAAGCAGCTGCGCAGGCTGGTTGTATGCGAAGGCGTCATGTATGCTTTTCTTGCAGGGGCAGCTGCACTGCTTCTGAGCGCCGTCCTGTCTGTCCTGCTTGTAAAAAATCTGGCGCAGGGCGTGTGGTATATGAAATACCATTTTACCATCCTGCCGGCAGCAGCGGTTTGTGCAGCCTGCATTCTTTTCGCGGCCTTAATCAGCGCAGGAACAGACCGGATATGGAACCGGGGGAGCATTATACAGCAGCTGCGGGATGCGGAATAAAATTGTCCTGGGCCTGTTATGCACATTTCCATAATGCTCGTCTTTTGGTCTTTGGTTTCTTTGGTTCAAAATAGTGTGGTACTGCTGGCCTATTTTCTTTACCGTGCATGAGCATTATGGCAGGGAATGTTTGCATATTTTTACTTGTGCAGATAAATTGGAACGTGTATAATAAAGAACAGGCAATACAGGAAAGAAAAGCGGTAGAGGAAAATTACGGGAGTATTTGGGGAAAAGGCATGGAGAAAGATGTATTAATTGTATTGGGGAATGGATTTTCGATTGACTTTGTCAATTTTATACAAAAGAATGAGATAATCAATCTGACAAATTTGTTTTGTAATGGCGATAAAGTGCTGTGGCCGGCGGATAATTATCCGGGCTTTTTATCAAAAATTTTGAAAGAAAAGGCAGTAGAAGCTGCATATAAATTGCAGGAGGATGATGATGTGATTTATGGGGGAATATCCTATTGCAATGTGGACAGGGCAGAAATAGATGAACAGATTATATGCCTGAATTCAGATGTGAACTTCAGGATTATAAACCCAGATGCACAGAATACCTTTTGTGCTGTAATTTCGAGTCTGTTTAAACAGTATATTCATTATACGCAGTCAGAAGTGTTAGGAGGACTATATAAATGATAGATTTTCTGGATATGGACAGCAATAAATTGGTCATTTCAGAGTTTTATGAAAATGATAAGGCTGGCAAATATGAATATTCTACAGTATACCAGAGAGAAAAGGTCTGGAGCGAGGACAAAAAAAGTTTTTTGATAGATTCAATATTAAAAAATTATCCGATACCGCCTGTTTTTTTCCGCATGAAGATTGATCCTGATACAGGAATTACAAAATATGACGTCATTGATGGCAAACAGCGGCTGACAACAATCAGAGATTTTGTAGATGGCAAGATAAACCTTCCAGAGGATTTTGGAGACGATTCGATAGGAAATCCGGAATTAAATGGCGCTTCCTTTGATGACCTGGATAAATTGGATAAATATAAAAAACAGTTTTGGAGATACCGTATTCCGATTATTTTTATTGAAACAGAAGATAATGCACTTATTAAAAATGTATTTGACAGGCTGAACAGGAATGGAGAGCCTTTAGTGGCACAAGAGCTGCGTCACGCACAGTTTAGCGAAACAGCATTTTATAGGCTGATAGAAGCACTGGCATCAAGGCATATCTGGAAAAAATATTTTGATGAAGTACTGGAAACAGACAGAATGGAAGATAAGGAATTTACTTCGGAACTGCTGATTCTTATGCTTGAACATAAAATACTGTCTTACACAAAAGAAACGTTAGATGATTATTATAAAAAGTGGGCAAATCTGGCAGTGGAGGAGATAGAAGGTAAATATATTGGTGTCATGAATTATATTTTTGAAATGAAACTGGATTACAGTGGAAGAATGTCGCGTGTGAGCCATTTATATGCTGTCTGGGCAGCTGCAGTGCTGGCTTATGAGCAGCATATCGATGCCAGGCAGTTAGGAGAAATCATCAAGGAATTTTACGGCTCATATTTTTCCAAGAAAAAGTGTGCAGGCTATGAGGCGTATAAAAAAAGCATGAGTTCTTCTACAAAAGAAGCATCCAGCCGCAGAAGGAGAGTACGGGCATTATTAGCTTTTTGCAGCGAGAAAGGAATAAAGATGGACATGAATTTGTAGTGATGTATTGTGTATGCTGTTATAGTCTTGCAATCAGAGCATTGCTTGCGGTTTTATCAATGCTGCTGCATAAAGGATGAAAGACACGGGAACTGGTATTTTGACTTTTGATATATAAAAATGCCGGTGTCTGGTATCAGGATTTCTTTATGCGGCAGCTGTTTTTTGGCTTTCTGACTGCATTGTCATAAAAACGGAAATAGTCCGGGCGGTGCCTTGACTGGGTATATTCAAACATTACGCCGTCGCTGTTGTAAGTATGGCTGCTGACGACGGCCATGCAGTTATAATCCTCAGCATTCAAATCAAGGTATTTTTCATCAATCTGTGTCATTTTTTCTACGGTCATAATCCGTTTGCTGTTTACAATCGTCATATGCAGCGTCTGTTCCAGGTATTCATAAATGGACTGCCCGGCAATTTCTTCTGTCAGGCCGGGCACAGCCTCTTTCAGGAAATAATTATGGTTTAAAATCAACGGCAGGTCATCCAGAAAATGCAGCCGCTGGATATAATAAATTTCAGTTCCGGCAGCAAAGCCTGTATACAGGGACAGCTTTTCGTCCACGGCAAATTCTGTAAATAAGACAACTTTCGTAGACGTAGCACGCCCGTTTCGTACAGCGGACTCCCGGAAGCTCTCAATTTCCCCAATCGTAAAAACAGCCTGGTCGAAGGGCTGGTAAATATTGCGTACCCCTTTTCCCTGCATGGTCTGTACATATCCATCCATAACCAGCTGGCTGACGGCCCGGCGCAGGGTATTGCGGGAGCAGCCGTATGCCTGAACCAGCGTGTTTTCGGATGGCAGCAGTTCCTGATAAGCAAACACATCATGTTCTATTTTCTGTTTTAAATCTTTATAAATCGTTTCATAGATTGTTTTTGGCATATCTGTTCACCTCATCCATTGCCTGATATCCTGCGTGTTCCGTGTTCTGCCTGGTAATCAAGGCTGTACGGATTTTCCATAAATAAACCGGTTGTGCTGTTTCAATTATTATAAAAACAGCATGCCGAAAAGTCAATATCCTGTTTAAACATATTTTCGGAAAAGTGCTTGACATGTTTAAACAAGTGTGATATAAAAGAAGCATCAAACATGTTTAAACAAGTAAAAACAAGTGGAGGGACGAAAATGGGAAAATATGCACAGGACGCAAAACAGCTGCTGCATCTGGTCGGCGGAAAAGAGAATATTGCAGCAGTTTCGCATTGCATGACCAGAATGCGCTTTGTTCTGGCAGAACCGGGCAAAGCAGATGTAAAAGCCATTGAAGCAATGAAAGCGGTAAAGGGGAGTTTTACACAGTCGGGGCAGTTTCAGGTCATTATCGGCAATACGGTTGCTGATTTTTACAATGACTTTGTAAAAGAGGCCGGGATAGAAGGGGTTTCAAAAGAAGCGGTCAGACAGGCCGCAAAGAAAAACCAGAATGTGCTCCAGCGGATTGTCACAGCACTGGCAGAGATTTTTGCGCCGCTGATTCCGGCAATTATTACAGGCGGCCTGATTCTGGGATTCCGCAACTGCATTGACAGCCTGTATCTGTTTGAAGGCGGAACGATGCTGTGGCCGATGATTGCATTGTCCAATATCGCACAGGGCTCCGCAGTGCTTGGAATGGCCTGGCTGCAGCGGAAAGACCCGCAGGCACAGGAAGTCAACCTTCCGGCATGCATTTCCTGCTACCTTGGTGTTACAGAACCGGCTATTTTTGGTGTCAACTTAAAAAAAGGATTTCCGTTTGTATCTGAAAGAGCTGGTCAGGGATGCGGGCATTCAGGAGCTGGTAACCGTAGGAGAAATGTCTTCCACATCGCTGAAACACTGCATCCGGTATTCGGCACCGGAGGAAAACGAGCTTTCGATGTGCTTCCAGTTCCACCATTTGAAGGTGGATTATAAAGACGGGGACAAATGGGGGCTTCAGGCTGCGGACTATCGAAGGCTGAAGGAGCTGTTTATGGAATGGCAGCTTGGAATGCAGCAGGCAGACGGCTGGAACGCACTGTTCTGGTGCAACCACGACCAACCCCGCATTGCCAGCAGGCTGGGGGATGAAGGCATATACTGGAAAGAGTCGGCCAAAATGCTGGCAGGCATGATTCATTTTATGCGCGGGACGCCGTATATTTACCAGGGAGAAGAAATCGGAATGCTGAATGCGCATTATGCTTCCATCGGGCAGTATCAGGATGTAGAGAGCCTGAATTACTATCAGATTTTGCGAAATCTTGGCAGGACCGAAAAAGAAGCGCTTGAGATTCTGGCAGCCAGGTCCCGGGACAACAGCAGGACCCCGATGCAGTGGGATGCGGGAGAGTACGGCGGGTTTTCCAATACCCGGCCGTGGATTCCGGTGCCGGACAGGCTGCGCAGCGAAATGACCGTACAGGAGCAACAGAAAGAAACCGATTCCATTCTCGCATTTTACAAAAAGCTGACTGCCATGCGGAAAAAATATGCGGTCATTGCGCAGGGAGAAATTTCTTTTCTGGAAACAGGGACAGATATGGTGCTGGCATACAAAAGAGTGCTCGGGCCGCAGCAGCTGGCAGTGTTTAGCAATTTGGACAGAAAACAGCACAAAATAAAAGTGCCCGCAGAGTGGAACAGCTGCCCGGTGCTGCTGTCTAATTATAAAGTAAGAGAACGGATTCCGGAAACAGAAATGCATATCCTGCAGCCGTATGAGTTTCTGGTTCTTGGAATGGGAATCAAATAGCTTTCTGGTGTCTGCCGGATGGAGAAAGGCTTTTTGGAAGCTTTCTTTGTCCGGCATCTGCCTGTTTTCTGCAGCGTGGATATGCACAGGTTCAAGCGGTGTATTTTCATTTGACCAGAAATAGATGACATAAGAGCCTATTTTAAAAATTTGCGGCATTGTCAAAACCTCCGTCCCTTGCCAGCTGTATCATGATATGTGCGATTGACTGGACATATTCATGGAACGAAGCAATTTCATTTTTGGTAAAGCCGCTGATATGTTTCCAGGTATAACCTGGAAGATAGCATTCGGCAGAATGAAAACCACCATGTACGGGTTTTTCAAAATAAACTTTTATAATCTGTCTGAATGATTATACTGGAAAAAACTGGTTATCCTGAAAGTATACATAGCAGCCCTGCTTTGTAAAGTATCATTTGGGAGGACCAGGACAATGAGAGCTTTTTACCGGAAATACCACAATATAATAGAAACCATGCTTCTGCTGTGCATTCTTGCCGGGGGATTTTACTGGAAATACCAGGAATACCGCATGCAGCAGACACAGCAGCAGATTGCGGAAAAGATACTGCGTTTTCATGTGCGTGCCAACAGCAACAGCCGCGCAGACCAGGCGCTGAAGCTGAAAGTACGCGATGCCGTCGGCGCGTATATGCAGCAGCAGTTAGACGGCGTGCAGGATATCAGGGAATGCAGCCTGATTGTACAGGAAAACCTTGCACAGGTCATAAAGACCGCCCAGCAGGCCGTTGCGCAGGAAGGCTATGACTATTCCGTCGATGCTCGGATAGAAACCGTGGCATTTCCACAGAAGACCTACGGAAACTACACATTTCCGGCCGGGGATTACCAGGCGCTGAATGTCATTATCGGAAGCGGAAAAGGACAGAACTGGTGGTGCGTGATGTACCCGAATATGTGTTTTCATGGCAGTGTTTATGAAATCGTGGACGAAGATGCAGAAAAATCATTGCAGCAGGTGCTGTCCGGGGATGAGTATGACGCAGTGCTCAAAAGCGGAAAATACCGGGTGCGGTTTAAATATCTGGACTTTTTAAATCGCTTGTTTGGCTGAGGGCAGGGGCTTTATCCTGGCGGAAATACTGACAAGGTAAGCGGGAGACAATGTTGTATGCGTTTCGTAGATGAGCGGGAGAAAACCATGCATTAGTAAAAAATCACCGAGGACAAACCATGAACCACACGAAACAAAAAAGAAACCAGGCTGTCTTAGCAGTCAGCTTTGGAACAACAGACCCATTCAGCTTAAACTATGAAATCGGTGCCGCTGAGCGGGCAGTCGCAGAGGCGCTGCCGGATTTTGAGTTCCGCAGGGCATTTGCCAGCCGGTTTATCATTGACAGATTAAAGCTAAGAGACGGCATACAGATCGATCATATCGTACAGGCACTGGAGCGGGCAGCGGATGACGGGATAACTGTACTGGCAGTCCAGCCGACTTATTTTACATATGGATATGAGTATGCAGCATTAGAGCATATGCTGCGGGAAAAGAAAGACAGATTTGAACGGATTTATCTTGGTGATCCGCTG
>OFHA01000141.1_pt1 | contig 64341 bp, 62 predicted proteins | sample 1521891 | NCBI WGS metagenome assembly OFHA01 (sample SAMEA3504089, study PRJEB24116) | mouse gut metagenome | biome: mouse gut; feature: mouse-associated habitat; material: faeces | place: Denmark | collected 2011
TTTGAACCCTCGCGCCGCTATTAACGACCTGCACCCTTTCCAGGGGTGTCCCTTCGGCCAGCTTGGGTACTTCTCCACATGGCAGAATAGTTTATCACTATCTCTGTTTTAGCAAAATAATTTCTTTAAACGGAGAAGGTGGGATTCGAACCCACGGTCCCTTTCGGAATCACTGGTTTTCAAGACCAGCTCCTTAAACCACTCGGACACCTCTCCGAATCGTCTGTTCTCAACAGCGCATGTATGATTTTAGCAAAGTATTTTTGAAATGTCAATAGTTTTTTTACATTTTTTTCTTTTTTCTGCAAAACATCGAAAATCATGCAGAAAGAATGTCCTGCAGCGGTTCGCCTTTTCCCCTAATTCCGGCGGCAAAATACCTCTGCCAGCCTTAAATCTTCCGGCGTCGTTATCTTTATATTTTCATAGGAACCTTCCACCAGTCTGACTTTCTGATGGCAGATGGTTTCCAGTACCATGGCGTCGTCTGTCACCGAAACCGTTTTTCCCTCTTTTTCACATTGTATCAGTTCCTGGTAGGCCTGATAAATCAGGGAAAACCGAAACACCTGGGGAGTCTGTATCTGCCAGACACGATTTCTGGGCGGCGTTTCCCCGGCAAACAGAGCGTCATCAGCAATTTTAATGGTATCTTTCACCGGCATACCCGCCACACAGGCCTGAAATTCCTCCACTGCCCCGGCACAGCGCAGGATCGTCTCCTGGTCCACGAACGGTCTGGCACCGTCATGTATCATCACATAATCAGGAGGATTCTTCTCCCTGTTCAGTTCTTCCAGACCGCAGAAAACCGAATGATACCGTTCCTTTCCTCCAGGTATCACCGCTTTTATTTTTGTAAATCCATATTTTTCCACAATTTCCTTCCGGCACCAGGAAATGTCTTCTGCCCCGGTTACCAGAACAATTTCTTTCATCATGCTTTTCTCAAAAGCAGACAGTGCATAAAAAAGCACCGGCTTCCCATGAAGCATAAGATATTGTTTGGGTATGTGGCTTTTCATGCGCATTCCCCTTCCGGCAGAAAGCACAATAGCTGCGTAGGTCCTGTCTTTTATTTTTTCTTCCCGTTTTTCTTCCATCAGCGCTCCCCCAGTTTCAGGCCAGGCACGGCGTTCAGCTCCCAGTCGTCTCTCCTGCCGGCCAGAAATTCATGGAAAGCGGCCGCTCCGATCATCGCGGCATTATCTGTGCAGAATATGGGAGACGGATAAAAGAATTTAATTCCTCTGGTTTTACAGGCTTCTTCCATTCCCCTGCGCAGCGTGCCATTGGATGCCACGCCGCCGGCAATGGCAAGGGTATCCATTCCCGTTTCCTCCAGCGCATGAACCGCATGTTCTATCAGCACATCTGTCACAGCCTTCTGAAAAGAAGCTGCAATATCTGCCTCCACAACGGGAATCTGCTTCATCCGGCACCCATTAATGTAATTCAGTACCGCGGATTTTACGCCGCTGAAGCTGAAATCATACGGATGTTCTGCCACCTTCGCCCTTGGAAATACAATGGCGTCGGGATTTCCCTCTCCGGCCTTTTTCTCAATTTTGGGTCCGCCTGGATAGCCCAGTCCGATGGCACGGGCAACTTTGTCAAAAGCCTCTCCTGCCGCATCGTCCCTGGTCCGTCCCAACACCTCATACTTTCCGTAATCTGCCACTTTCACCAGATGGGTATGGCCGCCGGATACCACCAGGCACAGAAAGGGCGGTTCAAGTTCTTTATTTTCAATATAGTTGGCGCAGATATGCCCTTCAATATGATGTACGCCGATCAGAGGCTTTCCGGCCCCCCAGGCAATTGCCTTGGCTTCCGCTACTCCCACCAGCAGCGCTCCCACCAGCCCCGGTCCGTAAGTAACCGCTATTGCGTCCATATCTTCCAGAGCCAGCTTCGCTTCTGACAGAGCTTCTTCAATGACCTGATTAATTCTCTCAATATGCTTGCGTGATGCAAGTTCCGGCACTACTCCTCCATAAAGGGTATGGAGATCTATCTGAGAAGAAATAATGTTGGACAGCACCTCTCTTCCGTTCTTAACCACTGCCGCCGCTGTTTCATCACAGGAACTTTCAATTGCAAGGATTACCACGTCTTTTTGTTTATTTACCGCCATTTTTCTTTACTCCTGATAAAATCCCAGTATTTTCCATCTTCCATCGTCGTCTTTGCGCAGGATATAAGTCTGGCTGGCACGCCCTGATTTATCTTTTCCGCTGTAATTTTTCAGGAAATATGTCACATCCACATAAGCGCATTCCCGCCCGTTTCTGGTCTTATACTCTACCTCTTTACTGCTTTCCACGCTGATATCGGAAATGGCTTTCTCATCTTCTTCATAACTGGAAATTTCTGCTTTTACGGATTCCAGATACACTTCCGGAGGATTGATTTCCTGCAGTTCCGCATCCATCAGCTTTCTGGCCTGCTCCGTCAGTTGTACCAGCTGTTCCTGGCTGTATTCCTGACTGTAATAGCACTTCAGAATCCGATTGTAAAATTTTACCACTTCTCTGGCCGTTTTGGGATAAGACTTTTCCAGGTCTTTGGAAATCAGCATTTCCACTTCTGTCATTTTTCCCTCGCCTGTGTCGCGATGGGACAGATAATAATAATATCCCAGACAAAGAGCGGCGCAGATTATCACGACCACCGTTGTCTTTATACCACTTTTCATAAAATCCCTCCTTACCCGATTCCGTCTTTACCGAAAATCCAGTTCCACCGTTTTTCCGTCTTTCCCCAGTTTTGCCTCCGGATAAATACTGCGTACTTCTTCCATATATTCTTCCGCCCGCACCAGAGAGGGACTGAAATGGGTGAGCCACATGTCACTGACCTCTGCGGCTTTTGCAATTTCCGCTGCTTCATAAAAGGTCATATGCTTATACTGCCTGGCTTTTGCGGCCTTTTCTTTTTCTCCGTACATTCCCTCTATGATTAATAAATCGGCATGTTCGGCATGTTCTGTAATAGCGGCCACAGGCCTAGTATCTGTACAGTAGGTCACTTTTATGCCTTTTCTTTTGGGGCCAAGCACCATATCCGGCGTATAGGTCCGTCCTTCCAGCTCCAGTGTCTCGCCTTTCTGCAGTCTGCCCCAGCAGTTTTTGGGAATTCCGAGGCTCTGGGCCTGCGCAACCTGAAATTCTCCGGCCCTGGGAATCTCAAGGGTATATCCATAACAGGTCACATTATGATTTACGCGGAAGGCGGTAATATAATATCCCCGTTCCTGCAGATGTTCCACCGGCTGCGTCAGCTCTCTGTAGCGAATCTCAAAGGGCAGCTCCGGCGCAATGGTGCGCAGTGCGGTTACCACCCGTTCCAGTCCTCTGGGCCCAATCATGGTAAGGGGCTCCGTCCGCTCCGCATTTCCCATGGTAAGCAAAAGCCCCGGCAGACCGCTGATATGATCTGCATGGTAGTGGGTAAAACATATGGTGTCAATGGGTTTTGCACTCCAGCCTTTTTCCTTCATGGCTATCTGCGTACCTTCCCCGCAGTCAATCAGCAGGCTGCTTCCGTTGTACCGCGTCATCAGTGCGGTGAGCCAGCGGTAAGGCAGGGGCATCATTCCTGCCGTGCCCAGTAAACATACATCTAACATTCCATTTCCTTTCAGACTAATTCTGTCACTTCTATGGTTTTTACCGGAATCTGAAAGCTCTTAACCCATGCGTCATAGCAGGATTCACAGATATCAAATTCCTGTATTTCTCCGTCTTTTCCGGAAAAATACCCCCACTCTTTCTCCACATGAAGAAACTCCCTGCGGGGTATTCCGGCCTGTTCCTGTATTACTTTTTTACAGCAGTTGCATATGATTTCCTGTTTTTCTGTCTTCATCTGTTGTCCTCCCTGTTTCCGTAGTTATAATCCCGGAATTTTCAAAGGGCTGTGCCCGTTCATCCATTTTATTATAGCGAACAGTACCTGCCTTTTGAAAGAGGGAAATCTATCCATGAAGCCTCACAGACAGGGCGGCTGTTCCCATACCATAATCATTCCATCCTCTCTGGGCAGCTCATATAAATCTTTTCTGACTCCGCAGCTGTGAAATCCCAGCTTCTCATACAAATGAACAGCCGGGGCATTGCTCACCCGCACTTCCAGAATCAGGCGGCGTATATCTTTTTCCTGCGACTGTTCCTTCAGTACATTCAGCATCCTGTACCCCACTCCCTGGTTCTGCCAGCCTGTGGCCACAGCCACATTCACAATCTCTCCTTCTCCGGAAAAACAGTACATGCCGCAGTATCCTGCTATGATATTTCCACTCCATGCTGTCAGAAATAATGTATCCTGCTGCAGGGAATCCAGAAATGCCTGTTCTGACCAGGGCTGGGAAAACAACTGTTTTTCTATCATGGCAACCGCAGGGATGTCCTGCGCCTTCATAGTACGAATCACAATTTCTGTCATATGATATCCTGTCCGGCCCTTTCTCTGGCCAGCCGCTCCCGTTCTGCCTGGGCCAGCCGCAGATAATCAGGCCTGTGTTGTGCTGCTGTCTGAATGTTTCCTTCTCTGTAATAATTCAGACCCAGGGCAGCTATCGAAGCTGCCCGCTGTTTATTCATATGTGCCGGTGCAAAGGAACAGGGCACCTGGCAGTTTTCTTCAATATAAGAGCGAAAAACTGGCACTCCGTCTCCCAGAAATATCACCGGCCGGTTTCTTTCGTTGATTTCTATTATAATTTCATCAATTCCAACGGCACACTGGGGCTTTAGCACCTGCATCCCTTCTTCTGTAAATTCATACAGTCCCGTATAAGTCTGATTTCTTCTGTCATCCATCAGCGGGCATACCATGTCCCGGCTGCCATAGAGATTATACGCCAGCCCGTCCACAGTCGGTATCTGAATCAGCGGCTTTTTCAACGCAAGGCCCAGACCTTTTGCCGTGGCAGAACCAATACGCAGACCTGTAAAAGAGCCTGGCCCTCCTGCCACTGCTATGGCGTCCAGGGTATTTAAGTCCAGCTCTGTCATTCTGACTATTTCATCCAGCATGGGAAGCAGTGTCTGGGAATGGGTTTTCTTATAATTGACGGTATACTCAGCCAGCAGATTATCGTCTTCCACGATGGCTGCGCCTGCCACCAGCCCGGAACTGTCCAGTCCTAATATTTTCATTTTGTTACCTCACTTATTGTAATTCTGCGGTAATCAAAGCCTTTTTTCGGATCTTTTTCAATTCGGATTTCCTTATGGTTCTTTGGAAGAATTTCACGAATCAGTTCCGCCCACTCTACAATGGTCAGACCCTGTCCATAGAAGTAATCTTCATATCCGATTTCTTCCATTTCCTCCACGTCCCCAATCCGGTATACGTCAAAATGATAAAAAGGCATTCTGCCTTCTTCATATATCTGAACAATGGTAAAAGTCGGGCTGCAGACCGGTTCTTCCACGCCCAGCCCCCTGGCAATTCCCTGAGTCAGCACGGTTTTCCCGGTACCCAGATCTCCGGTCAGCGTATACAGCTCTCCGGGCCGGGCCTGCTCTCCCAGCTTCTGTCCCAGCCGGAAAGTTTCTTCCGGTGAAAATGTTTCTGTTCTCTCCATAAGTTCCTCAATTCTCATACTAAGTCTGAATGGCTGTTTCCTGTTACGGAATCCAAATTTCTATACCCGGAACGGATTCAGTTTCAGACGATAACCATCCAGATGATTGATGGCAAGGGCCACCACCGTCTCATATTTCTGTCCCAGCGCTTCTCTGGGAATCACATAGGCATTCATTCTGTTGCTGTAAATCAGCAGATTGTTTTTCGTGGAAACCATTTTGTAAATTTGTTTCCACTCCAGGTCTCCGGTTTCTTCTCCCTGAGACACATGGACTCCTTTTTCATCAATCCTGTAGTGCAGAGCCTGCTGCAGCACCTCGGAACTTCTCACCTGTTTTTTTGAACGCAGATACAGGTTGCCCGGCACATAAATCAGAAATACAATTCCCAGTACCACATAAAATACTGTGTATATGATACTTACTTTTCCATATGTTATCACAGAGGTTATCAGCACCCAGATTCCCACCAGCGTGGCCATAATTCCCTGCATTCCATGGTATGCATGATACAGGTTAAACCGGTACATGTCTTTCTCCGTAATATTTGTATCAAATTCTACTGACATTTATCTGCTCCTTTTCTTTTGGCTTTCGTCATATTATACTCTTTTTGGCCAGGTATCACAAGGGATTAAATTTCATTGATTGCAGAAAACCTGCTGAATGACGATAATATTATAACATGATGCAGAATGAATCTCAAGAAACTTGTTTCCAAAAGCCTTTTTTGGTATAATAGAGCTATAAGGAAATTTTTGAAATATAGCAATATTTTTTCAGCCACTTCAAATGATTTATGCTGCACACTATATAATTCCAGGAGGTTGCCATGGATACACAAATAGATTTTAACTATGATATAAAAACATGTACATTGGAAAATATTTTTGCACAAATTGACAATTTACTATCAGATACTCCCTCTTTCCCTCAAAAAAAATCACGACAAATATTGACCGCTTTGTTTCATAACAATGATTTTCTGACAACCTTCCTGTCACAACCTCCAATCGCATATTTCAATATCATCATACAGATATACGAAAAAGAACTGCAGGCAGGTGAATCCTTTACCATTTTAGATATGGGAACATCCCACGATGAGCTTATAAGCAAGCTGACAGAATTAAAATTTATTCTATGGAGAATTGAATTTGCCAAAGACGCTGATGCATTTCATCTGCTTTTAGAATTTATCCAAAACAGCCATGCAACACCCTACATGCTGCAATATTTAATACAAACCGCATCTCTGAAACAGGACGAAATATTATTCAAACTGGCGGATTTATTTTTAGAAAAACATATGTTTCGCTATGCATTTCATATGCTCAATTATTTAACCCAACTATTTCCGGAAGACGAAACCATTTTGTGCTTAGCCGCTGATTTTTGCGGTGGTACCGGCAACAGAAAACAAATGAATGCTTATTTATCAAAAATTAAAAATCCAGGGGAAGCAACAGAAAGGATTCGAACAAAATATGGATGTTAAAAAGATATGTTTTATCATGTGTGTGAACAATAAACTATATATGCAGGAAGCCATTTATTATATCAGTCGTTTAAATGTTCCTGACGGATATACGATTGACGTTTTGACCGTACAGGATGCAGCAGGTATGACTTCCGGATATAATGAGGCAATGACTGCATCAGATGCAAAATATAAAGTATATCTGCATCAGGACGTTATGATTACGGAGTCCGATTTCATACAGCACCTGTTAGATTTATTTCAAAATCAGGATATTGGCATGATTGGAATGGTTGGCACACCCAAGCTGCCCGAAGACGGTGTGATGTGGCACTCGTTTGGTGTAGGAAGATTATATAGCAGCAATATCGAACATATATCAGATGTACAGATTGGAAAAGTACCAGAAGAAAAAACCTGTCAGGAAGTAGAAGCTGTTGACGGACTTTTAATCGCAACACAATACGATATTAAATGGCGAGACGATATATTCCAAAAATGGGATTTTTATGACGTATCTCAAAGCTTTGAATTCCGCAGACAGGGATATAAAGTAGTTGTACCAAAAATGGAACGGTCCTGGTGTATTCATGATGATGGGCTTCCAGATTTTACTTACTACAATGAAGAACGTGAAAAATTTTTAAAAGAATACCGCTCAGATATTATGGGTTAGGAATCATACAATACAAAACCAAACAGAAATTAATGGCGCTGCAAGTATTACAGCATATCTGCCAACATTTTTATGCAGACAGATATGCCGCAGATAAGCCGCCTATTTCATATTCTGTATCAGATTTACCATTTCGATGGCAGCACAGGCCGCATCATATCCTTTGTTTCCGGCTTTGGTCCCGGAACGTTCAATGGCCTGTTCAATATTATCTGTGGTGACTACACCGAAAATGGTGGGAATTCCTGTTTTCAGCCCTACTGTGGCCACGCCTTTGCTGACTTCTGCGCACACATGGTCATAATGACTTGTGGCGCCTTTAATAACAGTTCCAAGACAGATCACTGCGTCATAATTCCCGGACTCTGCCATTTTCTGTGCAGTGAGGGGAATCTCAAAGGAGCCGGGCACCCATGCCAGGGTAATATCATCATCTTTCACACCATGGCGGAGTAATGCGTCCTGTGCGCCGCTTACCAGTTTCGACACGATAAATTCATTAAATCTGGAGGCTACAATTCCTACTCTGGTTCCATTTGCTACTACATTTCCTTCTAATACTCTCATCATTTTTCCTCTTTTCCTTTTTGATATGTTACTGACATGCTGTTTAATAATCCGTCATGTGCTGCATTTTGCTCTGTTTTGTTTTCAGATAAAAAACATCTGTTTTTTTCGCCGGCATCTGAATGGGCACCCGCTCTTCAATGGAAATTCCATAGCCGGAAAGCCCGGTGATTTTTTTGGGATTATTGGTGAGCAGCCTGAGCTTCTCTGCGCCCAGGTCATGAAGAATCTGAGCACCGATGCCATAATCCCGCAAATCAGGAGCAAATCCCAGTTCCACATTGGCTTCCACCGTATCAAGGCCTTTTTCCTGCAGTTCATATGCTTTTAATTTATTAATCAGGCCAATACCTCTGCCTTCCTGCCGCATATACAGAAGGATGCCCCGTCCTTCTTCTGAAATAGCTTTCATGGCCGCATCCAGCTGTTCGCCGCAGTCGCAGCGGTCAGAGCCGAACACATCTCCTGTCAGACACTCGGAATGTACCCGGCAAAGCACAGGTTCTCCATTGGCAACGTCTCCCATGGTCAGCGCCACATGATGCTCTCCGTTCAGCTTGTTGACATAACCGTAGATTTCAAATTCACCGTATCTGGCAGGAAGTTTTGCATGGGCTTCCTGATGTACCAGACTGTCCCGTTCCATGCGGTAACGCACCAGGTCTGCAATGGTAATCACCGTCATATCAAATTTTTCCGCCAGTTCCAGGAGCTCTGTGGTACGCATCATGGTTCCGTCTTCCCGCATGATTTCACAGCACAGCCCGCTGGGTTTCAGTCCGGCCAGAACTGCCAGATCCACAGTAGCTTCCGTGTGCCCGGTCCGTTTCAGCACGCCGCCTTCTCTGGATTCCAGGGGAAACATATGGCCCGGTTTCCGGAAATCCTCCGGCCTGGCATCGTCTTTCATGGCCGCCAGGGCTGTTTCCGAACGCTCAAAAGCAGAAATTCCTGTCTCCGTATGTATTCCGTCAATGGATACGGTAAATGCCGTCTGATGGTTATCTGTATTCTGTTCCACCATCTGTTTTAATCCCAGTTTCTGACAGAGTTCTCTGCTCATGGGCATACAGATCAGTCCTTTTCCATGAGTGGCCATAAAATTAATATTTTCCGGTGTTGCAAATTCTGTGGCACAGATAAAATCTCCTTCATTTTCTCTGTCCGGGTCGTCAATGACCATAACAATTTTCCCCTGTCTGATATCCTCAATGGCCTGCTCTATGGTGTCGATTTGCCTGTTCATTTTTTCTTCCTCCCTGTATATGGTTTTATATTCAGAAAAATCCGTGTTCCATCAGGAAATTTTCTGTAATTCTGCTTTCTTTCTTTGTTTCTTTCGGAGCAGATAAAAGTTTTTCCACATATTTTCCAATTACATCACACTCAATGTTGATCATGCTTCCTGCTTTCTTTTCGGTCAGCGCTGTTTCCTTCCGGGTATGGGGAATTACTGACACCTGAAAATCCCCATCCGTTACTTTTGCCACGGTCAGGCTGATTCCGTCCAGTGCCACCGAGCCCTTTTCCACAATATACCGTATAAGCTCCGGTTCCGAGGCTATGGTATACCAGACTGCATTCTCTTCCTGCCGGATTTCTGTCACTGTTCCGGTTCCGTCAATATGGCCTGCCACAATATGTCCGCCGAACCTCCCGTCTGCCGCCATGGCCCGCTCCAGATTTACCTTTCCCGGAACTTTCAGCTCCGACAGGCTGCTGCGGCGCATGGTCTCTGCCATTACATCTGCCGTAAAGCCATCCTCTGCAAGGGAGGTCACCGTAAGGCAGATTCCATTGACTGCAATACTGTCCCCCACTTTCGTTCTTTCCAGCACCTTCCGGCACCGGATTTTAATACGGGCAGACAGGGTTCCTTTTTTTATTTCGCAGAGTTCTCCTGTTTCTTCTATAATTCCGGTAAACATGTCTTCCCTCCAATCCTGCCTGTTATGCACAGATCCTTTCCATATCTCATTACTTCTGTCTGCTGCAGTTCCACAGCATCCTTCATCCGGGAAATTCCTCTGCCTTCCACCGGGGATTTTGCCTGGGCTCCCGCTACCAGCTTCGGTGCGATAAAACCATACACGCGCTGCACCAGTCCTTCCTGCAGAAAAGAGGCGTTCAGGGTTCCTCCTCCCTCCAGCAGAATGCTGTCAATGCCCCTGTCTGCCAGCTTTTGCAGCAGATAACAGAGATTTAACTGATTTTGCTGTTCTTTCAGGGGAACTTCCAGCAGATTTACACCCTGCTGTTCCAGTTTTTTCACGGTTTCTTCTGTCTGACTTCCCCATCTGGCTGCCTCCCTGGGATTCCAGGCCACAATTGTTTCAATTTCAGACGATGTTTTCACAATCTGACTGTCCAGAGGAATCCGCAGTCTGGAATCGCAGATAATCCTCACCGGATTCCGGCCTCCTTCCATGCGGCAGTTCAGCATGGGATCGTCTGAAAGCACCGTGCCGATTCCAGCCATAATCCCCCGGTAACGGTTGCGCAGGCACTGCACATATGTCCTTGCCTCCTCCCCGGTTACCCACCTGGAATCTCCGGTTTCACAGGCTATTTTCCCGTCCAGGGTCATGGCATACTTCATGGCAACGAAAGGCATTCCATGTTCCATATAATGGAAAAACACTTCATTCAAATCCCGGCATTCCTGCTCCAGGATTCCGGTTTCCACCAAGATCCCATGTTCCCGCAGTATCTGAATCCCTTTTCCCGCTACTCTGGGATTGGAGTCCGTACAGCCCACATAAACTTTTCCAATCTTTTTTTCTATGATAATTTCCGTACAGGGAGGAGTTTTTCCATAATGGCAGCATGGCTCCAGATTCACATAAAGCTCCGCCCTTTCCAGATCCTCCTGACAGTCCTTAAGTGCATTCCGTTCTGCATGATATCCCCCGTACTGTTCATGATAACCTGCGGCGACTGTTTTTCCGTTTTTCACCACCACACAGCCCACCATGGGATTGGGAGATACCTTTCCCGCCCCCTGTACTGCAAGGTCCAGTACCTGCCTCATATAATCTTCCGGTGTTTTATTCCTGTTCTGCTGCATGTCTGTTCTCCTGATTTTACTTCCTGTATGCTCCTTTTAAGAAAGGAGACAGGGGCTTGTATATTAACATGGTAATCACCACGCTGAAAATTCCCTTAACAAAGGTAAAAGGTGTGTTGAACACAATCAGACACTGGAAGATATCTTTCACTCCTGGGAAAATCATCTGATATGCCGCCAGAATGGCTTCTTTCGGCATGAAATTATAGTACACCGGATATACAATGAAATAATTGGAAAAAATACTGATTACTGCCATCAGTGCCGCACCTGCCACTGCCCCGGCAACGGCGCTTTTTCTGCCTTTCCATTTCCGGTAAACCAGACCGGCCGGAACCACAAAGCTGGCTCCCAGAATAAAATTGGAAAGCTCCCCTACGCCTCCGGTGGTGGTCATAAACAGATGAAGCAGATTTTTAATCAGGCAAATGAGCATTCCGCTGACAGGCCCCATGGCAAAAGCCCCCACCAGCGCCGGCAATTCTGATAAATCCATTTTAATAAAGGACGGCATAACCGGTACGGAAAATTCCAGGAACATCAGTACAAATGCTATTGCTGACAGCATGGCTGTCATGGTAAGTTTCCAGATATCTTTCTGTTTTGCCTGTTTTCCTACAGTTGCAGTATTCATGGTACTCATAATAATTCCACTCTCCTTAATCGTATAATATAAAAAACCCTGAATCCGGAGATTCAGGGCATATAAAAAACTACATGCATAATAAAACAATGTTTTCTTCTCCCATCCAGACTGTACTGTCGGTTTTGGATTCTCACCAAATCATGCCTTACGGCTCACGGACTTGCCCTCTGAGGGGTATCACCGTCGGTCGGGAATTCTTTCCGGAATTACCTGCTGAAAATTCTGAAAAGTCACCCTGCCCTGAAGAACAATATTTAATTTATGGCTATATTCTACTCCTGGCTTCCAGTTCTGTCAACTGACATATTTTAGCATGTGTCAGATTTTCATTGTGAGCTGAATTCGTTTTTTCTGCAAATCCACGCTCATTACTTTCACCTCCACTATGTCCCCCACGCTGACTGCTTCCAGAGGGTGTCTGATGTAGCGTTCCGTCATCTGAGAAATATGTACCAGTCCGTCCTGATGCACTCCAATATCCACAAAGGCTCCAAAATCAATCACATTTCGCACGGTTCCTTTGAGAATCATACCAGGGGTCAGATCCTTCATTTCCAGTACATCATTGCGCAGGACAGGTTTGGGCATATCGTCTCTTGGGTCTCTCGCCGGCTTTTCCAGCTCTTTCACAATATCTTTAAGGGTCATTTCTCCCAGTTCCAGTTCTGCCGCCAGTTTTTTATAATCTGAAATTTTTTTCGAAATTCCGGACAGTTTCCCCTCCTGAATTTCCTCCGGTTTATATCCCAGCTTTTCCAGAAGTTTCAGTGTTGCGTCATAGCTTTCCGGATGGACGCTGGTACCGTCCAGAGGATTTTTTCCATTGCTGATACGCATAAAACCCGCACACTGTTCGTATGCCTTCGGCCCCAATTTGGCCACCTTTAACAGCTGTGCCCGTGTCAGGAATCTGCCGTTTTCTTCCCGGTAGGCCACAATATTTCTGGCAATCACCTTTGAAATACCGGAAATATACTCCAGCAGGGAAGCGGAAGCGGTGTTCAAATCCACACCCACTTTATTCACGCAGTCTTCCACCACGCCGCCCAGAGCGTCGCTTAATTTTTTCTGATTCATGTCGTGCTGATACTGTCCTACTCCAATGGATTTCGGATCTATCTTTACCAGTTCCGCCAGGGGATCCTGAAGGCGCCTTGCAATGGAAGCCGCGCTTCGCTGCCCCACATCAAAATTGGGGAATTCTTCCGTGGCCAGCCTGCTGGCAGAATATACGGAAGCTCCGGCTTCATTTACAATCACGTACTGTACCGGAACGGGAAGCTCTTTCAGTAAATCCACAATAATCATTTCCGACTCTCTGGAAGCAGTTCCATTTCCAACAGAAATCAGGGAAATTCCGTATTTCTGAATCAGCTTTTTCAGAACCGCTTTGGATTCTTCCACCTTATTCTGGGGCGCTGTGGGATAAATTACCGTCGTATCCAGCACTTTTCCGGTGGAATCCACCACAGCCAGTTTGCAGCCGGTACGAAATGCAGGATCCCAGCCCAGCACTACTTTTCCTGCAATGGGCGGCTGCATTAATAGCTGCTCCAGGTTCTTTCCAAACACCCGGATGGCGCCGTCCTCTGCCCGTTCTGTCAGCTCATTGCGGATTTCCCGCTCAATAGCCGGTGCAATCAGCCGTTTATAGCTGTCCTCCGCCACTGCTTTTAATGTGGGCGCCGTATTGGGATTGTCTCTGGAAATGATCTTTTTCTCCAGATACTGCTGAATCTTTTCTGTGGGAGCTTCAATTTTTACAGTGAGAATTTTTTCTGATTCTCCCCGGTTCAGCGCCAGGATGCGATGGCCTGCCAGTTTTGCCAGTCCCTCTTCAAATTCATAATACATTTCATAGACCGACTCTTTTTCAGGATCTTTGGCCGTTGAAATGATTTTTCCGGTATTCATGGTAATATCACGTATGTATTTCCGGTAATCTGCCTCATCGGAAATATTTTCTGCCAGAATATCCATGGCTCCTGCAATGGCGTCTGCCGGAGTTTCCACCCCTTTTTCACTGTCCACAAAAGGCTGCGCTTCTGTTTCCAGACTTTCTTTTGTCATCTGCAGCAGAATAATATTTGCCAGCGGCTCCAGCCCCTTTTCTTTCGCAATGGTTGCCCTGGTTCTCCGCTTCGGCCGGTAAGGGCGATACAGGTCTTCCACTGCCACCAGCGTTTCCGCAGAAAGAATCTGCTGTTTCAGTTCTTCCGTCAGTTTTCCCTGCTCCTCAATACCGGACAGTACCTGCTCTTTTTTCTCTTCCAGATTGCGCAGATAGGTCAGACGTTCGAAAAGATTTCGAAGCACTTCATCATTCAGCGCCCCGGTGGCCTCCTTCCGGTATCTGGAAATAAACGGGATGGTATTTCCCTCGTCAATCAATTTTACCGCAGCTTCTGCCTGTTGTCTGCGGATATTCAGTTCTTCCGCTAACTTTGCAATAATATCCATGGGTAACTCTCCTTATTTTTCTGTCTCACACTGCCAGTTATCTGAAATCATACTCCAGGCAGTTTCCGCTCTTCATTATATCGGATTTGCCGCTGTCTTTCAAGAAAATATATTTGTGTTTTTCACCGGCACATGCTACAATAATAGCACTATCATGGAATGTTTAAGGAGGTTTTTATGGATTACGAATCAAATAAATCTTACCTGGAAATGCGTTCTGCAGGTATGTCCGTGGCGTCTCTGGTTCTGGGTATACTGGGACTGGTTATGAGCTGCTGCGTCTATCCTGCCATAATTTTCGGCTCCCTTGCCATTATATTTGCTCTGCTTTCCAGAGGAGGCGAAATGCACACCAACAGCTATGCCAGAGCCGGACTGATTCTGGGCATAATCGCCATAGCCTGCGGCATTCTCTTCCTGTTATACTCTTTCTTCACCATAATGGCCCAGTTTGGCGGTATGGAAGGTTATCTGAATTATATTGAAGATACGATGCAGGAACTCGGATATCCCGATGCAACCAGTCCCTATGATTTTTACGATATGCTGTAAAGGAGGCAAAACCATGTTTCAGCCCGCAGAATTAATCAGTAACTATCAGAAAATGAATCCGGGAGAAGCCCGCCTGTCTGCCATTCGGGAAGCCATATGGCAGGCGGACCTGGCAAAGGATTCCCCTTATATGCTGTATTTTCGCTGTGAATACGCCAATGCCAGCCGGGAGGCAGACACTTTTTTACTGCAGCTCTATCTGATTTTCCCGGAAATACTGAAGATTTTTGAAGAACAGCCGGACATTCGGATGCCGGACTGCAGTTTTATGAATGCCACTGATACGGTTCAGGAACTTTTTTCAGAAATGGTGGCATGTGCTGACTTTTTCTATCAGATTCCTGTGGCAGACATGGAAAGATATCTGGAAAAATACAAAGATTTCTGTCTGAAATACGGTTATGCTCTGTTCTCTTATTACATGGCTTCCGCCAGGCTGTACCGGCAGATTGACGACAAAGAACGCACCATGCAGAACCTGAAAGATTTTAAGGCTCTCTGCCGGACTGAAAATCGAAAAAATGCCAACTGCCTGGATTTTATTGCAGAGCTGGCCTGCTGGTATGACGATTTGGACACCCTGCTTAAAGTAACCCGAATGCTGGAGAAAAAATTCCCGGAATCCAGCCAGCTTATCTATGAATATGGCCGGCTTCTGTACTGTTATGCAGTACGCAGACAGGATCTTAAGGCAGCCGCCCCTTATTATGAAAATCTGCAGCGGCTCTGCCGGAAATTCCGGACCGGCAACCCATATTTTGCAGATACCATGGTTTACCTGGCTTTGACGGATCAGAAGAAAGCCTGGAGCTTTTTTCAAAAAGAAGCACCTTCCCAGATAACAACCACCGTACCTCTGGATAAAATGGAATTTTCCACCGGAGCGGAGATTATGATGCGCAGCCTGATGAAAAGCGGCAGGAAAACAATACGGATTTCTCTTCCGGGCAGTCAGCCCTGGCAGCGGGAGGACGACTGTTATGAAACAAAGGTGCTGGCAGAATATTTTGGGAAAGAAGCCAGGGAAATCTCCGCCAGATTTGACGCCCGCAACGGAAATAACCATTCCATGGAGGAATATGAACTGTTCCTCAGCGCGGCAGAAAACTGTATTTAAAAAGGTACAGGTGCTGTGGCAAAATAGCCGTCGTATACAGGATATGGAATTCAAACCCAGAGAATCTATCCATCTATTGTATACAGGCTGCATTTTGCAACAGCACATGATTCTATTCGAAAAATTCGGCACATGATTCTGATTTTTCCATTCTGTCCAGTTCTCCGGTCACATCCAGATAGAAGCTGATCAGAGTCTGGCTTATATAAGGTGTAATCCAGAGCATACCCAGCCCGCAGGAACACATCCCCAGCAAACTCCACCCGATAAAGCTCAGATACAGATAAAACAGCCGGCCTTTGTTTCCATCCATCAGGCTGCGGCTTTCCCGAAGAGCCTCCAGAGCTCCCATCTGTGTATTGTCCACCAGCAGAAAATATGCCAGAGCAAAGTGCAGAGACACCAGTATCAGAACCACAATTCCCACCAGATACAAAACAAATCCGATCACGTTTGCCAGCACAGCTCCCTGTACCATTCCCACTGACCAGCAGATAGACCCAGGCAGAATGCAAAGCAGCTCGATTCCGAATATCACAAGAGAAGCCAGAATATAACGATCCGGCCTTCTGGTAAATTCTCCAAACATCATACTGAGTTCCGGATCCCGTTTCCGTGCGAACCCCAGCATCATTCTGGTAATTCCGCACCTCATGAGCATGGCAATTATGCTCACAAACAGTACCGCCAGCATATATGTGACAAACTGTACCATTCCCATTCCGCTGAACAGAAACAGACAATAAAATGGGATCAGAATAGCTGATGTAATCAGGCCCGACAACAGAGTCGCCCCAATGACCAGTCCCCAGTGGCCTGTCAGTTTCTCCCTTGCCAGTCTTTTCAATTCTGCCGATGTTCGTTCCATATCTTCCTACACTCCATTTCTGTTTTTATATTACGGTCAGTTCTTTCCTTTCCACCTGGTACAGCTTCCGGTTCGAATCCTGCTGATTCTCTTTTTCACAGTCCTCTTCCCCTGATATTTCCTTATTTATACAATTTCGCACCTGCACAGAAGCAGCTCCTGATACCTTTCACTGCCTCTGTACCTGTGCGAAAAAGTCTGAGGTATTAATCTCTGTAATCCTGATCAAAATCCAGTATCTCTCCTGTTATGGCATGGATTTCAAGATCATATTCAAATTCGTCTTTGATCATCTCCACTTCATAAAGAGGCACTCCGTCATCCCTGTCAAATTCCACCTTGATCACCGTTGCGCCGGGTACCTTTGACAGAGCGATCTGTTTTGCCTTCTCGGCCCCAATATAATTATTGTTACTCTGTTTGGGCTTGATTTCCTCTTTCCATTCATATCCAATCAGTTCACGGGTTCTTGCATGATATTCCAGTTCATACTTCTTATTCCCTTTTTTCATCTTAACCTTATACTGGTCAATCCCATCGTCATATTTCAGACGGATACTGGTGATGGATGCGCCGGGAACTTTCTTCTGTGCAAGGCTCCTGCATTTGCTCTCGCTCATTTTTTTCTTCCTGCTGGAACGGTTGAGCTTATGCTGTTCCCATCCATACTCAATCAGCTTTCCATCGGAAGCCCGGTAAGTAAGATTATATTCTTTGGTGCCTTTTATCATTTCAATCTCATAAATCAGCACTCCCTTTTCATAATCTTTATCTGATTCTGTTATTGTTGCATTTTTCACTTTTTTCCTGGCCAGCTTCTCTGCCTGTCTGATACTGGTAATTTTCTTCGCATATGCAGTATAGGGAGTTACCAGAACCCCCACAGATACAAAACAGAACATCAGAAGCAGCAGGGCTGCTATTTTACGTCTCTGAGCCATAGATAAAACCTCCTTTTCTTATTTGGATTCAATTATGCTGCATAATCAATATTTTTTCCTTTTGCGTCCTCTTCTCCGAGAATCTTCCGGCTCTTCTCATAAGGGTCTGCCGGATACTTTATGCTGGTGGAAGTTGTTCCGCCGGACACATAATTTTTCCCGCATTCCGGACAGACGGAAGTGTGAATACTCACAGAGGCCCTGACCACTTTCCCGTCATTCTGAGCCGCCTTTGTATATGCATTGGAAACATGCTCTCCCTCGTGAGCCCGCACTGCACTGCCTGCCGCCTCAGGAGAAATATGAGCTGCCGCCTTAAAGGAAACATTTTCATTGGAGCCGTCCTGATACCTGCGCTTTGCACAGGTCTGGCATTTCTCTCCGTTTTTTTTCACGGAATCGTCTTCGCTTTCCCGATCCCAGTATACCCCCTCCGCTTCATAGTCTCTTCCGGTTCTGCCGGTTCCCTGTGCTCCGGAATCCCCGCTGTTCCTGTAAATCCCGTTCATTCCATCCTGGTACCGGCTGCTGTTTCCATAATCATTATAACTGTAGCCGCCGATTCCCCCAATTGCTCCTGCCATACAGACACCTCTCTTTTATTTCTATGTTTATGAAACACAATATCTGACTATTTTTCAGAATATATTATATCATACTTTTTATATTTTGACAAACAGGAAAAAAGAGATTATACTAATATTTCGTAACAGTTCGGCCACAACAGGCTGAACTTACAATATAATGATTAAGGATGATATTATGAGACAACGGGAAAAAGAAGAAACTGCCCTGTTCTTTACCGGCTGGACATTGTTGGCCATATTGTGTTTATTTTGGATATTTTACCGGCTGTTCCCCGGCTTTTTTTCCAGCCTGCTGGTACCCTGCCTGGTCAAAAGCACTCTGGGAATCTACTGCCCTGGCTGCGGCGGGACCAGAGCTGCTGCTGCCTTTCTGAGAGGTGATTTTCTCACTTCTTTCATCTGCCATCCTCTGGTTCTTTATACCGCTGCGGTGGGCGGCTGGTTCTTAATCAGTCAGACCATTGCGCGCATTTCCGGACGCCGGCTGAACATCGGTATGAAATACCGGGACGGCTATATATGGGCCGCCCTTGTTATTGTAATTGTGAATTTTATAGTCAAAAACCTGCTGCTGTTTCTGTGGCATGTGGATTTATTAAAAGATTTTCATCTGTAATCCCGGATTATTCTTCAATAAACTGGTCATGCACTGCGCGCATGGCTTTCTCCACATCTTCTTCATCAATCAGCACCGTAATGCGAATTTCTGATGTGGCAATCATGCGGATATTAATTCCGGCATTATAGAGGGCTTCAAACATACGGGAAGCCACGCCGGGATTGGACTGCATTCCTGCTCCTACAACAGACACTTTTGCCACGGTGTCATTTACTTTGATTTCTCTGGCTGTAATTCTGTTTTTATGCTCTTCCAGAATGGCAACGGTTTCTTCTGCATCATCTCTGGCCACAGTAAAGGAAATATCTTTCGTTCCTTCCCGGCCGATGGATTGCAGAATAATATCCACATTGATCTGGTGTCTGGCCAGCAAATCAAATATTTTAAAGGCTATTCCTGGTACATCCTTTACTCCGAACACTGCGATTCTGGCTGTGTTTTTGTCTACTGCAACTCCGCTGACAAGCATACTCTCCATGTCTGTCTCCTCCTTTACGATGGTTCCCTCGGCGTTATTCAGACTGGAACGGACCACCAGCTGCACACCATATTTTTTTGCCATTTCCACGGATCGGTTATGCAGCACTTTTGCCCCCAGTGTGGCCAGCTCTAACATTTCATCATAGGTAATTTCCGGAACTTTTCTGGCGTTGGGCACAATCCGCGGATCCGCAGTATATACTCCCTCCACGTCTGTATAGATTTCACAGGCGTCTGCGTGCAGTACCGCCGCCAGCGCCACTGCTGTGGTGTCAGAGCCGCCCCGGCCCAGCGTGGTGACGTCATCGTATTTATTCACGCCCTGGAATCCTGTGACAATAACAATTTTCCGGTTTTCCAGCTCATGCCGGATACGCCGGGTATCTATTTTCTTAAAACGGGCATTTCCATATCTGGAGGAGGTCTGCATCCCCACCTGAAAAGCATTCAGGGAAACAGACGGTACGCCAAGAGCTCCCATGGCCATGGACATCAGGGCGGTGGAAGTCTGTTCTCCGGTGGTCAGAAGCATATCAAGTTCTCTTCTGGAGGGATTCGGATTGATATCCTTTGCCATCTCCAGCAGGTGGTCCGTGGTTTTACCCATGGCAGACAATACCACCACCACATCATTTCCCTTCTGATAATCTTCCATGCAGCGTCTGGCCACATTATAAATCCGTTCTTTATCTGCTACGGAGCTTCCTCCGAATTTTTTTACTATTAACATAGGGTTCTCCTGAAACTTTTTTCGTCATTTTCCGGAAATCAGATAATCAATCATTTCACATCCTCTGGAAACACGATGGCCGCTTCCAGCCGCCTCTTTTTCATTGTATTTCCAGGTATTTTTCTGGGGTGCGGTACTGTCATACAGAAGATAAGGCACATCGTCCCCGGTATGGGTTCGGATGCGGATGGGGGTAGGATGATCCGGCAGAACCAGAAGCCGGAATTCCTCTCCCGCCTGTTCCAGTCCCTCTTTGACAGGAGCAATCACCTGTTCATCCAGAAACTGAATGGCCTGCACCTTTTTCTCTACGCTGCCCTGATGGCCCATTTCATCCGGAGCTTCCACATGCACATATACAAAATCATAACTGTCTTTTGTCAGCACATCCACAGCCGCCTGGGCTTTCCCCCGGTAGTTGGTATGAAGACCGCCGTTTGCCCCTTCTACCAGAATCGTTTTCATGGAAGCTCCCACTGCAATTCCCTTCAGTAAATCCACAGCCGATACCATGGCCCCTTTCAATCCTGTTTTCTCCTCAAAAGAAGAAAGGGAAGGCCTGGTTCCGGCGCCCCAGAACCAGCAGGAATTGGCAGGATTCAGCCCCTGTTTTTTCCGCTCCAGGTTGATGGGATGGTTTACCAGAATATCATAACTTTTTTTCATCATATTCCGCAGCATTTCATCCTGGGGCAGATACTGTCCAATGGTCTGTCCCAGCACATCATGGGGCTGGGTCAGCTCCATCACCTGTCCCTGCTGCCAGATCAGCAGATGACGGTAACTGGTTCCCGCATAAAACCCATATGTTTCCGTCTCCAGTTCTTTCTTTACTGCCTCCAGTAAAACAGCCGCATCTTCCGTGGAAATCTCTCCGGAACTGTGATCCAGAATTTTCCTGTCTTCATAATTATTTTCTTCCTCCGTCAGCGTCACCAGATTACAGCGTAAAGACACGTCTGTGGATTTCATATCCACGCCGATACTCAGAGCTTCCAGAGGAGAGCGGCCGGAATAATAAATCTTCGGGTCGTATCCCAGCACAGACAGATTGGCCGTATCACTTCCTGGAGCCATTCCATCCGGTATGGTGTGAACCATTCCGATTTCTCCTGCTGCAGCAAGCCGGTCCATGCAGGGTGTCCGGGCATATTCCAGGGGCGTCATGCCCTGCAGTTCTTCCAATGGGAGATCAGCCATTCCATCCCCCAGCACAATCACATATTTCATAATGAATCCTTTCTGTTTTACACTACGCGGATTCTCTGCAAAATGTGCTTCAATCCCGCTGCTTTCTTCTCATATTCTTCCTCTGTCATCTGTCCGGTCAGAAATCCTGTCTCCCCGGTAATTCCCTCTGCTTCCACAAATTCCACATTTCCGAACAGTTTGCGCACCTCTTCTCCGGCGTCTGTGCACCTTACAAAAAAGCGGCTTTCAGATTTTCTGCTGTCTGTCAGAGCCATTTTCCGGGAACTCCAGGAAATCAGTATATTTTTATGGAGATGCTTTGCAATATCCACAATATCGGCAACCACTGCGCTGGCGGTGGGAAGTTTCCCTGCACCGCTTCCGTAAAACATGGCGTCTCCCAGTACATTTCCATGGACAAAAATGGCGTTAAACACATCATTTACATTGTAAAGGGGATGCTCCTGGGATAACAGAAAGGGCGCAACCATGGCACAGTAGCCTTCTTCTGTTTTTTTGCTGGTAGCCAGAAGTTTGATTACCCGGCCCATGGCTTTGGCATAACGAATATCCGCTGCTGTGATTTTCGTAATTCCTTCCGTATATATTTCCTCAAAATCCACCTGCTGTCCGCACACCAGGGAAGTCAGTATGGCAATTTTCCGGCAGGCGTCATGGCCTTCGATATCTGCAGTAGGATCGGCTTCCGCATAGCCTCTGGACTGGGCATCTTTTAACACATCATCAAATTCCAGCCCTTCAAAGGTCATTTTGCTCAGCATGTAATTGGTGGTTCCATTTAAAATTCCCGTAATTTCCTCAATTTCATCTGCAGTCAGGGAAGAATTCAGGGGACGTATAATAGGAATTCCGCCGCCTACGCTGGCCTCAAACAGAAAATTAATGTTCTGTTCCCTGGCAATGGCAATCAGTTCTGCTCCGTGTTTTGCCACCAGCGCCTTGTTGGAGGTGGTAACGCTTTTTCCTGCCAGCAGAGCCCGCTTTACAAAGGTGTAAGCCGGTTCCACGCCGCCCATGGCCTCCACCACTACCTGGATTTCCGGATCATCCGCAATAATATCATAATCATGTACTATTTTTTTCTCCATGGGGTCTCCCGGAAAATCCCGCAAATCCAGAATATACCTGACCTCAATTTCATCTCCTGCACGTTTTGCAATGCTTTCCTGGTTGGTGTTCAGTACCTCCACCACCCCGGAACCTATGGTTCCGTATCCTAAAATTGCAATTTTTATCATAAATTTCCTCCATTCTGCATGTTCCTGACTTACTCTCTGGCCAATATTTTCACATAGTGAACTCCCTTTTGCTGTTCAATATTCTCTATCATCTGAGACACGTTTTTTGTGTCCGGAAGCACGTCCACACTTAAAGTCAGGGACGCTACTCCATTTACCGGAATACTCTGATGAATGGTAAGAATATTGGCATGGAAATCTGCCACAATTCCCAGTACCAGAGAGAGCAGTCCCGGTTCGTCATCCATCTGAATCACCATTGTGATGGTTTTCCCCCTGGCATTGTCATGAAAGGGAAAAATATCATCCTTGTATTTATAAAAAGAACTGCGGCTGATTCCCACCAGTTCTGTAGCCTCCTGCACAGATTCTGCCCGATCTGACTCCAGCAGACGCTTTGCCTCCACTACTTTCAGCAGCACTTCCGGAACCGCTTTTTTCTTCAACACAAAATATTTCGTCTTTTCTTCCATGGCGCCCTCCGGCCTTTTCCACATACAACAGTTCGGATCCCCCCACTGCTGCCTCCATACCGCTTTCTGTATTTCTGTGAAATACATATGTACTCACAGGAAAGATATTAGCACATTTGTTTTCTGAATGCAACCTGTTTTTTTAATTTCCGGATGCCTCCGGAATTTCATTTGGATATATCCCGTTTTTTCACAAACTGGTTCACCAGCCGATCTTCCTGGATACGAAGATTTAAGTTTCCGTTCTTTTCCACAGGATATCGGTAACCCCCAAATCTCAGCCGGTATTTCACTATAATATTACCTGCGGTAATACCTCCGGCTGCCAGCGCTGCCACTGCCGCAATCAGCAGTTCTGTGTCTGTAATGCTTCGGCGTTCTTCCTGGTCATCTGCTGCTTCTTTGGTATCTTCCGGATATTCTGATTCATATACCCCGGTATCCTGTTCCAGTTCTTCAGCCTGACGGGTAAGTTCCTGTATCTCTTCTTCCGTCAGAATTCCCGCCTGGACGGTGACTGCCCGCTCCGCCGCCTGTGTTTTTACAGGTAACGTCAGACAGAGTACCAGAAACATCCACATCAGCATCTTCACTCTTCCATGCTTCCTCTTAAAATATCCTGTTCTTCCCGTCTGCTGACCGGAACATATACTGTACAGATTCATAAGAAATACCCTCCTGTCAGTCCAAGCAGAAATACAATCAGTGCAATCAGGCCGCTGAACAGAAACACTTTTTTATAATCAACAGGGAGTTCACCGCATACTTTCCCATTCTGTCCGTTCATGGAATAATAGTAAACCTTTCCGTCCCTACCTTCATAGGTTACGGTCCAGACGGGAAGGAACACATATTCCCAGTTTTGCCGCCGGACGTCAAAAGTACATTTTTTTACAGACAGGGAATCGTACCCGTGAACCGTATCACGAAGCATTTTCCCTCCATAATCTCCGGCCTCTCTCCCCACACCTGTTTCCAGATCTCTCTGTTCTATATCGCGCTTTTCTGCCAGAAATCCCGACAGATAGCCCATCTGAAAGTCCCTGGCTCTGCTCATATCGTAGGGCAGAACCCCCAGAGAAAGTTTATTATTGGCTTTTGTCAGAGCATTTCTGGTGATATCCTCCAGATGAATATCCCCTCTCCGTTCCACCCAATACAGTTTTGTCTCGGTGTACTCTGTGTCTTTTTCGCGCCAGATCCGAACCTTTGCTCCTTCCGCCTGCAATGTTCCTTCAAAATCCAGATCCACCAGCCAGTAGGGGAAATAGACACCGGTTATTTTTTCCATCTGGCTTTTTTTAAAAAAAGCTCTCGGAACAAATTTTTTACTGTGCACATATTCCAGAAATTTCTCCGTGGCCTGCTCTTTGTCAATGGCAAAAGGGATGATTTTATGGGGCATGAATTCCCCGGATACCCTTCCGGACAGCACCACCGGATTATGACAATAGTAACAAAATGACGCCGCGGTGGTTTTATCCGTTACAACCTGGGCCCCGCAGCTGGGACAGCTGTAAACACTGCCTTCCTGATTCCGGGTCTTGCCGGACGGGACATCTTCCTGCTTTTCTTTCGATGTTTCGGGCTGCATCCGATTTAATTCTTCCTGCGAAAACGCAGAAATACAGTATTCACACCTGTACTTCTGCGTTCTCGGATGGAATACCAGTTCACCGTCGCAGTTTGGACATTTATAACTGATCACTGACATTTGTATTCTCCCTGTCTCTTCTGTTTCCCTACTGTACCGGTTTTCCGCAGTCAGAACAGAACTTACCGCTGTTTACCGCTCCGCACTTACAGGTCCATGTACCAAGCTGTTCTGCCTTCGGCGCTCCGCACTCGGAGCAGAATTTCCCCTGGTTCCTGTGGCCGCATTTGCAGGTCCATTCTTCCGTTTTTTTTGGCTGGGGCTTCCCGCACTCGGAACAGAATTTTCCGCTGTTTACCGCTCCGCACTCACAGGTCCATCCTGCTGTATTTCCGGCAGCCTGTGACTGGAACTGCTGTCCGCTCCGGTTCTGCTGCATGTTCTGAGCATTCTGCATCTGCATTTGCTGCATATTGGCTGCGGAAGCCGCTCCCATGGCGTTTCCGCCGGCCTGCATACCAACGCCCATTCCCATAAATCCGGCCATGGCTCCGTTGGCATTCGAACCCGCTGCTTCCAGTCCACGGGCCATATGCCCCTGCAGATATCCTTCCCGCACCGTTGGATCGCCGAGCATGGCTCCTTCGTTTCGCATATTAATCAGCTCTGTGGATTTTTCATCATAGGAAACGCTGGCAATTCCCACTGCCTGAACTTCCATTCCGCGCATCCGGTTCCAGTCTTCATCCAGGGTATCCGCCATATATTTTCCCAGTTCCCGTCCTTTGGAGGCTACGTGGGAAATACGGATTCCGTCGGCTGACATCTGATTGATGGCAGACTGCATTGCTTCCAGAAATTCTGAAAGGTACTGCTCGTTGATATCTTCTATTTCCACCTGCTCCTCATTTTTGGGAATTGCTTCCCCGTAAAACCGTATGGGATCTGTAATTTTAATGGAATAAGTCCCATGGGCACGCAGAAACAGCTCTGCATTGTAAAAATTATCAAAATAATTGATGGGATTTCTGGTGCCGAATTTTATCCCTTTGATTTCCTGCAGATTGATATAAAATACTTTCTGCATGGCGGGGGTCTGACCGCCGAATCTGATACGCTGAAAAGATTCCTTCACCGCGTCCTTCAGCTGACCGTTAAACAGGGAAGGCAGTGCGGAATTGTCTACCTCGTAGTATCCCGATTCCGCTGTATAATCTACGATTTTCCCTCCGTCCACCAGCATCATAAACTGATTGTCATATACATGGATTACAGATCCGTTACTTACCGTATCATCGGTTCCTTTTACATTTTCGCCCTTCCTGGTCCTGACGCCTCTGGTAAATACCGTTCTGTCTCCCATGTCTCCCGGTTCATATACTTCCAGCCACTGGTCTGCCAGTCCTCCGGACACTGACTGCACTGCCGCTCTGATAATTCCCATTTTTCTTCCTCCTGTACTCTGTCACAGCCTGGCAGGAAAGGTTTCTTCTCCTGCCTGCTGTACCCGGGGCACATACTGCGTAAACAGCCAGTTTCCTTATGCGCCCCTGTGCATAAACAGCCGCAGGCCCGCAAGGCGACGGGCCTGATACAACCGTTACTGTGTTTTTCCCAGACTTTTCCACTTCAGGTAAGCATTGATAAACACATCAAGTTTCCCGTCCATCACACTGTCCACATTTCCTGTTTCCGCATTGGTACGGTGATCTTTTACCATGGTATAGGGCTGCATGACGTAAGAACGAATCTGGTTTCCCCAGCCAATTTCCGTTACTTCTCCCCGGATATCCGCTGCTTTTTTCTCGTTTTCTTCCTGTTTTAACAGATAGAGTTTCGCTTTCAGCATCTGCATGGCCTTATCTTTATTCATATGCTGAGAACGCTCGTTCTGACACTGCACCACTATTCCTGTGGGAAGATGGGTAATACGAATCGCAGAGGAGGTCTTGTTGATATGCTGCCCGCCGGCCCCGCTGGAACGGTAGGTGTCAATCCGAAGTTCGTCGTCTTTTACTTCAATGTCCAGATCCTTTTCAATATCCGGCATTACATCACAGGAAGCAAAAGAGGTCTGCCGCTTGCCTGCCGCATTAAACGGCGAAATCCGCACCAGACGGTGCACGCCTTTTTCGGATTTCAGGTACCCATAGGCATTTTCTCCCCGCACCTCAAAGGTAATGGATTTGATCCCCGCTTCCTCTCCGTCCAGGGAATCCAGCACTTCCACCTCATATCCCCGGTCTTCCGCCCACCGTTTATACATCCGGTACAGCATGGAATTCCAGTCACAGGATTCCGTTCCTCCCGCTCCCGCATGGAGAGAGACAATGGCGTTTTCCCCGTCGTATTCCCCGGAAAGCAATGTTTTAATCCTGATAGTTTCAAATGTACTTTCAAACTCCTGCAGGGACTCCTCAATTTCCGGTATCAGAGAAGCATCATTCTCTTCATAGCCCATTTCCAGCAGAGTCTCAATATCTTCGTACTGGCCGGAAAGCTGTGCATAGGTCTCCACATCATCTTTCAGACTTTTCAGCTCTTTCATTTTTATCTGGGAAAGCTCCGTATTATCCCAAAAATCCGGGGCTTCCATTTCCCGTTCCAGTTCCTGGATTTTCTTTTCTTTATTTGCCAGGTTAAAGTGAATCCCTCACTTCCACTAATGGTCCTTTGTAGGTGTTCAAAGTTGTTTTGAACTGGTCTAATTCTACCATTGTGTCACCTTCTTTCTTTCATAATATAACTGACTGTATAACTGCCTCAGGGCTTATTATAAAGTTTTACGGCCTTATCGTCAATGGAATCGGGCGAATATGAAAAACAAATATCTTATCAGAGCAGAGAACCGTAAAATCAGATTTACTGCCGTCTCAGGGTTTTCACCAGCTCTTTCTTCTCCCCGGACACTTTCAGAGACTCTGTAATCTTCTGAATGGCCTTGTTATGGGTAAAATCATTCAGAGTATTTTTCTTAAGAACCGGCAGTGTTGCTTCCGGGAACTCCCGGTAGCAGATGGATATTGCCCAGGCCTGTGCCATGTTGACATAATAAGCCTCCTGCTGCACCTGCTGCACCGCTTCCAGCACTCTTTCAAGATACGTTTCATTTACATAATAGTCCAGAAGCTGTACCAGCCCAAAACGAATTTGAAATTCCTCCCTGCTGTTTAAGTACTGCTGCAGAAATTCCCAGAATTCCTCCGGCTGGCTTCTGGCCAGTTTGATGGTGGAACATGCGCTGTCACAGACGGACCAGTTATCTATTTTAGGAATAAATGTTTCCAGAAACTTCCTCTTTTCCTGTAAATCTCCTCTGGCATATCCCAAAACCATCCCCTGCAGCATTACTTCTTCATAACTGTCATCAACAGCATGACAGAGATACGTTTTCCATTCTTCTTTTGCAAGCTGCCTGGCCAGACTGCGCAGCAGGGGCAAACGCACTCCCAGAATATGCTCCACCCCCGGCAGCAGTTTTGCGGTAAACTGCTGAAATTCCGGCTCCGCAAGCTGCTCCAGCTGTTTTCTGATTTGGATATTGCATTCTTCCGGCTTTCCGGAAAACAGGACTGTCATTTGTATGTTCTCCTTTTGTTTTTCTTAATTTTATTGTATACTGATTACACATTACATCTGAAAAAAGAAAGGCTGCAATCATGAAATATCTGGATTACTATTCCTCCCCTCTGGGCACCATGCTGATTCTGGAGGAACACGGGTACCTGACACGCCTGTGTCTGTCTGACCGGGAAAAACTTCCGGCTGATTTCCCTGCCAGGCAGAAAGATACTGTTCTTATCCGCTCTGCCAAAACCCGGCTAGACGAATATTTCCAAGGCAGGCGGAAAACTTTTGACCTTCCTCTGAATCCTGGCGGAACTCTGTTTCAGCAAAAAGTCTGGCAGGCCTTATGTACCATTCCCTATGGGGAAACACGCAGCTATAAAGAAATTGCAATACAGGTTGAGAACCCAAAAGGCTGCCGGGCAGTGGGTATGGCAAATAACCGCAACCCCATCATGATTATCATTCCCTGTCACCGGGTCATAGGAAGCAACGGTTCCCTTGTGGGTTATGCCGGCGGACTGGATATCAAAGAATGGCTGCTGGAACATGAATACAAAAATTCACATCTGTTTGTTGAAAGAACAGACTGATTTTACATTTTCAAAACCAGGAGATTAAGATATGATTTTCAGAATATTAAGACTGGTATTGTGTATAGCAGGGGTTTATGTTGCTCTGGCCGCAGGCTGTGAATACCGAAGTTTCCGGGGCGGCCACAGATATATCCGGGCTTTTCGGGCAAAAACCCTGTATCAGCATTTTTTTACCCTGCTGCAATGTGAAAAGGATATTCACGGAGCAGATATGGGAAAACTGACTTATCTGGGATACACAGGCGTTTTACTGGCCACAGCAGCCGGCCTTCTGCTTCTGCTGCTGGTCCCGTATCTGTTTCTCACAGGAAACTGGCTTTTTATGGAACTGGCTTTCTATCTGTGGGCCATGCTCGGCATGGGATGGGGATTTTTATCTGTTTTGCTTCAGGTTCTGGATGGACTGCTGAACCGGTTTTTCTGAATTTGAAGATGCTTATTTTCAGATACATAAGGTTCCGTCACCATCCTGATTCAATTTTATTTTCTGATGAGGCAGCATTCTGTTTGTTCCGTCCAGTTCCAGCTCGCATACATCATTATTCCACTGCTTTATTTCCTTTAATTTATCTCTGTTATTGCTGGCTCTCAGAGCAATCAGAGACTCATTTTGCATGGAAGACAGATTATCCTTCCTGTATCCGGAATACAGATAAATATTTTCCAGTTCCATCCCCAAAAAAGCAGCTGCTGCACGGGCATTATAAATTCCCATGGTAAACTGCCATTTTGATTTGCCAAGGGAGCCGGTATTGATCGTCTTTTTAAACTCAATTACATGCAAATCCCATACTTCCCTGTTTTCCTCCCATCTGTACACAAAAATATCTGCACAGGATGTTGCCCCCTTCTGTTTTCCATCCAGCCAGGGCAATACATTGTGTTCCGGAGATAACAGAATCAATGTCTCTCCCAGAACAGTAAATGTAAGTTTCACCCTGCCGCTCTCACTTTTTTCCTCCAGTTCTTTCTGTTCATTCTCATTCAATACTGCATACTTTTCTTTCTGAAACATCTGCAGCTTTTTCTCCACATGCAGCGGAAACATATTATTCCCCCTCAAAATCCTGTACTTCTGAAGTTTGCTCCAATATCTTCATCAGTGCATTTGTAAATGTTTCTACTCTGAACTCTCCGTCCACAGGAAGTTTCCGTTCCATTTCAGAATACATTCCCTTATCCGTAAACTGATAAACAGCCACATTCCGTATGTCCATCAAATCTTCCCGGTCCAGCCCCAGCTTCTCCAGTAATTCCTCTGAGGCGCCCTTTTCTTTCAGACTGCACATGTTATTGATATGCTGGACAATAATATCGCTGTGGGTTGTTACAACCATGGAAATTCCGCTGTTTACAAGACGTACCAGCAATCTGCCCATTTCCTGCTGTAATTTGGGATGAAGACACATTTCCGGTTCTTCATAGCAAACAGTACTCAACATACGTTTATATTTCAAAATCAGCAATAAGGGTGTTAATTCTGTTACTACTGCTGAAGTTGTACGCAATGGCAGACTGATTTCACTTTCCTGCGGCACATATCTGATTTCATTTCTGTTTGCATCGCTGCCGTACTGAAGCTCTCCATGGATCATATTTTGCGTAATCCAGTCAGCGATTTCTCCATACTTTGTTTTATGCTCTAAAGAAAGGCTCTCCAATATATCCAAAAAATGAATAATCGGTCTGGTAAAAGGCTCCATATCTTCCTTCTCTCCCATATCACGTAATCCGGATACATTATAGGCCGCCTGCCTTCCGACTTTATTTATTATGTTTCTGGTCAGCATAAAACCTGTCCTTGCCGCGGGAAGATATACCACATTAGAATTGTGATAATCTCCAATGTTTCCTTTCAGAAACCACAGTAAAATATGTCTGAACACTATCATAACAACCGTCTCAGGCTCCCGTTCCATCATCTTCTCTGAAAATAAAACAGAATTTTTTTCCACAAAAGAAATACCCGTAAGATTTCCTTCTTTCCGGTTTTCTACAATTACCTCGAAATTCTCCTGGATTTCCACAGAAAGATGTTGAATGGAGACCTGTTCAGAATTGAAAATCTCTGACACAAATCTGTTTTTATTCTTTTTTAATACAACATTCAACACTTCTAAAAATTTTACGGAAGATATTGTTATTTTCTGTCTCTGGCTTTCATCTGAATTTTGTAACAGATGACAGAGCTTCCCATAGATTTCTTCATAAACTTCCAGTTCTGATTTTTGTAAATCTGCGAAAAGAACGGAAGATTCATCTGCGGTGTAAATTCCCCACAGTAATGACAGAAGATAACTTTTCCCACTGTTATTATCCCCCACAAACAGAGTAAAAGGGGCCATTTGTATATCTGCCCGTTCAATTTTTCCAAACTTTTCTATTATTAGATGACGCCTCATCCTGTTCTCCTTCACTTACAGCCTTCCGCTTAATTCCCGAAATATGCGTCCACTCCATCTGCAATCCCTGTGGCAAGCTGACTCTGATATCCCTCATCCGCCATATTCAGATCCTCTGTGGGATTGGTCATAAAGCCCATTTCCACAATGGTAACAGGAACGGTACACCAGTTAATTCCGCTCATGGTATCAGTTTCCCAGATATATTTCTTATTGGCTCCGGTGGTATTCACCGCCCCATCCAGCACACATTCGGAAAGGCTCCGGCACTGGCTGTAGAGATTTCCCATATAGGGGTTGGCAGAGGTGGGGCAGATGGTCAGAATCCCGTGCTCGCTGCTGTCGTCTGAACCGTTGGCATGAACCCGGATAAAAGCGTCTGCACCTGCACTGTTGGCCACTGCTGCCCGTTCGCTGTTGCTGATATTCACATCGTGGCTGGTACGGACCATAAGAACCTGATAGCCCCTGGCCTCCAGCTCCGCCTGCAGCTTCAGTGATACCGCAAGGGTCAGCTCGTATTCATTCAGGCCGCTGGCACAGCCGGAAGTACCGCTGGCTACTTTTGCCTTGGTTTCGGAAGCTCCGGGGCCAATGGGCTCCTGCTCACTGTTCCCTTTGCCCTGATGCCCTGCGTCAATCACCACCAGATATCCGTTATCTGTCATTTCTGATTTCAGTTTCAGATATTCGGAAGCAATGTAGTATTCCTTTCCTTCCAACTCCACCGCACTCCAGGTTCCGTCGTCCGCTGTCCGTACAAATTCACTTCTGCGGGCCGCCGTCTGATACACTTCGCTGTCCGTAGAAGGCGCTGTCCGCACATTGACGGAAGAAGTCGTCACCACTTCTTCCCTGGCATATACCACAGTTTCTTTATTCAATGCCGGACCGGCCGGTTCCTCCGGTTCCGGATTTTCTTCCGGTTCCGGATTCCCTTCCTGAGGAGATTCTGCTGTATCTTCCGAATCCGGCTGCTTTTCATTCTCCGCTGTCTGCATCCCGGAAGAATCCTGTTCTTCTGTTTGCTGCTTTGGAGCCTGTGATTTTAACCCGGCATTGTCCGCAGCATTTCCACAGCCGCTGCACAGTACCGCTATGATCATCAAAAATGCCAGCTTTATCGGTATTTTCCTGTATTTTTTCATCTGAATCCCCTTCCCTTTTTCTTCCTGATCAGCGATTACAGCTTACAATTCCTTCTTTTGCGTCCAGAGTAACGTATGCTCCTGTTTTTAAAATATCGGTGGCATATTCCGCACGAACAAGCACCGGAATATCCAGGCTCAGCCCTGCAATCACCGCATGGGAACCGCTCCCGCCTGCTTCCACAATCAAACCGGAAGCCTCCCGGATCTGCTCCATCATCTCATTGCTGGTTTCCTTTGCCACAATAATGTCCCCTGCCTTGAAATTCCGCCGCAGGTCAGCCACATTTTTGCAGACACAGAGACTGGCGGACACGGATTTCTCATTGATTCCCTCTCCGGTAAGCAGAATATGGCCTGCCACATGGACTTTCAGAATATTGGTTGTTCCGGATACGCCCAGGGGCACTCCGCCGGTAATCACCGTAATATCTCCCATGGAAATCAGGCCGGCCCGTTCTACCACATCCACCGCATGCTCAAACAGTTCGTCCGCATCTTCCTTGGGCTCCATAATCAGGGGCGTCACACCCCAGGAAAGGTTTAACTGACGGCATACCTTGGGATACATGCTTCCTCCGATAATGGTACAGTCGGGCCTGTATTTGGAAATCATACGGGCTGTCCTTCCCGACTGGGTAACGGTAATTATCGCCGCAGCATTCAGATCATTTGCCGTCGTACAGGTGGCATGGGAAATGGCATTGGTAATATCTGGATTATCCGGATTCTGTCTTGCTTTAAACCGGGCAGTGTAATTGATATCCTGCTCGGTGCGGATGGCAATTTTTACCATGGTTTTTAAAGCCTCCACAGGGTAAAGCCCTGCTGCGGTTTCTCCGGAAAGCATAATCGCGCTGGTTCCGTCGTAAATGGCATTGGCCACGTCAGTAGCCTCTGCACGGGTGGGCCTTGGGTTCTTCATCATGGAGTCCAGCATCTGGGTGGCGGTAATGACCTGTTTTCCGGCCTCAATTACTTTCTTAATCATCATTTTCTGGATAACCGGCACGTCTTCCAGAGGTATTTCCACACCCATATCTCCTCTTGCCACCATGATTCCATCGGATACCCGGATAATTTCGTCAATATTTTCCACACCCTGCATATTTTCAATTTTTGAAATAATATTGATGTTATTGCAGTTCTTTTCTTCAAAAATTTTCCGTATCTGCAGCACGTCATCGGCTGTCCGCACAAAAGATGCCGCCACAAAGTCAAAGTCATTTTCAATGCCGAATACGATATCCTCATAATCCTTTTCACTGATATAAGGCATGGTCAGTTCCACATTGGGCACATTGACTCCCTTCTTATTGGAAATCATGCCCCCGTTTATCACATGACAGACGATCTCTGTGTCGGTTACCTCATCCACAATAAGCTCAATCAGTCCGTCGTCAATGAGAATCCTGCATCCTGGCTCCACATCTTTTACCAGATTTTTATAAGTTATGGAAACCCGGTTTGCGTCTCCCAGGATTTCTTCCGTTGTGAGGGTGAATTTCTGTCCTGCTTCCAGCATTGCCTTACCGTCTTTCAGTTCACGGAGACGGATTTCCGGACCTTTGGTATCCAGCAGAGAAGCCACCGGCAAATCCAGTTCTTTCCGCAGACGCTGAACTTTTTTCAGCCGTTCTCCCTGTTCCTCATGAGTGCCGTGGGAAAAATTAAATCGGGCCACATTCATTCCCTCTATCATAAGCTGTTTTAATATTTCCTCTTTGTCCGTTGCCGGACCTAACGTACAGATAATTTTTGTTTTTCTTAAATTTTTCATTTTACTCTCCTTTCGTGGTCTCCCATTTATAATATCTGTTTCTACAGAAAAGAAACCGTATCCCAGTTTACGGTTTCTCTTTTCTCTGGAACTAAAACAAAGCGGACCCTACTTGTGTATCAGTGTTCCAGGCGTTCTTTTCACACCCTCGCGTGAAACTTCCAGCCTGGTAATCAGTGCGCTGCGCACTGCAGAATTGCCGATAAATTCAATAGCCGCCTCGATTTTTGGCAGCATGGTGCCCGCTTCAAACTGTCCTTCTTCCATGTAGCTTCTGGCCTGTTCTATGGTCATTTCATCTATGGGTGTCTCCTGCTCTGTCCCAAAATTCAGACAGACCTGTTCCACTCCTGTCAGGATCACCAGACGTTCCGCATCCACCAGATCTGCCAGTTTTCCTGCCGCGGAATCCTTTTCAATCACTGCGCTGGCCCCTTTCAGCTTATGTCCCTGGGCAAGGACGGGAATTCCTCCGCCGCCGCAGGCAATTACAATCTGGTCTGCATCCAGAAGAGCTCTGACAGCATCAATCTCCACAATATCCATTGGCCGGGGCGCCGCCACTATTCTGCGGTATCCCTGTTCTGTTTTTACCACATGATTCCCTTTTTTCTCTTCTGCCTCCGCTTCCTCTTCCGTCATATAACGTCCGATTTCTTTGGAAGGCCGGTAAAAGGCTTCGTCATAGGGGTCCACACACACCTGAGTCAGAATGGTAGAAACCGGCTTGTAAATTCCCCGGTTCAAAAGCTCGGTTCGGATAGCGTTCTGCAGATCGTATCCAATATAACCCTGACTCATGGCAGAACAGACTGACATGGGCGTAGCTGTATACTCCGGATAGATTCTGCAGAATTCTGCCATTGCAGTATGGATCATTCCCACCTGAGGTCCGTTGCTATGGGAAATCACCACCTGATAATCGTCTTTTATAAAATCCACCACTGCTCCGGCCGTTTTTTTCGTGGCGCTTTTCTGTTCCGGCAGTGTGGTTCCAAGGGCATCATGACCAAGAGCAATTACGATTCTTTTCTTTCTCATAAAAACCTCCCATCTTTCCTGTATGATGAAACGCCAATCCGGACAGATTCCAGATTGGCATTTTCGTTTTTCCGCATTGATTCCTGCAAAAAGAATTCCTGTTTATTTTATCACATTCTCCGGTATTTTAAAAGAAAAAAATCATCGTTCTGTTTCTTTCCGGCATTTTGTTCACAGCCTTACTGTAAGGAAATGCATGGGGGGGGAAACCCTGCCTTCTGTTACTGGGCCTGCGTATTCTTTTTTCCCAGTCTGGCAGTTACCTTCTGCTCCTGCCATTCTCCGTTCTGACTGGTCTGAATAATAATCTCCACTTCACTGCCTGCTGCATAATACTGTATGATATCTGACAGTCCCTCCATGGATCTGATTTTTCTTCCGTCAAATTCTGTAATAACGTCGCCTTTTTTAATTCCTGCCTGCTCTGCAGCGCTGTTTTCCTGGACAAATGTAATGTACAGTCCTTCCGGCATACCAAAATCTTCTGCCAGGTCTTCTGTCACATCCTGCCCGGACACACCCAGGTATGCGGAGTTGGACTCGTCTACTATTTCTCTTGTAATCAAATCATTGATAATGGGTTCCGCTGCGGAAACCGGAATGGAAAATCCCATCCCTTCCACCTGGGTATCTGAATATTTTACGGAATTGATTCCGATTACTTCACCATTCATATTCAGCAATGCACCGCCGCTGTTTCCGGGATTAATTGCCGCGCTGGTCTGAAGCAGGTCATTGGTGATGGAGGTTCCGGTATTTTCATCCTGTACTGTTACTTCCCGGTCTACTGCACTGATTACGCCTGTGGTAACAGACTGGCCATAACCCAGTGCATTTCCAATAGCCACTACTGCCTGGCCCACGCGTACGTTCTCAGAGTTGCCCAGGGTTGCCACTTTTATTTTTTCCATGGTTTCTGCCGGAATGGATTTAACGGGGATGGACAGCACTGCCAGATCTGTGCTGGGGTCTGTACCTTTAATCTCTGCAACAACATTCTGATCGTCATGGAAATTCACCGTAAGCTGGGTGGCATTTGCAACCACATGATTATTGGTGGCAACATAAAGTTCTTCTTCTGTCTGGCCAATAATAATGCCGCTTCCTGCACTTTCCGTATCCTGTACAAAAGAACGTCCGAAGAAATCTCTTCCAAGCTCTGTCTGGCCCATATTGGTAATGGACACAATGGAAGGCATTACATTTTCCACAATATCCGATACGTCATTGATGATGGTTGCTGTGCTCACGCCTGTAGCGGGAACATTTCCTGTATTGGAAGTGGTTCCGTCTTTTTTATTGCTGCCTCCCGCGGTAGTCTCTAACGCTGTGCTTCCGGAAGTTCCTCTGGTATACTCAAAAGCCAGTCCTGTTCCGTAAAATACCGTACCGGAAACCAGTCCGAATACCAGAGCAAGGGCTGCACACTTTGCCATTGCCATCCCAAATCCATGGTGCTTTTTCTCTCTGACTTTTTTGGGTTTCTTTTTCTTATCAGCGCCTGGATTCCACTGGTTTGCAGTCTGTCCGTCCGTACAGTCCCGGCTTTCCGTCTGCTGGCTTCCCTGAGTCTGTCCGGCTGCATCAAACTGCTGCTCACCTGTCTGTCCGGTAGTGTAGAACTGCCGGTCATCTCTCTGATATGGTTCTCCCGCTGTGTAAATTCTCTCACCGTTGTGAGTTGTTACCGGTTCTGAAGCCGGCTGGCTGTTTTCCTCTTTTCTCTCATAATAATTGGGATTCCGTTCCTGATTCTCCTGATTGAGATAGCTGTATGAATATAAGGAATCCGAATTCTGACCATTGTTATTGTTATTATTTTCCATAACAGATTCTCCTTTCGCGGCTGTTTCCTTTGCTTTGTTTTATCTATTAAGCAGTTTACGGAATATTTGTGATAAAAATGTGACAAATATTTTAAAAATGCGTGATATTGCTCTGATACTTTTTCCTTTATGATAATAAGCGGCGATTTGAAATTTTTATGAAAACAGATTTTGAGTTGGCAGAAACCAGAAACGGAGGTACTTATGAACACACAAAAGATATTCGGATACATAAGAGTATCCACCAGAGAACAGAACGAAGACAGACAGCGCATCGCCCTCCTTGAAATGGGCGTGCCGGAACATCAGATTTACATGGACAAACTTTCCGGTAAAAATTTTGAAAGGCCCCAGTACAGAAAGCTGCTGAGAAAGCTGGACAGCAACTCCATTCTGTTCATCAAATCCATTGACCGGCTGGGGCGCAACTATGCGGACCTGAACGAGCAGTGGCGGATTATTACCAAAGAAAAGAAAGCTGACATTGTAGTCCTTGACATGCCCATTCTGGACACCCGGCAGGAGAAAAATCTTCTTGGCACTTTCATTAATGACCTGGTGCTGGCACTGCTCAGCTATGTGGCCGAAAATGAACGTACTAACATTCGCCAGAGACAGGCGGAAGGCATCGCAGCCGCAAAAGCAAGGGGTGTAAAATTCGGCCGGCCGCCCATCCCTCTTCCGGAAAACTTTTATGAGGTGTATGAGAACTGGAATCAGAAAAAAATAACATTAAAGCAGGCCGCCAGAGCCTGCAATTTACCGGAAAGCACCTTTTTCTATAAAGCAAAGGCCATTGAAAAAACCTGATTAAAAGAATCAGGACAAACCTGGCAGGAGGAAATGGGACTGCTTACACGGAAACCATTATGGCTCCTGCCAGAATCAATGCCACTCCCATAATTTTTTTGCCTGTAATATTCTCTTTCAGAATGCAGCAGGATAATACAGACACAAGGAGAAGATACCAGCATCAGGAAAATGCCTTTTCATTTTTTTTAATGACTTTATCAAAAAATCATACCTTTTAATCTATTATCAATTTAAAGCAGTTCCTTTCTCCTGCCTGCAATCCTCTGCCTTATCCCATCTTCCAGAAACACTTTCCTGGAACTGAAATTCCAGAAAGACACCAGCAGAGCCGCACATATTTTTGCTGCCATATAATGCAGTTCCAGGTGTTCCACAAACCATTTCATAATCAAAGAATTCATCAGAAGTCCGCAGCCACTCAACAGCAGAAAAATACTGAATTCCCCTTTTCTTTTCTGTTCTCCGGCACATTCAAATACATATTTTGTACTGTATATATAATTAAATGCTGTTGCTGCAGAAAAGGACAGCATGGACGACAGGAGGTAATGCATGTGAACGGTTTCCGTAAATATAAACAGCAGCGCATAATCCACCAGAAAAGACACTGCTCCCACCATACTGAATCTGCAAAATTGTTTTATCATCTTTTTCATAATATCCTCTCATTTTCATATTCAGAATCTCCTGTAAGTAAAAAAGAATGCGCTATGCGCATTCTCCGCGCGCAAGCGGATTGCCCAGCAATAAACATCACCCCCGCGAGCTGCGCATCATTGTTTTGTTCTTCTATAGGAAAGCCAGAGGAATTTCCTATAGAAGAACAAAGCGGACAGGTCCGCAGGGGCTCCCTGAACCCCTCATTCATAAGAGACCTGGACAGTTTGCTGCGTCGAGTGCGGTCGCTTTAGCTACATCTTCTATTCGCACGAGTTCGCATAATTGTTTTTAATCTTACAGGAAACACTTTCGCACATTAGCGTAACAAGGTATTTCCTGTAAGATTAAAAACCGGCAGCAATTCTGCCGCCGGTTTCTCATTGTATCTTATTTTCAATTATTTTGCAAGGGTAAATCATACCAGTATCTGCCTTCCATCAGGGCTTTTCCTCATGACAGATAACAAACTCATTCCACCGTAACGGATTTTGCCAGATTCCTGGGCTTGTCCACGTCACAGCCTTTTCCTACAGATACATAATAGCTGAAAAGCTGCAGGGGAATAATTGCCAGAGAATTGGTAAAATACCGGTTAGTTTGAGGAATGTAGATGACATAATCGGCTGCCTTCTCAATGTCCCGGTTGCCTGCATTGGTCACTGCAAGGACAAAAGCACCTCTGCTGCTCAGCTCCACAATATTACTGATGGTTTTTTTATATAAATCTTCCTGCGTTATCACAGCGGCCACCAGCGTCCCTTCCTCAATCAGGGAAATGGTGCCATGTTTTAACTCTCCTGCCGCATAGGCTTCCGAATGAATATAGGAAATTTCCTTTAATTTCAGGGAACCTTCCAGAGAAATGGCATAATCAATGCCCCGGCCCACAAAAAATACGTCTTTTGCCGCAATATAACGATTGGCAAAATGCTGTATTTTTTCTTTGTTGCTCAGAAGCATTTCTATCTGTTCCGGCAGTTTCTGTAAATCTCTTAAAAATCCTGCCACTTCATTTTCTGTAATCTCTCCGCGCACCTGTGCAAATTTAATGGCCAGCAGATATTCTGCAATTAACTGGGCGCTGTAGGCTTTGGTGGTTGCCACTGCAATTTCCGGGCCGGCCCAGGTATACATAACCCTGTCTGCCTCCCTGGCAATGGAACTTCCCACCACATTGACAATTCCAAGGGTTTTTACACCATGCTTTTTTGCTTCCCGCAATGCTGCCAGAGAATCCGCAGTTTCTCCGGACTGACTGATAATAATCACAAGGTCTTCCGGCTCCAGAATGGGATTGCGGTAGCGGAACTCAGAAGCCAGATCCACTTCCACAGGAATTCTGGCCATTCCCTCAAAAATATATTTTGCGGTAACACCAGTATGGTATGCGGAACCACAGGCAACAATATGGATTCTGCGGACAGAACGGATCTCCTCATCACTCATGCCCAGTTCCTCAATCACAATGGCGCCTTCCTTAATCCTGGGATTCAGGGTATCTCTTACAGTCTGAGGCTGTTCATACATTTCCTTTAACATGAAATGTTCATAGCCGCCTTTTTCCGCTGCATTGATATCCCAGTCTATGGCAGTGGATTCCTTCTGTATTTCCTCTCCGTCCACATTGTAAAAATCAATGCTTTCGCCAGTTAAAACTGCAATTTCTTCATTCTGTATAAAATAAACATTTCTGGTATATTTCAATACGGCAGGCACATCGGACGCAATGAGATTCCCGTCCTTTCCATGGCCCACAATCAATGGGCTGTCCTTACGGACCGCATAGATTTTATCCGGATGTTCTTTAAAAATAATCCCCAGTGCATAGGATCCTTCCACCCTGTGCATCACCTTGGTAATAGCCTCTACCGGATCCCCTTTATAATAACGGTCCAGAAGATGGGCAACAACTTCTGTGTCCGTATCCGACAGAAACTGATATCCTTTCTGCTCCAGACGCTTCCGCAGTTTCAGATAATTTTCAATAATTCCATTATGAACCACTGCAATGGTTTCTGTCTGATTATAATGAGGATGTGCATTATCGTGGGACGGAGCTCCATGCGTAGCCCAGCGCGTATGCCCGATTCCGGATAACCCTGGCATGGTAGCTCCGTCATGGGTCAGCTCACTGAGCACTTTCAGACGCCCCACCGCTTTCCTGACCTGAATGTTCTCTCCGTCATACACTGCAATTCCTGCTGAATCGTATCCTCTGTATTCCAGTTTTGACAAACCCTCCAGTAAAACAGGCGCCGCCTGAGATTCACCGATATACCCTACAATTCCACACATATGATGTCCTCCTGTTATTCACTCTTGTCTGCCCTCACGCCTGTGCGGTACACAATTTCGTCACTGATGCTCTGCACGCTTTCCGTCACCTGATAATCATCTGTTCCATAAAGAAAATCATGAAGCTGTTTCACATTAGAAGCCAGATCCGCAGGAATTACGCAGTCCTGACTGCCTTTCTGGTAGGAAATACTTACCACTGCACTTCCTCTGTCAAATGGAAACCCTGCCGTTTCTCCCATTTTATACTGAAACGCATCTGCTGCAAGGGCCAGAATTTCAGTTTTTGACAGACTGGTCTTAACATCAGGAAATACGGTATCAATCAGTTCATTGATGGTAGCCATATCTGAAGCCAGCGCCTTTTCGACCATCTTCTCCAGAACTTCCCGCTGACGTTCCGTTCTTTTAAAATCGTCTCCTATCGTATACCGGATTCTTCCGTAGGAAACTGCCTGTACTCCATTCAGATTATAGGTGCCGGCTCCTGACAGGGGACTGTAGCTTTTTCCGGTTACTTTGGAGGTTTCAATGCAGTAGTTATTAAGATGATCCACCTCTTCACTGGTCACCTCTACTTCCACACCTCCCAGAATGTCCACTGCTTCTGCCACTGCGGAAAAGTCAAAAGAAACATATTCCTGAATATCCAGGTCCAGATTGGTATTCAGCATTCGCACCGCCTGTTTCGGCCCGCCTTTGGCATAGGCTGCATTCGCCTTGCTGTAAGCCCCTGTGTTATCCAGATCCGCCATTTTCAGAAATGTATCGCGATACACGGAAACCAGTCTCACTTCCTTGGTTTCCTTGTCTATTCTGGCCACCATGATGACGTCTGAATTTCCACGCTCATAAGATCCTTCGTCCCGGTTATCCAGTCCAAACAGAGCAATGGTGGTAAATTCTCCCAGTACATCCTGCGTTTCTTCCGGCAGTTCCACTCTTACATCCTTCCCTTTAAAAGAAACGTCCGTATTCAGCTTGTCCATTTTGCTGTTTACCCAGATCCAGCCAACTGCCGACAGCAGAATCAGCAGCTCAATTGCCACAATCAGCAGTTTTCGTCTCTTTCTCTTTTTACTTTTCTTCGTGGGCTGTTTCGCCCCCTGTACTTTGCTTTGTTTTGCCATACCTTCACCCTATCTGTTCTGATTCCCATGAGGAGCATTACCGCCGCCTGAGGCAGGAATACTGCCCTCCCAATCTTTAATTCCTTCCGGACGCCTGTGTTTTCTGAACTGTGTATCCCACAGAACATACATTTATCACAATTAATACATATGGTCTATATTATAATATTTCAGACCATTTATCAACCGTCATTTTTCTTGAATTTTCCAGAAATGACATGTATTTTATGGTAACTTTGTATAATTCTTACAAAAAAATAACCGAAAAACCAGAGACGGTTTCGTAACATTTTACCAAATCCATAATGTTTCATACTGGAATTATTATCTCCATGTCTGCGGTATAACAACAGTGTATCCGGCAGAAAACAGGATTTTCCAGCGGCATAATCTCCCAGAATCCCAATCCACTGGTCATGCATTTCAATCTGATTCGGAATGGGCAGAATAATTTCTTTCAGTTCCCGCCGAAATGCCATACAGCAGCCAATGTAACTGTTTTTCAGCATGTTTTTCCAGACGCCGGCCCTGGAACCTCGAAATCGGAAAAAAGATTCTATCTCAATCTGTTGCGGATTATCTCCCTCGAATACGGCTGTGTCATGAATCACCACCATGGCTTTCTTCCGTTCAAATGCCTCCAGTACCCTCTCCACCTTATGCTCCATCCAGATATCATCCTGGTCCGCCAGAAAAATATACCTGCCTCTGGTGCAGCGGATGGCATGTTCCACATTTTTCTTAATTCCCCGTCCAGGTCCTCTGAAAAGCCGGATTCTGGCATCTTTCTTCTGATATTCTTTTATAATATCAACTGTATGATCTGCAGAACCGTCATCTGAAATTACCAGCTCATCCTGCGCCTGAAGCTGACGCATGACAGAAGTGATCTGTTCCCGGATATAACGTTCTCCGTTAAAAGTCACCATGGCCACTGATACGCGGATTTCCTGTGTCAGCATAATTTCCACCCCCATTTTCGAAAATACCGTACCATGGAAGTAACATGCTTTTTCATTAAAGACAGGTCTTTATGGGAACCTTTCTCCCATTTGTGGATGACTGTGGTATGGGGACAGTACCAGACACTGCTGCACTGACTGATCTGCCGGCACAGATCCGCATCTTCCATATACATAAAATAACGCCGGTCAAATCCTCCAAGCTGACGGAACAGCTCCGTGCGCAGGAACAGAAAACTGCCCTGTGCAAAGGGCACCGGAAATGGTTTTTCATAATCCATATCCTGCATGGTATGATATGACTGGCGTTTTTTGAAATGGGAAGACAAAAACATACGAATCCCCATATCCGCAACTGTCAGTTCCCGACGGTAAACAGGCTGCAGATTCCCCTCTGCATCTGTCATACGGGGCACAGCCATCCCCACAGATTCCTGTTCTTCCATAAATTTCAGTAAAGCGGTAAAACTGTCTTCTGTCAGAATGATATCAGGATTCACTATGGCATGAAATCTGGAATCCAGTCTGGAAAGCACATAATTATGTCCGCCTCCAAACCCCAGATTTTTTCCGGGACGCAGATATGTGACCTCCGGGTACTTATGTTCCAGCCTGAACAGGCCATTTTCTTTACTGCTGTTATCCACCAGAAACAGTTCTTTTGAAACAGCGAGAGCGGTACATTCCATAATAGAACGTACCGCATTCTTTACATCTTCTTCATCATTATATGCTACAATGGTTATTGATATATCTTTCATGACGATCCTTTGCCTGTGAGCACCACCCCGATAGTCCGAAACAGAATCCGCACATCCATTCCCAGAGACCAGTTGGAAATATACTGGGTATCCAGTGCCACAATCTCCTCAAAATTCTTAATATCACTTCTTCCGCTGACCTGCCACATACCGGTAAGCCCCGGCCGGATGCCCAGCCTTGCCTTGTGATGAAGCTCATACTGTTCAAATTCTTCTTCGGTAGGAGGCCTTGTCCCCACAAGACTCATATCCCCTTTCAGTACATTCCAGAACTGAGGCAGCTCGTCAACAGAAAACTTGCGCATAAACCTGCCCACACCAAAAATTCTGGGGTCATGCTCCATTTTGAACATCAGCCCCTCCATCTCATTCTGAGCCATCAGATCCTGTTTCATTTTATCTGCTCCCACCACCATGGTACGGAATTTGTAAAATTTGAATCGTCTGCCGTTTTTTCCAATCCTGGTCTGAGCATAAAAAATGGGCCCCGGAGACTGTACTTTAATAATCGGCGCAAAAATCAGAAATGCTATCCCCGTCAGCAGCAGTCCTGCCAGACTTCCCGTAATATCCATGCACCGTTTGATAAACACCTGTCTTGTGGTAGCAATTTTCATACTGGTAGTCAATACCATATATTTTCCGCATTTTTCCACCATTTTATTGGGCATAAGCCGGGATTCCCGTACCAGATTAAAATGTACCGTCAGCCCCAGCTCCAGCAGTTCATTGGCCAGTGCTTCACTGCTTTCTCTGGTATTTCCGTTGATGAATATTTCATCCACCACGTTAATACGCACATATTCCAGAAAACTGTCCGCACAGGCCACCACCGGAACTCCGCAGATAGTATCTCCAATTCTGTTTTTATCCACAATCACCACGCCAGTCACTTCGAATTCCTTATACCGGTCATGCTGAAAATCACTTACACATTCTTCTGCATAGCGTTCTTCCGTAACCACAATCAGCTGGGAAAACTTCTTTCCCCGTATCATGCGCTGACGGATATATATTTTCCACAGACATCTGGAGAAATACTCTATTACTATGGCAAATCCCCAGAACACAAAAATAACCTGCCGGGAATAAATTTCCGACTGTTTGGTCGCCCATACATATACAGTAACCGTTGCAAATATTATGCTGCAGTGAACAATCACTGCCTTCAGTTCCTGAATTTTATTACGCCTCAGGATCCCGGTATATGCTTCAAAGAAAAATACAACACAGATATCCACAAGAAGCAAAACCACCGCCAGACGGTTATAGTAATCCATCAGTAAAGGAAGCCTTCTTATATTTCCCAGCCTGATCAGACAGGAAGTATAAAGAGCTGTTTCCAGACACAATAAATCAAGTATCAGGAAATCCAGATGTTTTACCCAGCTTTTTTTCTGTCTTTTATACATAGTCCTTTCATCCTTAACGTAATTTTCGTTCCCTTATCAAACAGCCTTTTTACTGTCCCTGTTGTGAATTATCATACACGATTTCCCTATAAATAAGCAACAAAATTTCTCTTAAATTTTCCTTAATTCTGTGCAGTTTTTTCTGCACATACAGGGATACCCGGAGGGTGATTCCTTAATTCTGTGCAGTTTTTTCTGTACATACAGGGATACCCGGAGGGTGATTCCCTAGTTCCGGGTTTTATTCCGTATGTAGAGCCAGCTTTCCGAATAATCTTTTCTCTGCTGCTCATCCATCTCACTGTATTGTGAAAACGTCAGTCTGGAGGGAATCATTCTGGTTCCCCCGCATTTGTGGCAGTAAATTTCTTTCCTCCTGGATACTGTTGTAATGCTTCCGCATTCCGGGCAGATAAACACTTTCATCATATGTCACTTCTCACATTCAACTCTGTATTTTATCTTTGCTTTCACTCTATTGTAGCATTGAATTGGAAAAAGGGCAAGTTCAAAGGAACCTGCCCACAGAATTATTCCTGCTGTTCAGTTTTATGGTTTCAATGCATAGTTACATTTTTTCAGTGAAAAATTGGGATTATAACAGGGGTCACCCTCTTTCAGCAGTTCTATCCAGCGGGTGCGGAAAAATTCGATTTCTTCCCCGAACCGCCGCACCTTTTCCTGGGTATCTTCGGCCCCGCGGGTTTTGGATTCATAGTGGTATGCTTCCACAAAAGGGTCATATACCACAAGATATCCGGCCTTTCTCACCCGCAGACAGAAATCCACATCATTAAAAGCCACTGCCAGCTTTTCCTCCAGTCCGCGTACTTTTTCAAAGGCTTCCCTGGACACCATCATACAGGCCGCTGTCACGGCGCTGTAATTAAGCTGCAGGGCTGCTTTGTGGTAATACCCCTCCTGTCCCCTTCTGAGCCCCGGAAACATATTTGCGGCAATTCCGTCGATACCCACAACAATACCGGCATGCTGAACCGTATTATCCGGATAATACAGGCGTGCGCCCACAATCCCCACTTCCGGCCGCTGACAGTTTCCAAGGAGTTCTTCAATCCAGTCCTGGGTGAGGATTTCCACGTCATTGTTCAACAGAATAAAGTAACTGCCCTGAGCGTGGGATGCACCGAAATTGTTAATGGCAGAGTAATTAAATCCTTTTTCCCAGACCACCACACGGGCATGCTGTCTGTCCTGTAGCTCCTGATAATAAGTGAATGTTTCCGGCTCCGTACTGTTATTTTCAATAATAATAATTTCATAGTTCCGGTATGTGGATTTCCGGATGGACTCCACACAGCGGCGAAGCATTCCGGACTGATCTTTACTGGGAATTAAAATGGAAACCAGAGGTTCTCCTTCCATTTCATATTTTACCCGATAAAAGCCAAAATGGGGAAGCTGGGATACCCGCCCTTTTTTTCCTGTCCGTTCCAGATGTTCCTGCACCGCTTTTCTCCCGGCCTCATAGGCATAGGTTTTACTCAGAGGATTGTCTGCTGTGGAATTACTGTGGACTCTCCAGTGATACAGCACCTTTGCCACATGTCCTGTTTTCCTGGCAAGTTCCGTACAGCGCAGAATAAAATCATAATCCTGGGCTCCGTCAAAATCCTGCCGGAATCCTCCTGCCTGCTTTACCACAGAATCCTTTACACACAGAAAATGAGTGATATAATTGTTAGAACACAGCAGATCCGGACTGAATTCCGGTTTAAAATGGGGATTTTGATGTTTCAGCCCCTGTCTTGTTTCTTCCACCTGATCTTCATCCGAGTAAATAACCTCCACTTCCGAATCCTGATTGATCAGTGCGACAACCTCATAAAATGCTTCCGGAGCCAGCAGGTCGTCATGATCCAGAAATCCAATCCAGGAACCTGCGGCCACCGCCAGCCCCTGGTTGGTGTTTCCTGCAATTCCAAGATTTTTCTCCAGACGATGACAGTGAATCCGTGTTTCCCGGTGTTCACTGCAGTATCGGCGCACTGCCTCTGCCACTGTTTCGGAAGGCGTGGCGTCCATCAGACAGAGTTCCCAGTTTTCATAAGATTGCTCCCGGACAGAATCCAGCATTTCCAGCAGATATTTTTCCGGCGTCTGATAACAGGGAACCACTACGCTGAGCAAAGGGCGGCAGGTAAATTTTCTGCCCTGCCGCCTCTGGCTTTCCAGTTCTTCCTGACTGGCCCTGTATTTCTCGAACCATGGCTGATACGCCACTTCCTCCGGCTCCATTTTGTCACGCAGCCGGTTCCAGAAAGCCTTTGGTCCATAATGTCTGAAATACCGGATTCCTTTTTTTATTTTATAGGGTGTGATTTTCATAGTAATCCTCCGACATGGCAGCCCGTCGTAAGACGGGCTTCATGACTGCCTGTTTCGGTATCCGGTTATTTTGCCCGGACATATTTCTGCGCAGAACAGGCGGAATATTTTACTTTCTTTCCATTGTTTGCATAAGATCTCACTTTGTAGTAATAGTTTTTTCCGGCTTTGGCGGTTTTATCCGTCCAGGAAACTGTCGTATTTTCAGTAATCTTTTTTATTTCCTGATATTTTCCATTTTTGGAAGTGGCACGGTAAATTTTATAGCCTGTGGCCTTACTGTCTTTCTTCCATTTTAATTTTACCTTTCCCTGAGAAACGGTAACAGAAGTCAGCGCCTGTTTATTCAAAGCGGTTTTCACTGTGCTGACTGTGGAATAACTGGAATATTTCCTTCCCCCGGACGACCCTTTCGCATAGGAACGTATCTTATAGTAATAAGTCTTTCCTGTCGTTATATTTTTGTCCGACCAGGATACGGTTTTATTTTTGGTAATGGTGGCAACTCTTGTATATTTTCCCTTTTTGGAAGTGGCACGGTAAATATAATAACCATCTGCTTTGGAATCCCGTTTCCAGGTCAGTTTAATCTTGCTTCCTCCGGAAACACGGGCTTTCTTCAGCTGAGGCTTCGCCATTTTCAAATCCGCCTTTTTGGTGCTGGTATATTTGGAGTAATAGCGCTTTCCGTTTACCATCACATAACCGCGGATTCGGTAAGTATACTTGTTTTTAGGCACCACTTTGGTATCCTTGTAACTGATGGTGGCGTTCCCCTGTATGGTCTTTATACAGGAGTAACTGCCCGTACCTTTTTTCCGGTAAATTCGGTAACCATCCACATCGGTCTTTGTCCAGGACAGTTCCACGGTTTTGTAATTCCTGATTTTAAAACTATTCCAGGAAGTTGCCGGAACCCTGCAGTCCAACGTCTGTACCTCAGAATAAGCGGAATATTTATTACTTTTCAGCTTCATGTAAGCGCGTATTCTGTAATTATATATTTTGCCTGGTACCGCAGTGGTGTCTTCCCAGGTAAGGGTATCCCCCTTGCTGACCGTTGCCACTCTGGTCCAGGAACCGTCGCTTCCCACAGAACGGTAAATCTGGTATCCATGGGCAGCCGCCACTTCATCCCAGGACAGCCTTATGGACGCGGCTCCTGTTTTCTCTGCCCGCAGCACAGGTTTACTCAGATTTTCTTCCGGTTTTGGACATGGAGAGGCAGGCATATTGTTATACACCGGAACCTTAAATACAAAATTGTTGTTTAATGTTCCCATAGCGGCATAACTTTTCTGAACACTCTTCCCTTCACTGTCTGCTGCCAGAAGATTCTGCATATACTGATGCCAGTACAGTCCGTCATAGGAAGCATCCACATCAAATTTCTGCAGATAAAACGTATCCTGTCCCCGTCTGATATATTTGGAGGAAACCTTGTCCGCTCCACCCTTAAGGGCTTTATACCGGGTGTTCCAGCCTGCATTTTTTGCTTCGCTCAGGCCGGTGATAATAACTTCCTGACCGATACCTGTTGCGCTCATATTAAAATAATTATAATATCCTTCATATCCGGGATAGGTGCCGGAAATCAGAGAAGATGTTCCGTTTACCCCCTGCTCCTGGCGTACCCGGCTGGCCAGAAAATACGGGCTGACCTTTAATTCTTTTCCTATGCTGATAAAAGCCTGAGCATAAGTCATGCCGTCGCCGGAACCATCTTCCAGCTTCCTGTGAGACATGAAAGTACCGTTTAATATCTTTTCCACACCGGACTCTGTATGGTATGTATTGTAGGTAAGCTGTTCAAACTGGAACACGGAAGTCTCATTCAGGAAATTTCTTGGGTCCAGATAATACTTCACAACAGCCTCAGATGCCTGTACCCAGTTGGTTCCGTTTTTAATCACCCATTTTCCTGTTTCCATGTTGTAGTCTTTGGACTCTGTGGACTTCCAGGTGTCAGGCTGATAATCCTCCACCAGATTCCTGGCATCAGCCATTTCATTTTTCAGCACCACAGACCACTCCAGTCCGGTATTCATGGGTACAAAACTCCAGTTGGGATGCGACTGCATCAGTTTCTGAATTAAAGTCCGGTAACTCTGGGGAAATGCAGACAAATCCGTAGCTCTGGCGCTTCCTCTGGTAAAATTCCGTACCTCCATGTTTCCGTTCAGATACTGTGTTTTCCAGGCTTCCAGCCTTTCATCCTGTGTGAGTACATACTCGCTCTCAATATATCCGCTGTACACCACATCGCTGACCGCAAATTCAATCTGAAACCACAGTCCTGCATCCGTCAGGGCAGCGCCTGTCAGTTTCACCTGATAACCGCTGGTAAGAATCTGCACCACCTCTGATGCTGCAGAAGCCTCCTGCCGAACCGGAAATTCCACATCATTGGCCAGAACCCCGTACATATCATATTCTTTTAACAGCTCTGCAAAGGCTTCCTCCGGAGAAATTCCATTTTCCCCATTATCCTCTGCTGTTCTCATCAATTCCTCCGGGAATTCAGACAGTTCATCGAATTCTCTGTTATCTTCTGTATTTTCTGACTCAGAACTTTCTCTTTCTGCCTCTTCTGATGCAGGCTGATTTCCCTCCGGCAGAAATTCTCTTTCTCCTGCCTGCTCCTGATTTTCCTCCTGAACTGCTGCCTGCTCTGTCTGCTGTGCCGCCTGAACCAGGCTGCTTCCTCCCCAGACATCTGTGGAAAGTACAACTGCAGCTAACAAAATGGCTGTCAGCTTCATACTTTTTCTCGGTTTCATAGCTGTTCTCTTCCTTTCTTTCTTTTTCACACTCCTCTTACGATTGTAGCACGTTTTTCCTTAACTTTCCATCCTGTTTTCTGTATAAAAAGAACTTCCAGCTGCGCAAAAATCCATGGTTATTTCGCAGTTCCGGCCACTGGTTTACAGTAACCGCTGTATCCGGTCTTTCTGTTCACCCGGTTCAGTACCTGGATTTTATAATAATATCGCTGCCCGCTCTTCAGATTTCTGTCTGTATAAGAGGTTGTGTTTTTTGACTTAACAGTTGCAACTGTTTTATATCCTCTGTTCTGAGAGGTACTTCTCTGGATACGGTAAGCGTATGCTTTGGGATTCCGTTTCCAGGTAATGCGCAGAGCGCCTCTGCCTTTGGCGGTGACGCTGAGTACCTTTGTTTTTTTCACCGCCCAGCCGGAATATATATTGGAAAAACTGCTGAAGCCATTCTGTTCTCCGCCTCTGACCCGGACTTTATACAGATATGTCTGATGAGCCTCTACCTCCCGGTCCATATAGGTGGTCTGTCCGGCCTTCAGTGTGGCAATTTTCTCATATCCGTCCTCTTCTGACTCACTGCGGTAGATTTCGTATTTTTTTGCATCTTTTACACTGGTCCAGGTAAGATTAATCTGCTCATTTGTTTTGGAAATCACTTTCGTAAGGGTTGGCTGAGCCAGAGTTTTTCCTGATACCGGTTCTGACAGCTCCGATTCTGTTTCATCTGCATATACGGCACACAGCTTATAATAATATTTTTTACCGGCTTTCAGGCTGCTGTTATCATAACTGGTTCCGGTAACCTGTGCAATTTCAGAATAACTCCCATTTTCCGAGGTACTGCGGTATACACGATAAAAATCAGCCTCCGGAATATCTTCCCATCTCACCCGGAGTTTTGAGCTGTTTCTGGACTGTACATAGGAAATTTCCGGGATTTCACCTTCTCTTTCTTCATCTCCGCTGTCATCCCCTCCGTCACTTTTCAGTGAAAGGCCATAATAAGCAGCAATTCCCTGAGCATCTGCCACACCCAGCTTCTTTAATTTTGCATCAGAATTCAGAAATTTATTTACATCACCGGTATTGCTTATAAAAGCATGTTCAATCAGGACTGCCGGAAATCCTGCCAGCTTGCTTCTTCTGATAATCGCCAGGTAATCCGCCAGAGAACCATCGGGATATCTGGAATTATCCTGAGAATTGCGAATCAGAATACCGCCTGCCCAGGTAGCAAGGCCAAGAGCTGCCAGCTTCCGGTAAATTTCCGTTGCAAGTCCCTTTCCTTCTGTTCCTATGGCCGGCCTGTAATTGCTGTTGGGATAATATACGCCAATTCCGTTGGCACTGCTGCTGGCACTGGCATTCAGATGAAAGCTCACGTAGACATTTGCTTTTTTGCCTGCTGCAAATTCCACCCTTCTGGCATTGCAGGTGGCTGCGTCCACACTTTTCCCTCCATTGGCACAGCTTACGGTTTCTCTTGTCATGTAAACGGTAACACCGCTGTATTTCTGTAATTCTGTTTTGCAATACTGTGCAATTTTCAGCACCAGATTTTCTTCTTTGAGCCCGTTATACCCAGCTCCGGAGTGGGTGCTGTCATGACCGGGATCCAGTACAATCACCATTTTTTTCGCCCCGCGTGTCATACTGTGCAGGGATAATCCGCTTCCTGCCTGTGCATTATCCAGCGCACGCTCCATGGTATTCCTGGAACTGGCCCGGCCATTTTCATCCAGAGTTACCACATTGGCTTCCACCTGCTCCAGCAGTTCCTGATTCAGCAGCACTTCATCGGGCTCTGTCTCCACTGCCTGATTCACGCCATATACAATCCGCATATCCGTTTCGCTCATAAGTACACGGCAGGATTTCCGGTCTGTTTTCCAGGTGATTCCGGTAAGTTCATAGAGCCCTTTCTGCTCTTCTCTGTTGTATTCCATGGAAAACCGTACCATATTTTCAGCAATTCCTGCAGCCTCTGTGGTAAATTCCTGTCCTGTGACAGTATTTTTGTACTGGAGCCAGGCCTGCGTTACAACTTCTCCTTCTGCTCCAAGACCTGCTACCACATTCTGAACTCCCGGCACCTGAATCTGTTCAGATTCCTGCATAATAAAATTCAGAACCCCCGTTTCCCATTCCTGTGTCTGGCTCTGTTCTGCTGTTCTATCCGGTTCCTGCTCTGTCCTGCTTTCCGGCACTCTCACTTCCGTTCTGCCATCCTGCAGACTCTCTTCCATTCTGTCTTCCAACAGCTCCTGTTCCGTTCTGCTTTTCACTTTTTCAGAATCAGACGACATTTTATCATAGGCTTCCGCCTGCATACCGCCGGAAGAAGCAAGCATACATACTGATAATAAAGCTGCCAGGATTCTTTTTGATAATTTCATTCCTCTGCACTCCATTTCTTTCTGTTTTATCATTTTGTGTCGCTTTTTATCGTATCACAATTTTTTTTCCAGTACAACTACCTGCCAGAAACTTACAGAAAAAAAAGAATCCTGCTTTGCAGGATTCTCCGCCAGATTATTCATCTTTAATTTTAATACAGTTCTTCCCGCTCTTCTTTCCAATATACAGTCTTCGGTCGGCCCGCCGGATCAGCTCATCCACATCTTTGCCGGGAACCTCACCGCATTCCGAAATTCCAAAGGTCATGGTCACCGAAATCTGTTTTCCGTCCACAGACAAATCTGCCTGTTTCAGCTCTCTTTGTACTTTATCAATCACTTTCAGAGCATAGGCCACACTGCCAAACACAATCATCAGAAACTCTTCACCGCCCCAGCGGCTGACAAAATCCTCCCGGTCCACTGCTTCCTTCATACTGAAAGATACCAGTTTCAGAACCTCGTCTCCCGTCTCATGGCCATAAGTATCATTAATTTTCTTAAAATCATCAATGTCCCCCATCACCACACAGTAATCGCTGCGTGTGATGTCTTTCCAGCAGTCCAGCATACTTCTCCGGTTTCTGAGTCTGGTGAGTTCATCATAACTGGCCAGGCGCTTCAGCTCTCTGTTCTGCTGATTCAGTTCTTCCCGGTTTGCTGTCAGTTCCAGAATAAACAGCATGGAAAAGGTCATTACAAAAAGAAAACACACCGTATTGTTGAAAAAGGAAACCCAGAAAGCCGTTTCTGTCCCGTAACTGTACCTGGGTTTTCCCAGATAAACTTATCGGCGCAGAAACAATGTACCAACACAGTTGGCTGCCGTATAAATCATAGCATACCGTCTGGGATCTGAAATTCCCTTTGTCATATAAATCATATAAAACAATACCGGAATAATAACCAGATTGTAAAGGGAAAATCCGAAAGTCCATCCCAGAAACACACAGGAGGCCAGCGCATGGATACAGGTAAGAAAATAAATCAGGCTGATCCCCGGAAAATAGCTTTCCTTTTCATTCCCCGCATGCAGCATCAGAAACTCTGCCGCCGCTGCAAATCCACTGATAAAAAACAACGGCAGACAGGGGAGCAGCAGCCCAATCCCTGTCAGTATCAGATGGGTGCTCCCCATAAATACTGCCAGAAGCCGGAAGCGCTCCCTGTCCGTAACCCGCTTTTTTCCTCTGAAAATTAAAACCGTATTGTTCCATATTTCTGACATCTTCTGTACCACTATTTTTTCTTATAAGTAATATACCAGGCGTCCACTCCGCCTTCTGCCATGCCGGAATACATTTTCTTCCCGACTTTATTATAAGCAGTCACATAAAAATAATATTTCTTTCCGCTTTTAAAGGATGATTTTCCAAATTTCTTCACCGTTATTGTGGTTTTATTTGTGGTGGCACATTTCTTATATCCTGATTTGGCTTTATTGGACACATAGACCTCATATCGGTCCGCACCCTTAATAGTATTCCATTTTACACTGATTCCTGATTTTACGGATTTCAGCTTAATCACATCCGGCTGAGGACAGAAATACGTCCAGTCAGACCATTTTCCTTCCAGTTTCGTTCCGTCACTGTTGGTACAGTACCCGCGGACTCTCATTTTAAAGAAATTATATTTTTTGAATCCATTATAGCTGATAAAAGCAACGTCAGACCCCTGGGTTTTGGTTTTTAATTTCTTATCTTTCTTCTGATATGCAGACCAGATTTCCCATTTGTATCCATCTGCTGATTTTATGGAAACAGCGTCAGAGCGAATCTGCCCCAAAGCCTGCCAGTAAGCTGCGCAGGAAGGCTTTTTCGCTTTCCCCGGAACTACCGGAACACCGTACAGGGTGGCTTCTGATTTGCCTGCGGCAATGAACCCGGCAGAACTTTTCCTTATCGGATAAACATCCACATAGTATTCTTCATTGGGTGCAAGCTGATTTAACACCGCCTGATTCTGCTCCGAGTACGTTTCCGTATACTCACTGGCTGCACCGGCTTTATAGCGTATCTGATAACCGCTGGCCCCCGCCACCGGATTCCAGCTCAGACTGATACTGGTCTCTGTAGAACTGGTATGCTTCAGATTTTCAGGTTTTGCATTTGGGGCAGTCACTACTTCGATTGTTTCAGATACCGGCCCATATTCCCTCTGAAGCCCGTTTCTGATAAAAGGAACCACCTGAAGATAATAGGAACTGCCTGCGTTCGGAAGATTATAAAGGTAATCCTCTCCTCCGGAACAGACGGACCATTCTTTAAATGTACCTGTCGGACTGTCGCTCAGGCGGATTTCATATCTTACATCATTATCCACCAGTGCCTGAAACGTAATATTTACGGAATTCGTTCCTGCATTTGTCTGTTTTAATCCGGTTACCTGCCCCGGAGCTGCCTCTGCTCTGATTCCCATGCCCAGAAATACTGCAAACATCAGCACTATGGCATATTTGCCGGCCCGGTTCCATATTTTCCTCATATTCTTCCCTTTCCTTCCCGGTATGCTTCTTCCCGGCCGCTGTCATGAGAATTTTTCTTACATACAGCTGCCCGGAACATCTCCCAATACACTTCCGTTGTTACTGCTTTTATCATACCAGTATCTGACATCCGGTGTCAATGTTTCCGGGCACTTTTCACATTTATATCCAAATATCCCCTTTAATATCCTGTATTTGCCTTTATGGTGGCACTGATGCTTTTTACCGTTTCAGAAGGAGTATAATTATCACTGTTGTACAGGAACTGGTGAAGCTGAGCCACGTTATTTTCCAGGTTCACCGGTACCACAGCATCCCCGGCACTTCCCACATTGCCCGGAGTTTCTTTGTCAAATGGAAAACCTGTATTTTCTCCCATATGATATTTGGGCAGATTTCCGGCAAGTCCCAGCATTTCCGTAAAACTTAAACTGGTGGAAATCTGAGGCAGCATCTCATCCAGAAGATTATTTAATGTCATTAAATCGCATTGCTTTGCTTTTTCAAACATTTTGGTGATTACCGTACGCTGGCGTTCCGTACGCTGATAATCCAGGCCCACATAACGGATTCTCGCATAGGAAGTAGCCTGTACCCCGTCCACATGAACTCCCTGTCCCGGAGATACGGGGCCGCTGTTGTGGCCGGTCACTTCGTTGGTTTCCACCACATATCCGTTCAGCCATTCGGCCTCTTCCGGGGAAATATCCAGTTCTATGCCGCCCAGCAGGTCAATGGCATCCACCAGAGCGCTGAAATCCACACTGACGTAATCGGTAATATCCAGATCCAGATTCTTATTCAGCATTTCCATGGCCTGTTTCGGCCCTCCGTTGGCGTATGCCGCATTTGCCTTGCGATAGGTATTATCGCTGATATCCAGATAGGTATCCCGGTATACGGAAGCCATTTTGATTTCTCCGGATTTCCGGTTAATGCTTACCACTATAATCGTATCGCTGTTTCCTCTTTCAAAATTACCGGTAGAACGGTTGTCCAGTCCAAACAATGCAATACTCTCATAACCATCCAGGTTCTTCTGAGTATCCTTTGACAGATCGTTCACCTTAACATCTTTATCTTTAATGGAAATTCTTCCCAGTTTTCCGTATTTACTCCAGGCATAGGCGAAAACCAGTCCCACCAGAGCCAGAATCACAGCCAGAATTACCAGAATAATCTTCCGCTGCTGGCGTTTTTTCCTTCTGGTTTTCTTTTTTTTCTTTCCGGTGCTGTTATAATTACGCGTGTCTTTTGCCATTTCTGTGTCCTCCTATCTGTTTTTGATACCCCGTTGTCTGCAGCGGGGTTTTAACTTTTCAGGAAGCGCTTCCACCAGCGTTTCCTTTATATTTTGCAGGTTCTGTGCTGTTTTCATACTAACTCCGTGAGTATATCACAAAACAGGGGACTTTTCTATATATAATTTCCATTTCTTCTATTGCTTTCCTGCAAAATGTCATGTAAACTATCCATGATAATAATAATGATAATGATGCTGGTAATAATAAAAAAGAATCCTGTAACTTAACATTTCAAAGTAAAACTTTTTCCTGTCAGGGCCTCAGGCGGCAACAGGGTTTCTGGCATTTTAATTACATCAGATAAAAACTTTTACTGACAGATACGAGGTGGAAACATGGAATCTCATTTTCGTAAAATACATGCTTTTGGCAGACTGCACTTTTTTCTGACCGCACTTTTTCTTTTTCTGGTTTTTGCGTCTCACTGCATTCCGGACGAAAAAATTATGGGGCACAGAGAACTGTCTCTGCATCTGCTGTCTGAATTTCCCCGGAACGGCTGTCTGCCGGGAGATACCCCTTCCCTGAAACCGGAAACGGAATTTCTGACTTCTCTGAATCAGAATCCGGAATATTCCACACTGTGGAACACGCTCACAGGACAGGACCAGGGATTTCGCTGGAACGGAATGCAGGCACCGGGCCGGTTTTTGCTGTGCTTTTTTCATATCGGCCAGATTCGTTATCTCTGCATGATTGCTTTTTTCATGCTTCTGTTCGGCGCCGCCTGGAAAATCAGCAGAACGTATTCCGCTCCATACGGATTTTTTTTCCTCTTTTTCTTTTTATGGGCAGACATTCTTCCCGTTTCCTGGACACTGCCTCAGACCGGATGTTTCCTTACAGCATTCTGTTCCATTCTGTTCCTGTGCGGAAAAAAAGAATTATTCCGGGAAGAAAACCTGCACCGGCTTCTTTTTTCCTTTTACGGAATCGGAGCAGTCACTGCTTTCCTGGATATGGGAACTGTTCCGGTTATTGCCCTGAGCCTTCCTCTTACCGTTGCCTTTCTTTCTTTCCGTGACTATGGGCCAAAACAGAAAGCCAGCGCTGTGTGGAAATCTCTGACGGGCTGTACCCTTTTCTGGTTCCTGGGTTATCTGCTTCTGACCATAACCAAATGGGTACTGACTGTATTACTCACCGGAAGCAACCTGTTTCCTGCATATATGGCCCGGATCGGAGAATACTGTTTCGGTTCGTCTTTCTCAGCCGGCTCACTTAAAACCATGCTTTTTGAAAATCTGAACGGATTTCTTTCTCATGTGGGTTTTGGAAAGAAAACTCTTCTGATTCTGATACTGGCAGTTTTTGCAATATACATGATTCTGTTTTTTACGGGGCATAAAACCCGGCAGACCTGTGTGAGAAACCTGCCTCTTATTTTTATCGGCATGCTGCCTTTCCTGAGCTATGTGCTGGCGCCTGCCCACGGGCTTATGGAAACAGCCGTTACCTTTCGTGCTCTGACCGGCGCCTTCTTTCCCTGGACACTGTTTTTCTTTACCATACTGGATTTAAACGGTATCCGCCAGTCCCTGCATAACGTCCTGAACTTAACCGGGAGGAATTAAGATGATAACTATTTATTTACTGTGTACCGGAATGATTCTGCTGTATCTGATTTTCAGTTATATGTTAGGAGACCTGTTCCTGAGCTTTACAAAATCTCAGGAGACTTCCTTATCTTACCGGATAATCCTGGGGTTTTTCCTCTTCTTTCTTCTGTTTCAGGCAGCTGCCCTTCCGCTGAAATTCACATTACAGCCCCTGTCACTGTTAGCAAAGCTCTGGTGTTTCCTGCTGGCTGTTACTGCCCTCCTGTATTTTCTGCGAAATCGGAAAATTTTAAAAGAAAAATGGAACCAGCGAAAAGAATTGCTGTCAGAATATAAATGGATATTCCTGTTTCTGATTTTCCTTGTGATGATTCAGATTTGTCTGACCAATTACAATGGAGAGACTTACGCCCTGTGGGATCAGTCCTATTATATCGGAGACGTGAGTTCCTCGGTATACACTGATACCATCAGCCAGTACAGCCCCTATACCGGCCACCTGCTGGACAGGCTGGATGCGGAGTATCTATTGGAAACCTACCAGAATCACAGCGCAGTTATCTGCACTCTGACCGGCCTTGCACCCCTGATTGAAACCAGAACCGTGGAAACCACTCTGATGGTGATTATGGCCAATCTGATTTACTATCAGCTGGGGCGTCAGCTTTTTCCCCTCTCCAGAAAAAAAAGCGCGCTCCTGGTATTTTGTCTGTTCTGGCTGAATCTGTTCAGTTTTAACTTATATACCAGTGCAGAATTTTTATTCTTCCGTGCATTTGAGGGAAAAACCATTCTGGCCTGTATTATCATGCCGGCTGTGTTTCTGCTGTTCCTGAAAATTGCCAGGGAATACCGGAATCACCACCACTGGATGGAGCTGTTCCTGATTATCTGGGCCAGCTTCGGCCTGAACATGTCAGCAATTTACATGCTGCCTTTTGAACTGAGCATTTGCCTGATTCCTCTGGGATTCTGTAAGAAAGATACTTCTGTACTCTGCGAATCCGGGAAAGGCAAAAGCCGCTTCCGCCTGATGCAGGCCTCGGCAAAACCTTCGCTGTATATCTGGATACGATATGCTGTCTGCCTGTTTCCCTGTATATTGCATGGAGCGGCTTACCTGCTGACGAAACATCATCTGTTTATTTATACCGGTTAGGAGGATTGTTATGCAGAATTTGTATAAACCAGGCATGGACTTTCTGAACAAAGCCTTTGACGATGCATTTTCCAATATTGTAATTTTTTTCCTGGCTTATGTGCTGGCCCTGGCCGTATTCTGGCTCCTGAAAAAAAGAGATTTAAAAACCATCTTCGTCTATCCGGTGCTGTTTGCCTTACTTACCGTATTCAATCCTTATCTGATGATTCCTGTTGCGGACAAGATTGGCCTGTCTTCCCGAATCCGCCGGATTTTCTGGCTTCTGCCTGTCAATCTGGTGCTGGCTTTTGCCATCGTCTGCCTGGTTTACCGATTTACCAGACGGTGGAAACAGGCTGCTGCTCTGGCTCTTTTCCTTATCCTGGCAGCTGCAGCGGGAGAATGTCAGCTGCCCCATATGGTTCCTGCGGAAAATATCTACAAAATCAGTGATGAGTCCATTGCCATTGCAGATATGATTGAGGAAGACGCCCAAACTTCTGAACCGAAACGCTGCCTTTTTGCAGATATACAGCTTCTGGAACTGCGCCAGTATAACCCTTCCATTTACAATACCATTCGGCGGAAGGACATCCTGAACTGGTCCATGAATCCTGCAGATCCGTCTTCTGTGGAGCAGGTCCTGAATGAGCGGAGCAGCCATCATATTCTTACCATGCTGCTTTACTACGGAGTGCCGGTGGAATCGGATATTCTGAAACGTTATGTCAGGAGATTTCATATCCGGTATATCATTCCCAATAAGGAGAAAGGGCTTGACGGATATTTTGAAGAGATGGGATATGATGAGATAGGAGAGACGGAGCATTTTACAGTGTGGCGGGTGGGGTGAAGAAAGGGAAATGGAAAAGATTTGGGGAATTACAAATAATGAATAGCAGAAAATAACAATTATAACATTTATAAAAACCAAAAATTAGATTTTGGCAAAATTAATAAAAGAAGGAGAGGAAGCATATGGATTACAGAAAAATATTCAGACAATGGTGTGAGGACCCCTATTTTGATGAAGATACCCGAAAGGAACTTCTTGCACTGACCGATGAAAGAGAAATAGAAGACCGTTTTTACCGCCATCTTGCCTTTGGAACTGGTGGACTTCGAGGTGTGATTGGAGCTGGAATAAATCGTATGAATATTTACACGGTACGCCAAGCCACCCAAGGGCTTGCCAACTATATTATCAGCCAAAAAGGACAGACAAAGGGTGTAGCTATTGCCTATGATTCCAGAAAGATGTCTCCGGAATTCGCAGAAGAAGCAGCCCTGTGCCTGAATGCTAATGGAATCAGAACATGGATATTTTCCAGTCTTCGGCCAACACCAGAGCTGTCTTTTGCAGTAAGAAGACTTGAATGTATTTCTGGTATTGTAATCACAGCCAGTCATAATCCACGGGAATACAATGGTTATAAAGTGTATTGGCAAGACGGGGCACAGATCACCCCTCCCCACGATAAAAATATTATGGCAGAAGTGAAAAAAGTGACAGATTTTTCCCAGGTAAAAACCATAGACAAACAAGACGCCTTGAAACAAGGGCTATTCCAAATAATCAGTCCTGAGATAGACGACGATTACATGGAAGAACTAAAAAAGCAGAGTATTCATCCGGAAATCATAAAAAAAGCAGCCAAAGAATTTAAAATTGTCTATACTCCCCTTCATGGTGCCGGAAATCTTCCGGTACGCCGAGTGCTGAAAGAATTAGGATTTGAACATGTGTTTATAGTAAAGGAACAAGAGCTTCCAAATGGAAATTTTCCCACCGTCAGCTATCCTAATCCAGAAGCAGAGGAAGCCTGGGAACTGGCCCTGAAGCTGGCAAAAGAAGTGGAAGCAGACATCGTGCTTGCTACCGATCCAGACGCAGACCGTCTCGGAGTGTACTGTAAAGATACAAAAACAGGAGAATATATAAACTTTACCGGAAATATGTCCGGAATGCTCATTGCAGAATATATTTTGCGGGAACGGACTGTCACTGGAACCATGCCAGAACGCCCCGCATTAGTAGAAACCATTGTAACAACTGATATGGCCAAAGCCATTGCTGCTGATTACAATGTAAAACTAATTGAGGTACTTACTGGGTTTAAATATATCGGGGAACAGATTAAAATGTTTGAAGAACAGAACACTTATCATTATATATTCGGATTAGAAGAAAGCTACGGATGTCTGGCCGGCACTTATGCAAGAGACAAAGATGCCTGTGTGGCAGTGATGATGCTTTGTGAAGTAGCCGCCTATTATAAAGTAAAAGGAAAAACTCTGTGGGACGCCATGACGGACATGTATAAAAAATACGGTTACTACAGAGAAGGACTTGCTACCATAACTTTCAAGGGTATTGATGGTGCAACTCAGATTCAGGAAATTCTGAAAAGAATGCGAGAAGAACCCAAAGAAACTTTGGGTGGATTTAAAGTACTAGCAATAAGGGATTATCAGACAGATACCAGAAAAGATATGAAAACCAAACAGGTAGTCTCCACAGGCCTTCCTGTTTCTAACGTTTTATACTATGAGTTAAGCGATAATGCCTGGTGCTGTGTACGACCTTCCGGTACAGAACCGAAAATCAAGTTCTATTTTGGTGTAAAAGGAACTTCACTGGAAGATGCTGAAAAGAAGTTAAAACGATTAAAAGCAGCTCTGCTACAGTCTCAATAATAATACTTAAAATAGTATAAAACCTAAAAACTGTCTATGCTGTAGCGAGCAATTACCAGATTTGTTACAGCATAGACAGAAAACAGGTAGAATCTACGTAAGCGCCAAATAAGAACGTGTAGAGAAATCTTCTGTATTTTCCTGTAAACTTAGGGTTAGAGTTTTTAGTGTCCACTCCCAAAACTCTAAATCTAAAAAAAGGAGCGATCCCATGGATATTTCATCTTTAACTCCTGATAAGCAGGTGAAACTTCAATACTGGCTGGATGTCATCCGGCAATGCAGGGCCTCTGGACTGACAAACCAGGCATGGTGCGAACAGAATCAGATTTCTTTAAAAAGTTATTATTACTGGATTGCCAAAATACGCAGGCTTGCTCTTGAAGAACTTCCCCGAAAGCGTAACGACATTCATTCACAGCCTGACCGGAATACGATCCTTTTACCGGAAGCATCTTCCGGGTTTACAGAAGTCTCTCTTCCTGACAAGCAGGCTCCCCATTCCTCTCTGGCAGCAGTCCTGCAGCCTGGAGATATGCGGATCGAAATTTTTGAAGATACATCCAGTGAATCACTGGCAAAGATTTTGAAAGCAGTGCAGTCATGTCAGGAGATATCTCCCATGTGGAAAACATCTATATCCGTACCGGGTACACGGATATGAGGAAACAGCTTAATGGGCTGGTGGATATCATCCAGTACAGTTTCAAACTTGATCCATACAGTAATTCCCTGTTCCTGTTCTGCGGCAGACGGGCAGACCGGATCAAGGCAGTCCACTATGAAGGAGACGGATTCTGCCTTTTGTACAAACGGTATGAAAGCGGACGGCTAAAGCGGCCCGGAACCGGTGAAGATGCAAAACAGATATCGGCACAGCAGCTCCGCTCCTGAAGGAGCAGGCTGATTTCCTGACCCGTAAACTTTATGGAACAAAGTCTGAAAAGACATCCGTCCTTGATATTGAGGGACAGATGTCTCTTTTTAATGAGATGGAATATTTTGCAGCCCCCAATGCAAAAGAACCAGAACTGGTTGAAGTTGAAAAACATCTCCGCAAAAGAAAATATACTGGCCAACGCGAAGGACTGGTCAAAGACCTTCCGCACAGCAAAGTACTTCACACCATAGATGAAAGCGGACAGGCCTGCGAAAAATGCGGAAGCTCCATGGTAAAGGTTGGAGAAGAATTCGTCCGTACCGAAGTACAGTTTATCCCTGCCAGCTTAAAAGTCATTGACCATTACCGGGAAACTTATGAGTGCAGATCCTGCCGGAAACAGGGAACACCCTATATGGAAAAAGCGCCGGTTCCATATCCGCCGGTCTTACATTCCCCTGCATCCGCATCCACGATCACATGGCTGATCCACCAGAAGTTTGAACTGGGCATCCCATTATACCGCAGGAAAAAGAATGGGATGCCCTGGGACTGAAGCTGAGCAGGGCGACCATGTCAAACTGGCTTCTGGCCGTCTTCCGGGACTGGCTTTCCCATGTGGTTCGCCGCCTGAAGCAGGAACTGCTGAAACAGGATCACCTGCATATCGATGAGACCCATGTACAGGTGCTGAAAGAACCGGGTAGAAAGAATACATCGGATTCTTACATGTGGGTTTACTGCAGCATTAAAGATGCAGAAACTCCCATCCGGTATTTCGAGTATCAGCCGGGACGGAGTGGGAAATATCCGGAAGCATTTCCGGACGGGTATAACGGCTGCATCCATACGGATGCTTATTCCGGATACAATGGAATCCCGGGTGTAAAAAGATGTCTTTGTTATACCCATCTGCGCCGGGCCTTTGTGGATGCGCTTCCTGAGGAAGTCCATGCCCCTGAAGCATCAAAACCTGCGGAAGCGGTCCTTCGGCTGAACCAGTTGTTTGATATAGAAGCAGAACTGGAGGAACTGCTGCCCGATCAAAAGAAAAAAGAACGTCTCATCCGTGAGAAGCCTCTTCTCGAGGATTTTTGGTCATGGGTTGAAAAAAATGCCGTCTCAGAACTTCCAAAATCCAAACTGTCCAAAGCATTTGGTTACGCATTGAATCACCGTCAGGAATTTTTTAATTATCTGGAAGACGGGCATTGTTCCATCAGCAACTCACTTGCTGAGAACTGCATCCGTCCATTTGTGATCGGAAGAAAGAACTGGCTGTCTGCAGGCAGCCCGAAAGGAGCAGTCGCAAGTGCCGGAATCTATACATTGGTAGAAACAGCCAAAGCAAATGGTCTTGTGCCAATGAAGTATCTAAAATATATCCTGTCAGATATGCCGGGGAGTACATTTCTTGAAAATCCGGAATATCTGGATGACTATCTGCCATGGGATC